>Ga0265797_10005361_pt1 | contig 18736 bp, 20 predicted proteins | sample P2T30metagenome_FD_192433 | JGI IMG/M metagenome (GOLD analysis project Ga0265797, IMG submission 192433) | Plant litter microbial communities from East Loma Ridge, Irvine, California - P2 T30 | ecosystem: Environmental > Terrestrial > Plant litter > Unclassified | place: USA: California... | reverse complement strand
CGGCCCTGCGTGAGCATGGCGACGCGGCGCGCGAAGTCGCGGGGCGAGAGCGCGAGGGCGTCGGTCTCGGAGTCGCGGGTGTCGGCGCGGGATGCGCCGGTGGTCGTGCCGGAGCCGTCGCCGTCGTCGTCGCCGAGCGAGAGGGAGCCCGTCCGGGCCTGCTGGAGGCGCGCGAGGGTCCGCAGGAGGGTCGACTTCCCGCTGCCGTTGGGTCCGATCAGCGCGGTGACGCACCCGGGCCGGAGCTCGAGCAGCGCGTCGTGGACGACGTCGACGCCGTCATAGGCGATCGAGACGCCGTCGGCCCGGAGGGCGGGGGCGGCCGTCGTGCCGGTCGGGGGATGGGGGCTCACGGTCGCTTAGGTTAGCCTAACCTCACTGCAGAGCGCGACCCGGGTCTCTCGAGATCGAACGAGGCCCCGTCCGGAGCCGGCGCGCGCACCGGCTCCGGAGTCCCGACGCGACGACGGGCCGGCTCCGCCCGCCGGGCCGATGACCCGGGGTGCGGCGCCGGCCCGTCGGGCTGGTGCTCGTGGTGCTGGTGCTCGTACTGCTGGTGCTGCGGTGCCGGTGAGGCCTAGCCGCAGGTGTACGTGATGCCGTCGACGACGTGGGTGCCCGGTCCGAGATCGGCGCAGGCGGAGATCACCGCGGTGATCGACACGGCGAAGACGATGATGCCGACGATCGTGATGATGATCACGACGATCGAGATGATGATGCCGGCCAGCGAGAGCCCGCGGGGCTGACCCGCACGACCGAAGCGCTTGTACGAGATGATGTTGAGCACGAGGCCGACGATCGCGAGCAGTCCGAAGAACGACAGCACGAAACCGGTGATGGCCATGGCCTTCGACGGCGGCTTCGAGCCGTCGGCGTTCTGGTTCGGGCCGGGGTCGTACGACTGCGGAGCCGATCCGTACGACTGCTGCGCGCCTCCCTGGCCCGGGTAGCCCGGCTGGCCCTGCTGGTCGCCGTAGCTCGGCTGGTTGGGCTGGTTCGGCTGGTTCGGGTTGTTGTCGTTGGTCATGCGCGGTTCCCCTCGGTTCGCGGTCGTTCCGCTCAGCCTAGGGTGCGGGGGCCTCCGGGGCCCGGGCGGGATCCACGCTGCGGCGGGGTCGAGCTCGTCGGACGGAGCCGGGGCCCGTCGCCCGCGGCTCTACGATGAGACGGTGACCCTGGCCTCCAGCCCCCGCGAACCCGAAGGGCGACACCGCCCGCCCCTCCACCTGCCCCACTACCGGGCGCCCTTCGTCGAGGCCATGCGCCGTTTCGTCCTCAAGTACGCGACGTTCTCGGGCCGCGCAGGCCGCGCCGAGTACTGGTGGGTGGGGCTCGTCCAGTTCCTGCTGCCGTTCGTCATCCAGGGCGTCACGGGCGTGCTGACCGGCGACTGGAGCGAGGTCGACGGCCAGTCCCTCTCGAGCGCCCCGAACGTGGTGCTGTTCGTCATCTACCTGGCGACCGCCGTCCCCACCCTGGCTCTCACCTGGCGGCGTCTGCACGACGTCAACCGCAGCGGGCTCTGGACGTTCGTCATCCTCGTGCCGTTCCTCGGCTGGATCGCGTTCCTCGCGTTCCTGCTGCTGGGCCCCCGCCCCGAGGGCGCCCGCTTCGACCGCTCGCCCGTCGTCACCTCGTACTGACGCCGCCGCTCAGACCGCCGCGGGGTCGAGGTTCAGCGTCGTGCCCTCGAACAGACGCTGGTCGTCGCCCAGCACCTGGAGCCCGGCGTTGAGGTAGATCAGAGCCGCCACCGAGATGTCGAAGCGGGCGGCGACCTCGGCGATCGTGTCGTTGGGGGCGACGACGTAGCGGCGGGGTGCGCCGGAGTCCGTCGTCGAGCTGACCTGCCCGGCCGCCAGCGACGCGGGGCCCGAGTCGACCGGAGCGATGTTCGTCTCGCGGGGCGGGATGCTCCAGGCGACCGACGACACGGCCAGCACCTTGTCGGGTCCGATCTCGAGCGGCACCCCGTCGGCGCTCGGCGCCGACGAGTAGGTGACGATCGTTCCGAGGTACGACGGCTGGCTCGTGCCGAGCGCGACCCGGCCCGACGCGGGCGAGGTCGTGGGGCCCCCGAGCAGCACCGAGCCGACGCCGTACGACGTCATCCCGTCGCCCACCGACGGCGCGATGTCGATGAGGGTGACCGAGACCGGCACGGGCAGGGTCGACGTGAACCCCGAGTACTCGATGTCGTAGCCGTCGGACCCGTCGGCCACCACGCGGTAGTGGAACGCCACGCTGCCGAGCGGCGAGCGGACGTCGCTCTCGCTCACGACCGTCCCCGCGGGCACCGTCGCCACCGACGGCGCCGGCAGCGCGGCGTCGGCCGGCGCGGCCGTGGCCGCCTGCTGCGTCGGCTCGCCGGAGGGCGTCGGCGTGGGGGTCGGGGTGGGCGTGCTGCTGGGGCCGCCCTGTCCCGCGCCCGGGCGCGCCGAGGCGGAGATCGTGGCGGGGGCCGGTCCGGCCGTCGTCTCGTCGCCGCGGAGCCCGAGGGCGTCGCCGAAGATCACGAAGGAGGCGCCGATCACCGTTGCGACCGCGACCGAGACCGCGATGATGGGCACGACGGCCCCGCCGCGCTTCTCGTCACGACGCTCCGCCCGTCGCTCGCCGCGTCGTCGGGCACCCGCCGCCGGCTCGACCCGAGCGGCCTCGAGCCAGTCGTCGACGCTGTGCTCGGCCGTGCTCGCGGTGCTCGCGATGCCGGCGGCGCTCACGGTGCCGTCGGCCGTCCCGTCCGCCGTGCCGTCCTCGGCACCGCTCCGGTCGTCCCCTGCGTCGCGTTCGTCGTCGGTCATGCCATCCCCGTGTGTGATCGTCTCTCCGAAGCCGGAGCTCCCCCGACGATGATCCTAGGGCGGGTCGGAGTAGTGTGCCGCCGCCGACGACGGACGGGGTACGAGGTGCCGACCAGAGGCTGGGAATCGTGCGCGTGTCCCGGCCCGCGTGCCTGGAATGGATCCCTGCCACACAGATCCCGAGGACACCATGAGCACCGCGCACCCCGCCGCCGCACCCGCCGCCACGACCACCACCCCGACCGAGCGCATCACCCGGGCCGCCGCCGATCTCTTCGGCTGGGACGATCTCCACCCCGCGCAGCTCGAGGCCATCGAGTCGGTCGTCGCCGGCCGCGACACGCTCGCCGTCATGCCGACCGGGTTCGGCAAGTCCGCGATCTACCAGGTCGCCGGCGCCGTGCTCGACGGCCCGACCGTCGTCGTGTCGCCCCTCATCGCCCTCCAGGCCGACCAGGTCGCCGGTCTCATCGGCCGCCCCGACGCCCCGCCCGCCGCCGACATCAACTCCGGTCACACCGACGCCGAGAACGAGGCGAGCTGGGATCGTCTGGCTGCGGGCGAGGTCACCTACCTCTTCCTCGCCCCCGAGCAGCTCGCCCGCGACGAGACCGTCGACCGGCTGCGCGACGCCGACGTCGCGCTCGTCGTCGTCGACGAGGCCCACTGCGTGTCGTCGTGGGGTCACGACTTCCGGCCCGACTACCTGCACCTCGGCGAGATCGTCGAGCGTCTCGGCCGCCCGCCGGTGCTGGCGCTGACGGCGACCGGGTCGGTGCCCGTGCGCGACGAGATCGTCGAACGGCTCCGACTCGACGACCCTCTGGTGCTCAGTCGCGGCTTCGACCGGGCGAACCTCGCCCTCGAGGTCGTCCGCCACGAGGACGACGACGAGAAGGTGCGCGCCGTCGTCGACCAGATCGCCGACTCCGCGATCCCCGCCATCGTCTACGTGGCGACGCACCGCGAGACCGAGTCGTACACGGAGGCGATCTCCGAGCGCTGCCCCGACCGCACCGTCGTCGGATACCACGGCGGGCAGCGCGCCGCAGAGCGGGGCCGGCTGCACGAGCGGTTCCACGCCGGCGAGGTCGACGTCGTCGTGGCCACGAGCGCGTTCGGCATGGGGATCGACAAGCCCGACGTGCGCGTCGTGGTCCACGCCGACGTGCCCGAGTCGCTCGACGCCTACTACCAGGAGATCGGTCGGGCCGGGCGCGACGGCGAGCCCGCGATCGCGACGCTGCACTACCGGCCCGAGGACCTCTCGCTGCGGTCGTTCTTCGCCTCGGGTCTGCCCGGCCGGGCCGACCTCCGCGACGTCTTCACGGCCCTCTCGGCCGCCGGCCGACCGGTGACGCGGGCCGAGGTCGCCGGGCAGCTCTCGCTCGGCAGCCGCACGGTGTCGCGCCTCATCGATCTGCTGCTCGAGGCGGGTGCGCTGACCGAGTCGGCCGACGGCTTCGAGCCGGTCGCCGGGCTCGAGGCGGCCGACGCCGCGGCGTCGGCCCGGGAGGTGGCTCAGACGCGCGAGCGGGTCTCGTCGTCGCGCATCGAGATGATGCGCACCTACGCCGAGACGACCGGCTGCCGACGACGGTTCCTGCTCGGCTACTTCGGCGAGGACTCGCCCGAGCGGTGCGGAAACTGCGATCTCTGCAGCGCCGCGAGCGACCGGGTCGAGGAGGCGCGCTCGGGAGGCGACGAGGCGCACCCGGCCGACACCGCGCCTCCCGCGTTCGCCACCGACGCTCGCGTCGTGCACGCGACCTGGGGCGAGGGCACGGTCATGAGCACCGACGACGACCGCATGACCGTCTTCTTCGAGCGCGAGGGCTACAAGGTGCTCGCGGTCGCCGACGTGCTCGACCGCGGGCTGCTCACCCCGGCCTGACCGGCCCGGGTCCGACCGGCTCAGGTCCGATCGACCCCGACCCCGACCTCGGTCTCGGCCTCCGCCGAGCGGGACGGCCGGCCGGGGAAGCCGAACGAGTGCAGGCCGTACTCGTCGCTGAGCACCCGGCTGAGGGCCTCGCCGCGGACGCTCGTGCCGAGCTCGTCGAGAGGCGGACTCACGATCGCCGCGCCGAGCCGGTTCGGGGCGGACAGCACGATCGCGCCCGAGACGCTGGACTTCGCGGGCACGCCCACCGCGCGCATCCACCGGCCCGAGCCGTCGTAGACGCCGCAGGTCGCCATCACCGACACGACGTCCCGCGCGATCGCGGCCGAGACGACCTGCTCGCCGGTGACGGGGTTGCGTCCGCCGAACGCGAGGGTCGCGCCCATCACGGCCAGGGCGGTCGCGTCGACCATGACGGAGCAGGCGCGGGCGTAGACGGCGACGGCCTCGTCGGCCGTCTGGTCGAGCGTCCCCTCCGATCGCATGAGATGCGCCAGGGCGTGGTTGCGGTCGCCGTGCAGCTGCTCGCTCTCGCTGATCTCGCGGTCGACGTCGAGGTCTCGCCCGGCGAAGGCGCTCAGGCCGGCGGTGATCCGGCGGGAGCGGGCGTCGCCCGAGTCCCCGTCGACGAGGTTGGCGGTGAGCAGGGCTCCGGCGTTCACCATGGGGTTCGGCGGCCGCCCCGTGTGGCTCTCGAGCTTGAGGGCGTCGAAGGCCTCGCCGGTCGGCTCGATGCCCACCTGGTCGAGCGCCTCGCCGCCGGTGTCGGCCAGAGCCAGCGCGAACAGGAACGGCTTGACCGCGGATTGGATCGAGAAGAGATGATCCGCGTCGCCCGAGGCGGCCATCTCGCCGTCGGGATGGACCACGGCGACCCCGAACAGCTCGGGGTCGGCGTCGGCGAGCTGGGGGATGCTGTCGTCCACCGCGCCTCCTCGGGTCGACAGGACGGAGGCGCGGAGGGCATCGAGGGACGGCATGCCTCCCAGCCTGACAGGCGCTACGGCGTCGAGACCGAGGCGAACCAGTCGGCGTACCGCGTGTTCACGGCCATGCGGCGGGTCTCGTCGGGCGCGTCGTCATCCCACCAGACCGGCCCGCGCTCGCCGAGCGACGTCTTCGCCGCGTCGACGCGCTGACGTGCGCGCTCGACGGCGTCCGCGTCGTCGTGGCCGAGTGCCGTCTTCTTGGCGCGCCGCGCCTCCATCAGCTCGTGGACGAGCTCGGCCCGTCGGTCGTCGGTCACCGAGGGGTCCGCCCGTCGCCAGAGCCGACCGCGCACCACGATGTAGCGGCCGTCGGGGGTCACGAGCGGTTCGGCCATGCGGTCGGTCTTCCGAGTCGAGAGTCGGGCGGTGAGCGCGAGCTCTCTGAGCAGGAGTCGCTACGGGTTCTCGTCGCGCATGGGGCGGCGATCGTCGCCCCGGCTGTCGCCGGTCGTGCTCGCCCACCGGGCCACGAGACGCCGGGCGATGGGCAGCGGGCAGGGGATGGTGACGGCGCCGGTGCGGCTGACGATCGTGAGCCGGGCCGCGCCCGACAGGCCGCGATGCCACATGCGCGAGACGTCCATCGTGACGCCGCCGTCGTCGCCGCTGTCGCTGCGACGGGGCTCCGTCATCTCGAGGGTGAGGCGGTTGCCGAGCACCTGGATGCGGTAGACGACGCCGTCATCGCTCCAGGTCTCGGCTTCGTCCACCCGATGAATATACGAACGCGTGTTCGACGATGTCCAGTCGACGACGCCTCGACGCATCAGACCCTGCCGATTCTGGATAAGCGCGCCTCAGGCGGCGACCCCGTGGGGCCGCGCCGCTGCGGTGCCCTCGCCCTCGCCTTCGCCCCGGGACGCGAGGAACCGCTCCGCCGTCCGCAGGGCCAGCGCCATGATGGTCAAGGCCGGGTTCGCGACGACGGCGCTCGGGAACACGGAGTTGTCGCAGACCCAGAGGTTGGGCACGTCGAAGCTGCGCCCGTCGGCGTCGACGACGGCGTCCGCCGGGTCGTCGCCCATGCGGCAGGTGCCGATGGTGTGGGCCGTGCGGGCCAGGATCATCGTGTCGGTCGCGCCGGCCGCCTCGACGATGGCGGTCATCGTCGCGATGGCGTGCTCGTCGATGGCGTCTTCGTTGGGCCCCGCGGTGAACGAGACGATCGCCTTGGGGATGCCGAACTCGTCGAGCTCGTCCGACAGCACGAGGCGGTTGTCGTCGCTCGGCAGGCACTCGGCGTTGATGCCGACCCCGGCCAGGTACCGGTATCCCTCCATCGCCTCGACCAGCTCGTCGCCCCAGAGCCCGCCGCCGCGCACGAGCGTCGTGGCCAGCGTCAACGGCATGACCCCGAGGCTCTGGATGAGATAGCCGCCCACGAAGTCGACGCCCTCGGGTCGCATGGTGTCTTCGGTGATGATCGACGACGGGTAGCCGCGGTGACTGCGGATCTCCTCGGTGAAGGTCCCCCACACCTGGGTCGCCCCGTGCGCCATGTAGTTGCGGCCCACCTGGTCGCTGCTGTTGGCGAGCCCGGTGTGCAGCAGCAGACGGGGCGTCTCGACGCCGCCCGCGCAGAGGAAGAGCGCCTTCGTGCGCTGACGGTGCTCGACCCCGTCGCGGGTGTAGACGACGGCCGAGACCTCTCCCGCCTCGTCGAGCTCGATGCCGTGCACCATCGACCCGGGGCGGATCTCGGCGCCGTGCGCGACGGCGGAGGGCAGGTAGGTGGTGTCCATGCTGACCTTGGCGCCGTTGCGGCAGCCCTGGTGGCAGCTGCCGCAGTTGACGCAGGCGTGACGGGTGCCCGCGTGCTCCTGCTCGCGATCGACGGTGGTGACGGCGACGGGACCGTCGGTGGCGGTGATGCCGAGCGCCTCGCAGCCGCGGATCATCATGTCCGACGAGGCGTTGCGGGGCGCCGGCGGGAGCGTGTACCGACGCGAGGGATCCCACGGGTAGTCGGCGGGCCCGGCGATCCCGACGAAGGCCTCGACGCGCTCGATGTACTCGATCAGCTCGGCGTGCTCGATCGGCCAGTCGACGCCCTGACCGGTCAGCGACCTCAGCCGCAGGTCGCGCTCGTCGGGTCGGGGTGTGAAGGCGCCCCAGTGCAGGGTCGATCCGCCGACGCCCTTGCCGCTGTTGTTCAGACCGAACGCCGTCGGGTTCTCGCCGCTGCTGAGCCGTTCGTCCATCCAGTTGATGGCGACGGCCTCGGTCTCGTCCTGGGTGAAGCGCTCGGGATCGAAGTTCTCGCCGGCCTCGAGGGCGACGACCCGCAGACCCCGGGCGGCCAGCGTGCTGAGGATCGGTGCACCTCCGGCGCCCGTGCCGATGACGACGGCGTCGACGATCTCGTCGTCCGGGTAGGTGCTCATCTGGTCGAGGTTCATCGGACGACCTCCATCGTCGGTTCCCACTGCTCTCGCCGGTCGGCGCCGAGCAGGTCGTAGCCCTGGAACATCGCCCCGCCGGGTCCGCCGTTGGCGAAGCCGTCGAACCCGATGCGCTCCATCGTGGCCGGGTGGGCCAGCCAGGCCCGCACGAGGTCGACCCGGGCGTCCTCGAACCACAGCTGCATCTGGTCGGCGCTCATGCGGCCGTCGGGCGCCTCGAAGTCGCCGTCGATGATCGCCTGCACGCGGGACCGCTGCTCGTCGAGCCCGAGGAGGTGCAGGTCGGCCAGGGCGTCCAGCCCGCGTCGGTAGGCCTCGATGTCGGGCGGGAGCGCGGCGTTCCGCCACCCGTCGGACTTGCCGAGGTTCTGATCGGCGTCGATGCGGGCGGCGAGGTCGATGGCGGCCCCGGGGCGGGGTGCCCGCTGGGGGACCACGAGGTCGGCCACGAGGCGGAGCGTGTCGAGCTGCGTCGCGGTGAGCACCTCGGGCCGGCGGTCGGGGTCGTCCGCGAGGGCGCGGCGTGCGAGCAGCGCCCGTGTCTGCGGGCTCGTGCGCGTCGAGGCGATGACCTCGGCGAAGTCGCTCGACATGGTGGGGCCGAGACCGGCGCGATCCCGCCAGAACACGGCGACCGCGTCGACGGCGGACGAGGGGGTCGTCGTGTCGTCGAGCACGAGGGTCGGCACGCCGGGCGCCTGGTGCGGCGGGACGGCTTCGCTCACGACGAGACCGGCGAGTCCGAAGACCCCGGCCTCACCCGAGAGGATGCGGGCGGCGGTCTCGGCGACGACGCGGACGTCGGATCCCGAGGCGGCGAGCAGCCAGCGGGGTGCTCCGGAGGCGCGGATCGCCCGGACCACGGCCGTCACGCCGTCGTCGGGGCTCGCACCGGGGCGCAGGGCCTCCGTGATCTGCACGTCGAACGGGGCCGGGGCGGATCCGCCGTCGAGCGTGCCGACGAGTGCCGAGACGAGCCCGGTGGGCGAGGTGTCGTCGTCGCGCACGACGATGACGGTCGCGCGGGGCGGCGCGAGGAGTTCAGAGGACACGGGGCTCCTAGAGAGAGTGGCCTCAGGCGAGGACCTTCCGACCATACGTCTCCTCGTCCGGCCCGGTCCCGGTTCTCACCGGCAACGGACAGGAGGCGCGTGAGCGGCCCATCGGGGAGGGGACGTGACGCGGGTGCAGCAGCCCGGGAGTCGCTCGGATCGTCTTTGATCCGAGCGGCCGGCACCGAGCTTTCGGGTTCTCGGTGACGTGTCGACCACCGCGCAGCGCCAGATCACGGTGGGTTTCGGGTATCCGCCGGAGGCACGCACAGCGCGAGGTCGACACGGGGTTGCTAGGCACCCGGGTAACGATTCGGAGACGATCTCTCCCCGGTTGGGGGGTATCACGACTTTTTCGCAAATCGGATGATGGCAGCGCTTCGCGGATGGCCACGTGCTATCCGCTGGCGACGCGGTCGGGCCCGGCGCGCCTCCTCGGCGTCGGCTCGGCTCGCGGGCTAGGAGCGCACCCCGGCGGGCACGACCTGCTCGACGAGTCGCACGTGGCTCGCGGCCACCCGGGTCGGCTGGCCGGCGAACGCCGCCGCACGCGAGTCGCTCGCGAGGTAGGCCTCCTCGACGGCGGCGAAGCGCTCGGCGTCGCCCGCCACGCTGACGGCCCAGACGAACTCGCCCGCCTCGCGGTCGGCGTAGGCGAACTCGATGGCGAAGCCCTCGGCCTCGCGGGCGGGGACGATGTGCGTGCCGAACCACTCCACGAAGTCGTCGAGGACTCCGTCGACGAGCTCGTAGCGACGCAGCTGGACGGTCTTCACGCTGGAGATGCTCATGCGGCCAGCCTAGGTCGGCGGCCCCGTCGGGGTCCGCCCGTGAACGACGACGGGCCTCCCGGCGAGGGGAGGCCCGTGGTCGGTGATCCTCGTCGGCGTCCCACGTCGTGGGCCGCTGGTACGGATCATGCCGTGCCGACCGGGTGACGGTCGACGAGGCGGGTGGAGCAGGTGGTTCAGGAGGCGCGGCTCAGGGTCACCGCGCCGGTTCAGTCCAGATCGTCGTCGTCGATCCCGGTGTCGAAGTACGACACGTGATCGATCTCGTCGGAGGAGGCCAGGATGCGGGCCGAGAAGGAGGGGCGCACGATCAGGCTGCGAGTCCGGCGTCGTCGCCGCGGCCGGCGAACAGCTCGGAGAGGTCGAGGGCCTCGGTCGGCGCGAGCTCGACGTGACGCAGGTCGGCGGCGCTCATGCGCCGAAGCCCAGCGTGACGAGGAGGGCGGCCGTCGCGGTGATGCTCGCGGCGACCGCCGACGTGGCGATCACGAACAGCGTGGCCTGACGGTCGTTGTCGCGGACCTCCGAGAAGGGGCTGCGGACTCGCGTGGCGGTGGGTCGGATGATGCTCATGACGATGCTCGTTCCTGGCAGCCCTGCGCTGCCGTCGTGCTGGATGACGAGGCCGGTGGCCTGTCCGCATCGCCCGTGAAGTCGATGCATGAGCATGCTGTCACGCAGATCGCTAGAGCGCCTAACTATGTTCCGATCGAGTTCGCTTCACGGACATCCCGCCGGTAGGCGCGGTTCCTGACGCTGAGGATCGTCGCCCCGATGACCGCCGAGACGAGCGATCCGACGAGTACGCCGACCTTCACGTGGTCGTCCGCCTCGCTGCCGAGACCGAACGACAGCTCGCCGATCAGCAGCGAGACGGTGAAGCCGATCCCGGCCACGAACGACAGCCCCACGAGGTCGGGCCAGCGGACGGTCTCGTGCAGCCGCAGACCCGGGAGGCGCGTCACGACGAAGGTGGTGACCGTGATGCCGATCGACTTGCCCAGCACCAGAGCGAGCACGATGCCGTAGGCGACCGAGTCCGTCAGCGAGTCGACGAGACCCGAGAAGCCCCCCACCGTCACACCGGCCGAGAAGAAGGCGAAGACCGGCACGGCGACGCCCATCGAGAACGGGCTCACCCGGTGGGCGAAGTGGTGGGTCATGCCCGAGAAGAGCGCGCGGCCCTCGTCGTCGAAGCCCGAGGCGACACGCGCCCGGGCGCTCGCGACGACGGGCACCGAGAATCCGAGCAGCACGCCGGCGACCGTCGCGTGGATGCCCGACTCGTGCACGAGGGCCCAGGTGATGATCGCGAGCGGGATCAGCAGGTACCAGGCGCGGACGCCCCGCTGCGCCAGGAACCCGAAGATCGCCAACGGCACGAGGGCGAGGGCGAGCGGCAGGAAGGCGATGTCGTCGGTGTAGAAGATCGCGATGATGCTGATCGCCAGGAGGTCGTCGACGACGGCGAGGGTGAGCAGGAACGTGCGGAGGGCCGGCGGCAGGAACTTGCCGACCACGGCGATGACCGCGACCGCGAAGGCGATGTCCGTGGCCGTCGGGATCGCCCAGCCGCGCAGCGCGTCGTCGCCGGCCCCGAGGTTCAGCACCGTGTAGAGCACCGCGGGCAGCGCGACGCCGCCCACGGCCGCCGCGACCGGCACGGCGGCGAGGCGCGGGTTCCGCAGGCTGCCCGAGACGAACTCCTGCTTGAGCTCGAGACCGACGACGAAGAAGAAGACGGCGAGCAGGCCGTCGGCCGCCCAGGTGCCGATCGTCAGGTCGAGATGCAGGGCGGCGGGCCCGATGCGGGTGTCGCGGACGCTCTCGTACCAGTCGACGAGGGGCGTGTTCGCGGCGACGATGGCGAGCACGGTGGCGGTCAGGAGGAGGACGCCGGCGACGGTGTCCTGGGTGACGACGTCGGCGACCCGGCGCGCGGCGTGACGGGCACGGGACGCGCGGGCCGGAGGCGGCGGCGTCGGAGACGAGGGGGTGGGCGAGTGGGGCGCGGCGTGGCTCATGAGCGTCTTTCGGGTGAGGTGTGCGACAGGGCGTCGACCCGCCGGCTCCCCGCGCGCCGGAGCGCGGTCCTCGGCCGCCGCGCGGAGGGCGCGACGACGGGACGGAGGGCGAGGGGGCGGGTCAGACCGCGGCTGGGGGCGGGCATCCGGCGATCTCACCGTGCGCGTTGGTGCCCCACAGGCTCATCCAGCCGTTCGTGCCGCATGTGCGCTTGGTGAGCACCAGTCGGTTGGGGAACGCCGCCGCGTCTCGACGTCGAGCCCGGGTGGGGGCCGAGGTCGGGGAGCACGGGCTGAGGGTCACCGCACCAGGGTACCCGCGCCTCCTCGGTGCCGTCCCCTGCGGATCCCGGACGGCGGGGGACGCCCGCACCGCACGCTCAGGCCCTCGGCGTACGACGGGTGGATGACCCGCGATCAGTACACCTTCGACGACCCCCGCACGCGATTCCCCGTCATCAGCCCCGAGGTGCAGCAGCAGCCCGAGCCGGGCCTCCAGTCGAGGATGACGCCGGTCCCCGACCTGGGCGAGAGCACCTACCGGGGAACGGGCCGCCTGACCGGCCGACGCGCCCTCATCACCGGCGCCGACTCCGGCATCGGCGCGGCCGTCGCGATCGCCTACGCCCGCGAGGGCGCCGACATCGCCCTCACGTACCTCCCCGCCGAGGAGGAGGACGCCCGTCACGTGATCGAGGTCGTCGAGGCGGCCGGTCGGAAGGCCGTGGCGATCCCCGGGGACCTCACCAGCGCCTCCTTCTGCCGGACGCTGGTCGAGGAGGCGGTGGCCGGCCTGGGCGGGCTCGACGCCATCGTGAACGTGGCCGGTCGCCAGATCTGGCAGGAGGGGATCGACCGGATCACCGACGAGCAGTTCGACCTCACCTTCAAGACCAACGTCTACGCGCCGTTCTGGATCATCAAGGCCGCCCTGCCGCATCTCGGCCCCGGCTCGACGATCATCAACACGGCGTCGCTCGAGGCGTACACCCCCGCCCCCGACCGCCTCGACTACGCGACCACCAAGGGCGCCATCAACAACTTCTCGAAGGGCCTCGCCCAGCAGCTCGTCTCGAAGGGCATCCGCGTCAACGTCGTCGCCCCCGGGCCCACCTGGACCGCGCTGCAGGTCACCCGTGGCGTCGACCCCGAGACGCTGCCCGAGTTCGGCTCGAGCGAGTCGCCGATGGGCCGCGCGGCGCAGCCCGCCGAGCAGGCCCCGGCCTACGTGTTCCTGGCGAGCGCCGAGTCGAGCTTCGTGGCGGGCGAGACCCTCAACGTCAACGGGGGCATGGTCACGCCGTAGGGGTCGGCCCGGGCGGTCCTCCGGGTGCAGCGTCCGCATAGGGTGGGGACGTTGCCCACACGACCCGGACAGGAGGCGACATGGACACCCCGGACCTCACCGCAGGCATGGTGCTCGACGGTCGCTACGAGATCGAGTCGGTGCTCGGCCGCGGCGGCATGGCCAGCGTCTACCGCGCCCGCGACACGCTGCTCGGCCGCGTGGTCGCGATCAAGCTCTTCGCGCCCACCGGCGCGGACGCCGCCGAGCTGCGGCGCGAGACCAGCGAGGTCCAGGTGCTCGCCGGGCTCGCCCACCCCGCGATCGTCACGCTGTTCGACGCCCGCGTCGACGACGCCGACCGCGCGTACCTCGTCATGGAGTTCGTCGACGGTCCGACCCTGCAGTCGCTCATCTCGGACGGCCCGCTGGCCCCGGCCACCGCGGCCGCCATGCTGGCCGACCTCGGCGAGGCCCTGCACGTCGCCCACGAGGGCGGCGTCGTCCACCGCGACGTGAAGCCCGCGAACATCCTGCTCGCACCGGTTCCCGGCGGCGAGGGGCGGTACCGGGCGAAGCTCGCCGACTTCGGGATCGCCTACCTCGTCGACTCGACCCGGCTGACCGCCACCGGCACCGTGATGGGCACCGCCGCGTTCATCAGCCCCGAGCAGGCGCTCGGCAAGCCGATCGAACCGCCCTCGGACGTCTACTCGCTCGGTCTCGTGGCGCTCGAGGCCCTGACGGGGTCGCGGGTCTTCACGGGCTCGGCGATCGAGTCGGTCATGGCGCGCCTGCACAACGACCCGATCGTGCCGTCGTCGCTCGAGACGGGCTGGGCGTCGCTGCTGACCTCGATGACCGCGAGGGACCCGGAGGCGCGCCCGACCGCGCTCGAGGTCTCACGCCGCGCGTCGCGGCTCGCCTCGGCATCCCGCGGTGGCGGCACCGCCGACCTGGCCGCCGTCCCCGACCCGACCGAGCCGCTCTCGCCCCGTGATCGCACGATGGTGGTGCCTGCTGCTGCGGCCGCTGCTGCTGCGGCCGCAGGTGCGGGCGCCGCGGGTGCGGGCGCGGCGGCCGCCGCGGGGGCGACCGACGCCCCGACGGCCGCGTACGGCTCGGATGCTCCGACCGCGGCGTACGGCACGGCCGCGGCCTCCGGCGGCGACGCCCCCACGGCCGCCTACGGGGCGAACGCCCCCACCTCGTCGTACTCGAACGACGCCCCGGGCTCCGACGCCCCGACCGAGCGCTTCGCCCCGGCGGTCGGCGTGGGGTCGGCTGCGACCGGCGGCGGGGTCGCGGCCGGCTCGGGAGCCGGCGGGACGGGGATCGGAGGCGGTCTCGGCGACCGGGACCGCGCCTCCTCGGGTCGACCGAGATGGGTCCTGCCCGTGATCATCGTGGCGGTGCTGGCTCTCATCGCCGGGGCCGTCGTGTGGGGCGTGTCGCAGGGGTCCGGCGGCGACGGCGCACCCGCCGAGACCAGCTCGCCCGCGAGCACCGCTCCGAGCGACGAGCCGTCGGGTGAGACGACGCCCGACGGGACGACGCCCAGCGAGACGACCGCGCCGCAGCCCGAGCAGTCGGCGCCCTCCGACGAGCCCGAGCCCGCGCAGCCGTCCGAGACGGCACCCGCGCCCGCGAGCCCCAGCACGCCCGCTGACGAGAACGAGGACGAGCCCGACGAGAACGAGCCGGACGAGAACGAGCCCGACGAGAACCCGATCCCCGAGGTCACCGTGCCCGGCACCGACATCGGCACGGGTTCGGTGACCGGCCCCGGCAACAGCGGATCGAACCCCAACTCGGGCCCGGGCAACAACAACGGCAACGGCGCGGGCAAGCGCAGCGGCACCGTCGACACCGTCGAGGACGTCGTCACGACGCCCTAGCGCCGCCCGGGCGAACTCCGCCCCGCGCACCGACCCCCGCCGGGAACGAGAGAACGGGCCGCCCTCCGCGATGGAGGGCGGCCCGTCCGGCCGTGCGGTGTCGACTAGTTGCGAGCACCCTTGCGGCCGGTGACCTTGAGGTAGATGACCAGGACGATGATGGCGCCGATGATCGAGCCGATGATGCCCGAGGTCTGGAAGAAGCCGTCGGGGTTCTGGCCGGGGAAGATGAGGTAGGCGAGGAATCCACCGACGAACGATCCGATGATGCCCAGGAGGATGGTCATGGGGATCGAGATGTTCTGCTTGCCGGGGACGACGAGGCGGGCGACTGCACCGGCGATGAGGCCGATGACGATGAGGCTGATGATCAGACCGAGCATGATGACTGCTTTCTTCGTGTGCGCCGGGTCGGCGCGGTTGCTGCCACGGGGTCGGGCAATCACCGACTCAACCACTCCTGCGGCTCCGCGGGCCAGATTCGTCCGATCTGATCCAGAAAACCCTGCAAACCGGTGGTGGTGCAGGTAGGAGTTCCCTGAATATGATCACCCCATGTACGTCCTCGTCTCCGGCCTCCTCTTCGCCCTGGTGCTCGTCGCTCTGGTGGACATCATCACGAGGCAGGACGGTCAGGTGCAGCACCTGCCGAAGCTCGTCTGGGTGCTGCTCGTGGTGCTCCTGCCGCTGATCGGCAGCATCCTGTGGTTCGCCGTCGGGCGCGAACGCTCGGCACCGACGGAGAACGTGACGTTCGGGGATCCGAGGAGGCGCGAACGGCTCGGATTCGGCGGCCCGCGCACGCAGACGGTCGCCCCCGCCTCCCGCGCCCTCAGCACCGAGGAGCAGCTCGCCGCCCTCGACCGCGAGATCGAGTTCCACGAGCAGCAGGCCCGTCTGCGGGCCCTCGAGACCGAGGTCGAGAAGCGCCGCGAGGGCGGTCGCCCGGCCTGAGCGGGCCGCCGGTTTCGTCGTCGCGCTGCGACGGTCGATGATGGACGACGAGCCGATCGGGCTCGATCGCCCCGGAAGGACCCCCATGACCGAGACACTGCAGGCCGCCGACATCGTCCGCCTGGTCGACCACACCCTGTTGAAGCCCGAGGCGACGCACGCCGACGTCGACGCCCTGATCGCGGAGGCCGTCGAGCTCGGCGCCTACTCCGTCTGCGTCTCGCCGTCGATGCTGCCGCTGGTGCTGCCCGAGGGGTCCGAGCTGAAGGTCGCCGTCGTCGCCGGGTTCCCCAGCGGCAAGCACACCTCGGCCGTCAAGGCGTCCGAGGCCCTCGAGGCCGTCGCGTCGGGCGCGCACGAGGTCGACATGGTCATCGACGTCGGTGCCGCGAAGGCCGGCGACTTCATCAGCGTCGAGGAGGACATCGCGATCGTCCGCGGCGCCGTGCCGAGCCCGACCGTGCTCAAGGTGATCATCGAGTCGGCTGCCCTCAGCGACGACGAGATCGTCGCCGTCTGCCAGGCGGCCGAGCGCGCCGGGGCCGACTTCGTCAAGACCAGCACCGGGTTCCACCCGACCGGCGGTGCGACCGAGCACGCCGTGCGGCTCATGGCGCAGACCGTCGGCGGGCGTCTCGGAGTCAAGGCCTCGGGCGGCGTGCGCACCATCGACGACGCCCGTCGCTACGTGGCCGCCGGTGCCACGCGTCTCGGCGTCTCGGGCACGCGCGCTCTCGTCGAGGGCGCCGACTCCGCAGCCGGCTCCGGTTACTGAGCCCCGGCGGACGGCCTCACCGCTCGACCCGGGCGCGGCCGGGCCGGAGACCGGGCGCTGCCCGGCCGGAGACCCGGGCGCGACCCGGACGGAGGCGCGCTCAGTCGTAGAGGCGGCCGAGCAGCCAGTGACCGGCGGCGTCGCGGACGACCTCGAACATGTGGGTCGTGCCGTCCGACGCCGTCGCCTGGAACCGCCAGCCGTAGAAGCGCTGCGGCGGGTGCGTGATGAGCTCGTGCACCATCGTCGGCTCGTCGACGAGCGGGGTCGGGGTGTCGCTGACGCGCCACCGCACACCGTCGTGCACGAGTCGCGCGGGCAGCCCGTCGTCGAACCAGAGAGCGACCGTCGACCGCGTCGTGGAGATGTTCATGGCCCGCCTTCCGTTCGAACGCGTGTTCGATCCGAGGCGAGTGTAGGCAGGTCGATCGTGCCGACGCAACCGGCCCGGCGCGTCGTCGCGATCGCCTAGGGCGCCGCCGGGGCCACCGCCCCGAGCGGCATGCCGAGCGCGGCGGCGACGCCCGCGTTGGTCACGACGCCGGAGTGCACGTTGACCCCGGCGGCCAGGGCCGGATCGGCCGCCGTCGCGGCGCGCCAGCCCCGCTCGGCCAGGGCGACGACGTAGGGCAGGGTCGCGTTGGTCAGGGCGCGGGTCGAGGTCTCGGGGACCGCGCCCGGCATGTTCGCCACGCAGTAGTAGATCGCGTCGTGCACCGCGAAGGTCGGGTCGTCGTGCGTCGTCGGCCGCGAGCCCTCGAAGCATCCGCCCTGGTCGATGGCGATGTCGACGAGCACCGCCCCCGACTTCATGGTCGCGACCATCTCGTCGGTCACGAGCTTCGGCGCCGCCGCGCCCGGGATCAGCACCGATCCGATGACGAGGTCCGCCTCGCGCACCTGGGCGGCGATCTCGAGCGGCGTCGAGGGCCGGGTCTGCACCCGCCCGTCGAAGCGGACCTCGAGGGCGCGCAGCCGGGGCAGCGACAGGTCGATCACGGTGACGTCCGCGCCGAGGCCCAGCGCGTTCGCGGCGGCGTGCTCGCCGGCGACGCCTCCGCCGATCACGACGACCTTCGCCCTCGGGGTCCCGGGAACACCCCCGAGCAGGGTGCCGCGCCCCCCGGAGGCGCGCATCAGCTGGTAGGCGCCGACCGTGATCGAGAGGCGGCCGGCCACCTCGCTCATCGGCTGGAGGAGCGGCAGCGACCGGTCGGGCAGCTGGACCGTCTCGTAGGCGAGGGCGGTCGTCCGGGAGGCGACCAGCGCCTCCGTCAGCTCCCGGTCGGCCGCGAGGTGCAGGTACGTGAAGAGCACCTGCCCCTCGCGGAGCAGCGGGTGCTCGCTCGCGATCGGCTCCTTCACCTTCAGCAGCAGGTCGGCCCGCGACCAGACCTCGGCGGCCGTCTCGACGATCGTCGCCCCGGCGGCGAGGTAGTCGGCGTCGAGGATGCGCGATCCCACGCCGGCGCCGCTCTCGATCAGCACCTCGTGGCCGCGTCGCACGAGGGCGTCGACCCCGGCCGGGGTGACGGCCACGCGGTTCTCGTTGTTCTTGATCTCGGTGGGGACTCCGACGCGCATGGCGTCTCCTGTCGTGTCGGGGCCCGCGGGCCGGTCGTCGTCGATCGTTGAGACGATGCTGGCGTCGATTCGTTTCATCCGTGTTTCCGCCGAAGAGAATTCTGCGAAGATCGGGCGATCGACCTGTCGCGCCCTTCTGAGAGGTTTTTCCCGTGTCCGAACCGAACGATCTTCGACCCGTGGCCGCGCCTCCTGCCGATCTCGACGAGGTCGACCGGCGCCTGCTCGACGTGCTCGCCACCGACGGGCGCCTCTCGAACGCGGCGCTCGCC
>Ga0265797_10005360_pt1 | contig 18739 bp, 19 predicted proteins | sample P2T30metagenome_FD_192433 | JGI IMG/M metagenome (GOLD analysis project Ga0265797, IMG submission 192433) | Plant litter microbial communities from East Loma Ridge, Irvine, California - P2 T30 | ecosystem: Environmental > Terrestrial > Plant litter > Unclassified | place: USA: California... | reverse complement strand
AGGAACGCGTCGCCGTCGGGGTGGGCGGCGACGACCTGGACGCCGAGCTCCTCGAGCAGGCGCACGAGGCCCTCGCGGAGCAGGACGGAGTCGTCGGCCACGACGACGCGGAGGGGCGGGGTCACCCGCTCATCCTAGGAGCGGACGACCGGGCCCGCCGTCGGGGACCGGCTCAGGCCTCCTGCGCGGCCATCCGCGCCTCGGGCGGCACGGGGATGCTCACGGTGACGACGGTGGGGCCGCCCCGGGGGCTCGTGATGTCGAGGAACCCGCCCAGGCCCACCAGGCGCTCCTGCACGCCCGCGAGCCCGTGGCCGTCGCGGAGGCCGGCTCCGCCGCGCCCGTCGTCCTCGACGACGACCTCGAGCAGCGACCCGCGGCCGTCCGGGGCGGACCGGGTCGCGAGGGTGAGCCAGGCCGCACCGGCGGCCGCGTGCTTGGCGACGTTCGTCACGAGCTCGGCGGCGATGAAGTAGGCGTTCCGCTCGAGCTCCGCCGGCAGCACGACCCCCGGGGGCAGGGTCGACCGGAAGGTCGTGGGCACGGGCGCGGTCGCCGCGAGCGACGACAGCGCGGCCGCGAGCCCGCGGTCGGCGAGCAGGGGCGGCGCGAAGCCCCTGCTGAGCGCACGGAGCTCCTCGAGCGCGTCGCGGGACAGCTGCAGGGCCTCCGCGATGAGGCCGCGCGCACGCTCGGGATCGACCTCGACGGCGCGCGAGGCCGCTCCGAGGTCCATCTGCATCCGGACGAGGCGCTGCTGCGGACCGTCGTGGATGTCGCGCTCGAGCCGGCGCAGGGCCGTGCCCTCGGCCGACACCGCCGCCGAGCGCGACACCTCGAGCCCGGCGACCTCGGCCTCCAGCTGTTCGCTGCGGAACCCGCCGAGGAGCGCGTGGCCGATCCGTTCGTGCAGCAGCACCACCAGGTGCACGAGCGTCGGCAGGAGGGCCGCGAGGGCCAGTCCGCCGGCGATCGCGAGCAGGCCCCAGCCGAGGCGGTCCCCGACCGTCGCCGCCCACTGGCCCCACACCGTGCCCGCGGAGCCGAGCCGGGCGATCCCGAAGACGACGCTCGTGACGGCCCCGACCACGGCGAGGCCGACCGCGAAGGTGGTCACGGCACCGACGACGGGGAACACCACGACCGTGAAGAGCAGGTAGAGCCAGTAGTGCGGGTTCGCGAAGATCGACACCGCGCGGACGACCCGTCCACTGCCGGGCGCCGTCCGCGGCGTCCAGTCGACGGGGCGGGCCTGGTGCCCGGTCGCCCAGCGGAGGCGCAGGAGCTCGAGCTGCCCGAACCCGCGAGCGGCCCACAGCGCACCGAAGAGCGCCACCGAGGCCGTGACGAGCGCGGGCAGCGAGTTCGTGCCGTTGCCCACGAGCTGCCACACCGTGAGCGAGAAGCCGCCGACCACGGCCACCAGGACCGCGCTGAGCGCGACGTAGCCGATCCCGCGCGGCAGGTCGCGCCAGTGCCGTCGCCAGGCCTCGGAGGCGCGGTCGGCGAGGGTGCCGTCGGCGACCGGGCGCGCGGGGCCGTCGTGGGGTCCGGGTCGGGCGGTGGTCGGGATGGGCTGCTCCTGCGTCATGGTCCGAGACTGCCGGGACGACCGGCTCGCACCCATGGTGCCAGCGGACGGTCCGGGAGGGGGGCTCGCCCCCCTCCCGGACAGGCGAGGCTGCCCTTGCTGAGCCGAGGCTCAGCTTCGTTGCGCTCCGCGCGGGGACGGATAGCGTCGTACCCACCGTCTCGGAAAGGACATGCCATGACCGACGTCACCATCACCGTCCCCCAGGGTTCCGTCGACCCGGACGTCGCCGCCGGCGTCGCCCAGTTCTTCGGACCCGTCGTCGCCGACCTCACCGCGCTGAGCGTCAACGGCAAGCAGGCGCACTGGCACGTGCGCGGCATCGCGTTCATCGCCGTGCACGAGCTCATCGACACGGTCGTCGAGCACGCCCGCGAGTGGGCCGACCTGGCCGCCGAGCGCGTCGTCGCCCTGGGCCTGCCCGTCGACGCCCGCATCGGCACCGTGGCCGCGACCACGCGGATCCCCGCCACGAGCCCGGGCTTCAACCAGATCGACCGCACGGTCGCCGAGCTGGTCGCCCAGATCGACGCCACCCTGGTCGGCGTCCGGACCGCCATCGACGAGCTCGGCGAGCTCGACGCCTCCAGCCAGGACGTCGCCATCGAGATCTCGCGCGGGCTCGAGAAGGACCGCTGGTTCCTCGCCGCGCACGTCGCCGGCTGACCCCCGGGCCACCGCGACTCGGGCCGCTGCTCCTCCGGGGGCAGCGGCCCGCGTCGTCCACGGGCCCTGCCCCCGTACCGGCCTAGAGGTCGCGGTACGTCGCACGCCCGCCGACGAAGGTCGCCGAGACCGGCATGGCGCGCAGCTGCTCGCCGTCCGCCGAGAGCGGGTCGAGCTCGGTGACCACGAGGTCGGCGACGTCGCCGAGTGCGAGGGCGCCGCGACCGTCGGTCGAGGCGACGTGCGCCACCGACGCCGGGATGCGCTGCTCGGGGTGCCACGGCTCGCGTCCGTCACGGCTGCGCGTGACCGCTGCAGCCATCGAGGCCCAGGGGTCGAGGGGAGCGACGGGCGCGTCCGAGCCGAGGCGCACCGTCGCCCCGGAGGCCACGAGCGCCTCGAGCGCGAACGCCTGTCCGGTGCGCCCCGCCCAGTACGCGTCGGCCTCGTCGCGGTCGTCCATGGCGTGCTCGGGCTGCACGCTCGCGACGACGCCGAGGCGCGCGAAGCGCGGCACGTCGGTCGGCCGGACGAGCTGGGCGTGCTCCATGCTCCCGCGCGCGCCGGTGGCCTCGAAGGCGTCGAGCACCTCCGTCACGGCCGCGTCGCCGATGGCGTGGACGGCCGGGACGAGCCCCGCCTCCCAGGCCCGCGCCATCAGGGCGCGCAGCTCGTCGGGACGGTACGTGGCGACGCCGCGTCCCGGGTCCTCGCCGTGCAGCGAGGCGTAGGGCTCGTGGCACCAGGCCGTCCGCGTGCCGAGCGAGCCGTCCGTGATGATCTTGGCCGGTCCGACGGTGACGAGGCCCGCGCCTCCTGCCACGGCGTCGCCCGTGCGGAGGCCGCGCGCGATCGCCTGGTCGAGCTCGGCCGGGTAGACGCCGCAGCGGACGCGCAGCTGGTCCGTGCCCGCCCCGACCCGGCGCACCCAGCGGTCGATCGACGGGGTCATCTCGAGGTCGACCACGCCGACGACGCCGCGGGCGGCAGCGGCACGGACGGCCTCGGCGACCCAGCCGTCGAGCACGGCCTCGGGCACGACGCTCACGGCCGCGGTGACGGCGAACGCCTCGGCCTCGCGCAGGAGGCCCGATCCGTCGCCCGGCCGCCCGTGCCGACGCATCGCGGCCTCGTTGAGCCAGGCGGCGTGGAGGTCGCTGCTCACCAGGACGACGGGCACGGGACCGCTGACCGCGTCGAGCAGGGCCGCGCTCGGCACGTCCGGCCAGAGCCCGTCGCGGTACCCGTAGCCGACCAGCGTCTCACCGGGCGCAGGAGGATCGGCGCGGAGGCGCTCCCCCACGAGCGACGCGGCCTCGGCCGCGGACGAGGCCCCGCCCAGGTCGAGCCGCCGTCGCACGAGGGCCCACTGGTCGAGGTGCACGTGCGCGTCCCAGAGGCCCGGTCCGAGCCAGCGCCCGTCGAGCTCGACGACCTCGGCCGCGCCGGGCGCGATGCCCGCGGCGATCGCCTCGACCGCGCCGTCCTCGACGAGGACGTCGACGACCTCGTCGCCCCGGCCCACGAGCCGCCCCCCGCGCAGCAGCAGGGCGGTCATCGTCCGTGCACCCGTCGCATCTCGGCAGCCAGGTCGGGCTGACGGTACCGGTCGCCGTGCTCGAGCTCGTCGATGATCCGGTCCACGACCTCCGGAGGCTTGTTCTGGCTCAGCTTGTGGCGCGCGTCGAAGCGCGTCACCCGGATCCGGAGGCCCACCGTGCCCTGCGCGAGCCGGCGCGTGCCCGCCTCGTCGAGGGTCAGGGAGCTCGGCTCGGGCATGACGCGCTCGAAGTGGTCGACGAGCTCGCCGAGCACGCGGTAGTTCTCGTCGTCCGAGAGGATCTCGGGCACGCCCCACAGGTGCGCCGTGACGTGGTTCCAGGTCGGCACGACCTGCCCCTCGGGGTACCAGCTCGGCGACACGTAGCCGTGCGGGCCCTGCACGACGACGAGCACCTCGTGCTCGCCCAGCTCGTGCGACCGCTCGTCGGGCCTGCCGACGTGGCTCACGAGCACGATCTCGTCGGGGGCCGAGCCTTCGAGCACCACCGGGTAGGGCGACGCCACGAGGCCGCCCGCCGTGGGCGAGACGATCGTCGCCCACGGGTTCTCGGCCACGAGTCGCCGCACCTCGGCGACGTCCTCGACGACGAACTGCGGCGTGCGCCTCACGACGCCTCCTGCGAGGCCGGGCCCATCTCGTCCGGGCCGATGCCCGCCTGGCAGCTCGGGCACCAGTAGAGCTTGCGTCCCGCGGCGTCCTCCATGGTGACGGTCGTGCGGCAGATCCGGCAGGGCAGCCCCTCGCGGTGGTAGACCCAGTGCCGCTCGTCACGCTGGGCGAGGGCCCGCTCGTACGCCTTGCCACGCAGGCCGTCGCGGGTCATCATCTGGCCGAGCTCCACGCCGCTCTTGAGCAGCTTGGTCCAGTCCTTCCAGAGCGCCGTCGCCAGTTCGGGCGGCACCTGCTGGCCCGGCGTCCACGGGTCCAGCCGCGCCCGGAACAGCATCTCGGCCCGGTAGATGTTGCCGATGCCGCTCACGACCGACTGGTCCATGAGCAGGAGGCCGATGGGCGTCCGCGTCCTCGCGATCCGCTCGCGGAAGCGGCGCTCGCCCACCCGGGGCGAGTCGACCAGCGGGTCGGGGCCCAGCTTCGCGAGGACCTCGTCGACCTCGGCGGGGCTGAGGACCTCGCACTTCGTGGGGCCACGGAGGTCGGCCACCGCGTCGTCGATGAGCAGGCGCACGCGCACCTGGCCGACCGGCTCGGGCGGGAACCCCTCCTCGACGTCGTCGTGCCGACGCTCGGACTCGGCCATGCGCAGCCGGGTCGTGCGCGGCGCCCCGATGCTGTGCGGGCTGTCCTCGCCCTCGGAGTCGAGCACGAGGCCCTGCTGCCGGGCACGCCCCTTGCGGCCGCCGGCGGTGGCGGCCGAGGGCTGGGTGCTGATCCGCCCCGCGAAGTCCCACGCCCCGTAGAGGCCGAGGTGCACGCGGAGGAACAGCCCGCCCTCGAACTCGAGGAAGAGCTGCTTGCCGACGGCCTTCGAGCCGATCATGCGCACGCCGTCGAGCTGGGCGGCGCCGGCCGCGAAGCGGCCCTGCGGCGACGACGCCGCGACGCGGTGCCCGACGAAGGTCTGCGCGAACTGGTTCGCGATGCGGTGGACGGAGTGTCCCTCGGGCACGACGGCCCCTCTCGACGTGGGTGGGCGGGGCGACGCGCCGGAGGACGCGCCGGGCGGGGCCGGAGGCCCCGGGTCAGTCGACCGGGTGGCCGGCGATCGCGCCCGTGGTCTCGTACTCGCCGACCTGGGCGATGCGACGCGCGTGGCGCTCGTCGCCCGAGAAGGGCTCCGCGACGAAGGCGTCGATGAACGCCAGCACCTCGGCCTCGGAGTGCTGGCGAGCACCGATCGCGATGACGTTCGCGTCGTTGTGCTGACGCGCGAGCAGCGCGGTCGAGGGGTTCCACACCAGCGCGGCACGCACGCCCTCGACCTTGTTCGCGGCGATCTGCTCGCCGTTGCCCGAACCGCCGAAGACGACCCCGAGGGCCTGCTCGCCGGCCCGCTGGTCGCGGACGACCGCGCGGGCGGCGGCGATGCAGAACGAGGGGTAGTCGTCGAGCGGCTCGTAGCTCGTCGGCCCGTGGTCGGTGACGTCGTGGCCGGCGTCGCTCAGGTGCTGGATGACGGTCTTGCTGAACTCGAGGCCGGCGTGATCGGTCGCCACGTGGATGCGCATGGCGTCCATCTTGGCACCGACGGCCGACCCGCCGGCCCGGGGCGGGCCTCCTGCGCCTCAGTCGAAGATCGGGCCCACCGTGCGGCTGCGCTTGAGCTCGAAGAAACCGGGGTACGCGGCCACGGCGACGACGCCGTCCCAGAGGCGGACGGCCTCGTCGCCCTTCGGCGCCGGCGAGAGGACCGGGCCGAAGAAGGCCACGCCGTCGACGGCGATGATCGGCGTGCCGACGTCCTGGCCGACGCGCTCGAGGCCGTCGGAGTGGCTCGCGCGCAGCGCCGCGTCGTGCTCGTCGGTGTCGGCGTACCGGGCGAGGTCGGCGTCGAGCCCCACCTCGGCGAGCGCGCCGGCGATCACGGCGTCGGCGTCCTTCTGCTGCTCGAGGTGGATGCGCGTGCCCAGGGCGTCGTAGAGCGGCTTGACGTGCTCGGCGCCCGCGCGTTCCGCGACGGCGGTGACGAGGCGGACGTAGCGGAGCATCCGGGGCATCGCCGCACGGTGGGCGTCGTCCATCGACTCGTTGCCCTCGTTGAGGATCGCGAGGCTCATCACGTGCCAGGTGACGTCGACGTCGCGCTGCCGGGCGACCTCGTCCATCCAGCGGCTGGTCATCCACGCCCACGGGCAGGAGGGGTCGAACCAGAAGTCGACGGCGGTGCGGGACGCGGGGGCGGGGGCCTGGACGGTGTCGGTCATGCCCCCCAGTGTCGGCCATGCACCCGGTGAACGCCCCGGCAGTAGGCTCGTCCGCGGGCCACGAGCCCGACGACCCACCCCCCAAGGACGGACGGAGCCAGCGTGCCTGGAGAGAACCTCACCCGAGTCGAGGCCGAGGAGCGCGCAGCGCTGCTCGCCGTGCAGTCGTACGACATCGACCTCGACCTCACCCGCGGCGCGGAGGTGTTCGGCAGCAGCACCACGGTGCGCTTCACGGCCACCGAGGGCGCGTCGACCTTCATCGACGCCCTCACGCGCACCGTGCACTCGGTGACGCTGAACGGGCGCTCGCTCGACCCCGCCGCCGTGAGCGACGGCGTGCGCATCCAGCTCGACGGCCTCGCGGCCGACAACGTGCTCGAGGTCGTCGCCGACGCCGAGTACACCAACACGGGCGAGGGCCTGCACCGCTTCGTCGATCCCGTCGACGACGAGGTCTACCTCTACAGCCAGTTCGAGGTGCCCGACAGCCGTCGCGTCTTCGCGGTCTTCGAGCAGCCCGACCTCAAGGCGACCTTCCGCTTCACCATCACGGCGCCCGCGCGCTGGGAGGTCGTGAGCAACCAGCCGACGCCCGAGCCCACGGTCGACGGCGACGTCGCCACCTGGGCCTTCGAGCCGACGCCCCTGCTGTCGAGCTACATCACGGCCGTCGTGGCCGGCCCCTACGACGTGGTGCGCAGCGAGCTCACCAGCTCCGACGGGCGCACGATCCCCCTCGGCATCTTCACGCGCCGCTCGCTCACCGAGCACATGGACGCCGACTACGTCTTCGAGAAGACCCGCCAGGGCTTCGCGTACTACGAGGAGAAGTTCGCGTACCCGTACCCGTTCGACAAGTACGACCAGCTCTTCGTGCCCGAGTTCAACGCGGGCGCCATGGAGAACGCGGGCGCGGTCACGTTCACCGAGACCTACGTGTTCCGGTCGAAGGTGACCGACGCGATCAAGGAGCGCCGGGTCGTCACGATCCTGCACGAGCTGGCCCACATGTGGTTCGGCGACCTCGTGACGATGAAGTGGTGGAACGACCTCTGGCTCAACGAGTCGTTCGCCGAGTGGGCGTCGACGATCGCGACCGCCGAGGCCACCGAGTGGACCGAGGCGTGGACCACCTTCCAGGCCATGGAGAAGAGCTGGGCGTACCGCCAGGACCAGCTGCCCTCGACGCACCCCGTCGTGGCCACGATCAACGACCTGGAGGACGTCCAGGTCAACTTCGACGGCATCACGTACGCCAAGGGCGGCTCGGTGCTCAAGCAGCTCGTCGCCTGGGTCGGCATCGACGCGTTCTTCGCCGGCGTCGCCGCGTACTTCGCGAAGCACCACCACGGCAACACCGAGCTGAAGGACCTCCTCGCCGAGCTCGAGGTCACCTCGGGCCGCGACCTGTCCGGCTGGTCGGCCCTGTGGCTCGAGACGGCCGGCGTCAACACGCTCCGCCCCGAGCTCGAGGTGGACGACCAGGGCGTCGTCACCGCGGCGGCGATCCTGCAGGAGGCGCCGGCCGACCACCCGACGATCCGTCCCCACCGCCTCGCGATCGGCGTGTACGCGCTCCGTGACGGCGCCCTGGTCCGCACCGAGCGGGTCGAGATCGACGTCGACGGCGAGCGCACCGAGGTGCCCGAACTGGTCGGCCTGCACCGGGGCGACCTCGTGCTCGTGAACGACGACGACCTCGCCTACGCCAAGGTCCGCCTCGACGAGCAGTCGCTCGCGACGGCCCTCGAGCACCTCTCGAGCATCACCGAGCCGCTGGCCCGCGCCATCGTCTGGGGCTCGGTGTGGGACGCCACGCGCGACGGTGAGGCCTCGCCGAGCGACTACGTGCGCCTCGTGCTGGCGAACATCGCCTCCGAGACGGAGTCGACGACCATCCGCACGACGCTCGCGCAGCTCCTCACGACCGCGCGCACCTACGTGGCCCCGGAGCGCCGCACCGAGACCCTCGAGCGGGTCGCGGACGGCCTGTGGGCCCTCGCGCAGGAGGCCGCGGCCGGCAGCGACGCGCAGTTCCAGTTCGTCAAGTACTTCGCGGCCGCCGCCTCGACCGACGCCCACGGGGACGTCCTGCAGGGGCTGCTCGACGGCAGCACGGCGCTCGACGGCCTCACCGTCGACACCGACCTGCGCTGGGAGCTGCTCGAGGGCCTGGTGCTGGTCGGCCGTGCCGGCCACGACGAGATCGACGCCGCGCTGGCGGCGGACGCGACGGCCGACGGTGCCCAGGCCGCCGCCCGTGCCCGCGCCACCGTGCCGACGGCGGAGGGCAAGCTCGCCGCCTTCGCCTCGGTCGTCGACGCCGCCGACGCCCCCAACGCGATCGTGCGCGCCACCACCACGGGCTTCCAGCACGTCGTCGACCCCTCGGTGCTCGAGCCCGTCGTCGCCCGGTACTTCGACTCGCTCACGACGATCTGGGAGTCGCGCAGCTACCACATCGCCGACACCCTGGTCACGGGCCTCTACCCCGCGGGCCTCGCCAGCCAGGAGCTCGTCGACGCGACGACCGCCTGGCTCGACGCGAACCCCGACGTGCCGGCGCTGCGCCGGCTCGTCGTGGAGAACGTCGCGGGCGTCGAGCGTGCCCTGCGCGCGCAGGCGGCCGACCGCGGCTGACGCACCGGCAGCACCGACCCACGGGCGGGTCCTCCTCGGAGGGCCCGCCCGTGGTCCGTCCCCCGCCCGTGCCGAGGCTTCGCAGCCGACGCCGAGGTGGCGTCGGGAGGGGCGGTTAGCATGGTCCGCGTCATGAGCCCCTCTCCCACCAGCACCCTCCTCGCCCAGGCGACCACTCCCCCGGACGCCGTCGCCGAGATGGGCGAGTCCTTCTGGGAGATGTGGCACGTCCCGATCTCGATCGGCATCATCTTCGTCGTCGCCGTCCTGGTGCGGATCGCCCTGCACTTCGTGATCCGCCGCGTGGTCGACCAGATCGTCACCGGCATCAAGCGCAAGCAGAACGTCACCGAGACGCGGGCCCTCACCGTGTCGCCCCTCGCCGCCGTGCGGGTCGTCCAGCGCACCCGCACGCTCGGCAGCGTGCTCAACAACGTGGTGACCGTGCTCGTCGTCGCGATCGCCCTCGTGCTCGTGCTCGCGCAGCTCGACGTGAACCTCGTCACCGTCCTCAGCGCGGCCGGCGTCGTGGGCGCGGGCCTCGCCTTCGGTGCCCAGAACATCGTCAAGGACGTCCTCAACGGCATCTTCATGATCGCGGAGGACCAGCTCGGCGTCGGCGACGTCGTCGACGTGGGGCCGGCCACCGGGGTCGTCGAGGCGGTCGGCATCCGCGTGACGCAGGTGCGCGACGTGAACGGGATCCTCTGGTTCGTCCGCAACGGCGAGATCCTCCGCGTGGGCAACATGTCGCAGGGCTGGTCCCGCGTCGTCGTCGACGTGGCCGTCCCGTACGAGACCGACGTCGACACCGTGCAGTCTGCCCTCCTCGCCACCGCCGTCGACATGGCGGCGACGCCGAAGTGGCAGCGCATCGTGCTCGACGAGCCGGAGGCCTGGGGCCTGCAGTCCATCTCCGAGGAGCACCTCGTGCTCCGCATCGTCGCCAAGTGCAAGCCGGCCGACCGAGACAACGTCGACCGCGAGCTGCGCACCCGGTTCAAGGCGGTGGCCGACGGTCTCGACATCCAGCTGCCGAGCCTGGCGAGCGTCGTGCTCACGGGCACCGACGGGGCCGCGTCGATCGCCGGCGCGAAGACGCCGCGCACCTCGCCGCTGCCGGTGCACCACCACCACGACGTCGCGAAGAGCCGTCGCCGATGACCGGCATCCCGCTCACGCCCGCAGGAGGCCCGCCCCGCCCCGGCCAGCCCGTCACGCTCCGCACCGGTGCCTCCGGTCCTGCCGCCACCGAGTCGTTCTGGCACCAGGTCGGTGGTCGACCCACCTTCGAGCGCCTCGTGCGGCGCTTCTACCAGGGCGTCCGCGGCGACGAGGTCCTCTGGCCCATGTACCCGGAGGACGACCTCGAGGGCGCCGTGCAGCGCCTGACGGGGTTCCTCGAGCAGTACTGGGGCGGGCCGGGCACGTACAGCGAGGAGCGCGGCCATCCCCGGCTGCGGATGCGCCACATGCCCTTCACGGTGACGCCGGAGGCACGCGACCACTGGCTGGCCCACATGCGGGAGTCCGTCGACGAGCTCGGGCTCTCGCCGCTGCACGAGGCGACGCTGTGGGACTACCTCGAGCGCGCCGCCCACGCCATGGTCAACGCTCCCGGTCGCTGACCGGCGTCGGCGCCGCGCGCGGACCGCTCAGAGCAGGGTCGCGCGCTGCTTCACGAGGACGTGCCCGCGCTTGGTCGTCAGGCGCGTCCAGGGGCCCGTCTCGAACACGGACACAGACTCGTCGTCGGCCAGGAACCCCAGGCTGAGCGCCGCGAAGGCGGCCCCTGCGGGCAGTCCCTCGGCCCCCTGGACCGGCCGCGACCACACCTCGGAGCGCACGCGGTGCACGATCTGCTCGCCCGTGCCCGTGGGCACGGCAGCCGCGACCTCGGCGATGCCCGCCTCGGCGGCCGTCACGAGCCGGTCGCGCCGGACCACGGGCAGGGACGACCAGCCGCCACGAGGCGGCGAGATGGCCGCCCACGTGACGGTGGCCACCTCGACGGGCATCGACACCTCGACCGGTGCCGTCGGGTCGACGACGGTGTTCTGCAGGCGCGTCAGTCGCTCGCGCAGGGACCGGACGGGCACCACGAGGTCGAACTCGGCATCGTCGTCGACCTGGTAGGTGCGCAGCCCCAGGACCGTGGGCGTGGAGTCGAGCAACCCCGCGGGGTAGAGCACCGCTGCGTAGGCGGCGAGGACGCCCCCGCCGGCGATGAGGCGGACGGAGCCGTCCTCGACGCGCGCCGCCCGTCCGAGGAAGGTGGCGAGGTCGCTGAGGGACAGGGAGTCGGGGAGCGTGATCGTGCGCGTCATCAGCGGATAAAGTACAGCGGGTGACCGATGCTCCGCTGAACGCCGACCCGCTCGCCAGCCTCCTGACCACGCTCGACCTGGCCAGCGCCGGGGTGGTGGGCGGCCAGGACGTCTTCACCGGCTCCAGCCAGTGGGACCCGCTCGGTCGCGTCTTCGGCGGGCAGGTGCTCGCGCAGTCGCTCGTGGCGGCCCAGCGCACCATCCACGACGACCGCGTCGTCCACTCGCTGCACGGGTACTTCCTGCGCCCGGGCGACCTGGCCCTGCCGATCACGTTCTCGGTCGACCGCATCCACGACGGGCGTTCGTTCGCCACGCGGCGCACGCAGGCCTCGCAGGACGGCGTGCCGATCCTGTCGATGATCGCGTCGTTCCAGACGCCCGACGGCGGCCTGGAGCACCAGGTCGACATGCCGGAGGGGCTGCCCGAGCCCGACGACGTCGTCAGCGACGCCGAGCACCTCGCGACGGTGGACCACCCCATCGCCCAGGCCTGGGCGCGGGACCGACCGTTCGACATGCGCCACGTGCCCTCCCCCGTGTACTTCTCCGTCGAGGGCGACCGCGTGCCCCACCAGGCCGTGTGGCTTCGCGCGACGGGCCCCCTCCCCGACGACGCCGACCTGCACCGTGCGGCGCTCCTCTACGCGAGCGACTACACGCTGCTGGAATCGGTCTACCGGCGCCACGGCACGCCTCTGGCGACGCCCGGCATGAAGGTCGCGAGCCTCGACCACGCCATGTGGTGGCACCGCCCGGCACGCGTCGACGAGTGGCTGCTCTACGTGCAGGAGTCGCCCAACGCGATCGGCGGCCGGGGACTCGCCCTCGGGCGCATCTACGACCGTGCCGGCGCGCTCGTCGCGAGCGTCGCCCAGGAGGGCATGGTCCGCGTGCCGTCGACGCGGTCCTGACGCTCGGCGGTACCGGTACCGGGGCGGAGCGGCCGCTGCCGACCGCCCTCGGCCTTCGGCCTCAGCGCCGCCGGAAGGTCAGCGGCTCCTCGACGTAGGGCGACCACGCGGCACGCTCGGCGTCGCTGATCCGCCGCGGTCGCCCGCTCGCGGTGTCGACGAGCACGATGGTCGTCGAGGCGCGCGTGAAGAGCTGGTCGACGTCGGCGCCCACGGGCGAGCGCACCTCGTAGCAGACCTCGAGGCTGGCACCACCGAGACGCCCCACCCACAGCTGCACGTCGAGCGGGGCGCGCAGGTACGGGATCGGCAGGAGGTACTCGAGCTCCTGCCGCGCGATGAGCGTCATCGTGCCGGAGTCGGTGCGCCCGTCGAGCACGGCCGTCGTGAGCCCCGCGGTCGAGCCGTCGCCGGGCGCCCAGAACGCGTCGATGCGCGCCTCCTCGAGGAGGCGCAGCATCGCCGCGTTGTTCACGTGCCCGTACGCGTCGAGGTCGCTCCACCGGAGGCGCGTGGGGACGTGCAGCCGGGTCACGTCAGTCGCGCGTGAGCTTGCGGTACGTCGCCGAGCTCGGCTTGGCCGCGTCGGCACCCAGGCGCTCGATCTTGTTCTGCTCGTAGGCCTCGAAGTTGCCCTCGAACCAGTACCAGTCCGGGTTGCCCTGGTCGTCGAGACCCTCCCACGCCAGGATGTGCGTGGCGATCCGGTCGAGGAACCACCGGTCGTGGGTGATGACCACGGCGCAGCCCGGGAACTCCAGCAGCGCGTTCTCGAGGCTGCCGAGGGTCTCGACGTCGAGGTCGTTGGTGGGCTCGTCGAGCAGGAGGAGGTTGCCGCCCTGCTTGAGGGTCAGCGCCAGGTTGAGGCGGTTGCGCTCTCCACCGGAGAGGACGCCGGCCTTCTTCTGCTGGTCGGGCCCCTTGAAGCCGAACTGCGAGACGTAGGCGCGCGAGGGGATCTCGGTCTTGCCGACCTGGATGTAGTCGTGGCCCTCCGAGACGACCTCCCAGAGGTTCTTGTTCGGGTCGATGCCGCCACGGCTCTGGTCGACGTAGGAGATGTCGACGGTCTCGCCGACCCGCAGGTCGCCGCTGTCGAGGGGCTCGAGCCCGACGATCGTCTTGAAGAGGGTGGTCTTGCCGACGCCGTTCGGGCCGATGACGCCGACGATTCCGTTGCGGGGCAGCGTGAAGGTCAGGTCGTCGATGAGCACGCGCTCGCCGAAGGACTTGTGCAGCTTCTTCGCGTCGATGACCTGCGAGCCGAGGCGCGGCCCCACGGGGATGACGATCTCCTCGAAGTCGAGGACCTTCGTGCGCTCGGCCTCGCTCGCCATCTCCTCGTAGCGGGCCAGGCGGGCCTTCGACTTGGCCTGACGGCCCTTGGCGTTGCTGCGGACCCACTCGAGCTCGCTGGCGAGGCGCTTGGCGAGCTTGGCGTCCTTCTTGCCCTGCACGTTGAGGCGCTCGCCCTTCTTCTGCAGGTAGGTCGAGTAGTTGCCCTCGTAGGGGTAGAGGCGACCGCGGTCGACCTCGGCGATCCACTCGGCGACGTGGTCGAGGAAGTACCGGTCGTGGGTCACGGCGAGCACGGCGCCGGGGTACTTGCTGAGGTGCTGCTCGAGCCAGAGCACGCTCTCGGCGTCGAGGTGGTTGGTGGGCTCGTCGAGCAGCAGGAGGTCGGGCTTCTGCAGCAGGAGCTTGCAGAGCGCGACGCGGCGCTTCTCACCGCCCGAGAGGTTGGCCACGGCGGCGTCGCCCGGGGGCGTGCGGAGGGCCGACATCGCCTGCTCGAGCTGCGAGTCGAGGTCCCACGCGTCGGCCGCGTCGATCTCTTCCTGAAGGGTGCCCATCTCGGCGAGGAGCGCGTCGAAGTCGGCGTCGGGCTCGGCCATGGCGGCCGAGACCTCGTTGAAGCGGTCGAGCTTCTGCTTGATCGGGCCGACGCCCTCCTGCACGTTCTCGAGGACGGTCTTCGACTCGTCGAGCTCGGGCTCCTGCATGAGGATGCCGACGGTGTAGCCGGGCGAGAGCTTCGCCTCGCCGTTGCTCGGCGTGTCGAGCCCCGCCATGATCTTGAGGATCGTCGACTTGCCGGCACCGTTGGGGCCGACCACTCCGATCTTCGCCCCCGGGATGAACGACATGGTGACGTCGTCGAGGATCAGCTTGTCGCCGACCGCCTTGCGGGCGCGGACCATGGAGTAGATGTATTCGGCCATGCCGCCCAGTCTATTCGGGGCGACCGACCCCGTGGCTCACCAATCGATCGCGCGGGTGGTCCCGACGAGGCAGGCGCCCGTGCCGAGGACGGGCGCGGTCTGCGCGGCGTAGTCGCCGCCGGCCACCTGCCCCACGATGCACGAGTCGGCCCAGAGCGCGGAGAACTGCACGCTGTCGGCGTCCCTCTCCGTCCAGGTCGAGTCGGGCGTCACCTGCAGCGTGTCCTTCTCGAACCCCGCGGCGACGAGCGCGTCGACGACGTCGCGACCGCCGGGAGCGCCGTCGCGTGCCAGGAGCTCGCGGACGGTGCGGTCGAAGACCGCACGCGCGTCGTCGACGGACGAGTCGGGAGCGAGCTCCACGGGGGCCGCGGGCGCTGCCGTGGTGCTCGGCGTCGGAGTCGGCTCGGGAGAGCTGGTGCACCCGGCCACGAGGGCGACGGCGGCGAGGCCGACCAGGACGGACGGCACGCGGCCGAACGGGGACCGGGCGGCGCGGGGAGTCGTCACGGGTCCGATCCTACGGGCCCCGCCCGCGCCGACCGGGCACCGGCGACGGACCGGTTCAGAACACGGGCTCCGCCTCGCCCGGGGACCACTCGTCGACGGTGGGCGCGCCCGGCTCGCCCGGGTCATCGACGGCGGACGCGTCGCTCGCGGTGGCGGGGGCGACGCGCGCGTCGGGGGCGACCGGGGCCTCCTGGGCGGCGTCCGCCTCGTCCGCTGGCGCCGGGGCGCCCTGCGCGGGCGACTCGGCTCCCGGTGCGGCCGCGGCCGCCGTGCTGCGGGTGAACCGCGTGCGCCCCCAGAGGAGGTCGTGGCCGAGCGCGTCGGCGTCGACCTCGACGGAGGTGCCGCTCTTGTCGCCGGACTCCCAGGGCCGTACCCGGAGGCGGCCGGTGACGAGGACCCTCTCGCCCTTGGTCACCGAGGCGGCGGCGTTCTCGGCGAGCGCCCGGAAGCAGGTGACGGTGTACCAGTTGGTCTCGCCGTCGGACCAGGTGCCCGCGACCCGGTCGTAGCGGCGCTGGGCGGAGGCCAGGCGGAAGCTGGTGATGGCCAGCCCCTCGGAGGTGCGGAGCGAACGGGGCGTCGTCGCGACGACGCCGGTGAGCGTGATGTGGTCTGTCATGCCGGCGAGTCTCGCGCTGCTCCCGGGCACGGCGAGGGTCCACCCGACGACCCGGTGGAGGGCAGGAGGCACGACGCACCGGTGGAGGACCGGTCGCGTCGGGAGCGCTCAGCTCGCGCGGACGTACCTCGCGTACGACCTGCGCACCTTGTTCACCTTCGGCTGGGCCACCGCGACGCAGTAGCCCTGGCCCGGGTTCTTCGCGAAGAAGTCCTGGTGCTCGGGCTCCGCCTCCCACCAGTCGCCGAGGGGCTCGACGGTCGTCACGACCCCGCCGCCCCACGTGTCGTCGGCCCTGCGGCGCGCTGCGGTGAAGAGCTCCCGCTGCGCCTCGTCCCGGGGGAACATCGCGGAGCGGTACTGCGGGCCCACGTCCGCACCCTGCCGATCGAGCTGGCGGGGGTCGTGCAGCGTGAAGAAGACGTCGAGGACCACGTCGGGCGGGACCACCCCGGGGTCGAAGGTCACCGCCACGGCCTCCGCGTGGCCGGTGGTCCCCGTGCCGACCTCCTCGTAGGAGGGATCGGCGGTCGCACCACCCGTGTAGCCGGAGACCACGTCGGTCACGCCCTCGAGGGTGCGGTAGACCGCGTCGAGGCACCAGAAGCACCCACCGGCGAGGACGAACGTCGTCATGCCGCCGAACCTACCCCGACCCGTGCACCCCCTCACGGTGCGCCCCTAGGCTCGGCCCATGCGCTCCCCCTTCACCCCCTACGTCGCCGACGACGCCCGGTACTCCCGCCTCGACTACGCCCGGACCGGCCGCAGCGGCCTGCGCCTGCCCCGCATCTCGCTCGGGCTCTGGAACAACTTCGGGGGCGACAGGCCCCTCGAGACGCAGCGCGACATCGTGCTCCGCGCCTTCGACCGCGGCGTCACCCATGTCGACCTCGCCAACAACTACGGACCGCCCTACGGTTCCGCCGAGTCGCAGTTCGGTCGGATCCTCGCCTCCGACCTCCGGCCCTACCGGGACGAGCTCGTGATCTCCACGAAGGCCGGCTACGACATGTGGCCGGGCCCGTACGGCGACGGGGGGTCGCGCAAGTACCTCCTCACCTCGCTCGAGCAGAGCCTGACCCGCCTCGGCGTGGAGCAGGTCGACGTCTTCTACTCGCACCGGCCCGACCCGGAGACGCCCGTCGAGGAGACCATGGGCGCGCTCGCGACCGCCGTCCGCCAGGGGAAGGCGCTCTACGCGGGCATCTCGAACTACGACCCCGAGCAGACCAGGGCGGCCGCTGCCGCGCTGGCCGCGGAGGGCGTGCCGCTGCTGATCCACCAGCCCCGCTACAACATGTTCGACCGCCGGCCCGAGCAGGGGCTCTTCGACGCCCTCCTCGAGCTCGGCGTCGGTGCGATCGTCTTCTCGCCGCTCGCGGGCGGGCTGCTCACGAACCGGTACCTGTCGGGCAGGGCACCCGCCGGCAGCCGCGCCGCCGAGGGCCGCTGGTTCACCGAGGACGCCCTCAGCGAGACCTACCTCGAGAGGGTCCGCGGACTGCAGGCGATCGCCGAGGCCCGGGGGCAGTCCCTCGCCCAGCTCGCCCTGACCTGGGTGCTGCGGCAGCCTGCCGTGACCAGCGCGCTCGTCGGCGCCTCGTCGGTGGCCCAGCTCGACGACAGCCTCGACGCGCTCGAGGCCGCCCCCCTCGACGACGACGAGCTCGCGGCGATCGACCCCCTGGCGGTCGACGGCACCGGGCGCTGACGCCGTCCGGGCGGTCGGCGGCGGTGTCGGTGGTCGGTCGTAACGTCGGGCTCGTCCTCGACAGCATCGGCCGGATGACCTCAGGAGACACCATGACCGCTCGCACGACCAGCCGCCCCGCCACCGCCTCCCGCGCCGTCGCGTCGATGGCTCCCCTCGACGTCCGGCGGGGCGGCCTGCGCCTCGTCCAGGTGCACGACGACCTCGCCCGTGTGACGCGTCCGAACGGCGAGGTCGCGGGCTATGTCGAGCGCGTCGTCGACGCGGGCGGCACGCGCTGGCGGGCGAAGCGGTTCCTCCCCCGTCAGCGTCGTTTCGACGACGTGGCCGAGTTCTGGAGCCGCGACGACGCGGTCGACGTCTTCCGCTGGTCCTGACGGACACGGGCCCGACCGGGACGCACCACTCCCGTCGGGCCTGTCGCTGCTGAGCCGCACCCTCCGGCACGGGTACCCTTCGCCGCATGGAGTGGTGGAACGCGGTCGTGCAGTGGGTGTCGTCGGACGAAGGGCAGCGCATCCTGACCGGTGCCGTCCTGCCGTTCGTCGCGATCGTCGTGGCGGGCCTCGTCGCCGCGCTCATCGGCCGGTCGGCGGTGCGCCGTGTCGTGGCGCACCTCGAGCGTGAACAGAAGGCCGCGGCCGTGGCCGGCATGATCCGCGCCGCGCGCAAGGCCGCCGTCTACAGCTCCCTCGGCGCCGAGGAGCGCACCTACGCCGACCACCTCGCGCAGGAGGCCGAGGTCCGGTTGCGCCTGCTGCCCGCGCCCGGCGCCGCCTCGGCCGCCACGTGGGCCGAGCACGAGCTCGGCGACATCAAGCGCAACAGCGTCTCGTTCAGCTTCCAGGCCGAGCAGTCCCTCGCGCAGTTCCGCGACCGACTGCTCGAGTGGCAGGCGAAGCCCGGCCGGGCCAAGAAGCTCTTCCGGTACGACCTCGACCGGTGGAGCCAGGAGGAGGCCGACACGGCTCGTCGCGCCCAGGACGACGCGGCGGACGAGGCGGCGTCGACCGCCGCCCTGCGGTCGCCGATCCGTCCGGCCGCACCGGCCTCGCGGCCGACGTCGCCGAGCGTCGCACCCCTC
>Ga0265797_10005359_pt1 | contig 18744 bp, 18 predicted proteins | sample P2T30metagenome_FD_192433 | JGI IMG/M metagenome (GOLD analysis project Ga0265797, IMG submission 192433) | Plant litter microbial communities from East Loma Ridge, Irvine, California - P2 T30 | ecosystem: Environmental > Terrestrial > Plant litter > Unclassified | place: USA: California... | reverse complement strand
GAGAACGCCCCCATCAAGTTCCCACCTTGCCGATAGTCGTCCTAGATCAAAAAAAAAACACACAACCCGCTCGAACGCCATAGATAACGAACGCACTTTTTTAGTAACCAGCTACACAAAGTAGTTGTGTAGCTTCCATTCCACAATCGCTCGCTATGCCAGAAAATCCAAGAGAATCGCAAATCGGGTCGACATGAAAACAATCATTAATTTTATGTTGGAGTGGATGCCTCTCAAGCATTGCTCGTGGCCTCAGACGAAGCGGGAGTTTCCACGCCCCTTCGCCTACGACACAGTCTCAGGCCAAGACGGCCCTGGCCGGTCGCCTCGACGCTCTCCTCCCAGTAGAGGTTAGCCACCTCATCTGGTTCGCCCTGGCGCGCGCCCGCGGCAGTCGACCTCGCGTTGAGGCATCGCAGCCGCCTGCTTTCTCTCTCGAGAACGGCCTGGCGCATGATGCTTCCGACAGTCTCGAAGCCTACGCGCTCGGCTAGAACCGGGTGCTCGAGGAGGAACTTGAGCAACGCGAATGGCAGGGAGAAGAGTAGGCTGGAGATGGTCGTGGTGACCGGTGAAGGGCGTGGAGCGTTGGCTCCCTCTGACGGCAGCTCACCGAAGCGGATTTGGCTCAGCCTGGGATCAGAGGAACGGGAAAGTTCGTTCTTCTTGTGCTGTTGTGGCTGCTTGGGTGGAAGCGGAGGCAGGCGAGGGCAGATCTTGAGTTGAGGTGCAGAGTTGTCAGGGTAAAAGTCCAGAGGGAAACTGTTAGAGACGAACTGGAAGATACTCTGAAGAAGCGGGGTGGCGAAGGGCTCGTAGATCGGCGTAGATGCGCTATGAGAATCATCGCTCGAGGTAACGCTTCCACGCTCCTCACTGCCGTCGTCCAGAGTCCACTTGGGCGAGATACCGCCTTCGAGGCCGAATTCAAGGGCGGTTGACAGAGTGTCCCAAGTCATGGTATTGGTCGCCACATTCAGTCCCTGCCAGGCAATCGCTGGCATTTCCAGCCAAGCGCCTGTAGCGACACGTTGCAACGCCTGCTCCATGCGGTCTACTTGAGCAGACACAGGCTCTGTGAAGGACGGTGATGGACGATGGGGTGGGTCAAGAGGAGGGAGTTGTCCTCCGTAGATGTACTTGAGACACTCATTGAAAGTATGCAGGCTCAAGTATCTGCCCGGCAGGTGGACATCAAGTTGCGGCTTATGCGCATCACCTGACTTCTGGATGAGCCTCAAGAATGTTGGGCTACGAGCGAGAATGAGCTTGTGAGCGTCAATTCTTTGTGTGCTAGCATCTGAGTCGTGTGAGATTTGCAAGCAACAGTCGGTGAGAGCAGGCTTGGAAAATTGAGAACGAACGTGATCACGTAGCATCTGAGCATTGTCCATGTCAAGCCTGAACTCGGGTGGCGGGATGGACTGGTGCTGAGGAGGAAACTGTCTAGCGAATGGTGGCTGGCGGAACTGGGCTTGGTTCGAGAATGGTTGCCTATGATCCGGGTACACCTTCATGCCGCCCGCCTTCTCCATTGCCGTAGGTGATCGCAAATCTTGCCCGACTCTGAAAGCCTCAGTGTACGCAGATCCTGGCGAGGCTGAGCGTGAGAGTGCTGAGGGTATGTTGGGCTGCGACATCTCTACAGGCGTAAATGCATCTTGCGGGGGATAGCGATATTGCTGTTGTGGCTGCGGAAGGAAAGGTGGATGCTGTTGGGCAGGATAGTAGCCACGCTGAGGGTTCCATTGCTGGGGAGGCGCATAGCCGCCAGGAAAGACTGGGTATGCTTGAGGCTCGGAAAAGTGATGTGCGTGATTGACAGGAGTGAAGGGAGGCGGCTGGAAGGGTCTCGGGATCTGCTGGGGAGGTGGCGCAAAAGCCGACCCAGAAGACTGAGGTGGAACAGGAGACGAATCGGAAGAGTCTACATCACCAAAGACAATGCCGCTCGTGCTTGGGCGTGAGGAATGAACCTGTGGCTGGAATGCCTGGGGTATCTGATTTGGCTGGCGAGGATAGGTCGAAGAGTGCGGTGTATGTTGTCCTGCGGAAGGTACGAAAGCTGGAGGGAGTTCTGTGCGAATGTGTGAAGGCTTGCGCTGGACCGGTGCATCGCTGGATCTTGTCTGCGGGCGAGAAACAACTGTCGTTGGCGACAGAGGCCGGACAGGACCACCTTGAGGCTGCTCAGACGAAGTGCCGTTCACATGAGGCAAAATTGTGATGTCTTCCTGAGCAGCGCCCGCAGCTGTCGAAGCAGCGGCTTTCACATCCGCATCCGAAGCAGTGTCTGGGAGGCTGTTTGTAGCAGGTTGACTGGGTTTGACTTCATCATGCGCGGCTGGTAATTGCTCGATCTGGTTATCCTTCGCAATGTGCGCAGCTAGCTCTTTCTTTGCAGGCGCATCGACGGCCGGATCGATGGTCGGCTGGGGTTGTGGTTTTGATGCACGAGGTTTACTCAGCGGCAGAGGAATGGCCACGCGACTGGGAGCGGCTTGCGAGCGTTTGGTGGTTTGCGATTTTTGAGCAGCGCCATGTGCGGATGAGTGCGGTGTCATTGCCTCTGGGTGGTGGAGTGGTCGAGGGGCGGCGTGGGTTGCGATCAATGGCCGTCTGGAGCTGCGATCGAACTTTCTGGTGATGATGTCCGAGGGAATTTGTCTTTGCGGCGAAACGAAACAGAACGGGCTACTCCAGGAGTGTGTCGTTGGCGAGAGATGCAGTCGGGCGGTATGGGTGTTTGATAGAAGGAACGGCTAATAGTTGGAGTCTCCTGGAGCGGCGGCGGTGTATATGTATCGGCGCAAGGTTGGTGTGTTGTAAGTAAGTGATGGCGGGAGATGTTGGTGGTGCTTGGTGAGCTTGCTGCTGGGTGACAGCGGCGTTTGCGCGCGACTGCCGACTGGGGAAAAGACTTGCGCCGCTGGTGCACACGCCGCCCGTGCTCTTCCTTTCACCCACCCCTCGCCTCAACCTTTGCACACATCACTTACACTGCGTTTGCCATCACGTGCTCTTGACCGATTGGAATTGCAGGTGGAAACCTCATCTCTTTGGCATCAGTATCGATGACACCCAACAATGGCAGGTGATGGCAAGTGTCGTCGCCATTTGGTCAAACGATACCCGATAAAACATATCCACTAATGCGCAAGTATATCTGATCTTTTCATTGCCTCGCTACCCCTGCAGGTGTTTGCCATTGACGAGCAAACCGCCAGACATGCAAGCGGAAGCGGACTCGTATACCTTAAGCTATACTCGCACACCATGCGCCAAACAGTGTGCGTGGAAGCACTTGCCCCGATCCAACGTACATCAATGTCCTTGCCTCTTCACCATCCTTCCGACCGTACCTTCTCCCGACCGAACATCACCTGATAACTTCCTGCACACCATCCATCCTTTTATTACTTCTGTTGTTGAACATCATTCCTGAGACCACGCCTTCACGACCACACCTTGGACTCTACCCTTTGTACGCTCTGCTCGCATCAATCACTATACCTATTTCACGCAGACAAACGCCGAACAGCCACAATGTTCCGACACCGAGATGAGCTCCTTACGCCGCCGCATAGCCTACGAAAGCGGCAACAACAACAATCCCGGCACTCGGAGGCTGGTCCTCCAGGCTTCGACCTGCGTTTGGGTCACGTTATCTCGGGCACCTCGAATCAAATGCTCGACTTAAGCATCTGCCACCCTTCGCAGGCTTTCAGTGAGTGACCACATACCATTGGATTCCAATAGCATATCTCTGACTACGACGCAAGGCAATCGATTCTCTGTTCTCGCCACACCACCACCTACGAAGACATCGTCCCTCTTCCGTGAATTCCCTACCACCAGTGCTCGACGCACTCGCAACAGCCGTGGCACCAAAGAGGCCAAGAAGCGCCGTGACATGCGAAGGAACAGACGCAAGCTGGCCGCTCAATTACTGGACCAGCAACTCAGCCAAGCGGTTGATGAAACATTGACAAAGGCCAACTACCCGCCACTACCACCGAGACCATGCCTCTTTCCTACTCCACAAGATGCCGTGACTGCTCTGCCTCAGCCAGTCTACTTCCCTTCCGTGCCACCAGAGCTTCCACTGCCAGATTTCTCCAAATTTGACCTTGGCGCTTTTTCTCACTTCGCCATCCGATCAACTACGCCGCCACCTTTGCGAACGCCAACTCCATTTCGTACACTGCCAAAGTGGTGTCCAAGGATACCTTCTCTGACACTTGGAGATGTTTGGAGGGACACCTTGCCCACTTTTCATGATCTATCGTCCCTGCCCGAGCCAGTCGAAGCTCCGAGTCCGCAACCCGGAGCAACGCGAACGCCGTGTAAGGAGTTGCAAGTCTGGCGTCCCATTGGGATAGGCTATGGGAGAGATCAATCAAGGTTCTTCCCACCACGAAGTCGATCAACATCGGAAGGACTGGGCGCCGAGCGCGGCAGAGGAGTCACGGTCAGACTGCCGCCGCCAGTTGCATGCCGCCTGCATCGTTCAGACAATAGTGTTGATTCCTCCTCCTCAACGACGCCAGTATCAAAGCCCAGCATTCCGCAAGAAATCTTGGCGGCTTTCGCGGAGATCAAGTGTACGACGCCTCTGGCGGCTCGTACTTCTGAGCGGAATCAGAACTCAGTGCTCACCCAAACTGAGAACGAGAAATTTGGGCCAGTTCAATCCACGTTGCCCGGCCCAACAGATGACACACTTGACAAAACTGCAATTACCACGCCTCAAAATGTTCTCCAGACCAGCCAGACTTCTGTCACAGCTTCCAGCAACTCGAATACTTTCCCAACGACTAAGGGACAGGTGATGAGCGAGGATGAGCTCCGACGCCACCCCTCTATTCTGTACATGCCAGACTACAATTCCGAGCAGCCTCCCTACGAACTTAACGCGCGCGAGACCGAGGTACCCTACGTGCATGCAAACAGTTTGGTCGGGTATTCGAATAATCGAGATGTTCCGGACGTCTTGCCCGACTACGAAGAGCGGCAATCTCTTGCAGACTCCGGGGTTGGTCTTCCGATCCTAATCGCAAGCGAAACTCATGATATGGTCGGCCTCAATGAGTTGGTAGTTGACCACGACGTCATGGCACCTGCCTCTGTTATTGTGGCCGCAGGCGTTGCCCTACCGATCTCTCTACCTGCCACTCCGCCTGCGACACCGCCAGTGCATCCATTCAGCAACATGGCTGCCATCTTACCTGTTGAATGCATAACCGAAGCCGAGTATACCCACTCCGATGCTCACTACTGCAGCGAGCAAGCGCTTTTCTCTTCACCGTTGTCGCTCTCGCAGAGCGCGGAGACGTTGCACGAGGGTATCAATGCAAACTCCATCAACATCGCCGACTTCTTGAAGTTGGGACATGCAAAGCAGTGCTGGTGTGGGTACTGTACCAATGACGGTTACGATGCTGCTCAAATGGGAGCAAATGCGTCCATCTCGTCATCGACCACACTCGCTGATCGGGACCGTGCCGCGGATGGAGATGGTGACTTGACAGTATCCCTCCTGCTTCACACAAGCGAGTCCGAGCCTGACATCGAGTCTGATGATCCGGAGCTGCTCGTTTTTGACGAGACAAACTTGGACTGCGCGAAGTACGATCACGCCAACGTTGAGACAGTGGAAGATGAGGACTGGCTGCTCTTCTCACCTGCCGCAACCAAGCCAGCCGGTGAGCAAATTTCATCAGCATCGACAATGTACCTCCCGTCGTCTCCGATCTTGCACCGACAAAGACAAAACAGAGCACGAACTCCTACAGTCGTCATCACCTCATCGGAGCCATCTTCAAACGAACCTTCGGATGATTACATCGCCGTCGCCGCGCCCACCGCTGCAGCCGCCAATCCTACCACAACAAGCATGGCATGGCACGACATGTTCCCACGAAGGTCGAGCTCTCTGTGGAAGACTGAAGCAACGGCACGTGAAGGCGAAAGGTTTGGGTGGGGTTTTGCTGAGACGAGCAGGAGGAGCTTGCGGTGGGGCAGGGAGAGCGAGGAAGAGTGGTGGGACTGGGCGGTTGAGGAAGAGTGTTGATCGAACGCCTCGACGAGTGCTCTATTTTGATGGTCGCCTTTCGACGGCGAGATTGTTCGGGAAGCTTAGCCTGCCATTTGTGGCAAGGATGAGGCGCTTCGCTCACTATAGTACTGCGTGTATCTGAATACCCTAGGATCTGTTTTGTTTGTTGTTTCGAGTGTTTATCCTTGCCAAGTACGTGGTGTCAAGCGTTCCAAAGACGAGACGTGAGATTTTTGTGTTTGCTATGGAAGCTTCTCATAGATCGTAGTATATACATGAACAGCGGCGTAAGAGCATAATCTTCATCAAACCATCAAACCCGAAAGCCTTCGTGACGAAAGAAAGAAAAGAAAAATAGCGTTTCGTGCAACGAACCGCAAAATCAAAAAAGCACTTCCAGCGCGCCATCCGACACACCACCCTCCTACTGCATCCTCCTACGCATAATCCTCGAAACCTTATAAACAGGATTATCTCCAGGCAACTTATCAAGCGGCCCATTGAACCCAATATCCTCCTCCTCAGCAAAAGAGTCAAAACTCGCCTCCGGCGCCACACTAGTCGGATCCGGATCCTCACCCGTCGGACTCCCAAAAGATCGCCACGGACAATTATCATTGTCGAAGCAATTAGCAAAACTATTCTTCAGCGCATCCTCATCCTGCCACCCCGCGAAGAAATCCGCGTGGAAACCGAAACCCGTCGTGTCGCCGTTCGAGAACACGAATTTGCTCCCGTCGGTCAGGCCGTCGAGGCCGAAGCCGAATTCGGCGCCGATGTTGATGATTGCGACGGGGTGTGTGGAGGGACACATCCCGCCTTGCGTGTCGCCGTGGAGGGCCGGGTCTGGGTACGACATGTGCGAGAAGTGGTCGTCGGAGTCGAGGTTGATACCGTCCCAGCAGGATGGGAAGCGCACGTGGCCGGCGATGCGGCGGCCGTCGAGAGTGGCTGGGATGCCGTAGGCTTCGCCGGGGCCGGCTTGGATGAGAATCGCGGCCTGGCGGAGGTCGGACTCGTCGTTTGTGCGGCGGTTGGGGTCGCCGGCGACGATGCGGAGGCCTTTCGGGGGCGCGATGGCGTCGCGCACGCCGGTGCAGTAGCCTGGGGCGGAGGCGTCGTAGGGGCAGGAGTAGTTGGTGTAATAAGCGGCCATTCCTTGGAAGGGAAGGAGGTCGAATTTGCCGTCGTCGCGGATGCGGTAGGCGGAGGGCGACCAGTAGCTGGAGTGGTCGGTTGCTTTGTCGCAGGTTGTGGCGGCGCCCGAGGCGGCGGCGTCGTTGGCTGTCATGGAGCGGGAGAAGGCTGAGGAGCCGACGACGGCGTGGACGTGGCCGGAGACTTCGTTGGGAGATACGATGGGGTCGGCGCGTTCTTGAGTTAGTGGTGCGCAGTTGACGGTCCAGACGTTTGATGCGCTCGTTAGGGAGAAAGTGGTGAAAGCGACAACGACGGAGAGAAGAATAGTGGGTGCCATGTTGGCTTGTCGTGATCCAATGATCGAAAAGGTCATGATAGCAGGTACCAAGATGGGAAATGAATGGACAGGCGTCAAGCCCTTGTGATGGAATGAATCGAAAAGAGTGTACGAAGGAGAAAGAAAACCTGGTGTGACAGAGAAAGTGCAAAAAATCACGGCGACACAAGATCTCTTTATGTCTAATCCCTTAGTGACATCGAAGAAGAAGTATGCGAGGTGTGGTGGGTAACTCAGCGTAGTGGACTACTTCGCATCCGAGGTGCCGCCACATCACGTACCTCCTGCATAAAGGGCAAATGTCAACGAAATACCCGTCATCGATGGTAATGTGATCAGGGGTCGTTCAGAGGACGACTACGGTTGCAAACGCATCGAAGGCTGAAGGACAGCTTATCGCTTCAATCCCATTGGAAGATTTTATCTGTACAACCAGAATTCTGCAAGCGACGAAAGACATAGATTGTTCTGTATGCGCGCGGTACCTGCTTATTGCCGTGATTTGCATCGCGAAAAGGTCAGGGTCGAAGAAGATGGGGAGAGTTGCATGAACCGAAATGAGCGGCGCATCGCATGCATAAGGCTGATGCTCGGTCCAGATCCGGCAAGGTCGATCGCTCCTGGGCGCTTATCGAAGCGAAGCAACTTGGTGGTATTCGTGAGACGTTGGTAATTGTCGTGTTCAATGCTTGTCGAGCTCTGTTCTGTAGTGCTTCATGCTGGCACAACTAAGATTATCACGCAATATGTGCATTGCTGTCCCACGTGGATCGTGATGGAAGAAAGGAAGCATGAAGGAAGTCAAATCGCCAATGTGGGGAGCACTGCAGTAGATCGCGTGGCTTCGACGCGACAAGGTTAAAGTAAGCGAAAAGTCGAAAGCTTCACACTTCTGAAACATCAGGGTGGAGCCTGATGTTCACCACTGCCTACTTCTAGACCAATTTGTCGAAAGTACATGCATCACGGCCAATCGCTGATGTCTTTGTACAAATCGTCCCAGCTGGGATCCCAGAACCAATACAGCCCCTGGCGTGCATCTGATGGTCCGGTACTCCACTCGCTGGCCGCAGTAGGAATACTGCCTTCTTGATCGGACATTTCGGCAAAATCCCAGACCGCGCTGTTCTCATTGATGTTTTGCAAGCCGTGCATGTGTTGAGAATACGAGGCAGACTCGACGCCACGAATTCCAGATGCCACTGGGTATTCTGCACTGGGCTGTATGGTGATTGCTGTCACTCGAAATTAGCTGTGTCATGGTCGTCCAGTATGAGGAGCAAGTACCTTTCTGCACCGACGCCAGACTGTCATCAAGTCGTGATGCAAGATGTGAGGCGTCTGCGGCCCATGACTGCGGATTGTGGCCGCTTGTATTCATCTGAGCACCCAATGGCATAGACATGGTTTCTCTGACAGAGAGAGCCTGTGGACCTGCAGCAGAGTGCTGGATTCCAGAGGCTTGATTGACGCGTGCATTCTTCGGCACCACAGGTGCTAGTATGGCTTCGGACTCTCGTCGCATCATCAAGTTTACGAGACTCCGCAAAATACTGCTGCTTTGTTTGGACAATGTTGAACGTGCGCCAAGTGTCGCCTGGAGCCGGTAAATGCGTGCAATAGCCCGTTTCGCTTCTTGGGCCCTGTTTGTCAAGGGGTCTGACAGCGAAAGTACTACCATCACAATGGCTGCATTGAATAAATTGATAGCCATGAAGGCCACAAGATGTCCATCGCTTGCAAACTGCGCCAGCTGAGGTAACTCAATTACCTTGGACGTTCTTACAGCTGCGTTCCACCATTGTTGCTGACTGCTATCATTTGCCGGTTCGAGCACGTCTTCCGAAGATGCTCGTGATTGTCCTGAAGTATTGAGTGGTGCCGATGCGGAGAGGCTGGAGACTCCCAGTCCATTATCGCCGCTTAGCCCGTGATGCTGTAGGACACTGAGCTGTCTTCTCAAAAACGGTCTGTGAAGAATAATGAGTAAGCTGTCGAACGTCAGATGCAAGGACAGCGATTGCAGGTAGTGTGCCTTGTCCCCAAGACTTAGTGTAGCGGGGCAGTCCTGCGACAGATCCAATGACATGGGGCCTGGCAACTCCACTCGCCACTGCCAGAGACGCCGCGTGACATCTTCTATAAGCGAATGGTAGTCGCGAGCTTGGCTGTGCTCTACCGCTTGCTGAGCGCTGTATACACGCTTGATTGCTGGTGAGGCTATCATGTAGAGCTTGTTGAGCTCCCTCTGATAGGTGGAAAAGCAGGTCAGCATCCCTCGAGGTTGGCCCGAATCGCTGAAGTCCACCCTCTCTTCAACATCGTCGGGCATAGGGACACTACAATCTCTCTCATCTATACCGAGAGGGCGGCCGTAAGTGATTGACGCAAATCTGACTCTGTCATTAGCTGGTACCTTCATGGTTCGGAGGCAACCTTCTTACCTGTCCCAGGTGTAAATAGTCCACCAGACGCGTTTGCGTTCCTCCGTTTCATCCTTGGAAGAAACACTGGAGCTTTTATGTAAGCCAGCTGCATGCGCAGACTTAACAGTAGCCCCGAGCAGAGAGAAAGACAGATTTGGCTTTCCATGGTAGACGTAGAATGTACCGAGCAGTACCATTGTCTGCACAGCAGTCATGGAGCTTTGATCGAGCAGTTCGACCATCCGTGACTCAGAATTAGCAATCAATCGTTCACTCCACTGCTTAGACTCTTCCGGTGAAATGCCTGAAGTTGTCTGAGGTCTCTGCGCATGATACCAGGCGCCCAGACCGAGTACCGTCGACAAAAGCAGAAGAAATGGTCGCTGGGTGGGCAAAGCCGTTCCTTTTCGGACAGAGTCGAACATTGGACGGAATGTGGGTTCGTAGATCACAAGTGAGAACCAGTGAACCTGTAGCACCATCAGCAACCAAAAGACAAGTCGTATGTTTGGTACTTTCGTCGCACCGAATTCATGTACTCCTCGAGGAAGTGCAACATCACAGCTTCGGATGGAAGGGCATTGAGCAGGTAGCTTGCAGATGCTCTGCTTCGCTGAGTTGCCGGCGCCCTCGAGCTGTGCGCCGATATTTGCGTGTTTCCAACATTGTTGGGCACGGCGCGACTTGGGGTTCCCACAGTCTCAGATACGACTAGGTACGAGTCCTGGACAAATATAATAAGAGTTTGCTCAGAGCGTGTCGAATTCAAAGCGGCTGTATTACCTCTCTCGCATCCAAAGTGGCATCCAGTGCGCCACTGTGCTCGCGATTGAGATGCGATTGTGGCGATAGTGGTGTACGAGTACCATGCTGGTTGCCCTGCGAACCCGAGCGTCTCCGTTTTCTACGACCGGGCGTACTATCCTGCTGTTGCTGCGGTGTCGACCGCGATGTACTTGCGATCGTCCTACGATTACCTGCCCCGGTCGACGCTGTCGTGGACCGGTTGGTCGTAACGCACTCGGCGCTCGCACGCGAACACAATGAGCACGGTCGATATGAGTCGCACTACTAAATCGTCAGAGCCACTTCGTTGCGCAGAGCCAAAACAGACTCACTCTTGACTTGTTCCGGCGGCATCGGTCGCAAGCTTTGCTCACACGCGTCGGGAGTGGTGGTGTTTGGCCGCTCATGGCTTGAATCGTGAAAGATCCGGGGACGGAAGCAGCGCTTGAGGCGGGGCTGGTATCATCATTACCTTACGCCAAGACATCGGTGTCTGAGACGGTTCCGGCGGATGCAGGGTTCGATCATCTCGAGACTTCCGAAGCCGTTTCAAATGATTTCCATTAGCAATGATGTGCAAATTGCACAAAACGGAGAGTGACCTGCTGAAATATGCTGTCATGTTGATTGAATCCATCTTATCGTTCAATTTTCATCGGAATATGAAACCGTCGTGATATATATATACGTCGTTAAAGCGCCGTCAAACGTGTAACGATAATCGTACCGGCAACCCTGTTCAAATAAAGCCGAAAGTTCGCGATCTTACTGTTGCGTGTGTGTTCCTCAGCTCGTCCAGTACAACTTCACTGATGAGCCGACTTTTCGTGATGGATGCTGCCCTTGAGATCAGCGGTAACCATCACCTCCTCGTTCCCAGACGCAAATGCTTGGTCGCCAAAGGCCACAGCGATTTCCTCCAAGGTATGGCCAGCAGTTTCGACGTAGTACCAGTAAGCAAGCCCAGCGGAGAACAAGCAGAAGCCGGTAATGATGAGGTAAAAGTATCCACCGATGCCAGCGAAAGCATCAGGCGATACCATGCCGATGATGAAATTGAAGATCCAGTTGGAAGCCTAGATCACAGTCAGTTGATGGGTGTATTACTTGGACATAAGACTGTAAGTACGGTAGCAAGTGCCATGCCTTTGCTACGGCTGCGAAGAGGGAAGATCTCCGCTGGTAGAAGCCACGGCATCGGACCCCAAGTTATGCCGTAGACGACATTGTAAAGCATGATGAAAGCATATTGGCCTGTTTTGCAAAGCGTCAGTATTGGATCGCCTTCACACAGAAACATTGACTAGACAAGCATACCATTTGCGCGCATGTCCACACCCATGCCCGCTTCCGTGAAAGCGCAGACAACAGCCAAGAGGACAGCCATAGCGATACCTCCGGAAATCAGGAGCGGCTTCCTTCCCCAATGGTCTGCAAGCCACCATGTCGCAACTGTGGCAGCGGTGTATGGAATTGCGTTGGCAGCAGTGTACAGTAGCGACTTGCGGGTACTGAATCCAGCATCGGCGAGCGTGGACGGTAGGTAGAACGAAATTATGTTTATCCCGTTGAGCTGGGCAAACATTTGGCACGTAATGCCAACGATGGTGCGCTTCCTATAGATCGTGAACATTTCGGTCCAACCAGCAGAGCCAAGAGTCTCCTCGAAGCGAACAGCCTCCTGGATCTCCAAAAAGACACGCTGAACGCCTTCATCTTCGATGTCGCCTTTGCTGTGGAGATCGGCAATAGTTTGCAGGCTCTCTTTGAAGAAGCCAGCCTTGGCCAGCCATCTTGGAGTTTCCGGAAGATAGAAAGACATGACTAGAAGTACGAAAGAGAGCGCGATCTGGATGATGAAAGGCCCTTGCCAGCTCATCTCGCTGGGTAGCAGGAAGTTGAAGCCATAGTCCACCCAGCAGCTTAGCATGTAACCGGCGATCAAGAAGGTATACTCGATTCCGACCATCAATCCGCGTGCATGTGGTGCAGCGATCTCGGTTTGAATGATGGGTACCGTCATGGAGAGGAAACCAACGCCAAAGCCTTGTATGGTGCGGCCAGCGACAAAGGTGTTGAAGCCAGGAGCGAACATTTGCATGAATGCGGTCCAGAAGTAGATGAAGGCTCCAATGCGCACGCATCGCTTGCGGCCGATAATATCTCCCAGTCTACCAGCAATCAGTGCTCCGATCGCTGCTGAGATCTGGAGGCAGGAAACGCTAATGCCAATGATTGTCTGGTTGACGGCTTCAGTCGACCCTTCGGTACCGCCATACGCCGAGTAGAACCGAGAGACGAATACTGGATTGATCAAGAGACCAGACATGATACCTGCAGAGTCAGTCACTGTGTTTCTGCTGCGTATTATTTAGCGACGCTCACTCACCGGAGTTGTAGCCGAAAAGCGCATCTCCAAGACTGCCGAAACCGCAAGTCGCAAAGAGTAAGGCCTTTCCCTTGATCGGATAGCGAGCACTGATTTTGCTTGGTCGCAACTTTCTCTCTAACCAGCTGCCTTGGACTGCTGGCTCAGAGCCAGTGGGGTATAGGACGTCGGCATTTCGCTCTGTTGCGACAGAGGGTTGGCGGACGGTGATTTTGTTGTCCATGATGGTGATCAACTGGTTTGCAGACTGGTGATTCTTGTCGCTGTAGGGCCACTGGTGAAGAAGTTGGTGCTTTGTTGTGATACTTTGAGGACATCCAGAGACTTATATAGCATGACATCCATGCCTTTTTCCATTTCTCCATGGGCCCGGCATCTGACCACGGGGAAAGTCGCGGGGACTGCGACTTTGCCATGCTGATGCTGATCCACACCGAAGGACGGTGGGGACACCAATGTTCTGGGGCATGAAGCCGCCGGAACCAACTGAGGAGAAATTGAGGCTGGCTCCGGCGGCCCCAGATACGTTGATAAAGGGCTGCCGGCGGCTACTGACTTTATGAGTTCCTCCGACGGAACCGATCGCTCTTTCGATCAGCCACGGCTTGTAATTGCGTCTCCGTTGCACTCGTCGGCAATCGAATGGCACTCACAGGCTGCACAACAGGACGTATCCATTGTCGCTCCGAACGGCCGCCGGAAGCCATGTCGGGGGCCGCAGGATTCACCTAAGCTGCATAATAATTAGCCATTGGAATACCGCAATTGAAATTAGAAATCCTCAATCATAAATTTCTCAATCACAAGAGCTCAGATCAACAACACAGTTACACGATCATCATGGTTACCTCACAAACTGACGCAGTAAGTTTGCCCTCGCGCCGTAATGGCCAACGCATACTCATCTTGTGACAGAGCAATCCTTCGTTTGTGCTTGATCGCGACCTCAGCTTCAGGTACGAAGATAGAAGCGCTCCGACGGTTCAAGACGCAAGAGATGTCATCGTACGCATCGTGGCGACCGGCGTGTGTGGCTCTGATGTAAGTCTCGTGAACCAACAAATGACTAGGGCCTCGTTAATCACTATGCAGGTCCATTATTGGCAACACGGTCAAATTGGAAACTATAAAGTCAACGACTCTCTAGTTCTTGGCCACGAGTCTGCGGGAGTTGTCGTCTCGTGCGGCGATGGTGTGAAGTCATTATCTCGCGGAGATTGCATTGCGGTCGAGCCTGGCGTCGGATGCACCACTTGCGAAGATTGCCGTGCTGGCAGATACAACTTATGCTCGGACATGAAGTTTGCCGCCACACCACCACACGATGGCACGCTGACCAAGTACTATCGAGTGCCTGAAGAGTGCTGTTTCAAGTTGCCAGCATCGGTCTCCATGCGGGATGGAGCTCTGATCGAGCCCCTAGCCATTGCGGTGCATTGCTGTAAGCTTGCAGGTGACATGCAAGGCAAGACCGTCACAGTATTTGGCGCTGGGCCTGTGGGGCAACTGTGCGGCAGTGTCGCGCGTGCGTTCGGAGCAAACACAGTGCTCGTGGCTGACGTTGTCGCTAGTCGACTAGACTTTGCCCTTCGAAAAGGCGCCACCCACATCTATCAGATGCAGAAAATCTCGTGTCGCGAGAACGCAGTTCAGCTTCTGAAATCATCGGGCCAGCATGAGGGCAGCGACATAGTCATCGATGCTACTGGAGCGCAGCCTTGCATCGAAACTGGCATCGAAGCGCTGAGAAGAGGCGGAGTGTTCGTGCAAGCCGGATTGGGCCAGCCAAACATCATGTTTCCCGTCGGTCTGATCTGCGACAAGGAGGCAATTTTCCGAGGCAGTTTTCGATACGGTCCGGGAGATTACAAGTTGGCGATTGGGCTTGTTGCGTCTGGCCGAGTTGATCTGGCCGGGTTCGTGACACAAATTTTCCCCTTCAGCGAGGCGCAGCAGGCGTTCGATACCGTTTTGCACAAGGAGGGCATCAAGACTGTCATCTGTGGGCCTGATGTAAGCATTGATGAAGTATGAAAAAAAATCAAAGGGACGCGTGATAGATGATAGATGCAGATGAATCAAGAGACGCGTGAAGACGAGCTGAGTGGACCGGAGGCTGGCTGTGACGCGGGGGAGGCGGAGTCCGGCCTTGGCAAACATAGTGTTTCCTCACCACAAACTGTTAACAGACGATGACTTTCCTTACACAAAAGCACTTTCGCATGTGCGTAAAACACACTGGAAGCCACTGCCATACCAGCTTCTTCTGATCATTAACGCAAGAGCGTGAAGTTATCAATTGCTCGATGACCTGTCATTGCCGCTCTCTCAGTAACAATTAAGTCCGTATCTATCTAACGTCAGTCACTTGATGAGCATTCCGGCCAAGCCCAAAGAATTTACCACTTTGTTAAAACTACTACCTGATCGATGAAACTAGCTCAGATCCTAGATACTGCGCCATCGTGGCTGATTAATGACACAATCTTGTAACACCATCGAGGCACGTGCACAACGCTACATCCTTCGCGCCCTCTTCACACTCTGGGCATAGCTATTCTGGGTAGAACCACGCGACGAACGAGCATGGATCCCCGCGGTACTGTAAGTACTATAGATTGGGAGATCGTTTGCCTATCTTGACGCTCGTATACACCAACCCATGCACCGTGGCGGCCACACCGAGCAGCAGATGAGCAATGCCACGTTGGCCGCTTCCGATATGCGTCTTCATGTCAGGGCAAACCTGGAAACCTCCATCCGGGACTACAACACTAGCTCGAGTATTCGCCTGTTTGGGGCCACTAAGGACTGAACGAAGGAGCATTTTTGGAAACAGCGATGCACATCCAAAGAACATGATGCATGCAAGAAAGTGGCACTTTCCTTGTTAGCAAACTTAGGCATGGAGATCATCTATATTACGGGCGAACCCTCCCGGAGCTGGAAAACCACCATTTGTGCCTTTCGATTCAGCCCATCATGAAGTCGACCACCGCATTGCTCCTGGGTGTTGCTCTTACATCCGCGCAAGAAGTCTACCAACCTACTGTTGGCAGAGGCCCGGTCCCACAAAGTCGTTTCAACGGATCCGATTTCGATGCCTTGAGCACGCCGAATGCCAGCACGTCTGTCAATTTCACTGTCGGCGGACAAGAATGGACATGGAGGTAGAATCAGGACGCTCAACTCTCAGGTGGCTGGACGTCCGCTAACCTATAGCCACCCGTAGAGTCAACATCACAGATTTCAGCGTCCCCGAAGCCAGCATCGAGGGCAAACCGGCGCCCGATGCCCGTATAATCATGGCCACCTACGACCTACAATGGCCTTCCGACGAGACTCTGAGCGAAACGACCGTAAGCCTAAACAAGCAGAGCACACATGCCAGTTCCCAGTCCACTCATGGCCCTCAGACATCAGGCAACGCCTCGGGGATCGAAGATCCAATTTGCATGTCAGTTCTCGACGACGCCATCGTCTGGCCAAACGTCACCAACAAGTACGAAAGCGGCAGCAGCTGCGAGGACGTTTTCGGGCTCGAGTGCATGCGTGCTATTCTGATGGATCAGACCTACTCGGCGGACGGTGGCTGCAGCAGTCCGAGCTTGAACATAGACGCCTGTGAAGGAGTCTTCGATACTTCTGGGTCGTACACCCAGAGTGCATCTTGTGAGTCTATTACCACTACTTTTTGATCCAGTATGTCCAGCTGACAACATCTCTTCCTAGCAATCTCATCAAACTCAGCGAACGGCTCCAACCAAACCCTCTCCGGCGACATCTTATACTACCAATACGGCTCCGCCAGCTCGCAATCGAACACAACCGCCCTCCGCCAAGCAGAAAGCAAGCTGCGCATGATCCTCATCACGCTGCCCAACAACGTCAAAACAGCAGCGTGCATGCGTGTGGATCCTTCGATCGACGACGTCGAAGTTTCGGAAATCGCGCAGCGGCCTGGTTGGAATGGCTCGGATTCGAGCGATGCTGGCTCGAATAGTTCTGGGTCGAGCTCTTCGGGTGGCGATGAATCGGGTGCGAGTGCACGATTTGCTGCCACGATGGGGTCCTTTGGGGCTGTTGGGTTGGCGGTCGCGATGTTCGGCCTACTCTGATCTTAGGCATCGGCTTGTGGCTGTTCGATGGCGACAGAATGGAGGAATATAGCCACATGACCAAGGTCTGCATTTGGTGCATGGATGAAAAACAAGAGCTGAACGACCTACGGTGCAAGCGATTGGTACCTCAAGTGTTGCACAGCCACACCTGAAAAAACAAATGAAACATGATACCGTGCCAAACATTGATTGTAAGAAGATTTCATTTTGCGCTCTTGCAAGCGTGACAAGTTCTCTAAGAAAAGTTCAGGACCTCGAATGTCCTGCCTGTGAATAACTCTAAGATCAATAAAACCCTGCGTTTACCAGTCCCAGCTCCCTAGCTGCCCATTGGGGTATCCCAAAAGATGCCCATTTTTCCGAAACACCATCGCTATATCGTATACATAAAAGGAAAAAAGCCCGCAAAAGGTCGTGATAATAATACAAATGAGAAGAAGAGAAAAGTGATCGATCAGGTTGACCAAACCAGCCATCACCGCCGTCTGCTCCACGGCAGCGCATCCTTAAAAACAGAGCTCACGCGCTGGCTCCGCCTAGCCTTCTGCTTGCCCTCCTTCTCGCGCTGATACTCAGCCTCCTCGGCCTCAGCGACAGCTTTCGACCGCTGCTCAAAAGCATCCGGGACGCCCATGCAGTACGGGAAACCGTACAAGCGGCCGAGCGAGAGATCCAAACCGGGCGGCTGCAGGATCATCTCCTCGGCCTCGTCGTCGTCGGAAGATCCCTCCAGGAGTTGATCGGTCTTAGCAGAGGACCGGCGGCGCCACTGTACCGCTTCATGAGGCGGGTGTAGAGGGGGCAGGTCTCGCAGGGGTGGGGCGAGGCTGTGGCTGGAAGAACGGTGGAAGTGATATTTGCTTGGGCGAACTTGTCCAGGTCGTGAGCCGGAGGCATGTGCTGCAAGGTGTTCCGGTTGTGGGGGGTAGGAAGCTGCGCGGGCGCCCATGCCGGGGCGTAGTTGTTGTTGGGCTGGGGCCGAGGGGTGGGCTGGGTTGGAGCTTGCGATTGACGTGAGCGTTTCGAAGCTCGTTCGGTCGCGGAGATGGTGTTCATGCGGTTGTAGCAGTGAGGCGCTTGGGGTTTGGCTAAGGGCTGCGGACGGGCGAGGCATGTGAGGCATGCTGCTTGAGGTTGTGTGAGGCGAGGGCAGAGGTGATCCTCCATTTGCCATGTATTGGATGATTGTGGTGTGTAAGTGTATGCCGCTTGATCACTCTGCTATGAGTGTGGGCGGTTGAGGTGGCGAAGGGTTAAAGGTAGGTCGACACTGTGGACGTTGACAATGTGGGTATGTTCCAAAAGTGAAGATGAATCGAAAATCGAATCGGCGATGAGATGAAGAGGCAGTTGGGTGTTGAATGTTGGATCAGCAATATTAAGAGACAGGGCCCAACGCAGAACATATATCTTAAGCTTACCTGTCAGGCTTCCACGAATCCATCCAGCCAAACGCCATTTCCAACGGTCCTGCAGACATGTTCCTG
>Ga0265797_10005356_pt1 | contig 18757 bp, 10 predicted proteins | sample P2T30metagenome_FD_192433 | JGI IMG/M metagenome (GOLD analysis project Ga0265797, IMG submission 192433) | Plant litter microbial communities from East Loma Ridge, Irvine, California - P2 T30 | ecosystem: Environmental > Terrestrial > Plant litter > Unclassified | place: USA: California... | reverse complement strand
CAACTCCAACCCTAACCCTGCACGAGTTTGAATGATGGACGGCGAACTCTCTCATTCGCATTCGATGACGGGATTCGAAGGATGGCTATGATAGCGGATTAAATGCTTCAACTTATGGAAACACGTAGCGCGTGACAGTGGTAGTGATCGTTGGGATGGTTGTGGAATCTCGATCCAGTCGGGTTTGACACGTCGTCGTCGTTTGTTCTCTCACAACTTGATGAACCCGTGTGAGCCGGGGCAACGACGAATTGCGCACGACTAATCCGATTTGGTTATTGGAGTCTCGCGACTGACTTACCAAGTGCGAAGCATGAACAAGTGTTATTGTGAGATCACAGGTAATAACGAAAACAGCTTTTATTCGAAGGTGCAACATCGTATCTACGTCTATTCCATGTTGTACGAAAAGCAAATCATTGAACTTCGTCACCGCATTTTTCATCCGACGTCACCCAACCCGCCAAAAAAGAAAGACGGCAAAAGGGCAAACGTAGCGAGAGACCAAAACGAATGATCTCATCTAAGCCCACATGGCCTTGAACTTGATAGTGAACTCGCTGTGGAGCAACTGCAGGGCCTTGAGGACATTCTTGAGACCCTCCTCCCTCTCCCACGCCGGGCCGCCATCGTTGGCCTCGGCCTCTGCGAATCTCTGAGCGTCAGCAGCCTTCCTAGCGCTGAGCTCCAGGCCAGCTGTCTCCTCATCGGCAAGCTCCTCCCAGCTGTCGGCGGCCTTGGCCTTCTTCATGGACGTGACGGGCTTGGGGCGCTCGGGCATCGAAATGGCAGAGTCGGCGGCGCTCGTCGCGAAGGAGCCGGCCTCGCTCTGCGAGTCCTCGACATCGGCGACGCGGGTGTCTTCGGCTTCCTCGGTGGCGTCCAGGTTGCCCATGACATCTAACATGTCAACGTCCGTACCTTCGCGGAGTTTCATGAAGTTGAGCAAGCTGGTGATGATGGTCGCCAAAGCGAGGGAGAAGTCGTTGAGCAGGAACCAGATGTCGGCCTTGCGGATGCCGTTGGCTTTCTCAAGCGTGTTGACGTCGCCGTGCTTGAAGAAGTCGAGGAGCCAGGCGTTGAGCGGAACTTGCATCTCATCGGGGTAGATGTCGAGATGCGGGATGACAGCTTCCTCTAGGAAGACGCCGTCACGGGTGCTCTGGCAGAGCTCGTGAATCGTGGCAAAGTCATCACCGGCTCCAGAAAGAGCCTTGAAGGCGGAGCGGATGCGAGGTGCCGGAAGAGACTCGATACTCTCGTTGCTGGTGTCATCTTCGCCACCTGCAAGAACTCCTGTGAGAGGAAGCTTACGGTCATCGTGCTTCACGTGCTTGATGACATAAGTCTCGACATAAGTCTTGAAGACATCGAGTGTTTCCTGGTTGTGGGCGCGCAAGATTTGGTTGGCCTTCTCCGGCATCGGCGGCAGGAAGACCAGTGACGACGACGGCTTGACGACCTTCTCACGGTACTCTGGGTCGGACTGGCGGCAAGGAATGCGGTTGAACAAGTGTGCCATGACCAGCATGAGAGTCTCGACAGTGTCCTTCTCGTTCTTGTTGACATTAGAGCAGAGCTCGTGGAAGTAGCCTTCCTTCAAGAGAGCGTGGAAGGCAAACGAGGAGTTCTCCGTGAAGTACAGATGGCTGACGAGACCTGCAAAGTTCAGCGAGGCTCCATGTGCGTCAAGCAAATATTGTCTGCGCAGGTACTCGATGGAGAATCTCAAGAAGTGTTGCATAGGGTTGGCTGTGGTGGTTTGGTCGCCAAGGTACAACCTAGGCTGTGACAGCAAACCGTTGATAGCGTTCACGGCGTACTTGGCATTCTTCGACTCGTGCAACAGAGTGAAGAGGCGGAGCACAAGTGTAGTGGTGATCGGGAAGTGACCGTTGAGATCGGGTAGACGCGAGCTCAAGAGTCTGCAAACCTTCTCCCTGGAGAGGCCTTGGAAGACGACGTTTCCGAGCAAGTCGAAACCACGACGACCAGCACGACCAGCACATTGACGGTAGTTCAGCGCAGTCAAGAAGACGGAGTCTCCAGAGAAGACAACAGTCTTACAAGGCATGTTGATACCAAGAGCGAGTGTGCCAGTGGCGATTACAACGCGGAGGAAACCCTTGCGGAAGAGGATCTCACAGACTTGGCGGTACTTCCTGTTCATACCGGCGTGGTGGACACCGATACCACGAGCGAGAGCAGCAATGAGCAACGGATCAACATTGCGGCGGCCGAGCTGCTTGACATAGATTTCCATCTCCGAACGCAGGACCTTGGTCAGGTCAGCAAAGTGATAGCCAGTCTGCGGCGCGCTGGGGTCGAAGTTGTCCCACTCGCTTGCATCAGCAGCACCAGCATCACGCTGCTGGTCCAGCTTCGAGCCTGGGCCTTCCTCTCCATCCTCATCGCCCTTTGACTTCTTGCTGGCCTTCGCAGATTTGGCATTCTTGGCATTCTTGAGTTGGATCTTCTTCCACTGTTCCCATTGCTCGAGTTTCTTGGTCCACTTGGGCCCACTCTTGACCTGCGCTTCTTCCGTCTTGGTGAGCTGGTCGACGATCGTATGGCACACCTTCTCGCACATGTGGCGGTCGTAGTTGAAGAGAATGGCCGGCAGAGCGTCCTGCTCGTGAAGACGGCACAGCATAGGCAAGGTCGACTTCAAGATGTCGTTCTCAACATTGATGATGTCGGATGGCGAGCCTTCTTCCTTGGTGACCTGTAGCTTGGGCTGCTCAATAGTCGTAAAGCTACCCTCGAGCTCCTCACGCACCTTGTCGTAGGGCGACGCATCATCGGCGATCCAAGCACGGAGCAGATCCTTAAGGTCGGCCTCCCATGCGAGGACATCTGCCTTACGCATGAGTTCAGGCAAGGCTTTGGCGGGGTTAAGCTTCTCCGGCACCGCATAGCTACTAGTCTGGTGCTTGGTCATGGCCCGCCAAAGGAACAGGCAGTCTCTGGCCTCGAGACCAAGATCCTCAGGGATACCCCTCGTCTTGTCGTTCAAGGCGGCCACTGGGTGAATGTAACCAAACTCCTTCAGACCCTCAAGGCCAAGAGTACCAAAGGCAGACTTTTCGGGGAGACCACGGAAGCCGAATTGCTTGGGCGCGACGTAGTAATGCTTTCGGAGGTCAGAGTATCTGTGGGTGTGCTTGACCATTTCGAGCTTGTTGCCGATGGCCTCCTGCGTGGATGTAAGCCACTGGGCGAAGTCTTGAGGGTTGCCGACGGTGGCGGAAAGGGCGATGATTGGGCACGGCGCCATCAAAAGAAGCTGCTCCCATACGACACCATCCTCGGCTTGTCCAATGGAGTGGACTTCATCGAAAATGATGCGCTTCACGCGAGGGCTCCAAGTGTTGGCGAATGCTGGCGAAAGCAGCAGAATTTGCAGGACATGAGGCACTGTTACAAGAACTTGACAGCCTTGAGGGTTGTTGATCCGGTAGTCTCGGGTGTGAATTGCCCAAACACTCTTGCCACCGTACTTGTAAGACTTCGAGTAACGAGCTTGCACTTCTGCAGCGATCTGGTTGACAAGCGCCTTGGTCGGGGCAACATAGACAAGCACGCCGTCGTCATCGGCGTCGAGAACCTTGCGCATTGCGTAGAAAGAGATGAAAGTTTTACCAGCACTGGTTGGTGCCACGACGAACATGCTCTTGTTTGCGTCGATACCGTCGAGCACCCGACGTTGCCAGCCGTCGGGATTGAACTCGACACGGTTGTCGGGCTTGGAGTCGAAGCTTCGCTCGAGATAAGGGCCGCAGTGCATAAGCTGAAACTCCTTAGACTCTCCCGTGACCGCCATCGAGTCCGCCTTGGCTGGCAGCGCGAACTGGAACACGAGCTTGCGGTCCGGCAACGATGCCGCGTTGAGTGTCTCAGGAACAGGCGGCAGCTTTAGAGTCTTGACGGTGAGCTCGACGCTTGAAACAATGGTCTTGGTCAAGCCACTGCCCTTGAGCACACTCGTGGCGGTGTCCCAGATCAGAGGCAGGATTTCAATCCTGCGGTCTTGTTCTTTGCGACGGCAGGCATCGATCCAGTATTGAACGAGACTGCTGACCATATAAAGTCGGACTTCTGCATCGATCACTTCCCTCCACTCGCGACGGACAGTCAGCAGATAGTCCTTTGCCTTCTTGTACCTCATGCGAGAGTCCTTGTCTGCGTCAAAGTTCTTGCAAACAGTGGCCCATGCCTGAACAATCTTGCTTCCCGCACTCTCGCCTTTCTTGGCCTGATCAGCAGCGATCTTGTCCAACATAGCTTGCTTGGCGGCATTCTTGACGTTCGTCTTTCCACCTCCCTTCTTCTGTCCCGGCTTGCCTTTGGCTGCGTTACTGTCGCTCTGATCGGAGTCTGCAGGAGACTGTGTGCCGACCTTTCGCGCGGCAGACTTACCCTTTGCGGGAGCCTGTTCCGGGGCTGCTGCTTCATTCTTGGATTGCAGGGAGGAGCCGACAATAATGGTCTCCGGCTCGAGGCTGCGTCCAGTGGCGCCTGTCAAGCTTGCAGAGTATCTTGCCATCTCAGCCATGAACATCTGGTTGCGCTTCTTGGCCCAGAACTCTTGCTTGGCCACAGCAGCCGAGGGCTCCTTTGGCTTATGGATGATAGGCCTCTTCGCGTTGTGCCAATGTGTCACTTCGCGGAAGACCTTGTGTGATGAGGTGGTCTGCTCAGATCCTGCCAGCTCGTCGACATCCAGCTTCACTGACTTCAGGTGCTCGTCGAATACTGGGTTGGAGAAAGGAAGCACAGTGAGATTGCTAGCCTTGGGCTCTTCAGTGACACTCTTGTGTCCCATGCCAGTGGCCTTTGGCATTTCCTTGGGTAGTGGTTTCTCGGTCAATGATTCCGCAGCCTTGAACAGTTTGTTGAAAGTGGCCATGACTTCCTCGCTCGGTGCATTGGGCTGCTGCACGATCTGAAGGAACAGGCGCCCATCAACCAGATCAGCAACATCACATTGGCCAGCGAATCCTTTCAGGCTGCTCCACTGACCGCTACGAAGAATGCTTCCGGCGTGCTGAGCCACACTGCGGAGGAAGATGATGGCCTCCTTGCTGCCAGTTTGATCCTCAAGTCGACGAGACGAAAGAGGCAGATGAGTAAGCAAAGCAGAGTGCAGAAGCAACGCGCAGCACAGCTGGGCACATGTGGCAGAGTCGAGGGACGCGGGAAGGTCACGCATCAAAGCGCTGACAACGGCAGCAATCAGTGCCTGGCGTTCGGTCAACCCAAGTGCCGAGTCAGCCAGCTTCTCAACCTGTGCCGGTACGCTGGTACTCTCGCGCGAAGAAGTAGAGATCCATTTGCTCGCAGGTGGCAACTCGCTCAGCGTCGCGCGGTTCCTCAGCTCGAGCACCATCGTCATGACCTTGGTGTCCACCCACTCAAGACCGTTGATGAGGGCGATATTGTACCCACGAGCAAGGAAGGACTCCAGCATGCGTCGAAGGGGCAGTCTTTGGGCGTTTGTTGATGTTGATTGGGTTTCTTGACCAAGGTGCTTGCCCTTACGGTCGATGGGCGATGCGCCATCGTGTGTCATCATGAAATACAAGCTCGTGTGTTCCAGATATTGGAGAAAATCAGTGCCCTCGTACGAATCAAAGACATTGACCTTGATTTGCGGGTGGGACTGGGCAAGATTCGCCTGCAGGTGGCGGATAATTGCCTCACGAGCGAGCAGATACTTCGAGGCATCCTGCTCGTCGCTTCCGGCAGGAATGCAGAGCTTACGGTTGCATTCGAAGAATGCAATGTGGAAGTTGCACTTGCGGGAGGCAAGGTTGTGAAGGAAGTGCTCGACATTGTATGTGGCGTGGAGCAGTTGGAGGCCTGGGTTGAAGTCGAGGCTCGCGTCGTCGAAGCAGCGAAGAAGTAATGAGTCGCCCTCGATCAAGAATAGTTCAGTCCCAGCGTAATCGCCGACCAGATCGACTCGCCTTGAGAGCAGTTTCTTGTATGAGCGGAGGACCTTATCCTCATCGGTGTCTGCGTCAGGGTCCACGTCGGAATCGACATCCGAATCTTGGGCGGTGTCAGTGTCATCGTTCACCGAGCTCTCTGCGTCGCTCTCTGAGGATCCATCTGAGTCCCAGCTGTCGGGCGCGTCGGCCTGGGGCGTGGTGTCTTTCTTGGGCGCTGCCTGAGCGCTCATTTCGTTGAGCGGCGTGCGTTTGCTGCGTGGTCGGTTCGTATCCGCCGGTCACGCCAGATATAATCTCGTAATGTGCTGCTTGGAATACAGTGTAATGTCGTGAGTGGGGCTTGAATTTTCCCACGGTGTATGGAGGCGGAATATCAGATCACGTATTCGGCACTTGCGGTGTGTATGTATGTGTTGAGTGCAGGCAAAGAGTTTGCTCTCGTTCATGGCAACCCTGCCGACTGGACTTTCTGACTCTGCCTGCATCATCAGCGTCTGCCCGCAATCCGATCCACAACTGCCCGCATCTCTCCCGTTTTGCCCGCAGGTGTACTGGTCAGCAAAACAGACCTCCTTTTCCTTCTTCTCGACCTACATCATACATCATCTAGTACGACCATATTGAACAGAGAATGGTCTGCCAACATGTCTCTCGGCAGGGCTCATAGGGATTTCTTGGCTGTACGTCGATTTGAGAGTATATCGCTGTAACGCCACTGAGTATAAGGTATCTCACTTCGAATCGCAAAACGCATGATAAATGCCCCTCTCTAAAGACAACTTCTGATAAAACTGGACACGCAGCAGGTGACAACAACTCTGCAGGAATACACGAAGAAAGGACAGCCAAGTTTGAAAGACAACAAAGAAAATGGATCGTCAGCATGCAGGATCTAGGAACCAATTCCCACCTCATGTCAATATCGAGTGCGATGACACATGTTCTGCCGTCACTTCTTGCCGTAATCCTCCACTGACACTACAACAAGAGTCATGATACAGTATCCCAAGAAAGTAGCATGAGTTCTTCACTGGCGTTGTCGAGCGCGTTCTTCTCGATGAGCGATGGCAGATCCTCCGCAATGTACATTAACCACCAACAGCATTCCAAGTATCGTCAAGCAGAACTTGCGACACTCGATTGCAGAGCAAGAACTTCGGCCTCGGAAGAACTTGACTGATGTTCTCTCTGCGTGGTAGGTAGGAAGCTTTGTTGGCAGTGAAAGATGCTTCGTCATGCCAGTCGTTGCTGAGGTGTCAGTCAGTTTATGTTGTTCCTGTTGGCGTTACTGCAGCAGCATCGACCATAAGCTACTCTATAAGAACCTCCGTTCCTCTACCAATACAACAGAACTCCAATCCACCTCACTCACTCTCGTACCAACCTCTCAAACCTCAAACCTCGAAGAACCAAAACAGAACCCGCATCCATCTACCAACTACCACAGCCCAACATGCTCGTCACTCTCTCCCTCCTCAGCCTTCTAGCCAGCGCCATCGCCGCGCCAGCCTCAACGTCCAACATCGACATCGCCAATCAAGACAGCCACGATCACGTCCTCTACGTCCCCACAGCCAGCGCCAACAACGCCCTGAGCAGCCGCCAAGCCGGGCGATGCGAATGGGCCAATGTTTGCCTGCCGAAGTACCAGCAATGCGTGAAGTCGTGCAACTCGCTCAAGAACTCGGATTGGTAAGAGGAAGCCTCCATGCGGTGAAAAGAGAGATTACTGTGTTGCGCTCTGCTGACCTGTCTTCACGAATGTAGCTTTCAAGTCGTCACCAATCCTTCGTGCGAGGGCTGCAGGCCGACTCTTCAGAACTGCGCTCTTTGATGAGAAAGCTTGATGATGTTTGGAGGCTTTCAATGGACGAGGTCGCTTGGTCGGGCGCCGGGTCATGCAGTAATTACCTTGTGAGCAGTAGTGGTGTTGGTTGGGTAATTTGGGGACAGTGCTAGGTTTTTGGGTATCGTCGAATGCAACACTGTATTCTTTCGCGATCAACTTTGGCTCCCGAGGCATCTTCCACCGTGTTCAGAACGCTTGCTGGAAAGTATTGAAGCGAATTTGTTTGACAGAAATCCCGAACAGAATTTGCCGGAGGTCCAGCTTGTGCACGGTGATGCGAGTCCGTCAGTAACATCGGTAATGATCTTGAAGAATTGACAAGTCTTGCAGGAAGTGGATTGCAATGCGACAGCAACATTTTCATCATCGTCGCAAGTTTGACATGTATCAGTACCCCGGCCAGGAGAACACTCAAGTCTTGGCGCTTGAGTAGATTCTACATGTAGTTTCAGGTACATGTAAAGAGTAAGGTGATGCATGTACGCTATTGGCGTTATTGGTCCATTGCTGACTAAGTGAGGCTGTATAGTATCACAGCACACTGCAAGCGAGGCTGGACCAGTTAAAATTTCCGGTTATGTGTTTCTGGCTCGACTCCAGGGCTCAACTCAACAAACGCAGATGAAGCCGTCGGGAGCACCGTGCACAACACACCAAATATGGATATCACTTGCAGGAAGGGACGCCTTAGCTGATGCTTGAAATCGGCTGGGAAAATGGTGAATAGCAGCAGCGAAATAAAGATGCGACTTCAAGTGCTGCAGTAGAGTAGAAAGACTTCGCAACGTCGGACGACTGTGTATTTGACGTGAGGTCAGCGGCGTACTGAACACGATGACGGAGGTGTTTCATTGGTTGTTGTGCAATGTAGAGGGCAAGCTTTCTGCAGGTACCAGGCACCAAAAAGACGGCTGTGGATGTTTCTCGATGGATTTCACCATTGTCTCATGTTGGAGATGGGAATGACGGATGGGAGATGCAAAAGTTTTCGCAAATGGCGTTGAGATGTGGGCTGTGAGATGGAAAACAATAGATAATAATGATACGGTGACAAGCGAACGGTGGCGGGGTGGGCGAGTGAGGAATACGACGAACCGAAATTAGAAAGCGCGATCGAAAGTGAATTCGGCCGCTATTTCTGCGCGGCTTCTAGACGGGCGGCGAGGATGACATGAGACGAGGATCGGGATATAAGGACCTACAGTGGCATGAGTGATATTTGATGGCGAGTACGCGCATGACGACGAGGATGTGACAGCACAAAAGGGCTTGTGCAATGTTGATCAGTGCACACGATTGACTGGGGGTGCTGGGGATGGCGAGCGATGGAGCGATGTGAGCGGAGGGAAACAAACGGCTTCATCTTGTGACCCAGCTGCTGGTGTAGTTTGGATATAGTAGCGTGTCATACCCTTTCATCATATCAGCAACATGTCTCCACCTGTCCGGGAGTGGTTGCGCGGCTTGAGATCTGTTTATTGATTTGATCGATAATGTTGCTATGTATGTAGGTATACAGTCGGCTGTTCATACTCTCGCACACACTGTAACATATTAGAGAAAGATGTCTACTAGAAGTCTCTGGCATACTATAGCAATACTTGCAGAACATTTTACATACAGTAGTAAGATAACAACAACACCTCAAAGACAAAACCAAGAGAGAAGATCGACCGGGCGAAGACCTGGCAACAAAAAGCTTACGCGTGGCTGCCAGCACTGGCCACGCGCTTAACAGGGGCGAGAGAGGCCGAGAGGTCGGCTCCTCCAAAGGCTAGCCCGCCGTTGCCTCTCTGTGCTCCACTCGACTGCTCTGCTGCTATTATTGCTGCATGTATGCCGCCGCTCTGCAATTGAAACAGACCGAAGCGGCCGTCTATTCACTCACTGTTCGCTCCAGCACTCGTCGTCCACGGTGCACCGCGCTATCGCCGACTCTTGTCTCAATTCCATCCATCCTCAACGCGCGCTACCCGCTCTTCACCACGACGACACGTGAGACATCCCATCCTACACCATCTGGCCGCTCCCGTGACGCCGCCTGCACCACCCTTTCTCCCCTTGGCCTGCGACTCTGCTACCAATTCCACCACCCATTCCATCCTCCTCACCATTGCTGCCACGGCTGGCCCTCTGGACCTTTGGCTGAGATCACTGCTTTCGCATCCGTCGCACTTCCACTCCACTCCACTTGATCTTTGATATCCTAGACCACTACCACAGCATTCGATCATTGGACACTGCAGCCAAGCACAGCACCACAGGAAACAAGCTCCTCCTCTTCCCCGCCGCTCGCGCGGCATTCGCGCATCAACATGGATCCAAACAATTCTCTACCGCCACCCAGGCACGCCCCACCTCACATTCGTATCAACTCTGGAAACGACGATCACCTCCTTGACCTGCAGGATGACTCCCAACTACGCCCGCAAGCCTCGCGGCAACCGTCCTCGCGCTCGCTCACCTCCTCGAACGGCACCGCCGCACCCGCCGGCTTGTATGCCGCACAATCACTAGGCATGCAAGAATCAGCAGAACACCTCTTGCCACCCACGAGAACCCGCACACGGCGACTGAGGGACGACGACAGCGTTCGCGAGCCGTCACAGAGTGGGTTCAATTCACGACGGACCTCGTGGTCGTCGGAAAGCGCCGGCAGCAGAGCCAGCAGATACGGCGATGGTCCCTTTGCGTCGCCCTTTGACGACTCACGAGCACCCTCAAGAGCCGGGAGCGACGACGATGTGAACACGCAGACCGTGAGCGAAAAGTATAACATCTTGCCGTCAGCAGGCCTTTTGCTGTTCCCCGAAGACGTGGAAAAAGATGATTATCTCCACAATCCAGATCCCAATGACAGCAAGGACAAGACGAAGTTCTCAGAGCTGTTCTCAAAACGTGGAATCTTGAACCTTGGAGGATTGGCCTTGATAACACTAGGCCTCTTGACATTGTTCATTGGCTACCCTATCATGTGAGTTTGGAACCTCGCTTCGCCCGAGTCTGCTGCTTGCTGACCTCCTCATGTAGAACGTTCGTCCAGGACAAGGTCCACGAAGCAGAGCCAGACCACAGTTGCGAAATGAACCCAGACTGCCTCCGAGATAACGTCCCACTGCTGAAGGGCATCAGAACAGGACTGATTGATCCGGATACACCACAGAGCGCCATGACACGGAAAGATGTCAATGGCAAGACGCAGAAGCTGGCTTTCAGCGACGAGTTTAACGATGCAGGCCGCACTTTCTACCCTGGAGACGATCCCTTTTGGCTTGGAATGGACTTTTGGTACGGCGTTACCATGGATCTGGAGGTAAGTGCTGGCTTTGAGATCAAGCGCAATGCTGGTGCTGACAATGTTTACAGTGGTACGACCCTGATGCAATCACGACCGCAAACGGTACTCTTGCAATTCAGTTCGACGCATTCCAAAATCACAACTTGAACTACCGATCCGGCATGCTTCAATCCTGGAACATGCTGTGCTTCAAAGGCGGATATTTGGAAGCCTCTATGTCACTCCCTGGACGAGGCGATACCATTGGCTTCTGGCCTGGTTTCTGGGCTATGGGCAATCTTGGAAGACCTGGATATCCTGCTACCACCGACGGCATGTGGCCGTACAGCTATCACGACGGCTGTGACGAAGGCATCACGTACAACCAGTCAGATTCCAGTGGTGTCAGTTTCCTTCCTGGCATGCGTCTTCCTGGATGCACTTGCGAGGGTGGTGAGCATCCCAACCCGGGTGTCGCTCGCAGCGCTCCTGAAATCGATGTAATCGAAGCATCTGTCGAGTACCTCTTGCCGGAAAGCCAAGAAGCAGCAGTCGGATCCGTCTCGCAATCGTTCCAGGTCGCGCCTTTTGACGTATTCTACCAGGCTGACGCCGATTACATGGAAATTTACAATCACCGAATTACCGAGTATAATTCGTACCAAGGTGGTGTGTACCAGCAGGCTCTGTCTAGTGTAACATTGCTCAACAACGACTGGTATGACGGCAAGGCCTATCAAAAGTATGGATTCGAATACCAGCCAGGCGCAGACGGCTATGTTCTGTGGAACGTTGGCGATGAGAAGACTTGGAAGGTCACGGGCGAGTCTGTCAGACCGAACGGAAACGTTGGACAACGCATTGTGCCCGAAGAGCCACTATCGATCATTGTCAACTTCGGCATGAGTAACGGTTTCGCCGCGCTCAACCTCACTGGCCTCGCTCCCCTCATGCCGGCAACAATGCGTCTGGATTACATCCGTATCTACCAGGATGAAGACGGCGAGATGACGTGCGACCCCGAGGGCTACCCTACGACAGAGTACATCTCCAACTACCCCGAGCCATACAACAACTTCAACCTGACTCACTGGTAAGCATTGGCTTTTGAAAATACTTCGAGCTTTCAGGACCCAGTAACTGACTTGAATGTGTGTGAATAGGGACAAAGCCGGCTACGAATGGCCGAAGAACTCGTATCAACACGGCTGCGAGGCAGCCAAGTCTTCAAGCTCCAACAAAGAGGCCAAGGCTGTACGCAAACAGAAAAGGGATGCTGGCAACATGAAGACGAAGCGCTCATGGATGCCCTGGAATTGATCCATCGACGGAACTTCAGATTCCAACCCACGTTGGAAAACCCTCTCACATACGCATACACGAGTGTTGTACTCTCTGAACGAAACAACGAGCACCACGTCCCGCTCTCGGGAAGCTGTCAGCAGCAGCGCCAATGAATCCGCTGGACTTCACGAATTGGGAGAAGCAGCAAATACCGATTTTCTACACCTCGTATTCACGGCGGATCTTTCTTCGGTTCCACCATCAGCGAAAAACGGAGCGGAGAAAAGAAGTCCATGAAAAATGTTTCTCACTTTCCATTAGATATCCGATGCTGCATTTTTAGCGCCTTTTCCGTTAGATGATTGATTGTTCAAGGAATGCATACAGAATCTGCATATTTTTCGTGCTCTGAGTCGGGGGTTCCAGCTTTGCCTTTTCTTCTCCTCCTCATGTTGGATTGAGGTTGTCTCTTACATTCACTTCTCATCTTGTTGTTTCTTCTATTACTTGGATAATGCGCGATCCCTTAGTATTAAGCTTCCGAAGCACTTATAGCGACGCGAAGGGGTGTAGGAAGATACGATTCGAAACCATGACATATTTGCTGATGCACTCGAATCAATATACACATGCGTGTATACCCAGGCTATCAAGAGATATGATTTGTAAAGTACCTTCAAATACATGTGCATTTCGGTGCCTGCAGGCGATGCGACGTCATCTGCAACAAAAACACGGCAGCACACGTGCATGTACCGACAGCCCTATCAAAGTCGATGTGAGGTATCCATACCCAACTAGGCAGACCAACAACAGGTCGAGTCCATGTGATTCTATCAGCTATTCCATTTATTCCCTGCTCCTTGTTCCTCCTTCCGCCTCGCTCCGATCGCATCATGCCGCGATCGCAAGCTGGCAACGGCGCTACAATCATCTTCACCTAACCAACTTCTCACCGGCACCATCAACATCCGCAGCCGACACGGTCACGTCTTGTGCATGACTGAAACACCCTGCAGAACAATATATGTACTGCTCTCGCCGACACACGCGCTCTGCACTTCACATCGTACAACATCATCATGGCAAACGGCACGGCAAACGGCTATTTCCCTGACGTTCATCATGCTGGCATCCATCAGCCGCGAGCGAGGAAGCCTGTGAATGCGGCGGTCGCGAGGGCCTTTGGTCAAGATGCCGCCGTGAACGACGTCTCGGGCCTCGCGAGGTGAGACTTCCATGCCATCCAGGAAACATCCAATTCGCATCCGACTGTAGCTAAAGCCCTCGATCCAGTGGAAGAAATACGCCCGCTCCGCCCGAGGATGCCCCTCCCAGCGTCAAGACCACCTCCGCCGTGCGCAAAGAGTTGCGACTACAGAACAAGAGGAGGATCTTCCCTACCATCGAATATGAGTCGCGCGTGTCGTACTTTGACCCGACGAGCGAGTATGCGAACTTTACGGGCTTCTTCGTCCTATTTTGGATCGGACTTGCAATAATGGCCTTAACCGCGGCGCTGCGCAATTTCAAAGAGACGGGATCTCTATTCAACATCCAGCAGTGGCCACTGTTCACGGAGAACATCTACGAACTCGCTGCCAGCGATGCGCTCATGTGTGCGAGCACGGCGCTGAGTCTGCCACTGCACTTCATGTACAAGCGGAGCACGGGCTGGCTGAAATGGAACCAGGGCGGCATGCTGGTACAGAGTCTATACCAACTCGCCTGGATCGGCTTTTGGTGCAGTTGGCCCTTTGTGAGGGACTGGACATGGACCGCGCAGGTGTTCTTCACCTTGCACCTGCTGGCGATGTTCATGAAGATGCACTCCTACGCTTTCTACAACGGCCATCTGAGCACTACGCTGAACCGCCTCAAGGCCTTGGACCTGCCAATCACTGCTCAAACTCCCACGACTGCGGCAGTCCGGTATCCTCACTCGTTTGAAAGTGTGATCAATCAAACCCCCGGAGAGCCTGACGAAAGCGTTGACATCTCTCCTATCAACCAGTTGCGCGGTGACCTTGCAAGAGAGCTTACGTCTCCTATGGGAAATGTGACCTACCCTCAAAATCTGACAGCCTGGAACTACTGGGATTACTTGCTCTGCCCAACGCTGTGCTACGAGATCGAGTACCCTCGACTTGAGCGTACCAACCCGCTTGAGCTCTTCTACAAGACGCTCGCTGTCTTTGGCTGCATCTTCCTGATGACTGTCACTTCCGAGGAGTTCATCATCCCAGTCCTCAACGAGTCTTCCATCCGCCTCCAGTCGAGTGATCTTTCCTACGTCGACCGAGGCCTTATCTTCGCCGAGACCGTCAGTCACCTCCTCTTCCCCTTTATGGTCACCTTCCTGCTAGTTTTCCTCGTCATCTTCGAGTACCTCCTAGGCGCCTTCGCCGAAATCACGCGCTTCGGCGACCGCCGCTTCTACGCCGACTGGTGGAACTCACTCGACTGGCTCGAGTTTTCGCGCGAGTGGAACATCCCCGTCCACCACTTCTTCCGACGCCACGTCTACTCGGCTTCGCGGACAACTATGAACCGTCCCTTTGCGACTCTCGTGACGTTTGTCATCAGCTCGCTGGCGCACGAGCTGGTCATGGGTTGCATCACGAGGAAATTCAGGGGCTACGGCTTCTTCATGATGATGATGCAGATGCCGATCGTCATGGTGCAGAGGCTGCCTTGGGTGCGGAAGCGCACGCTTCTGAACAATGTGCTGTTTTGGTGTAGTATGATCTTGGGGTTGAGTTTGGTAAGTTTCCATGCCCCGTCCTTGGTCCATTTACTCGTTGCGGAGATCTGTACTGACTGCTTGCTTTCGAAAAACAGATCTGTGCGCTTTACGTGCTTGTGTAGATAATTACTCGAATCTGTCTCGGTCAGTGTAGAAAGATATATCGCGGCCAACAATACATGGGCGGCGCGCCACAACATTGCATGCATTTACGAAAACTACCCCTTCTTGGGCTTACTTCAGCTCACTTGTGGGAATGGAGGCTTGAGAATCCGGACAAGGTCGCTGGCCAGGAATGTTTTCAGGGCACATTACGACTCAGCACAACATGGCTAGATTTGCATACGAATAGCAGGCTTGACGACCGAACGACCGATCGCAGGTTTGTCAATTTCCCACAGTACCGGCCTCATGACTCTCTTCTTTCGTGTGGGAAAAATGCTCACGATTTCCATTTCTTGTTCTTTCACCTCGTTTGTGCGGCTATTTGGACTTTCACGCCGCTTGGTCGAAGCTCAGGGACAGAAGCGAGAAGCATTTGTAAGACGGTTCACCTTCTACATGACATGCAACGGGACCGGAACAGTTCAGAGATATACCGGCCGGGGTCGAAGACGTATGCTGATGTTATGCTTTGGTCTGATAGATAGGTACCCTAGTGTCCCATTAGTCATTATTAATGATTGGGCTGCCTCGGCTGTTTTCACAGCCCGTCTCCGGCTGCGCCAACTACAGGAGTGGGGAAACATGTTTGGTGGAGCGCCGGGAGGATGACTTCAGGTGTCCACCAGATGGTCGTCGTGTTTGGGACTCATAAGCTGTAGCGTCGGTTGCAGGCACGAGTGTATATAAAGTTAGGCCCGACATCCCCAAAGTATACAACTCCCACAACAGACAAGAACTTTAACCCCATCCAGAACAAGTCAACACCACAAAATAACGTCACGGACACAATCATGGCGAACACAAACTACACACCACCCGGCCGTCTCGGCGACTCAAACATGAACGTAACAACCGACCCTCGCACACACCCCAAGATCAGCGAGCTTCTCAAAGCCATGGGCATGGCAGACATGATAACCGAATACCCAGAGCCCACCACATGGTCCGTCGAATCCTTGACACCGTACTTCGCAGCCAGCGACGCAGCCATGACCAGCCTGTACAACAACATCGACAACGAGCTCCCCGCGGACGCCGACGAGCCCGAAATCGAAACCACCACGCAAACCATCAAAGGCGTCGACAACAACGACATCATCCTATACATTTACCGCCCCAAATCGGCCCAAGGCCCTCTCCCAGCCGTCATCTACTCCCACGGCGGCGGAATGGTCAGTATCGCCACCAACACCAAAACCCACCGCCGCTGGATCCACTCGCTCGCCCTCCAAGGCGTCGTAGCAATCATGCCCGACTTCCGCAACGCCTACACCGCCGCAGCCCACAACCCCTTCCCCGCAGGCCTCAACGACTGCGCCGCCGCAGTCCAGCACATCGCCGCCAACCGCGCCAGCCTAGGAATCTCCTCCATCGTCCTGCAAGGCGAAAGCGGCGGCGGCAACCTCGCCATCGCCACCACGCTGAAAGCCAAGCGCGAAGGTTGGCTCGACGCCATCGCCGGCGTCTACGCCACGGTCCCCTACATCAGCGGCGCCTACGGCTGGTCGCGCGAGCGCAAACTCGCCGAGCTGCCCTCGCTCGTCGAAAACGACGGCTACCTGCTCAGCATGAAGCACACCGCCGGCAGCGCCTGGTTCTACGGGCCGGGGGAGATCGACAACGAAGGCGGCGGCACCAACCCGCACGCTTGGCCTTACCATTCTTCGATCGAGGATTTGAAGGGCTTGCCGCCTTTTGTTGTCGAGATGAATGAGTTGGATCCGCTGAGGGATGAGGGCATGGCTTTTTATCGGAAGTTGGCGCGCGCTGGGGTCAGGGTTGAGGCCAAGGTTAGTTTGGGGGTTACGCATGCTTCGGCGCTGATTTTTAGGAAGGCGCTGCCTGAGGTTCATGAGGCTGCTGTTCGGGATGTTGTTGGGTTTGCGAAGAGTTTGGGTGGTGGGGTTGGTGAGAAGGGGCGGTTGTGAGGAAGTGAGTGGGAGGGAGGGAGAGGATTGATTACCGGTTATATACGGCTGTTGTCATTTGATGGTTGATCGTGAAGGCTGTTACATGTATACTGTCCATATATAGACATTCATATGCCTGGCGCAAGTCTATCAAAGCCAGCGCCGAACACTCCATTGCGTTGTTTGTACACAATCAGATCGGATCAACCAATCAATCGATCAAATCACCAATGAGCCCCACTCACAACCACATCACAATCACGGCACCATACTCACAAGATCTCCTCCGGCAAAACATAAACCCAATTCTTATCAGCAGTGACATTCAACCCATTCGCCCTCTGGCCCTCAGCCCCCTCTTCAATCAGCTCCTGCAACTCCTCAAACGCAGACGCAGACCTGTTGACCCACAAATGCACGCCGCCCTTGGCCACGTCCACGCCATGCAACAGCATGTACGTATCGCTGCCGACCGAGTCCCCGCCGACCAGCACCGGCTTCTTCCATTCATCGATGAAAGTCAGGATCGCAGCCCACTTGCCGGAGAACCACGTGGCCGGGGTGGAAAGGTAGGTCCCGAAGACGAGGTCGAGGTTCGCTTCCTCGTCGTAGGTGCCGGCGGCGATTTGGTTGCGGGAAGTCGTGAGGGAGCCCGAGGTGGTGTTTCGCAGGTACGTCGTGACGCCGATGACATTCTCGGGCTTGACGTTGTAGCCGTACTTGGGGTCGGAGGCGACGAAGCGCACCAGCTCTTCGGCGGCGGCGGTGATGACGTAGACTTCGATGCCGTTGGCCGTGAGGGCGTTGTAGAGCTCGGTCTGCGCGCGGAAGATCTGGGGCGTGCTGACGTTGTGGGCGACGATTTCGTCGCCGTCCCAGTATTGCGTTGGGATCGTGGCGTTGTGGGCCATCAGCTCGTCGACGTAGCCTTTCAGTTCGCGGAGGGTGAAGCCCGCCCAGATCTGCGCCACCCATGGGTAGCAGATGAGGTCGTCGAGCTCGCAGAGGCGGTTGTAGTAGCTGTAGAGCGACTCGGTGAAGTTGGCGCTGTCTTTGAAGTCGATCAGGCGTAGCTCCGGGGGCATGTTGGAGCGGGTTAGGATTCCGCGGTTCTCGAGGAAGGGGAGTAAGCTTTCTTCGAGGTCGAAGCGGTAAGATGTGTTCTAAAAGGTTTGTTAGGTCTTGTGTGCGTCGTTGGGAGAACCAGTCTTTTAAGTGACATACGTCCATGTCGAAACAGGCGTAGTTGCTCGCGTTTGCATTGGCTACGATCATCTTCTCGAGAGAGGCGGCTGCTTCTTTGGGCCAGTGTTGGAGGTGCGTGTGGGCTGAGACATGGGTGGCAGAGGCGAGGCACAAGGCTGCTGCGGTGGTTTGGAGTGTCACTTTCATGGTTGCGGTGGGGATGGGTGGTGGAGGATAACGGTTAGAAGAAGACGAGGAGGACGACAAAGAAAACCCTCGACGACACCCTGTTCGTGTGTAAACCTTGGTAATATATAAGCCCTACATGTAATCTATAGCTAGTTGCCGGTAGCTGCAGATCTATCATGCTTGGCTGAGTAGGTTCGT
>Ga0265797_10005355_pt1 | contig 18759 bp, 16 predicted proteins | sample P2T30metagenome_FD_192433 | JGI IMG/M metagenome (GOLD analysis project Ga0265797, IMG submission 192433) | Plant litter microbial communities from East Loma Ridge, Irvine, California - P2 T30 | ecosystem: Environmental > Terrestrial > Plant litter > Unclassified | place: USA: California... | reverse complement strand
TTCTTCTCATTCTGGTCGACCAACGAAGAACGAAAGCTCTTCTGATTGACTGGCAAGCTGCCGACCTCGGAAATGCTCGTGTGCATCCTGCCCAACCTATGGACGCTGAACGGATGGCCTCAAATCTCCTGATTCCATTGAGAAATGCTGCCTTTCTCATGATCACCGGTAGTGAGATGAAGCTTCACAAAAACATTCTTTCAGGATCAATGAGGAGCATGTCTCTTGACCCTAATGTTGGCGAAACAAAGTCTCCTGGCAGTTCCCCAAAGCGGCCTATTTGGGCGAACTGGTGCAGGCCTCTGCGGAACAAGTCAGTGAAGCACGGCCAAGACATTATCTACATCGCTCGAGAAGACGGAATTGTCATCCTTGCCGAGATCACCAGCGCCGACACCATTCACGTGAGCCATGCTGGCGATGTCGGATGTCACGTCGGGACAGCATTTGCATCTCTCGGTGACCCCAGCGATCCGGATATTCTAGCAGTGGTAGGTGACATGAGCACTGGGCGAGTAGTGCACATGGGCAATTGGCCTTCGCCCGTCCGAATCGCCGACATGACCAGGATCGACACAATGGAGATGCAAGACAGTGACACCCTGCCAAACTGGGCTTCCAGCATCGACATGGTCGTATCGAAACTCCCACAGTCGCATAGCAGGTCATCACGAACGAGGGATGCAGTCATCGTCACTTCGGGTCGGGAACCATACGGCAACATCACGGAACTTCGAAACGGCCTGGAGGCACGCGCAGCAACATACTTTGAGCTCGAAGCCCTGAAGGGTACAACTGGCGCTTGGGTGTTGCCAAATATCTCCACGGGTTCCGTCTTAATGCTTCTGTCGACACCTGCATCCACTCGCGTGATCGATTTCTCTCCCGACTTGGGCGAAGTGGATGTTCTTGATGAACACGATACGACTGTTATGGCACTTGACCAGCGTACTCTAGTTGCAGCCATGCTCGACAATGGCCACTTGGTACAGATCAGCGAACGGTCGATATGTACTACCGCAAATCTCACGGCCAATTTTGAAGACCGGTCACGATGGGAAGCCGATGACGGAAAGTCCATCATCGCAGCTACCATCGAGCCAAGTCTAAACTGCGCCATGATCATCCGACGAGGCGACGGGTACTCTGAAATCGTAGTGTTCAGGCATCATGCACTAACGACTGACCAGGAGTCGGATGATTCGGTGGATGGACTTCACCAGCTCCCAGACTCGGGAAAGCTGCGAGAAGAACCGCTCTGTCTCGCCACGACTGTGTACCAAGAGCGTATTGTTGGAGTCTTTGCAACTGTCGAGGGTAATCTTGAGCTCTTCAAACTCGATCATGGGACATCCTCAAAAGTGGCCATCCTGGACTCGCTGCGGATTGTCGAAGACAAGCAAAGCTTGTGTGACCACGTAGTATTGCTGCAAGCACCTTCAGCATCCGATGCCTCTCATGGACTACTGGCAGTCTGTGGTCTGCGAGATGGTAGGGTCATCTCGGTCAGGATCAATCTCAAAGATGAAGCGCTTGCATTCGGCGGTAGTCACAGCACTCGATTTGGACACGAGACCGTAAGACTTTATCAACAAGCCGGAGAGACCAGAAAGGCGTACTCTTTCAGCGGATTGGACACCTGCGTGCTTCAGTGGGACGGCACGACGCCACAATCACTCAGCATACAGAATCTCTGGGTTTCGGACAAGCAGCGGCCACAGCTTGCTCAAGGCGCCATCACGACTGTCTCCACTATGCCATCCAGCGACTATTTGAGCAGTACTGAACTGGTGGGGGCGCATGCTGGTTTCCTGGTTGTGGTGTCTTCGAGCGAGGTCTTGCTCACGTCTGTCGATGACACTCCGACTGTCGTGCCAAGGCAGATCCAAGTCACAGGAACTCCTAGTCGGTTAATCTACGCTGGACAACAGCGCAGCTTTGTGTGTGCTTCCATGTGCACTGGTGTCCGCCAATTCGCATCAGACAGACGTAACGCACAGCCAGAGGAACGACGACAGATCTGGCCTGTCATCGAGTGCATTCCCGCTGATAAGGACAGCGTATCGTTCTCGTTCGATCTGCAACCGGGCGAACGGATCTACGCATTGCTGGAATGGTCGTTCCAGCAGAACGGCAAGACATACTCTTCCATCATGGTCGGTGGCGGTTATACCAGGCAAAAGTCAGATGGCCAGCAGCAGCAAAAAGGTCGCATCTCATTCTTGCAGCCGCGCAATCGGAACTGGCAAGTGGAGAGTGTGAACGAGTCTCGATCCATAACATTCGACGACCCTGTGTATGCGCTTGCTCTGTACGATGAATTGACCTATGTAGTATGCACGGGGTCACAGGTCCAGCTCTCTCGGTTCGATACCGACGTAAACAAATGGGAGCAAATTTGCGCACCGTTCCGACTGGCGAACAAGGGCACTTCGATCACAGTTTCTGGCGCACTAATATACATAACAACCGCCAGTGAAGGCTTGATCACACTTCGGCTAAACCATTCGCCATCACGCAATGAAGACGGGACCTTCCCATACAGCCTGGCGGCTATAGCCCAACCGCCGCGCGCAGACCGTCCGCTCAGCCACACAATCGTTCCGATCACCCCCGATGTCGACCTTGCACTTGTTACTACGTCAGAACAACAGTTACTCGGATTGACCTCTCCCTCTCCCGATGCTTTAACTCGGCACCGCACAGCACTGCTATTCGAGGCGCAACTTCCTCGCTCCATCAACAGGATCAAGCAAGGCTCAATACGTCCTCTCTGGGCCTCCGCACCACCTCCAGGCGTGCTGGCTTCCAACATCGTCGGCCTCTCCACCGACGGTTCACTGACAGGCATCAGCATCATCGACGAAGCTCTCTGGCGCCGCCTCTTCTGGCTCCAGCGCGTGCTCGAATGGGATGAGCATTTCTCGCCACACGCGCCAGAGTTCCCGATTTACGGTGTCGATGCTGAGTCCTCCGAGTCCCTTAGGGGTAGGGCGCGTGGCGTGCCTATTGGCTTCGCTTCTGGCTCTACGGCTGAAATTGCACTGTTTTCACGTGATGGCATCCGTCAAGAGGGCGACAGACACATCGAGGGCGATGTGCTCGCCAGAGTCCTGCAGCCAGGCGGTGTGGAAAAACTACAAGTGGCTTTGAGAACTCTGGCGGAGAGAGGCGATCAGATCGGCGAGTGGGTTGAAGAGCATTTGGACGAGGAGTTGGCAGAGGTGGACGGGATTGTAGGCGAGGTCAGGAATTTGGCGGCGATGTGGATGTAGTTTTCGATAGGGATGTGAGGGAACTGGAAAGGTTCTCCTGAAACACACATCCATATTTTACGGCTGCTGGGTTGGTACAGGATGTGTAAGGACTGGGATGCCCGGCGGTGGCGAAGCGGGCCTTGGTGGCATTTGTTTTTGGTGGTGACTGGGCGCTAAGTATATGATCTACAGACGCGTTTCTGCATTTTATGAACACTCTATCGCCTGCTCGGCTCCATCCTGCGACTCTCATAATTGTGCACGAGGTACATCGGCGAATTTCCTCACATGTCCTGAAAGAACACAAAATCGCGCCACACATCCTCGTCGAGAACCGCAGATAATGACCCAGGCGACATCGGCTGCACATGAGAGGTGCCAGCGAATCCACCCCCAGAGGCTTCCTCACGCAACTCCTCGTGGCAGGCATCATCTTCAGGCGACGCCTCCGCCGCCAACTCCGCCACCCGAATCTCATGATCCTGCGCCAGATTAATCGTCTTCTCCAAAACCACGTAACTCTCGCGCGAATGCGTGGATCGCCGAGACTCGTGGCTCAGAACGCGATCGTAAAGTTTCCGCATCACGGCGACAACATCCAGCAGCCCGCGGCCCATCTTCCACAGTTCGCTGAAACGCCGCAAATCCTCCATGTTCTCCACCAGCAGCACCTCCGGCTCTTCTTCCAGACTGGTGCTGGAAGAGCAGGGACGGCTCATGGCGGGGAATTTGACGGCGTATAGGCTCATTAGTGTTGCGGTGAAGATGCAGAGGCCGCTGAATGGCGTGTAGTGCTGGGGATCGAGGTGGTGCATGGCACGCATTAGGTTGGTGATGCTGCGGACTGCGGCAAAGTGTTCGGCGGCGTTGCGCTCCCACCAGCCTGGTGGAGCTTCTTCGTGGAAGATGGGGGCGTCGAGGGGGCCGCGGTAGGTGGTTTCTTGGGTTGGGAGGAAGGGGATGAATTCGCGGTTGAGCCAGATTATGCTGCGCACGTGGTGGTTAGTATGAACTCGATCACGATTATTACGAGCGTGTCTACGGCTCGTGGGTCGTGAGAGTGATTATGGGCTCACCTGAGGTAGTAGACCAAGTTCAAATGAACAACAGGCGCTGCCTGCTGCATATATACGTGCGCCATGATCGGAGTTTCGGGATACTTCTGGCGCGGATGGTGTGCGTCTCTCCACAACTGCAACTCCTCTCTCATCATGGCCCACTGTGAGGTCGGTTTCCAGGGGCTGTTCTCGGGGTCCATCATGCCTTGTTGCTTGCGGCCGCCTAGGGCGACCCATTGGTGGATTTTGGACCATATGTTCGTGCCGATAGCGAGCATGCGTACGAACACAGGCTTCTGCATTTCTAGGTCACGGAGAAGCGCATAGTTGACATCTCTATTGTGTGTGATCGCATGAGTGGCGTGGGCTGGGGCTAGGATTGGGCCAAACAGGAAATCATCGTCGTTTCCGGGATGTCGCGGAACTGGTTCACCTGAGGTCAATAGTGCTGGCCTTCCTCTTCCATTGATGACCTGCTTCTCAAGCAAGGCGCAGGACCAATAGGTGCGGCTCTCGACTTCGGTCACTCGAGTCTGAGTGGCGTGCATTTGGTCCTTTGTCGCCAACAGCGATTGCAGCATTCGAATGGCGATACCCACGTATACCCAGGCAGAATAGGTCTGTCCTTCGCCCCACTCGTGCAAAGCTATGAGATGATAGGCTTGGATCAGAGCTAAGGAAGGAGGATCTGTGAGACAATGCTGCAGCTCGTTCACAACGATTTGATACTGCTCCGATATGTCATCAGGGATCTCCTGCCCGAGGTAGCGTGCCGTCACGGCTAACAGCGCTATCAACTTGAGTCTGTGGTGGTTGGATGTTACGTCGCCGGGTAAGTCCAGTTCTTCTGGGTGGTTGTAATCATATTCTGGGAAGTGGGCCCTGAAGACGATCACAGCACGGGTCCAGATGGTCGAGGGATATTTTTCAAACTGCTGTTGTATCGTCGAGAGAGGATTTGATGACACAGCAGGCAGAGCCAGGTTGCTGTCATAGATTTCTGACGAACTGGTTGGGCCATGTCCGTCTAAAACCATAGATCGAGACAGTCGATTGGAGTTATCCCTCGTCTCTTTCCGAGACGCCGGTACTGTGCGAGGGCCAACTTCTCGAGAAGTTCTTACTCTAGCCTTTTTCGGCGGCCTGCTTAGAATGCAAGTTTCAATGCTGTTGCTTTTGAGGCAGCCGCGACACGGCGCTTGGCCGTCGTTCACGCATTTGATCTTGGAAGCGCTTGAGTCTTCGGTCAGTTCCTAGATCATAATCATATCACTGCTACTATAACTTTACCGGCAGCTACGTTTATGTCAGCCCTCGAGCGTCAGTTGAAGCTGTTGGTAAAGAGCCATGATTACCGCTTGCACGCTAAGCTCGATCGCATTGTGGACGTGAGGCTACGGCGAGCTACGTGCGATCTGTGCTATCAGACCATTTTTCCGAAAGCAGCATGACAGAATAGGTTCCAGGGTGAGATGGTGGAAGGGGAAGTCGAAAGCCGTGTCGGATTTGAAGTGGTGCGAGATGAAACCCGAGTCGGCTTTGGAGGACACGTCAGCGCCGTTTTCCCGAACCAAAACCCAGACACATTGAGGTTGGTTCGCGTTTCCGTTCGCTAATTATCCTCTAACTGTGCGGAAGGTCATATTTGTGCTGATACGAACCCAACTGTGGCGGATGACTCGTGAGCTATCGACTTGAAAGTCACGTACTGTTCTGGACTCGTGTTCTGCTGAGAGCTGGAACAGGAAACATGCCCTCCACCACAGGTCGACTATTCAAGTGTAAAACCTGACAGGATGTTGCAGGAGCGTATGAACATACAGTCCACTCTGCTTAGGATGCATGTTGAATATATGGCTCAATATTGTGCAAGTCTGCTGAACATTTATCAAAGAATGATGTACAGTTCAAAGCCGAAGCCGAAGCCGATGGGAGATAGGCTTCTCAATGCCTTATTTCCCATATATACTTGAACTGATTTCTCGTGTAGCTTGGTCCTCTTGTATTGACATTTGCGTACACAATATCCCAACCGGCAGTTGATTGCATCTCATACAGGCATTATTTCCGACATCATGGCACCACACGCTTCATCGACAGAGGAATGCTGCACGCAAGAACGAGATTTCTCTGAACCCCTGGTGAAGGCTAGAGAGCCCGGACTTATGCATAGAAGTCTCAACTCTCGGCCGCACGTTGTCGCATCAGCATCGGGCTGCTATCTATATCTGGAGAACAGGCAACGCATCTTAGACGGCTGTGCGGGCGCTGCAGTCGCGGTCATTGGCCATGGCTCGCAGATAGTGACAGACGCCATGGTTGAACAGAGCCGCAAGGTGTCATACGTGCACACGCTTGCCTATACGACACCAGCGGCCGAAGATCTGGCAGATTTCCTCCTGGAAGGCAACCCATTCGGTTTCAGCAAGGCCTACTTCGTTGGATCGGGGAGCGAGGCGACCGACTCCGCCATCAAGTTATCTCGGCAATACTTCTTCGAGAAAGGCCAGACGCAGCGGACCAAGTTTGTGTCGCGCCAGCAAGCTTACCACGGCAACACGGTGGCTGCCATGAGCTTGAGTTCAAATATGGCAAGACGAGTGCCGTACGAAAACGCGATCATGCTGCCAGGAGTGAGCTTTGTCAGTGCGGCGAACGCATATCGCGGTCGGATGATTGGTGAGACGGAGGACCAGTACGCTATCCGGCTGGTCGATGAGCTTGACCAACACTTCCAGTCCATCGGACCAGACACAGTGGCGGCTTTCGTGGCCGAAACTGTGGTTGGTGCTACCGCTGGCTGTCTTACAGCACCTAAAGGCTACTTCAGTGGGGTTCGGCAGCTGTGCGACCGGTACGGTATCCTGTTGATCCTGGACGAGGTGATGTGCGGCACTGGTCGGACTGGCACTTATTTCTCTTTCGAGCAAGAAGGCGACGACGTCGTGCCAGACATTGTCACTATTGGAAAAGGCCTGGGAGGCGGGCATGCGCCAATTGCGGGAATCCTTGTTCGCAAAAACATTGTCGACTCGCTACGCCGTGGCAGTGCCAGTTTCAACCACGGACATACTTACCAAGCGCATCCTATGAGTTGCGCAGTCGCACTGGCAGTCCAGAAAGTCATCAGAGACGAAGACTTAGTGAGAAGTTGCGCCGCCAAAGGTCGCGTGCTCGCAAGCATGCTTCACGAAGCCTTTGCGGATCATGAACACATCGGCGAGGTACGCGGCAGAGGTCTCTTTTGGGGCATTGAGTTTGTCGAGGATCGTGCCACGAAAAAGCCGTTCAATTCGAGCCTGGATATCGGACCTAGAATTCAACAGAAAGCGTTTGACCTTGGACTGGCAGTGTATCCTGGACGCGGTACTGTTGATGGTTGGGTTGGTGATCACATTCTTCTGGCACCTCCGCTCGTGATAGAGCTGGACCAACTCATTTCCATGGTAGAAATATTGAAGGAAGCGGTTGCCGCGGTCTTCAGCGAAGTCTAGTGCATTGAAATTGAACTTCTGGGATTCCTCTAAACGATTAATGGCAACGCTACTATCTGATTTTCCAAGTATCAGCGTCCCCAGATGGTGAAGGTGCAAGAGCGTTGGGCTTATCGCATGCATAGTATCGTGTTAAAACACTGGCGGGACTGGTGGGCCCCATACTGATAATGCTTGTGGGCCAGCTTGCACTTTTGCCACCGGCGTGTTGCAGTTTACTAGATCTCCATCGGCGTAGTGCTCGACCATAAACTTGCTTGTATCGAACCAGTAGTCAAACTAGTAGAGCAGGTCAAAGTTAGCTATCGGATCAAGCGCAAAAGAAGGTCGACCAAAAGTTATTGGCGGAAGGAGACAATGTGAAGGCACAAAACTTACCACCTGACTTCCTAGAACATGCTACAACGTTTCAGTCAGCGACGCATTCGGCATTTGGGTGAACGGTCGATCAACATACCCTGCCCACACCCCAACATAGTTCGTAGCCCTGGTCTGTCAAGTATTGATGTCCAAGTTGCTGGACATCAAAGTCGTGTACCTCAAAAGCAGCATGTGCGACATCCGGTTGGTTTCCCGGCTTCACCGTCTTGAAGAAGAAAGCGTGATGATCCGCGTACTCTTCGCCTCTGTCCACGTGGAAGAAGCAGGTGATGGGCTTCTCGTCACGGAATACGATGTCGCTTGGTGCTAGAGATATCGTGGTGGTGTACCATTCGAACATCTTCTCGTATGTGCCTTCTGGATATGTGACACCGTAATGGCCCCATCGAAATACTGGCGCTGGTCCAGGCTCGAATCTCTGGAACTTGCCCTTTCGAGGCTTCTCATCTTCGTAGTTGATGGTGAGCTTCTCAAGTTGTATCGGTTCTGCGGGCTTCTCTTGCCAGCCGTGGATGAGATGGACAAGATGTCCAGCTGGATCCTTGAGTGTGACAATCTCACCACCTGCCGGGCCATGTAATCCGCGTGCCGGGCCAGTGCAGCTTGCGAGCTTTGTCGCTCGTTGGAATTCATCCTTGCCGTCAACCACGTACGCAGCTCCTCCGAAATAGCTCGAACCAGTCTGGGATCGACAAGCCACATAGATGAAAGGCTCTACGCCGTAACCTTTGAAGTGAATCATTTCTCCAGGAATTTCTGCGGCGATTCGCATGCCGAAGTCGAGGAAGAATTTCTTTGCAGCTGGTAGGTCGGCATGATAATATGTGACGAACGCAGTCTTTAGCAGTTGTATTGGTTTGGACGCCATGATCGAATGGTTAGTCAAGAGCGGTAAATGTGTGGGTGCCTCGTTCAGATGAGTTACGAAATATAAGTACGTCTAATTGAGATCGGGTAGTAACATGTTATACATGAATGCTGGTGTAAGGCCACAGTTCGCTGCATTGGCATGTCGTATCACATGTGTCTCGCGGTACAACGGATCTCTATCCGTGAGATGGATTGCTCCGGAACCTTGACAGCAGGCCCCCGGATAAAGTGGCATCGAGGATGCGAAGATCCAAGTGGTACCACTCCGCTTCCCAGATGACACCACCGACCAAGTGGACTCTGCAGGGTCCCCGGAACCTTACTACCTACGCATGTCGCGAGTTATCGGCTACGGACCGATGTAAGACGCGTAAATAGTAAGCCCATCCATCCGCACCAAAAGCCGTGATCGAAAGCCACTTCGTCTTCAAAGCAATTGAACCATCTTTCCAGTGCAACTTCAACTGTAGCACGACACTTCCAAGCTATGACTTCTGAATCTAATGCTGTCGCTTGGAAGCGTCTCGTGCGATACATCTCTTCTGCGGATGGCTCAATGAAGTATGGCGAGCCAATTCTAGAAGACGACAACGCAGACGTTGCAGCCCTCGCGCAGCAAGGAAAGCTGAAGGTCCACATTCTCGAAGGCAGCAACCCACTTGATGCCAAACCAACATCGCACGAAGACCACGTCAAATCGCTCCTGGGACCACTGAGAGTAGAGGACGTTCCCATCATCCGATGCATCGGACTCAACTACAAGACTCACATCAAGGAGACTGGTCGTGCCCTGCCAGAATGCCCTACAGTCTTCACCAAGCCGGCACCCGCCATTGCAGACCACGGTGCCGCGATACCGATTCCCAAGGTCGCCCAAGAACAATGCGACTACGAGGGCGAATTGACCATCCTGATCGGTCGTGACGCCTACAATGTCTCTCCAGAAGACGCCTTGGACTATGTCGCTGCATACACCGTTGGCAACGACGTATCTGCGCGCGACTGGCAACGGCAGCCTGGCAAGGCCGGCGTCGTGCCACAGTGGTCGTTCAGCAAATCCTTCGACAAGTACGCACCTCTTGGCCCAGCGCTGGTTTCTGCGGCAGTGCTCGGAGCTGCAGACAAGCAGAACCTTGAGACTATTGTGAATGGTGAAGTCAGACAGAAGGGCAACACATCGGATCTTTGCTTCGGTGTTCGCGATCTGATAGCTTGGTGCTCGCAAGGACAGACGCTTCAGAAGGGATCGTTGATTATGACTGGTACTCCAGGCGGCGTCGGATTGTTCATGAGCCCACCTACGTTTCTCAAGAATGGCGATGTGGTGGAAGTCGAGATTTGCGGAATTGGAAGATTGAGAAACACCATTGAATTCGTGTAATTCCAGGTTAGATAGCAGGCAGGAGTATCATCTTTGTCATTCCCCAGGATTTACGTGCCGTTCGTAGCAGCGCAGCGTGCTCCAAGTAGGGACGCAGAGAAGAACAAACAAAAGGTCGAGTTTGTGGCAACGCAGATCAAATGTCCCCTTCATGATCAAAGCTGCTGTTGTGTGATCGAGTCACGTCACGGACCGGCATCTGCCAGGATACGCACGCTCCGTGTGGATACGTGCATGCCAAGGAGCGGAGAGATGGGCGATCATTTGGAAGACAAAAGACGCGAAAGCCGAGACCTGGGACCTTGGACGTGACCACGGATATGTTCTAAGTTTGTTCGTAGCATAAGCCACCCTGACACTTGATGCAAATTACAACACCCCTCTTATTATACAAACTGTTTTGCACCTGGCCGCTGGAAACATTTCGGATCGGTCTCGCGAAACGTTAATGCCAGCATAATCGCAGTGCTTCTTGAGCATCATTTGCAGCATGTACAAATGCAATGTTTGTGATAAAACCTACAAGACTAGGACTACCTTGACACGGCATGCACATAACCACACCGACGGACTCAATCATACTTGTGATACTTGCGGTGTATCATTTGCCCGGCGAGATATACTTAATCGCCACCTCCGGCAAGGACATGATGACGAAGTTTCCAAGCCACGTCAACGTACACATACAGCGTGTGAGCCTTGCAGGACTGCACGCACAAAGTGCAATGGTGGCGAGCCATGTCAGAATTGCACTGAGTCCCAGAAAGCGTGCTCCTATAGCACGGCAAGCCGGCGAATCAGCAAAGCTGCCCATCGCCGCGCCCAACAACCATCGACCAATACTGATGAGCTGCTCCTGATGTCTCCGCCGCTGGCAGAATCTGACGCAAACTACAATGTAGACCTGGATGTCGACGACGACTTGCACTTCGAACCTAGTGACTTTGGACTTGACCCCCAAGAGGCAAACACCGCTTTGCAAGCACCCGCCGGAGTCTTCAGTCAGACAGATGAATTGGAAATCAATGGCTTCAATATTCCGGACCTTGGCAATCTACCAGTAGATCTCGACGGGATGTCCTGGCCATGGCTTCACGAAACCCTGTTCTTGCAAAACGATCCCTTTGCTGGACTATTTGACGATATAGCGCTGCAACAGGATCAATCTCACATTTCCGGCTTGAATGGTAACGCCAACGGTACCGGCTTAGCAATGGCCAGTGGAGATGGCCTAATACCATCACCGAGTGCGGATGATCACCCGGTAGTGTCAGCAGATCCGAACACCATTCTCGCTTTACAAGTCGATGAACTTGTCGAATACGCCACAAAGTCAAGTTCCGAGCCAGCAATCCGGACCGCGCGAACATCTCACTGGCGTGCAGCCAGTAGCCAACTCGAGGCGGTCTTTCTCGATAATCACCTGCAAACAGTACGACACAGCGATGAGAATCATTTGATGCATCGCGTGATCTTGTCAGACTATATGCCGAAGTTTAATCGCCTCTGGCCAATGTTCAGTCGGTGTAATTTTGATCCAGACGCGTTGAACCCTATGCTTTACCTTGTCCTAGTCTCCATAGGCTCGATGTACGGGTCTGTCCCTCAGAAGCACTTTGGAACTCTTTTGCACACGCGACTGCGTCGCTTGCTTGCAGGAAGCTTGTTCGATCTCGAAAACCCTGAAGGTGACATGATCTGGCTGGCACATGCGAGGCTTCTGACGCAAGTACAAGGCTTGTACTTCGGCCAAAAGCAGGGCTTTTCGTATGCTCAGGTATGTACAGCAGAATTCGTAGATGATTTAAGTCACTTACTGAGTCTTTCAAGCATCTTGGCGCATTGCTGATCGCTCAATCACGACGGTTGAACCTATTTCAAGAGCCAAATTACAACCACAGTGAATTGTTTGACTTCCCAGAAGATGGAGAAGCGCAGCTTGCCCGCTGGCGAAGCTTGGAGTCACGCAAACGTCTGGCATACGGTATCATGCGTGCGGACGTATACACGAGTGTACTACTGAACTCTCGACCCTTGCTGTCCTACGAGGAGATCTACCTTACGTTGCCACATTCTGAGAAGCTATATCACAACGATGGAGAACTCTCATGGCGGGAGCAACTTCTGACGTCTCGCATAGAAGCAGAGCGCTGTCCACAAATGGTGTTCTCTGACCTATTGAGGGTCATGCTGGAAAGAAATGAGACCGCGCCTCTTGACGATGCCGTGGCTTTCGAGCTTTGCCTCTTTGCAATGCAGTCTCCGTTGTGGCGTTTCTCCCACGATGTTGAGCTGTTCCCTCGTCTTACTGGCTCGGAATGGGAGGCCGCTTCTCTGCTCGATGTAAATGACCGGAGAACCTCATTGAGCCAACCGGAGCCAACATCTACTGATCTTCTTTCCGGTAGACCTTATGCAGCACCCGACAGACTGGGACGAGTACACCGCAATATGAGAGACATGAGGGACGACAGAGCTCGCATGGAGCGAGCGTTGGAAAGATGGCATGATGGCTTCTTAGTAGCTCGACAATCGCCGGCGTTCACCAAGCATCGCGACTCATTGATGAGTAGCTTGTTGCTATTCAACACCTCACACTTGCAACTGCACGCACCGCTGGCTCAACTTCACAACGTTTCGTACCGTGCTGGTGAGAAACGTCCCGTGAGCTCAAAGACTGTCCAGCAAATCTACGACTGGTCAATTACCAGAAACGCGACACATGCCATAGAGCGAGCTGTTACAATATGCGACTTGATGTCTCAGGAGCTCGATAGGCCAGAGGATTCTCGAGCATGTTTCAATTTTCTTGCTTTTGGCAGTCTCCATCACGCCACTGTTGTGCTTTGGACGATGTCAGAGATTGGAAGTAGTAGCGACGACGGCAACTCGGAACGGCCAAGAAGCTTCTCCCGATTCATGTCTAAGCTTGAGGATGGTGACACTCATGGTCTCCTTAAGGACTGTTCAGCGCTGTTCAACAACTTGAGCTCGCTCGGAGGTGCCTCCTTTGGCACTGCTGCTGAACAATTGTCTGTGACTCGGTTCCCGAAGCGACCAGAGAGTGTCAAACACGGTGTGCGCCCAGCGAGGATGGTTGAGTGACTTTATACAGACAATTGCGAAAGTCTGCGACGCAGTTTGCAATTCGAATTTGGAATCATGCGTCAAGAGAAAAAGAAATCATCATTTGACTAAAGCACCTATGGGATCTGTTTAACTTGCTTGAAGTTATCAAACGCTCCAGTGAGAGACTTGTAAGAGTCTTTGTAGCCGGTGTAGCCATATTCTCGAGCTTTGGAGACACTGACTGTCGAACACCAAGCTCTCTGGAAAACCCAGTCCTGAAATTGCCAGGTTCCTGCATCCCAGGTCGCTTTCGCTTCGGGCAAATTTGCTTTGTCGCAGATCCTGTCCCACACTGGCCGCTTGTCCTTGGACCATTCGGCGAGACTGAACTCCTGCTGCAACGCGCCGAGCTTTGGTGCTGGCTTCTGGAATTCATAATCTGGCGACGCTTCTGCGCCGAGATACTTTGCGAGGCTGGGCCACATGTATCGCCACTGGATGTAGTCGCCATTCGCCGAGTTGAACGCTTGATTGGCTGCTTTCGGAGTCGTCGTTGCCCAGACTGTGAGATCGGCAATCAGGGCCGCATCAGAGCAGTCATCAACACCATGCCAGTAGATCTGGTTTGTGGGCATCGGCGCGGCTTGTCCGAGTTCCTTCTGAACAAGGAAGTAAAGCGCATAAGTCAAGGCCGAATTCATACCATTCGGCTTTGACGTGTGACCTACAACGAGATGTCGTCAGGAAACTTGCTCAAGTACCGATACAACCTCCTTCACGTACCAATAATTGCCTCGGGTCGAATGACGTTCCACGTCCATTTCTGGCCCTTTTGCATCTCTGCCAGGAAGTCCTCCTGGGGGTAGTAAAAGTTATGTTCAAAAGGAACCAGCCTTGGATCTTCTTCCTTTGCCGGAGACGGCACTGGTTGAAGGTGTACCTTTTAGAATGTCAATTTCTTCGAATCCTACATGTGATGGAATGGCTGGATTTACGTTGTAGTACTTTCCACCTGTCTGAAGGCACACTGCTTCTAGCTTTGGCGTGACTTCGACGAGTGCTCTCAGGAAATTCTCGAAGAGTGCTTGATTGGCAGTGTTCAGCTCTTGAAAATCGCCCTTGTGCACATAGGACGAGAAGTAAGCGTGGGTGACAGGTGCACAAACATCGCGCATCGCCTCGATCAGCTCTTTGGGCTGTTTCGTAAAGTCCAGAGCGACGAACTTGATTCTTGGATCTTGAACCAGCGTCTTGAATGGGGATCGAGAGGTCACGATGATATCGCTCCACTCTTCCTTAGAAGTGTTGTTGACGAGGTGTTCGATTATCGCCGAGCCCGTGATACCGTTTCCTCCGGTGATGAAAGCTACTTTGGGAGCCATGATTGTGGGTGAGTACAACGTATGGAAGATTTGCTTGCAATGTAGAACGATGAGTATCAGTTTATGTTGTCTCTTTCGAATGCACCGAAGATAATACTGCCTAAGTACTTCACCAAGTTGCTATTGCTCAGCGGTCTTGTCAGTTGTACCGGCTTTGCGGAGAGAGTTGCGGAGAACGTTTGCGGAGTGGTGCAAGTGGTGGTGTTGTGGCGTACGGTTAATGTGGCATTGTACCATATTTTGGTCGAAGGTTAACCGACAGGGGTGGTTGGCACGCGCGCAGATACTGGAGGTATTAAGGATTGTTAGTTCTCTCGGGGGACGTGCAGCATCAGCGGGCGCAGTTGTATCATCCAGGTCACGCAAAAGGTCACATGTTGCTGATACACAAGAAGACTTGTGTACCATCGAACGAAAAAGTACTGCTCCTAAGACACTCCCCAGGCTTGGCTGGTGTACATCTAGTTAACTTATCAGATCAAGTTTTCGGACCATGGAAGGAACAGACAGTTTTCCAACATAATGCACCATTTCTTGTTCGCGTAGATGAAAGTACAGTAATCTCATGCATGCAGGCTGCAGATTCATGAGAGCGGCGGGACCAATACAGACGACATTGCCAGACTTAACACCTTCGTTTCATGTCAGTCACTTCGATTCGTGATTGCGCCAAGGATCATATGACGTGAAGCTATGTTGTGGAAAATATGTGTACAAAGATGTCAGTTGGGCTATGCTACTGGCATTGACAGCACATCGGCCAATGCTCTTTCCAGCAACGATAAAGCATCAGATGATGCCGTTTCGTACCTCCAAGCAACAAAGTGATCTGGACGAACCAAAACCACTCCTTCCTCGTCTACACCACGTACCCTTTGCCAGTCTCTATAGCAGTCCATGAAATCGCACTGAAAGCCAATGCTCCACGCAGCAATTTCAGGGCGGCCATCTCGTCCACTCAGCCTCTTCGCTGCTTCAAGCCAACACCCCCCTCCAACGCCGGTGAGAAGTGCAAAGCGTCCGTGACCGACTAGATCTAGAGTCGAGACTCTTGGTGAATGGCCACTTGCTGCAAGCCAAACATGCGGAAGATGATAGCCCGGATATGTCGATATCGCTACCTGCTTCAGTAGGTCAATGTTGTCATTGCTGGGTGCCTTGTCGTTTGCTGCTACCGTAGTAGCAGGCGATCCAGCATAAATTTGGTTCATCTGGATGCCGAGAGCTTGAAGTTCTGCGTCAGTCGCTTCCAGAGCATCATTTAGACGTTGCCGAGCCGCTTTGCCTTCAGAGCCGGCGCGGCTCAAAACTTGCATAGCTTCCCGACGGGTCTCTGATGTCAATCCAAGTATCGACCACAAGGTGCGATGGGCTTCCATGCCCGTGTTTGCGCGGCGTACAATGCCATCCCCGACAGGCTTTCTCTCGACCGTGAGACTGTCTAACAATGCTGGACCGGCAAGTCCCTTCACAACGTAGGCCAATTTCCAGGCCAGGTTGAATGCGTCGGACATGCATGTGTTGGACCCTAATCCATTGATCGGTGGGTGCCTGTTCAAACGAGTAATGTGTCAACGAACAAGCTATGATGTATGACTGGGCTAGTGCTTACCTGTGGGTAGAGTCTCCAATGCACAGCACTCGACCACGTTGCCACGATTCGGCGACCTGGTCATTGATGTTCCACCGGAAAGTCGACAAGACTTTGATCTGTACCTTGGGATCACCAATCATTTGATGCAAACGAGCGATGATCTGCTCTTCTGTAGGGTCGACGACAGCGCCGTCCTTTTGTGCCGGGTGCATCGAGACGACCCACTCATCTGGCGAACGGTTATTAACTGAGTGGCGACACGAGATATATTCTACTCACCCCAAGGGCGCACCATACGGAAATTTCCAACCGCAGACCATTGTGGTGCTTCCGTGTTCAGGATCCAATTGAGGCTGCCCGGTCTGTGTTTCATGTACTTGGACAGATCTGCCTGGATGTGTACGTTGAATGCGGAATTGATCGTTCTTCCAATGATGGGAATGCCCAGAGCCTCGATCACCGGACTTCGGGCGCCGTCGGCTCCAACAAGGTAGTTGCAAAGCACTTTGTACTCGCGATTAGTCTCCCGCTCTCTAATAGTGGCTTCCACACGATCGTCGTGGTCGATGTGGCTGACGTATTCGTGGCCAAAGCGAACCTGTGCACCACTTTTGACAGCTTCATCGACGAGTATCGGTTCCAAGAAGCTCTGGGGTAGGTCGGACATCTGACAAGGGCTTGCATCCTCATAGCGGCCTATCTCTGACGGTTTGTTGCCCCAGGCGTACATGCGACCATACTCTTCTCCGGAAAGAGTGTTTGACCACGATGTGTGTTGCATGTCGTCAGATGAACTTGCTGCCTCTTTGGCGCGATCCTCAACCCCAGCGTCACGGAGCACTTCCATGGCCCGCTGATTGAAGATGTGAGCCCGTGGAGTATTTGCGGTGCCGCGGTGTCGCGAGATGAATATTGACTTGATGCCCAGCTTGCCGAGATGGAGTGCTAAAGTCGCTCCAGCAGGCCCGGTGCCAACGATGAGCACAGGAGTCTGATCCATGATGATTGTTGTCGAGCGTTACTATGCTTCGATGAAGATAGTTGGTGATCTGATTGAAATGTCCTGACAGTGATATGTAGTTTAGCGACGATCACACTCAACTGTATTCTTGAAGACGCTGCTCTGGGGTGGTTCTTTTGCTGCACCAACGCTTGCCTCAAGTATTTTGCACTTCTTGACAACCGCCTTTGACATTCTCATTATTTTGTTCCGATCGAGGATCGACCGTACAATGTGGGTGTCCAATAAGCTCCACTACCATTTCGTCGCAGCCAACTAACCAGTCTGAGTCGGCATGCAACTGATGCCACATGTTCCGGGCCGTTGGTCCAGGAACAGTACCCTTACGACAACCACATCCCACAGTCTGTGTATCTCCGCAAGACCCGAAACTCTCATGGTGCATTTGTGGAGTGTGGGGTGCATGGAATGCATGCGGGGAATAGAGCAGACCGCAATGCCACAATAACCTAATCGTGAACAATCCCAATGACAGGTCTAGCTCTGAGGCTGCCGAGACAAGTTATGTTAATATGTCAAGCCCGGCAAGAGCACAACAGCATTCCGATGGCGCTACAACAACATTGGTTCATCCAGAGATTCTATTCCAGACAAACAACGAACGATGATTGAACTTTTGCTGAGACAAGAGCAAAGCGTACTGCGGTTGCTAGCAATCGTAGTCGGATTATGGATCTCGTATACTGTAAGACTGCCTTCATCGATATCGGAAATAATGATACGAGACTGACCAAACCTTAAAGGTCTTCTACGCCTTTCTCTTTTCCCCGGTACGACACATTCCTGGCCCATGGTGGGCGAGACTGTCAAAGCTGCCACTCTTGCGAGCAACCTACGAGAGAAGGCGTAGCAAGTATGCTAGTGATTTGCTCGCCCGGTACGGACCTGTCGTTGTGATCGCGCCTGATCAGGTCCACACCAATGACGCCGTGGCCATGCAAGCGATCTATAGCCGCAAATCATTGAAGACACCATTCTATGCTGGTATGGGCTCATGGAAAGGCGTTACGTCGACTCTGGGGTTCGTGACGTACAAGGATGCCGCACCAACGAGGAACAATCTCATTCAAATATTCCAAAATCGAAACTTGGCTACGCTGGTCGAGAACATCTCTTCTCATATCAAGGAGTTCTGTCAGGTGTTGGACGAGAAGCTAAAGATGGGAGAAGATGTTGATGGCGTTATTCTTTTCCGGCTCCTGGCCCTGGATATTGTCACAGATGTTCTGTGGGGGGAGAAAAAGACACTTCT
>Ga0265797_10005353_pt1 | contig 18763 bp, 13 predicted proteins | sample P2T30metagenome_FD_192433 | JGI IMG/M metagenome (GOLD analysis project Ga0265797, IMG submission 192433) | Plant litter microbial communities from East Loma Ridge, Irvine, California - P2 T30 | ecosystem: Environmental > Terrestrial > Plant litter > Unclassified | place: USA: California... | reverse complement strand
CCTAGCGAGGCAACAAACTGTCGGTGGCGCTGTCCGACCCGACCAATACCCAGGCCCTGGACCAGATCAAGTTCCAGAGCGAGGCGACGGTGGAGCCGGTGATCGTGCCGCACGACGCCCTGCTCAATCTGCTCGCCGCGATCGCCAAGGGCGCCGAACAGGACTTGAGCGAGCTGGCCGGCGACGATGCCGAGATCGAGTTCGCCGAAGAAGACCAGCAGCCGGCAGCAAGTTCCGAAAGCGCCAGCGACGTCGAGGACGCGCCGATCGTGCGCTTCCTGAACAAGATCCTGATGGATGCAGTGCAGATGGGCGCCTCGGACATCCATTTCGAGCCCTACGAAAAATACTTCCGTATCCGCCTGCGGGTCGACGGCGTGCTGCGCGACCATGCCATGCCGCCCTTGTCGATCCGCGAAAAACTGGTCTCGCGCATCAAGGTGCTGGCGCGGCTGGACATCGCCGAAAAACGCGTGCCGCAAGATGGCCGCATGCGCCTGATCATGTCCGCCACCCGCACCATCGATTTTCGCGTCAGCACCCTGCCGACCCTGTTCGGCGAAAAGACCGTCATGCGTATCCTGGACGCGACCCAGGCCCAGATGGGCATCGACGCGCTCGGCTACGACCCGGACCAGAAGGCGCTGTTGCTCGACGCCATCGCCCGTCCCTACGGCATGGTGCTGGTGACCGGCCCGACCGGTTCCGGCAAGACCGTGTCGCTGTATAGCTGCCTGAACCTGCTGAACAAGCCCGGCATCAATATCTCGACCGCGGAAGACCCAGCCGAGATCAACCTGCCGGGCGTGAACCAGGTCAATGTCAACGAACGGGCGGGCCTGACCTTCCCGGTGGCGCTCAAATCCTTCCTGCGCCAGGATCCCGACATCATCATGGTCGGCGAGATCCGCGACCTGGAAACCGCCGACATCGCGATCAAGGCGGCCCAGACCGGCCACATGGTGTTTTCGACCCTGCACACCAACGATGCGCCGTCGACGCTCACGCGCCTGATGAATATGGGCGTGGCGCCATTCAATATCGCCTCGTCGGTGATCCTGATCACGGCCCAGCGCCTGGCGCGGCGCCTGTGCAGCTGCAAGCAGCCGCTCGAGATCAGCCACGAGGCCCTGCTGGCTGCCGGCTACCGCGACGGCGACCTGAATGGCGACTGGCGGCCCTACGGCCCGGTCGGCTGCGACCGCTGCCTGGGCTCGGGCTACAAGGGACGGGTCGGCATCTACCAGATCATGCCGATCTCGCCCGCGATCGAGGCGCTGATCCTGGCCAGCGGCAACGCGATGGAGATCGCGGCCCAGGCCGAGAAGGAAGGCGTGAATTCGCTGCGCCGCTCGGGACTGATGAAAGTGAAGCAGGGAATGACCAGCCTTGAAGAAGTGCTTGGCTGCACCAATGAATAAGCACTGCAAACAGGACGACGAATAATGGCAACTGCCCCCCAAACCAAGAGCCGCGGCGCGCAGGTCAAGGAAAACGTGTACGCCTGGGAAGGCAAGGACAAGACTGGCCGCATAGTGCGCGGCGAAGTCCGTGCCGGCGGCGAGGCGATCGTCAACGTGACCCTGCGCCGCCAGGGCATCATGGTCACCAAGGTCAAGAAAAAGGTCTACCGCAGCGGCCGCAAGATCACGGACAAGGACCTGACCATGTTCACGCGCCAGCTCGCGACCATGATGAAGGCCGGCGTGCCGCTGCTGCAATCGTTCGACATCGTCGGCAAGGGTCACAGCAACCCGTCGATGGCCAAGCTGATCCAGGACCTGCGCAACGACGTCGAGACCGGCACCAGCCTGAACCGCGCCTTCCGCAAATTCCCCCTGTACTTCGATCCGCTGTTCTGCAACCTGGTCGGCGCCGGCGAACAGGCCGGTATCCTGGAAGACCTGCTCACGCGCCTGGCGATCTATAAAGAAAAGACGCTGGCGCTCAAGAGCAAGATCAAGTCGGCCATGACCTATCCGATCGCGATCCTGGCGGTCGCCCTGGTCGTCACCGCCGTGATCATGATCTGGGTGGTGCCGGCCTTCAAGCAGGTGTTCTCGAGCTTCGGCGCCGAGCTGCCGACGCCGACCGTTGTGGTGATGGCGATCTCGGACTTCGTCGTCAAATGGTGGTACGTGATCTTCGGCTCACTGTTCGGCGCAATCTACCTGTTCTTCCAGGCCTGGCGCCGCTCGCTGCGCATGCAGCAGGTGATGGACCGCGTGCTGTTGCGCCTGCCGATCTTCGGCAGCGTGATCCGCAAGGCCACCATCGCGCGCTGGACGCGGACCCTGTCGACCATGTTCGCGGCCGGCGTACCGCTGGTCGAAGCGCTCGATTCGGTTGGCGGCGCGTCGGGCAATGCGGTGTACCTGGAAGCAACGCGCAAGATCCAGAACGAAGTGAGCACGGGTACCAGCCTGACGGCATCGATGCAGAATGCGGACGTGTTTCCCAATCTGGTGATCCAGATGGTGCAGATCGGCGAAGAATCGGGTTCGCTCGATGCCATGCTGGGCAAGGTGGCGGATTTCTTCGAGGATGAGGTCGATGAGGCGGTGGCGGCGTTGTCGTCGCTGATGGAGCCGCTCATCATGGTGATTCTGGGGGTGTTGATCGGGGGGCTGGTGATTGCGATGTATTTGCCGATCTTCAAGTTGGGTGCGGTGGTGTAAGCGCAAAGCCGCTGTAGGTTCTCAGAATACTTCGCAGTCACTCAGAAAACTTCATAGTGACTTCGCCGTGGTTCTCACGTAGTTCGCAGTAGCTCTACCTCTGTCTGACGTAACGCTACTGCTTGGTTCGCTCATAGTTGACAAATCCGCTATTTGTCGACAGTAGCTAGTCTGGTTTCGACCCACAGCCGACGTTCAGCATGAAGTCCGATCGCATCAAAACAAATGCCGCACGCCCACGCTGTACACCCGGCTGGAGTTGCCGACATCGCTTGCATGGCCGACCGTGTAACTGGCGCCGCGCCGGTTGCTGATGTGGGATACCACCGCATACGTGTCGGTGCGGCGGCTGAGCGCGTAGCGATGGCCGAGGGCGACCTGGGCGGCGTCCTGGTTGCGCGCCGTCTTCTCATCCTTGTGAATAAATGACGCCATGAAGGTATGCGCGCCGCGCGCCGCCGACAGGCCCACCAGCAGGTCGGTGCTGTCCTCGCTCGGTCCCGGCGCGCTGGCATACCCGTACGGGTTGCCCGCATTGCGCAGGATCGAACTGCCCACGCCCTTGTCGATGCCCCAGGCCAGATGCGCCTTGATGTGCGTGAACTGGTATGTGGCCGCCAGCAGCGTGTTGCGCGCGCTGCTGCGCTGGAGCGTCGGGGTGTCGCTGTTGCGATAGTGGTAGCCCAGGCGCAGGTTCAGCGGACCAGCGAGATAGGTGACGGCGCCGCCGAACTGGCGGCCGGCACTGTCGTTGCCCCCAATCTCGCCCGGTGCATACACCAGTTCGGCAGTCAGGCCACGCCACGCCGCCGTGGCGAGCTTGATGGTGTTGGTCATGCGGGTAGTGGCGTCGCCACTGCTGGGAATGAGATTCTTGGCGTCGCCCGCTGTACCGGTGCCAAACGGGTCGACCATGACCATCGTATCGAAATGCGGCGTGTACTGGCCCCCGACGGTGAGCGTGCCCAGCGGACTGCGCAGGCCGGCATAGGCCTGACGCCCGAACACGACGCCGCCCTGGCCGATGCTGCCGTCATCAAGCTGGATGCCGCTCTCGAGCAGGAACAGCGCGTCCCAGCCGCCGCCGAGCGGTTCAACGCCCTTGATGCCGAGCCGAGAGCCATTTGACATACCGCTGCTGACCTTGGTCGCCGGTCCGATCGCGGCGCCGAATTCGCGCACCAGGCCGAGGTCCATCAGCCCATATATCGTCACGGACGACTGCGCCAGCGCCGGGCCGGCGGCGCCGGCCATCAATGCCGAGGCGGCTAGCGCCGCGGGATGGCGGTAACGCCGCGCCATCAGAATTGGACGCCGCGCGTCAGGCCGCCATCGACCAGCAGGCAGGCCCCGGTTGTGAAGCTGGCGGCGCTGCTGGCCAGGAACACAGTGGCCCGGGCTACTTCGTCGGGCGTACCCATGCGGCCCATCGGGTTCGCCGCCAGACATGCGGCAAACGTGGCCGGGTCGTTGCGCTCGATGTCACCCCAGACGCCGTCAGTGAAATACACATTTCCGGGCGCCACGGTGTTGACGCGGATGCCGTCCTTAGCCAGGCGCGTCGACAACGTCTTGCCATAGTGCGTCAGGGCGGCCTTGAGCACGCCGTACGGCTCGGCGAACAGGTCGATTTCGCGACCCGACACACTGGAAATGAGAACGATGGCGGCAGCACTTGAAGAGCGCAGCGCGGGCAACGCCGCCTGCACCATGGCGATTGTGCCGAGCAGGTCAGTGTCGAAGGCGCGCTGCCAGGTCGCCAGGTCTTCGCCGCCGGCCAATGCGCTCACGTTCGGCACCACGATGTCAAGGCCGCCCATCCGCTCGGCGCTGGATGTTACCCATTCCTGTACCTGCACAGGCTTGGTGACGTCAACCACGGCGCCGATTGCGTTCGCGCCGAACGCGGCGCTGGCGGCGGCCACCCCGGCCTGGCTGCGGGCGCAAAACGACACTTGCGCGCCTTCGGCCAGGAATTGTTCAACAATTGCCCGCCCAATACCGCGCGAGCCGCCGCTGACGAGTACGCGTCGTCCGGTTAAGTGCAAATCCATGCTGTCCTCGTTGTTTGTGTTTGTTGAAAAAAGCCAGCCGCTAAGGACTGGCTTTGGTAGTTCTTGTGGCCGCGCCGGCTTATTTGCGCAGCTTGTAGGCGATGATGGCGTCGCTGTTGCCGGTTTCCATGAAGGCGTGCCCGGTCGCCGCGATCAGGATGTACTGCTCCCCATTGACCTCATACGAGATCGGATTGGCCTGGCCGCCGGCCGGCAGCACGTCTTGCCACACCGTCTTGCCGGTCTTGATGTCGATCGCGCGGAACAGGTTGTCGGTGGCGGCGCCGACGAACACCAGGCCGCCGGCCGTGACGACGGCGCCGCCGTTGTTCGGCAGGCCGATACTGAACGGGATGCCCGATGGGATGCCGAACGGTCCGTTGCGGCGCGCGGTGCCCAGGGGGCCGTCCCATACCGTCTTGCCGGTGTCGAGGCTGACGGCGCGGATGCCGCCGTATGGCGGGGCCGTGCACGGCACGCCGGTGCCGAAATTGCGCCAGCCGGCGTTCACGCTGATCGCGAACGGTGCGTTTACCTGCGGGTACATCGAGGAGCCGCCTTCGCCCTTGCCCGCAGCCTTCGCATTGGCGTCCTTGCTGGCGTAGATCGGCTGCACGCCCAAGGCGTTGGCTTTTTCACGCGTGATCAGCTGGCTGCGGTTCGGCACGTCGTTGTAGTTCGCGATGATCAAACGGCGCACCGGGTCGATCGCCACCGAACCCCAGTCCGAGCCGCCGTTATAGCCCGGATACTGGATCCATGGACGGTCAGCCGACGGCGGGGTCAGGTAGCCCGAGTAGTTCGACTGGCGGAACTGGATGCGGCACATCAGTTGATCGACTGGCGAGAAGCCCCACATGTCCGCTTCGGTCTTGTCGCGCTTGCGCAGCGAGTGCCACAGCGAAATCGGCTGGGTGTTCGCTACGAACTCCGGTTCCACCGAGCCGCCCTTCGGCGCCTTGATCGTACCGATTGGCGTAAGCGGCTCGCCCGTGGCGCGGTTGAAGATGTACATATCGCCCTGCTTGGTCGGCAGCACGATGGCCGGGACGGGCTTTCCGGTTTTGTCCGGGAACTCGAGCAGGGTTGGCTGGCTGCCCAGGTCGTAATCCCACAGGTCGCGTTGCATAGCCTGGAAGTGCCACACGTCGCGGCCAGTGGTGACGTCGACCGCCACCAGCGAATCGGAGTAGCGGTTCTCGGCTTCGCTGCGATTCGAGCCATAATAGTCGATCGACGAATTACTGATCGGCAAGTACACAAGGCCCAACGCTTCATCGGCCGCGGCCGTGGTCCACATGTTCGGGGTGCCGCGGGTATACGTCTGGCCTTTGGCCGGCCCCTTCACATTGGCCGGATTGCCCAGGTCCCAGGCCCAGGCCAGCGCGCCGGTGACGGCGTCATAGCCACGGATGACGCCCGATGGCGCATCTTCATCCTGGCCGTCGCGCACCTGCGCACCCGAAACGATCACACCGCGCACGACGGTCGGTGCAGCAGTGGGCGAATACCAGCCCGGTACTTTCTTGCCCAGGTCGGTCCACAGGTCGACCTGGCCGTTCTTGCCGAAGCCTGCGCACGCCTTGCCGGTCTTGCTGTCGACAGCGATCAGGCGCGCATCGAGCGTATTGCTGATCACGCGCGTCTTGCAGGCGGCATCAGGCGGCAGCTCGGGTGCGGTGTACAGCGCCACGCCGCGGCAGACGGCCGCATGGGCGATGCCTTCGGTCGGCACTTTCGGATCGAAGCGCCACTTTTCGTTGCCGGTGGCAGCATCGACCGCGATCAGGATGTTCTTCGCCGAGCACATGAACAGGTCGTTGCCGACCTTGAGGGGCGTGTTCGCCGGCGAGTAGCGCTCGCCCTTGGCCGGCAGGTCGCCGGTGTGGAACACGAACGCGCGCTCAAGGCGCCCGACGTTCTCGGGCGTGATGGCGTTTAGCCGGCTGTAGCGCTGCGCATTGGCATCGCCCCCATAGAAAGGCCAGTCGGCGCCGGTGCCGATCGTGCTTGATGCTGCCGGCGACGGGGACACCAGCGCCTGCTCGACCGTCATGCCTTCGCGCGAGACCAGGAAGCCCTGAGCCAGCAGTGTCAGGCCGGCCAGCACCAGACCGCCCAGCTGTGCGGGATGCCAGCGGCGCTGCGGTTGCGGCGCGCTGCGCCGGATCACTGGCGAGAGCGCCAGCGCAAGGATGAACAGCACCGTAATGCCGGTCAGGCGCGGGATCAGGCCCCAGCCGTCGAAGCCGACTTCCCACAGAGCCCACACCACCGATGCCGCAAACACGGCGCCGGTGATGATCTGGCCGGCAGCCTTGCGGTGCCACAGCAGCACGGTGGCGATGACCAGGGCCAGTCCGGCCAGGCCGTAATACCAGCTGCCGCCTAAGGCGATGAGCCAGACGCCGCCGACTAGCATGGCGACGCCGAACAGCCCGATAAACAGCGGGAGTGCGATGGCGGCGATGCGCCAGAGCGCCGAGAGCGGGGCTGCTCCGGCTTGGTTGATTGTGTCCGTACTCATTGATTCCAGTTCCACTTCAATAACGGGGGCATGCCCCAAAAACAGGGGACGCAGGCCGGTAACCTGCGTCCACTTGACATCTTGTCCGTCAGTGCACCGGACGGCGCGCACCGAATACCGACAGCACCGAGCCCAGGACCAGGAGCGCGCCGACGACGATGAAGGCCGCGGCAAAGCCGCCCGTGTTGGCCACCAGGTAACCGGTGGCGATCGGCGCCATCAGGCCGAAGAAATTCCCGACCGCCGTGATGAAGCCGGCCGCCGTGCCCACGTCCGCGCTGGAACGCACCAGGTCATTGACCAGCGACAGGTTCAGCGAGACGGCCGAGGCGCAGGTGGCCAGCGACAAGGTGATCACCAGCAGAATGGCCCAAGTGCTCGACAGGGTCGGCACCAGGAAGATCACGGCCGACGACAGCAGGGCAGTGCCGACCACGAAGCGGCGCTTGCCAGCTGCCGCCGCCTGCGGTTTGACGACCAGGTCGCTGAAACGCCCGATGACGATGGCCAGAATCGCCGCACCCAAATAGGGGACGGCGGTGTAGATGCTGCTGTTCATCACCGTCAACCCTTTTTCCGCTTGCAGGTAAGTCGGCAGCCAGGTCAGGAAAAAATAGGTGGCATACACGGCGCAGCCATGCGACAGGCCAATGGCCCACATCGTGCGCGACCGAATCAGACCCTTGATGCCGATGGCCGGCTCTTCCGGCACGCTGGTGTGTTGCGCACTGGCGGCGTCGGCAGTGATTTCCGCCAATTCCGCGCTGCTCAGCCACGGCGCCTTCGATGGATGCTGGTACCACTTTACCCAGGCCGCCAGCCAGACGAAACCGATGGCGCCGGCAACGATGAACGCGATGCGCCAGCCGTACGAGGTGATCAGCCAGCCGAAGCCGATGGCGCCAACTGCCGGACCGACCAGGCTGCCGCTATGGAACACGGCCGTGGCCAGGCCGCGTTCCTTGACCGGCATCCAGTCGCGTACGACGCGCGCGCCGGCCGGATAGGTCGTCGCTTCGCCGGCGCCCATGATCAGGCGGCAGGTGAGCAGCGAATAAAAGCCCGCCGTAAACGCGGTGCAGACGGTCGCGATCGACCACACGCCGATGCCATAGCTATTGACGGTCTTGGGGCCAAAACGACCCACCAGGTAACCCATCGGAATCAAGGCGATGAAATACAGCCAGACAAACGAGGAAAACAGGTAGCCCATGGCGACCGGCGATATGTCGAACTCTTGCTTCAACGCGTGCGCGGCGACCGAGAGCGAGACCCGGTCGATATAATTAATCAGGGTCAGCGTGAACAGGAAGACGTAGATCCAGATCCGCTTCTTCTGTCCGATCGCCTGCTTGGGCGTGAGGGCCACCGTGTCCATATTGCTCATCTCCGTTTAATCTTTTTAATGTCGCCCCCCTGTTTCACGGCCGGGGGCGGCGGCCGTACCGATTACTTCAGCCACCCCCGGATGTTGCTGGCGATAACGTTCGTCGAAATGCCGTAACGGTCGTGCAGTGTTGGCAGGGCGCCGGCGTCGAGGAATCGGTCGGGCAAGGCCACGTGGCGCACGATCGGCTGCACGCGCGCCTGGAGCAGCGCCATGGCAATCGCCTCCCCCAGGCCACCGATGACGCTGTGGTTTTCGGCGATCACCACCAGCCGGCCTTCACGGCGGCACTGGGCGAGGATGGCGTCGACGTCGAGCGGCTTGATGGTCGCCACGTGCAGCACGCCGACGGCGATGTTGTCGCGCGCGAGCAGGTCCGCCACTTCGAGCGCGCGCATCGTCATCAAGCCGGTTGAAATGACCAGCACGTCCTTGCCGTCACGTAGCAGCCGGGCCTTGCCGATCTCGAACTGATAGTCGTACTCGTCAAGCACCAGCGGCACCCGGCCACGCGGCAGGCGCATATAGACAGGGCCGTCGAACTTCGCAATCGCCGCCACGCACTGCCCGGTCTCAAGCGCGTCGCACGGATCGATCACCGTCAGGCCGGGAATGGCGCGCATCATGGCCAGGTCTTCTGTGGCCTGGTGGCTGGGACCGTAGCCCGTGGTCAGGCCGGGCAAGGCGGCGCAGATCTTGACGTTCAGGTGTTCTTCGGCAATGACCTGATGGATGAAGTCATAGGCGCGCCGGGTGGCGAACACGGCGTAAGTCGTAGCGAACGGGATGAAGCCTTCCTTGGCCATGCCGCCAGCTGCCGCCATCAGCAATTGCTCTGCCATGCCCATCTGCAGGAAGCGCTCGGGGTAGGCCTGAGCGAAAATGTGCAGATCGGTATACTTGCCCAGATCGGCCGTCATCCCGACGATGCGCGGGTCGTGTGTCGCCGCCTCGACCAGCGCATGCCCAAATGGCGCCGGCTCGGTGCGCTGCCCTTCGGCGGCAATCGACGCCATCATGGACGAGGTGGTCAAGCGGGTCTTGGTTGGGGTACTGTTGCTCATGCCGGGCTCCGTTGGGCGTAGATTGCATCGAGGTCGGCGATGGCTTGCCGCCACTCGCCCGCTTCCACCCGGATGAAGTGGTTCTTGTCGCGGGTTTCGAGAAACGGCACGCCCTTGCCCATCAGGGTGTCGAACAGGATCACGCGCGGCTGCTCGCCGGGCGCGGCGCGCGCCGTATCGAAGGCCTGGATGACAGCTTGCAGGTCGTTGCCGTCGACGCGCTGGACGTGCCAGCCGAATGCCAGCCACTTGTCGGCCAGCGGCTCGAAACCGAGGATCTCTTGTGATGCGCCGTCGGCCTGCTGCCGGTTCAGGTCGACCAGGTTGATCAGGTTCGACAGCTTATGGTGTGACGCCGACAGGGCTGCTTCCCACACCGCGCCCTCGTCGAGCTCGCCATCTGACATCGAGTTGTAGACGAACGCGCGGTTGCCTTTCATGCGCAGTCCCAGCGCCTGGCCGACCGCGATCGCCAAGCCCTGGCCCAGCGAGCCGCCCGAGATTTCCATCCCGGGGGTATACGTCGCCATGCCCGACATCGGCAGCCGGCTGTCGTCGGCGCCATAGGTTTCCAGCTCGTCTTCGGCCAGCACGCCGGCCTCCAACAGGGCGGCGTACAGCGCGATGGCATAGTGGCCGTGCGACAGCAAGAAGCGGTCGCGCCCCTCCCATTCGGGTTCGGCCGGGCGGATGGTCATCGCATGGCACCAGGTCACGGCCAGCACATCGGCCCAGCCCAAGGCCTGGCCTACATACCCTTGTCCTTGGACTTCACCCATGCGCAGCGCGAAGCGGCGCACGCGCCAGGCGTGGGTCTGCAATTGGTCGAACGTGGTCGTTGCAACCCGCTCGCTGGATGGTTCCGTCATGGTCTCCTCCGGTATTGACGTAAAATCTGTCGCTCGGTGCAAAATCTTCACCTTTTCGCGCGTTTCTTTAAACTTCGTCGATTTTTACGTAAAACAATGACCCTGACAAAAGGCATTTATGCAGGCTCTGGTGAATTTTCTTCATCTATCGCCAAATTTCGCCGGCTCTCGCTAACTGCGTTGCGCGTGTTTGAAGTGGCCGGGCGCACCGAGTCGTTCGCGCTCGCGGCCAGTGAGCTCGACCTGTCTCCCAGCGCCGTGAGCCATGCGATCCGCAAGCTGGAAGAAACCGCGGGCATGCTGCTGTTCGAGCGCAGCGCGCGCGCCATCACGCTAACGGGGGCGGGCCGTGTTTTGCTCGAGCATGTGCAGCGGGGCTTTGAAGAAATGCAGCGCGGCTTCCAACAGGCTGCGCCGGAATCAACCGTGCTCCCCCTGCGCCTGCATACGGCGCCATCCTTCGGTACGCAGTGGCTGATGCCGCGCCTGGCGCGCTTCGTCGCCGACAACCCCGACATCAATCTGCGCTTTTCGGCCGACACTCAATATGCCAATTTTGACAACGACGACTATGACATTGATATCGTCTATGGTGAGCCGGTCGATGGCCGGCATGAGCGCCTACCCCTCGTGATCGAGGAACTCACGCCGCTGTGCAACCCGGCGCTGGCGCGCACGATCCAAAGCTTGCAGGACTTGTATGCCAGGCCGCTGATCCAAAGCACTGGACAGTCGGTGCGTTGGGGGGGCTGGTTCAGTGCTAACGGTGTCGTTACGCCCAGCAATTTCGCGCTGGCGTTTGATCGCAGTTCGATGTCGATCGCCGCTGCGGTTGATGGTCTGGGTGTGGTGCTGGAATCGACCTTGCTGGCCGAGCGCGAGTTGGCATCCGGAACACTGGTCGCGCCGCTACGCGCGCAGAGCATGGCAGTGCGGTATGTCGGTCACTATCTAGTCTTTCCGAAACGCCAGCACCAGCATCCGGCGTTCCAGCAGTTTAAGAGCTGGCTGTTGGCAGAGCTTGTGTAGGCCACTTGGCGAGAATATCGGTATAGCCATAGGTCCGGGTTCGGCCCGAATCGGGCCGTTCAGGCCAGCATAGCAAGTTGTTAGATTGAAAATTCGCAGGTGGCCGCGACACGCCAAGCGCACATACCTGTGACGCGGTTGGTGTGGATGCCATCGTCGGGGGATGGCCGTGAGTTTCGCGTTTTCACACAGCCTGGACCCAAAGCAGACACATGTTAGGTAGACCTACTCTTGCGCAGTTACCTGGAACGTGTCGGTTATGTAGTCTGCCGCTAGATCTTCGGCTTCAGGCGCTTTGCTACGCACGGAGGCAGGCTTGCAACCACGGTTTGCGTCCCTCATGACGTTAACTGTTCAGCTTACTGGCATCGCGCCGACGCTAGCCAGAACGGCCGTCAGCGTCTCAAGGTCGTAGGGCTTACCAAGCACGGTCGAGCGCTCCAGGGTGCTGGTGCTGTTGCGGCCGGAGGCGAATACGATGGCCAAGCCGGGAGCCTGCCGGCGCGCAGCTTGGGCGAGCTCCTCCCCCGACATGCCCGGAAGCTCCAAGTCCGTCATCAGGATATCTGCCACGGACAGTGCAGGTAGCGCTAGCGCTGCCTCACCGCTGGACGCGCTGGCGACCACGTAGCCAAGCAGCTCCAGCAATTCCGTCGTGGTGGTACGCAGCGATTCGTCATCTTCGACAAGCACGACCCTCAGTGCCGCCGGCACCTTCGCAGCGGCGATGGCTTGTGTCCGCACTCGGGCCAGGTCGCGCGCCGACCCGCCGCGCTGGTCGCGGTTGGCGAGTACGTGGCGAATCTTCGATGCCAGCGCGGCACGGGTGTAGGGCTTGCCGAGCAGTTCGACTCCGGCGTCAAGACGCCCACCATGAACGATCGCGTTTTCGGTATAGCCGGAGGTGAACAGCACCGCCAGGTTGGGAATGGCTTCGCGCGCCTTGCGCGCCAGGTCGGGACTGCGCAAGGGCCCCGGCATCACGACGTCGGTAAACAGCAGGTCGATCTGGATGCCGCTCGAGACGATGGCCATCGCACTGGTGGCATCTGGTGCCTTCAGCACGCGGTAGCCCAGCTCGCCCAGCATGTCGACCACAGTTTCACGCACACCCTCGTCGTCTTCGGCGACCAGGATCGTTTCGCTGCCGCCCTTGGGCTCGCGCAGGTCGACCGGGGCCAGCGCGTCTTCGGCTTCCAGCGAACGGGGCAGGTACATCTTGACCGTGGTGCCGAAGCCCATCTCGCTGTAGATCTTGACGTGTCCACCGGACTGCTTGACGAAGCCGTACACCATCGACAGTCCCAGCCCGCTGCCCTTTCCTTCGGCTTTGGTCGAGAAGAAGGGCTCGAAAGCCTGCGCGACGACCTCGGGCGGCATGCCGCTGCCGGTGTCGCTGACGGCAATCATGATGTACTGACCGGGCACGACGTCCGGGTGGGTCGTAGCGTAGTGATCGTCGAGGTGGGCGTTACCGACCTCGATCGTCAGCTTGCCGGCGCCGTCCATGGCGTCGCGTGCATTGATGCACAGATTGAGGATGGCGTTCTCCACCTGCGAAACATCGACGAAGGCGTTCCACAAGCCGGCCTGAACCACGGTTTCGGTCTCGATTGCTTCGCCCAGTGCGCGCCGGATCATATCGTCCATGGCGGCAACGTTGCGGCCGATCCGCACCACCTTCGGCTCCAGCGCCTGGCGCCTACCAAAAGCGAGTAGTTGGCTGGCCAGTTTTGCGCCGCGCAGCACGCCCTCCATGGCATTGTCGATGCGGCGCTGCGCGCGCGGGTTGTTGGCCACGTCGGTGCCGAGCAGCTGCAAGTTGCCTGCGATAACTTGTAGCAGGTTATTGAAGTCGTGCGCGACGCCGCCGGTGAGCTTGCCGATGGTTTCCATCTTCTGGGACTGCTGCAACGCTTGCTCAGTGCGCCGCATGGCGGCGGCCGCTTCACGCTCGGCCGTGACATCGCGCGCAACCGCATGGATGTGGCCTACGTCGGGCGAGGCCGACCAGGCCAGAGTCCGGTAGCTACCATCGAGGTGACGGTAGCGGTTCTCGAATTTGAAAGTGGTTCGTCCCTCGCTCAGCCCGGCCACCTCGCGCAGCGTCGAATCGACATCGTCTGGATGCACCAGCGATAGGAAAGCCATGCCGACCAGGTCGGTTTCCTTCCATCCGAGTACAGTCGTAAACGCCGGGTTGACGGCCACGATTTTCGAACTGAAATCAGCGACGAGCATCAACTCGGTCGACAGTCGCCAGATGCGGTCGCGCTCCGCGGTGCGCTGGCTAACCTGTTCTGCCAGCGTATCGTTGAGCGTGGCCATCGCGTGGGCGGTGGCCTTTTGGTCTTCGATGTCGGTGTTGGTGCCGACCCAGCGCGTGATGGCGCCGGCCCCATCCCGGATCGGCAGGGCGCGCGCCAGGTGCCAGCGGTAGTCACCCGCGCGGTCGCGCAGGCGGAATTCGATTTCATACGTGCTGCCCGTCGCCAGAGCGTGGCTCCATGCCGCGATCGCAGCGCCGATGTCCTCGTCATGGACCATCCTAGCCCAGCGTCCCTTGTCCAACTCGCCGGGCTGGTAGCCCGAATAGTTGTAAACCCGGTCGTTGAACCAGTCCAGCACGCCGTCGAGCGGCGCCGACCAGACCTGGTTCGGCAAGGCCTGGGCCAAAGTCCGGAAAAGGGATTCGCTAGCGCGCATGGACTGCTCGGCCAGCACGCGGTCTGTAACGTTCGCGCCCTGCACGAAGATGCCGTAGACGGCGCCGTGCTCGTCACGTACGGGCTGGTAGACGAAATCGACAAACACTTCCCTGGCCGGTGCATGCTCGGTAGCGACGGTCGCAAACGGGATCGCCACACCCGAATATGCCTCGCCGCTTGCATAAAGACTGTCGAGCAGGCCGGCAAATCCCTGCTCCACCGCTTCGGGAAGGGCTTCGGCGATGGTCTTGCCGACGACATCGCGGAAACCCACCAGTTCGCAGTAGGCATGGTTGACCTGCACGAAACGGTGCTGCGGACCTTCGAGCATCGCCATGAACCCTGGCGCCTGGTTGAACATCGCCTGCAGCCGTGTCCTTTCGCCGCGCAGGAAGCGCTCGACACGCACTTCATTGGTGGTGTCGGCCACCATGGCCATGACGCCAACCGGTTGGTTGGATTCGCCGATGATGGGCGAATAGTCCAGGTCGAACCATATCTGCTCGTCGCGGCCATTGCGATGCAGAGTCAGCTCCTGGTTGGCGTAATGCAGGGTGTCGCCGGCGAGGCAAACGCGCATGACTTCGGCATTGAAGTCGCGCGCCTCCGGCCAGGCTTCGCGTACCTTGGCGCCCAGCAGGGCCGGATGCTTGTCGGCCGCGATCTCGGCGTAACCACTGTTGTAGATCATGATGCCGGCCTCGCCCCACATTGTGGCGATCGGGAAGGTGGAATGCAGGATCAGCGAGACCGTGCTTTTCACGCTTTGCGGCCAGGCCTCGATGGGGCCAAGCGCAGTAGCCGACCAGTCCAACCGAGCGATCAGTTCACCGAGTTCTCCCGTGCTATCGAGAAACGACAGGGGGGCGGGCGAAGGCAGGACACCAGGATGGCTCATAGAAATGGGCAGTTGAGGGGGTTGCCGATTATACGTGACAGCATTGGCTCATGTGCCGTGATGCTGGTCATAGTCGCGCGACTGGGCGACAAATGCGCGCTCCTGAACGATGTATTCGACGCGTCGCTTTAAGCAAGTTCTAGCGGACGCGCCGTCGAAACCCTGAACCTCTGTTCCCGCGCGGCGTGCAACACACAGTTACATGTTGATGGCGCGGACCAATCGAACGCCCCACTCCTCGTCGGGATTGGTTGTGCCGTCCCCAAGGCGCTCCTGCATTACCGCAACGCCCAGGTCTCGGCGCTTTGGCAACCTGTCTCGCTCCGCAGCAGCCAGGGCAGCGCCGATCTCAACATAGGAAAGATCGGTGCAATAGACGGGCGCTCCCGGCTGCTGGCGCCACGAGTCCGCGAGCGAGCCGGCGTCGAAGGCATCCAGACCGGTATCATTAACCAGCGACATGGCTACCTTGCGATCGTGATCTCGATCTGCGGCAACGGGAATTGCGATCCGATCGGATGCTCCGGCCGGCTTTGCCTTTTTGGCGAACGAAGCTGAGCCGATTGCATTCCACGCCTTGGCAATGGGGCGACCAAGCTGCTCGGCAACCCACAGGCTCTCGGCCTGTCCTCGCTCGATGGCGTCAATCTTTTCGTCGCGGAAGGGATAATAGTTGGAGGTGTCGATCACCACGGTCTCCTCCGGGAGGCGAGCGACCAACGACGCGATGCCGGGGATACGGTTGAGTGGGATAGATAGAATGACTGCATCCACATCGATGAGTGCGCCTTCAGTGGTCACAGCGCGTGCGCCCGAGGACAGAAGTTCTGCATCGATCGTCTCGGGGCCGCGTGAATTCGCGACTTTCACCTCATGCCCGGCTTGGCTCAAGCGCATGACGAGCGTCTTGCCGATGTTTCCCGTTCCCAAAATTCCGATTTTCATAGTTTGACCTCACATTGATGATTTCTATGCTGTCATAATATGGACGAACTCCTTGAACAACAAGAACCTACCGAAACGTGGGTAACGCACCAAAAGGTAACTGTATGTCGATCCGCGATTGGAAGTGTGACGACCCTAAGCAGCAGCTTGTGTGGGCCACCGCGACGAGCGAAGCGCTACGTGTACTTGAGGGCAAGTGGAAGATCGTCATCATTTTCCAGCTCTTCGCAGCAAAGCAGCCGCTGCGGTTCTCAGAACTTCAGCGCCGCGTTGAAGGCGTAAATCAAAAAATGCTGATCCAACAACTCAAGGAGTTGGAAAAGGACGGGATCGTCATACGAGAAGTCTATCCGCAGGTACCGCCCAGGGTCGAGTATGCACTTAGCGACATGGGGCTGGCGCTCGGGCCTTCGATTGAGTGCCTGATTGACTGGGCGTTCATGCGTCGAGAGGCTCTTCATGCCAGCTCGGCATCGTGAGCGAAAGGAATCGCTACGAGTTCAGTAGACGCTCCCAAGTTATATGGACTTTCACCTGTCGAATGCACTCGGCCTTGCAGCCGGCAGCTACGCAAATGCGCACGGCGCCGGTTGGGCTTCGGCCGGATAAACTGGAGCAATCTTGGCGACCATCGAAGCAGCGAAGCAGCGAAGCAGCGAAGCAGCGAAGCGTCGAACGCTGCTGCACGATTGCATACCTCGCAGCGTCGTCTGTGAAAAACTGCGAAGTTTTATGAGAAAACGTACTGCGAGATACCCAAGAACTACCGAGGTACGCATGGGAAGCAACTGCGGGCTATCGTGAGTTCCTGCAGCCGCAGGGTGAAAGCGGCGCGAGCTCCACGACATTGTGGAGCTCGACGCTGCGTCAATCCACGATCAGCGCCATCCGAGCGCCGGCGCCACATGCTCGAGCAGCGCAGACAATACGTGCACGTTGTAATCCACGCCCAGTTGATTCGGCACGGTCAGCAGCAGCGTGTCTGCTTCGGCGATGGCTTCATCCTGGCGCAGCAGCTCGATCAGCCGGTCCGGTTCGGCGGCATAGGAACGCCCGAATACCGCACGCATATTGTCGATGACGCCCACCTGATCGGCACTGTCGCCGCGGCCAAAGTACGCACGGTCCATATCATTGACGAGCGCGAAGATCGAACGCGACACACTTACCCGTGGCGCGCGCGCATGCCCGGCCTCCTTCCAGGCAGCGCGGTAGGCGCGGATCTGCCTGGCCTGCTGGACATGGAACGGCTCACCGGTCTCGTCGGCCTTGAGCGTCGAGCTCTGCAGGTTCATGCCCTGCTGCGCCGCCCAGATGGCGGTCGCATCCGACGCCGAGCCCCACCAGATGCGCTCGCGCAGTCCCGGCGCATGTGGCTCCAGGCGCAACAATCCCGGCGGATTGGGGAACATCGGGCGCGGGCTGGGCTGCGCAAAGCCCTCGCCCTTGAGCAGTTCGAAGAACTCCTCGCCATGCCGGCGGCCCATATCGGCATCGCTCTCGCCGTCGGCCGGGCTGTACCCAAAATGGCGCCAGCCCTCGATCACCTGTTCGGGCGAACCCCGGCTGATGCCGAGTTGCAGGCGCCCGCCGCTGATGATGTCCGCCGCGCCGGCGTCCTCGACCATGTAGAACGGGTTTTCATAGCGCATGTCGATCACGCCCGTCCCGATCTCGATGCGCTTCGTCTTCGCGGCTACCGCAGCCAACAGCGGGAATGGCGAGGCAAGTTGCCGGGCAAAGTGATGGACGCGGTAATACGCGCCGTCCACTCCCAGCTCCTCCGCCGCCACTGCCAGGTCGATCGATTGCAGCAGCACATCGGACGCCGAACGCGTGGCTGACCCTTGAGTATCGGACCAGTGTCCGAAAGATAGAAATCCGATCTTCTTCATGGCGCAGCTCCTCGATATGCGTTGAATATTGTTCGCCCGGAAGGCGCGCACCGACGGTGCTGTAAGTGCATTACTTTACTGAAAAACAGCGTATTGCGCTGGCCATGGACGATGCTGCTTGCGCGGTCGGCTTCCGATGCAACGCCCCGTCGAGGCCGTGGTCAGGATCGTGGAATCCCGAACCGGCGTCTACGAGCAATAGTGAGTCAGCGTAGGGCCATGCGGATGCCGCGCATGGCCCATTCCAGCATCGCCCTCAGCAGCACACTGCCCGTGGCCCAGGGCCGCTGCCGGTCCAGGCCACGCCGCCCCATCCGCTGCGGCAGGAAGAACCGCCCGAAGGCCGACAAGCCGCTGCCACGCATGACCCAGAAGCAGCCCCCGGCGTATGTCGTATCAAAACCATCATCGGCGCGCAGCAGATACAGCGCCGTCCCCGAACACATCGCCACGTCGGCCTGCGCCTCGCGCGCCAGCAGGCGCAGCCCGTGCAGGTAGGACAGTTCGATGGTCTGGCGCAGGTCGGGCAGGTTCAGCACCAGCGGCCTGAACAGACTCACGCGTTCCAGCAGGCGCGGCAAGCCATGCAGCCGCGTGCCCGCCTTCGCGCGGTATCTGAGGAATGCCTCTTTCAATTCGGCCACCGTGGCCTGGTTCGGCCGCGGCAAGGGCTCGGGCCGGTCGTGCCAGCATTGCATCCAGTGCGCCA
>Ga0265797_10005352_pt1 | contig 18764 bp, 14 predicted proteins | sample P2T30metagenome_FD_192433 | JGI IMG/M metagenome (GOLD analysis project Ga0265797, IMG submission 192433) | Plant litter microbial communities from East Loma Ridge, Irvine, California - P2 T30 | ecosystem: Environmental > Terrestrial > Plant litter > Unclassified | place: USA: California... | reverse complement strand
CGCCTGCCGCCTGATCGACGCCGCCATCGAACAACCCGATCTCGACCAGCTGGCGCAGGCGGCCGGCATGAGCCGCTTCTACTTTCACCGCGTGTTCAAGGCCCACACCGGGATCACGCCCAAGGCGTATGCCGCCGCGCGCCGCGCGCATCTGGTGCGCGCGGCCCTGGGTGGCGGCGCCGCGGTCACCGACGCCCTCTTCGATGCAGGCTTCGGCTCGAGCGGGCGCTTCTATGCGGCGGCGGGTGCGATGCTGGGCATGGCGCCGGCCAGCTACCGCGCGGGCGGGCGCGGCGAGACGATCCGCTTCGCCGTGGGGCAATGCTCGCTGGGTGCGATCCTGGTCGCGGCCACCGGGCGCGGCATCTGCGCGATCCTGATCGGCGACCAGCCGCAGGCGCTGATCGACGACCTGCAGGCGCGCTTTGCGCAGGCCGCACTGGAGGGCGCCGAACCCGGGTTCGAACAAACGGTGGCGCAGGTGATCGGCCTGGTCGAAGCGCCGCACCTGGGGCTCGACTTGCCGCTCGACGTGCGCGGCACCGCGTTCCAGCAGCGCGTGTGGCAGGCACTACGCGCCGTCCCTGCCGGCAGCACGGTCAGTTATGCCGAACTGGCCGCGCGTGTCGGCGTGGCCGGTGGCGCGCGCGCCGTGGCCGGGGCCTGCGCCGCCAATCCAGTGGCGATCGCGATCCCGTGCCACCGCGTGGTGCGCAGCGGCGGCGCGCTGTCCGGCTACCGCTGGGGCGTCGAGCGCAAGCGCGCGCTGCTGGCGCGCGAACGCGAGCAATCCACGACCGATTGACGGCGCCGCCAGCGCTATGCCGGCCATGCAAAGTTCGATACACTCCCGGTGCCGCGCCCACGAAGTGCGGCGCCCCCTACAACGGAGAAAAGAACAGCATGCACGCGCGCCAGAATCCCTTGAAGTCATCCCTGCTCGCCCTGTCGATCCTCGCCGCCTTTGGCGCAGGCGCGGCGCACGCCGACACGGTCGTCGACAACGCCAACGGCTACACACTGAACGCGAAGGGCGACCTGGTCCAGTTCAGCGCGATTGCCTTCGACGACCAGGGCCGCATCACCGCCGTCGGCGCCAGCGCGGACGTGACCAAGGGCGCGCCGAATGCCAAACGGATCGACCTGAAAGGCCGCACGCTGCTGCCCGGCCTGATCGACGCCCACGGCCACGTGTTCGGCCTGGGCCAGCAACTGACCCAGCTCGACCTGTTCAATTCGACCTCGCTCGAGGGCGCCCTGAAGTCGATTGGCGCGTATGCCAGGACGAATGCCGATCACGCCTGGATTCGCGGCCGCGGCTGGAACCAGGAGAACTGGAAGCTGGGCCGCTTCCCGAACGCGCAGGAACTCGACGCCGTTGTCAGCGACCGTCCGGTGTGGCTGGAGCGGGTCGACGGTCATGCCGGCTGGGCCAACAGCCGCGCGCTGGCGCTGGCCGGCATCACCAAGTCCACGCCCGACCCGGTCGGCGGCAAGATCGTGCGTGATGCGAATGGCGCCGCCACCGGTGTGCTGGTCGATGCCGCGCAGGAACTGATGACCAAGGTGCTGCCGCAGCAGACCGAGGCCGAAGGGCGCGTGATGCTCGAGCGCGCATTGCAGGAAATGGCGCGCGTCGGCATCACCAGCGTGCACGACGCCGGCGTCGACGTGGCCCAGGACCGCATCTACCGCGCCTACGCCGATGGCGGCAAGCTCACGGCGCGCGTGTACGGCATGATCGCCGGCACCGACAAGGATTTCGACGTGCTCGCGGCCAAGGGCCCGCTGAAGGACTACGGCAACGGCATGTACGCGCTGCGCGCAGTCAAGCTGTATTCGGACGGCGCGCTGGGCAGCCGCGGCGCCGCCCTGATCAAGCCCTACAGCGACGAGCCGCACTCGCACGGCCTGCTGTTCTACAAGGCGGCGCAGATGGACAGCATGATGGCCAAGGCCATGCGTAAGGGTTACCAGGTCAATGTGCATGCGATCGGCGACGCCGGCAACAAGCAGATTCTCGACGTCTACCAGAAGGAACTGAAGGCCACCGGTAGTGCAGCCCAACGTCACCGCATCGAGCACGCCCAGGTGGTGCAGCCGGCCGACATCCCGCGCTTCAAGACGCTCGACATCATCCCGTCGATGCAGCCGACCCATGCGACGTCCGACAAGAACATGGCCGAGACCCGCATCGGCGCCGAGCGGATCAAGGGCGCCTATGCCTGGCGCAGCTTCCTGCAGCAGGGTTCACGGATCGCCTGCGGCTCGGATTTCCCGGTCGAGGCGCCGAACCCGTTCTTCGGCATCCACGCCGCCGTCACGCGTCAGGACGCGCAGGGGCAGCCGGTGGCCGGCTGGTATCCGAACCAGGCGATGTCGCTGAAAGAAGCGTTCCGCTGCTTCACGCTCGACGCCGCGTATGCCGGGCACCAGGAAAATGCACTCGGTTCGCTCGAGCCGGGCAAGCAGGCCGACTTCATTGTGATCGACGCCGACCTGTTCCGCATGCCGACCTATGACATCCACAAGACCGGCGTGCTCGAGACCTGGGTGGCGGGCAAGCAGGTGTTCAGGAAGTAAGCGGCGCCGGCTTGCCGGCTCCCATAAATGCATTGACTAGCTTGTATAGACAACCTAGACTCATCGCAGCATACGGCGCCGGCCTTTCTGCAGGCGCCGTCTTTTTTCGAGGAGCCGCCATGACGCCTGATGCCAGCATCGACCCCCGTTTCGATCCATCGCGGGTGATCCGCGCCGCGCGCGGGAGCGAACTCACCTGCAAGAGCTGGCTCACCGAAGCCGCCTACCGCATGCTGCAAAATAACCTCGACCCCGAGGTCGCGGAAAACCCGCAGCACCTGGTGGTGTATGGCGGCATCGGGCGCGCCGCGCGCAACTGGGCCTGCTATGATCAGATCCTGGCTTCGCTGCGCGAGCTCGAAGACGACCAGACCCTCCTGATCCAGTCGGGCAAACCGGTCGGCGTGTTCCAGACCCACCCTGACGCACCGCGGGTGCTGCTGGCGAACTCGAACCTGGTGCCGAAATGGGCCGACTGGGAACACTTCAACGAACTCGATCGCAAGGGCCTGTTCATGTACGGCCAGATGACGGCCGGCAGCTGGATCTATATCGGCACCCAGGGCATCGTGCAGGGCACCTACGAAACCTTCGCCGAAGCCGGGCGCCAGCACTTCGGCGGCGACATGGCCGGGCGCTGGATCCTGACCGCGGGCCTGGGCGGCATGGGCGGCGCCCAGCCGCTGGCGGCCAGCTTCGCCGGCGCGGTCTCGCTCACCATCGAATGCCAGCAAAGCAGCATCGACTTCCGGCTGCGCACCGGCTACCTCGACCGGCAGGCGCGCGACATCGACGAGGCGCTGGCCATGATCGCGCGCCATGTCGAACAACGCCAGGCGCTGTCGATCGGCCTGCTCGGCAACGCGGCCGAGGTGCTGCCGGAACTGGTGCGCCGCGCCCGCGCCGGCGGCGTCAAGCCCGACCTGGTCACCGACCAGACCTCAGCCCATGACCTGATCAACGGCTACCTGCCGATCGGCTGGACGGTCGAGCAATGGAAGGCGGCGCAGCACGATCCGGCGCAGCACGCGCGCCTGAAGCAAGAAGCGGCGGCATCGTGCGCGCGCCACGTGCAGGCGATCCTCGACTTCAAGGCGCTCGGCTGCCACGCGGTCGACTACGGCAACAATATCCGCCAGGTGGCCAAAGACGAGGGCGTGCAGAATGCGTTCGACTTCCCGGGCTTCGTGCCGGCCTATATCCGGCCCCAGTTCTGCGAAGGACGCGGACCGTTTCGCTGGGTGGCGCTGTCGGGCGACCCGGAAGACATCTACAAGACCGACGCCAAGATCAAGGAACTGTTCCCGCACCATGCGCGGGTGCACCGCTGGCTCGACATGGCGCGCGAGCGGATCGCCTTCCAGGGCCTGCCGGCGCGCATCTGCTGGCTGGGGCTGGGCGAGCGCCACCTGGCCGGCCTGGCCTTCAACGACATGGTGCGGAGCGGCGAACTGAAAGCGCCGATCGTGATCGGACGCGACCACCTCGATACCGGCTCGGTCGCCAGCCCGAACCGCGAAACCGAAGCCATGCGCGACGGCACCGATGCGGTGTCCGACTGGCCCTTGCTGAACGCCTTGCTCAACACCGCCGGCGGCGCCACCTGGGTCTCGCTCCATCACGGCGGCGGTGTCGGCATGGGCTACTCGCAGCATTCAGGCGTGGTGATCGTGGCCGACGGCAGCGACGCCGCCGCCAAACGCCTGGCGCGGGTGCTGGTCAATGACAGCGCCTCGGGCGTGATGCGCCACGCCGACGCCGGCTATGAAACCGCCATCGAGACCGCGCGGCGCAACCAGCTCAATCTTCCCATGATCAAATAACCTGACCAGCACCATGAACCACACCATGACCCTGCACCCCGGCCAACTCACCCTCAAGGACCTGCGCGCAGTCTGGTCCGGGCACGCGCCCTTGAGCCTGGCCAGCGAAGCCTGGGACGCGATCGCCGCCTCGGCCGCGCTGGTCGACGCCATCGTCGCCAGGGGCGACCCGGCCTACGGCGTGAACACCGGCTTCGGCATCCTGGCCAAGGCCCACATCCCGCGCGACCAGCTCGAAGCGCTGCAGCGCAACCTGATCCTGTCGCATGCGGTCGGCACCGGCCCACTGCTGTCCGACGCCATCGTGCGCCTGATCCTGCTGACCAAGATCGGCAGCCTGGCGCGCGGTTATTCGGGCGTGCGCCCGCTGCTCGTCGAAACCCTGATCGCCCTGTACAACGCCAACATCATGCCGGCGATTCCGGCGCAAGGCTCGGTCGGCGCCTCGGGCGACCTGGCGCCGCTGGCGCACATGACGCTGGCCATGCTGGGCGTGGGCCAGGTGCGCCACAACGGCGAACTGGTCAACGCCGCCGACGCACTGCGCGCCGCCGGCATCGCGCCGGTGGTGCTGGGGGCGAAAGAAGGCCTGGCCCTGATCAACGGCACCCAGGTGTCAACCGCGCTGGCGCTGCATGGCCTGTTCATGGCCGAACGCCTGCTCGAAGCGGCAATGGTCACCGGCTCGCTGTCGGTCGACGCCGCACGCGGCAGCGACGCCCCGTTCGACGCCCGCATCCACGCGGTGCGCGGCCAGCCGGGCCAGATCGCGGCCGCCGCAATCTACCGCGAACTGGTGGCCGGCAGCGCCATCCGCGCTTCGCACCTGGTGGGCGACGAGCGGGTGCAAGATCCGTACAGCCTGCGCTGCCAGCCGCAGGTGATGGGCGCCGTGATGGACCTGATCGCCAACGCCGGCCGCACGCTGCTGATCGAAGCCAATGCCGTCACCGACAATCCGCTGCTGTTCCTGGACGGGCATGGTAGCGGCGACATCGTCTCGGGCGGTAACTTCCACGCCGAGCCGGTGGCGTTTGCGGCTGACACGCTGGCGCTGGCGATTGCCGAAATCGGCGCGCTGGCCGAGCGCCGCATCGCGCTGCTGATCGACGCCAATTTGTCCGGCCTGCCGGCCTTCCTGGTGCGCGAGCCGGGTTTGAATTCAGGCTTCATGATCGCCCACGTCACCGCCGCCGCGCTGGCGTCCGAGAACAAATCGCATGCCCATCCTGCCAGTGTCGACAGCTTGCCGACCTCGGCCAACCAGGAGGATCATGTCAGCATGGCGACCTTCGCTGCGCGCCGCCTGGACCAGATGGCGCAGAATACGGCGGTGATCGTCGGCATCGAGCTGCTGGCGGCGGCGCAGGGCATCGAGTTCCATCGGCCCTTGCGCAGTTCGCAGCACCTCGAGCACGTGCATGCGCAGTTGCGCGAGCACGTGGCGCCCTACGACGCCGACCGTTTCTTCGCCCCCGACATCGAGGCGGCGCGCCAGTTGGTGGCCGATGGCGCGCTGTCGGCGTCGTGCAAGGCGCTGTTTACCGTGCTGCATCCCTAATGATTGTAGGAGGCATGATGGCGTTCCGGTTCAAGGCAGGCAGGCTTCCCATACTGGTATCGATGCCGCATGCGGGCATCGATATTCCCGACGCTGTGGCGGCGACGATGACGCCGTGCGCCCAGGCGCGCGCCGACACCGACTGGCACCTGCCCGAGCTGTACGGCTTTCTCGAAGAAATGGGCGTGTCGACCCTGTCGGCGTGCTGGTCGCGCTACCTGATCGACCTGAATCGTCCGCTTGACGACACCAATCTGTACCCGGGCCTGGATACCACCGGCCTGTGCCCGGTCGACACCTTTGGCCGTGAGTGCCTGTACCAGGACGGCAAAGAGCCCGATCAGGCCGAGGTCGCGCGCCGGCGCGACCTGTACTGGCGTCCCTACCACCAGCAGCTGCGCGCCGAACTCGATCGCCTGAAGGCCGAGCATGGCGCCGTGGTGCTGTGGGAAGCGCATTCGATCGCCTCGGTGGTGCCGCGCTTTTTCGACGGACGTCTGCCCGACCTGAACTTCGGCACCGTCAATGGCGCCTCGTGCGCACAAGGGCTGGAAGATGCAATCCTCGGCGTGGCGCGTTCGCAAGACGCGTTCTCGGTGGCCCTGAATGGCCGCTTCAAGGGCGGCCACATCACGCGCCACTACGGCCAGCCGGCGCAGCAGGTGCACGCGATCCAGCTCGAGATGTGCCAGTGCCTGTACATGAACGAGGCGCCGCCATTCGATTACCGTCCTGACCGCGCGCGCCAGGTGCAGCCGCTGCTGCGCGACATGCTCACGGCGGCGCTGGCCTGGGTGGGTGCAGAAGGGCGCGAGGGGCTGCGATGACTGCGCTGTTCGCGCGTCACGCGCTGCTGCCCGAAGGCTGGCGGCGCGATGTGCTGCTCGAATGGGATCTGCATGGCGACCTGACCCGGGTCGCGCCCGGCGCCGAGGCGCCCTTGAACGTGGCGCACGCCGACTATGTGCTGCCGGGGATGGTGAACCTGCATTCGCATGCCTTCCAGCGCGCGCTGGGCGGCCTCACCGAGCGCGCCGGGGCGGATGACATCGACGACAGCTTCTGGACCTGGCGCGACCTGATGTACCGCTTTGCAGCGCGCATCACGCCGGCCCAGATCGAAGCCATCGCGGCCCAGTTGTTTGCCGAATGCCTGCGCCACGGCTACACCGCGGTATGCGAGTTTCATTACCTGCAGCGCGACGTCGACGGCAGCAGCTATGCGCGCCCGGCCGAAACGGCCGAGCGGGTGGCGGCGGCGGCGCAGGCGGCCGGCATCGGCCTGACGCTGCTGCCGGTGCTGTACAGCCATGCCGGCTTTGGCGCGCAGCCGCTCAAGCCAGAGCAACAACGCTTTCGCACCGACGTCGACGCCGTGCTCGGCATGGTCGAGGCATTGGACACGCTGCGCGGCGGCCAGCTCGAAGTCGGCGCCGCGCCGCATTCGCTGCGCGCGGCCGGCATCGACCAGATCCGCGCATTGATTGCCGCGCTGCCGCCAGGGCGGCCGCTGCACATCCACATCGCCGAGCAGCAGGCCGAGGTCGAGCAGTCGCTTTCCAACGTCGGGCGCCGCCCGGTGGAATATCTGCTCGAGCAGGTCGAGATCGATGCGCGCTGGTGCCTGGTGCACGCCACCCATTTGAGCGATGCCGAGATAACGGCGCTGGCGCGCAGCGGCGCGGTGGCCGGCCTGTGCCCGACCACCGAAGCCAACCTGGGCGACGGCCTGTTCCCGCTGGCGCCTTTTATTGCGGCCGGCGGGCGCTTCGGCATCGGCAGCGACAGCCACGTGTCGCAAAGCCCGGTCGAAGAATTGCGCTGGCTCGAATATGGCCAGCGCCTGCAGCACCAGCGGCGCAACGTCAGTGCTACCCGCAACGCGCGCAATGTGGGAGACTATCTGTGGCAGGGCGCCTTGCAGGGCGGGGCCCAGGCGGCCGGGCGGCGCGTCGGCGCGCTTGACGCCGGCAAGCGCGCCGACCTGATCGTGCTCGATGGCCAGCACCCCAACCTGGACGGCGTGCAGGACGACGAGGTGCTGGGACGTCTGGTATTTTGCGGTAACGATAACCTGGTGCGCGACGTGCTGTGCGGCGGACACTGGGTGGTGCAGGGTGGGCGCCACATGGCGCAAGAGGCGATCGCGCAGCGCTATCGCCACGCCGTACGGGAATTGCGTGAATTAAGCCAGAGGTGAACCAATGAGTGTCCTGATTCCGTTTGCAGGCTTGGCCCCGGCGCCGTGGAAGAATGGCGGCGGCAGCACGATCGAGATCGCGATCGGTCCGCCCGACGCCGGCTTCGACGACTTCGACTGGCGCGTCAGCCTGGCGACCATCGCCGAGGATGGCGCGTTCTCGCAGTTCGAGGGCGTCGACCGCACGCTGGCGCTGGTCGACGGCCCCGGCATGCTGCTGCACATCGACGGCGAGCCGACCATGGTCAGCGATGCCGAGCCGGTGGTGGCGTTCGACGGCAGCGCAGAGGTGCGCGCCAAGCTCAATCGCGGCCCGAGCACCGACTTCAACGTGATGTCGCGCAGCGAGCGCTGCTACCACCAGTTCGGCCGCCGGCGCCTGAGCGGCGATTCGACCTTCGTGGCGCGCGCCGAAATCACGGTGCTGTTCCTGGCCGAAGGCGACAGCCTGCAACTGGCCAGCGACGACGAGCGCATCGGCCTGGTGCGCTACGACGCCGTGCTGCTCGACCCCGGCACCGTCTGGACGCTCGAGGCAGGGCAGGCCACGATCTATATCGTCGACGTGCATTACTACTCGGACGACGATGACGAAGCGATGTATGACTGACGCCGACCTGCTGTTGACCAACGTCCATCTGGCGACGATGGTCAACGGCTATGGCGAACTGCCCGATGCCGCGCTGGCGGTCAAAGATGGCCGCATCGCCTGGCTGGGCCGGCGCGCCGAGGCGCCGCCGGCACTGCAAGAACACGACTGCGGCGGCGCCTGGATGACGCCGGGCCTGGTCGACTGCCACACCCACATCGTCCACGCCGGCAACCGCAGCGACGAATGGGAAGCGCGCCAGAACGGCGCCACCTATGAAGACATCGCGCGCGCCGGTGGCGGCATCATGTCCACCGTGCGCGCCACCCGCGCGGCCGATATCGATGCGCTGCTCGCGGCCAGCCTGCCGCGCGTGCGCGCGCTGCTGCGCGAAGGCGTGACCACGCTCGAGATCAAGTCCGGCTACGGCCTGGCGCTCGATGCCGAAGAGCGCATGCTGCGCGCCGCGCGCAAGGTGGGCCAATTGCTGCCGGTGCGCGTGGTCACCAGCTTCCTGGGCGCGCATGCGCTGGCGCCCGAATTCGCCGGCCGCCCGGATGACTACATCAGCGAGGTCTGCGAGCGCATGCTGCCGGCGCTGGCCGCGCACGGGCTGGTCGATGCGGTGGACGCGTTCTGCGAACGGATCGGCTTCACCCATGCCCAGACCGAGCGTGTGTTCGCGGCGGCGCGGGCGCTTGGGCTGCCGGTCAAGCTGCATGCTGAACAACTGTCGGATCAGGGCGGGGCGGCGCTGGTGGCGCGCTGCGGCGGCCTGTCGGCCGACCATCTCGAACACCTGAGTGCAGCCGGGGTGGCGGCGATGGCGAAAGCCGGCACGGTGGCGGTGCTGCTGCCAGGGGCGTATTACTTCTTGCGCGAGACCACGCCGCCACCGATCGCGGCGCTGCGCCAGGCCGGGGTAGCGATGGCGCTCGCCACCGACTGCAATCCCGGCACCTCGCCCATGACCTCGCTTTTGCTGACCATGAATATGGCTTGCACGCTGTGGCGCCTGACGCCGCAGGAAGCGCTGCTCGGCGTGACCGCGCACGGCGCGCGCGCCCTCGGCCTGGCGGCCCAGATCGGCACCCTGGCGGTCGGCAAGTGCGCCGACCTGGCGCTGTGGGACATCGCCCGTCCCGCCGACCTGGCGTATGCGATCGGCTTCAATCCCTGCCGCGCCGTGGTCAATGGCGGCGTGCTGCGCGCGCCTGACTGCGCCTGAAGCACGCGCTTCGCAGCAGCGTCATATCGGCGCAACACCGGCGCAACACCAGATAGCGTCTTGATCGTCCTCAAATCGACTTTTTCGATCCGGGTAATGATGACCCTGAAGTCACGGCTGGCTGGCGAACCCGGTAAGCAAATGTAAGGCTTAATGGTTCGTTAAGTATCGGCATCTATAGTTGGCGTCATGTGATTTCCCTTCTCCCCTCCCCATTTGCCAAAATGGGTTTGCCCACGGTGCTACGGCCCGTGGGTTTTTCTTTGGGCAGCCGGTTTGTCGACCTCAGCCGCGCCCGGCCAGCGCCGTCAGGCTGTCGCCGGTGACGCGGCAGATGCGCCAGTCCGGCATCACGTCGGCGCCCATCGCCTTATAAAAATCGATCGCCGGCGTATTCCAGTCGAGTACCGACCATTCGAAGCGTCCGCAGCCGCGTTCGAGCGCGAGCTGCGCCAGCCGTTGCAGCATCAGCGTGCCGAAACCCTTGCCGCGCTGCGATTGGCGCACGTACAGGTCTTCCAGGTACAGACCCTTCTTGGTGAGGAAGGTCGAGAAGTTATGGAAGAACAGGGCGAAGCTGACCACCTCGCCATTGTCTTCGCCGACGATTGCTTCGCATGCCGGCTGCGCGCCGAACAGGCCTTCGTGCAGCAGGGCTTCGGTGGCCACCACCATGTGCTCGAGTTTCTCGAACACGGCCAGCTCGATGATCATGGCCTGGATCTGGGGGACGTCGGCCGGGGTGGCCGGGCGGATGGAAAATTGGGTAGTCGCAGTCATGGGGTTTCGATGGCGTTGTTCAGGGTTGCGGATTGCACGCTCTTGGGCGCCGGTGCGCGCAGGGCCCAGGCGACGCTGGCCAGGCACAGCACCATGCCCATGAATTCGAGCGCGCCGGGACGATAATCTTCGAGCAGCACCGACAGCAGCACCGACAGCACCGGCGTGACGACGCCGATGTAGACGGCCTTGTTGGCGCCGATGCGCCCGATCAGCGTGAAGTAGGCGAAGAAGGCGATGACCGAGCCGGCGATCGACAGGTAGACCAGGCCGGCCCAGTAGGTGGTGCTCGAAGGCAGCACGAATTGGTCGCCGTTGGCGAGCGACCACACGGTGACCAGGGCGGCGCCCCACAGCATCGACCAGGCCATCGTCAGCGGCAGGTTGGCGCTTTGCTGCTTGACCTTGTTGACCACGATGCTGCCGGCCGAGCTGGCCAGCGTGGCGCTCAGCGCCAGCACCACACCGGCCAAAAAATGGCCATTGCCGCCCTGGCCCAGGTCGCGCCAAGCGTCGCCGATCGCGTGCCAGAACAGCAGCGCCACGCCGGCGGTGGCGGCCACGCCGCAGGTCCAGGTGCGTTGGTTGATGGCGGTGCCGAAGAAGATGCGGCTCCAGATCGGGGTCCAGAACACCATCAGGGCGAACAGCACCGCGACCAGGCCCGAGACCACATGCTGCTCGGCCTCATAGGTGCAGATGTAAGAGATGCCGAAGGTAAGCGAACCCTGCAGCGCCATCCAGCGGTGGGTGCGCCACGGCAGCCGCAGCGAGTCGCGGCGCGCGATGCAGATCGCGAACAGGGTGGCGGCGGCGAGAAAAAAGCGGTACGCCACCGACACCGCCGGTGGCGTGTGCCCCAGCTGCAAGGTGATGGCCCAGAAGGTCGAGCCCCAGATCAGTGAGGCGATGATGAACAGGACGGGAGAAGACATCGGGCGAGTATAAGAGCGCCGTGATGTTCGCGCCGGAAACTTTTTGGCCCTGGCTGCGCCGACTTGTATTAATTACGCAACATCAATACAGCACGTGCATGCGCCGATACAGGAAGCTCAGCACGAACAGCGGCCCGATCAGCAAGAAGCGCAGATCCTCGAAGAACGACGGCTTCTTGCCCTCGATATGGTGACCCACGAATTGCCCGACCCAGGCCAGCACGAAGATCCCGATCGATGCCGGCAGCACCATTGCCGCAGGTATCGATGACAGCAAGCCCAGCATGATCGCCGCCATCGCGCCCATGCCCAGTGCGAACGGCCGTGACAGCGTGACGTAATAGGCCAGCGCTGCGGCCACCGCCAGCAGCGCCACGGCCGGATGCAGCGCCCACAACAATCCGAGCAAGCTGAACATGATGGCCGGGATGCAGACCATGTGGATGGTTTCATTGAGATCGTTGCGGTGGCTTTCGGCGTAGCGGCCCAGCAGAATGTCGATCTGGCGCGGCGCGAGCTTGTGGGTCGAGGCGTGGTCCATGGGGCGTCTCCGGTCTTTATTGTAAAGACGATTCTACGCCCGCTCAGGCGCTTTGCGCCACCCGCGCAGCAAGGCTGGCCAGTGACGGCGGCGCCGTATCGGCCGGCTGCAGCCGCAGATGCGGGTTATTGGCAAACACTTCCGCCACCCATTCGACGAACACGCGTACCTTGGCCGACAAATGGCGGTTTTGTGGATACACCACGTGCACCGGCAGCGGATCGCTGCGCCACTCGGGCAGCAGGCGCACCATGGCGCCGGTGGCCAGATGTGCCTCCAGCAGGTAGTCGGTCATGCTGATCACGCCCAGGCCCGCCAGCCCGGCATGCACGTACGAATTCGAATCGTTCAGGGCCAGCGCACCCGGCAGCGCGACTTCGATCCGCTCGCCGTCGCGGTTGAATTCCCACTGGCTGACCTTGCCGGTCTTGGCCGAGAAATAATTGACGCAGCGATGGCGCTCGAGGTCGCTCGGATGAAGCGGCATGCCGTAGCGCGCCACATACGAAGGCGCGGCGCAGGTGACAAAATTGATCACCCCGACGCGGCGCGCGATCAGGCTGGTGTCGAGCAGTTCGCCGCCGCGCACCGCGCAGTCGACGCCTTCCTCGACCAGGTCGACCGGACGGTCGGTGCTGCCCAGCTCGAGCGTGATGTCCGGATAACGCTCGAAGAAATCGGGCAGGGCCGGGATCAGGATCTCGGACGCCAGCCCGGTCGGCGTATCCACGCGCAGCCGTCCGCTGGGGCTGAAGCGGTGGCGCGACAGCGATTCCTCGGCGTCGCGTACATCGGACAGAATGCGGATGCAGCGCTCGTAGTAGGCGGCCCCGTCCGACGTGACCGAGACATGGCGCGTGGTGCGGTGCAGCAGTTTGGACGCGAGCGAAGTTTCCAGCGATTGCACCAGCGTCGAGACGGTCGCCTTGGGCAATTGCAGCATTTCGCCCGCGCGCGTGAAGCTGCCACAGTCGACGACGTGGACGAAGACTTCCATGGCCTGCAGTTTGTTCATCCCAAGATCTCGATGGAAATGTAGAGATTGTTCAGCAATCCGAACAATCAATTCGGAATTGATGTATTTATCTGATTGTAATTGAAAGCTATAGTGTGTGCATCGCAACAAAACTTTTCATCAGACGGAGCAGACAATGAATACGCGCGGCATTCGGGACGGAATCTTCACCACGGTAGCAGTCGCACTGAGCGGCGTGGCACTGGCGGGGCTGCTCTGCACCGACGCGTATTCACGCGCCGCCGGACTCGAAGCACGCGGCGTGCATGCACTGTCGCTCGAAATGCAGATCAGCTGCTCGGGTGAATGCGATGCCATCGATGGCCGGATTGTTCAGCTGCAGAAACAAGGCGTGACGCGATGAGCGCGACCCTGGACGCTGGCGCCGGCGTGCTGACCGTGCGCGACCTTCAGGTCGAAGGCGCCACTGGCCCGCTCGCCGCCCGTCTGTACAACGCAGGTGCAAGCGCGAAAAAAGACATGCTGGTGGTGTTCTTCCACGGCGGCGGTTTCGACAGTGGCGACCTGCAGGAAGCGGATGACTTCCTGCGCACGCTGGCCGAGGTCGACCACCAGCCGGTGGTGCTGTCGTCGAGCTACACGCTGGCCACGGTCAGCCCGTTCCCGGCCGCGGTCGAAGACGCCCACGCGGTGCTGGCCTGGGCCAAGAAGAACAAGAGCAAGCTCGGCTGGAATGGCAAATACCTGGTGGCGTCCGGTATCGAGGCCGGCGCCAACCTGGCGGCGGTCTGTGCATTGATGAGCCGCGACCGCGGCGGCCCGGCGCTGGCCGGCCAGATCCTGATCATGCCGATGCTCGACCCGGCGCTGAGCACCTGCTCGATGCGCAAGATGACGCTGTGCGCCGACCGCGAAAAGGCCGCCACCGAGTGCGCCGCCGCCTATCGCGGCTACCTGCCGCACGCGGCCGACCGCTCGCACCCGTACGCGGCGCCGCTGCATTCGAGCCGCCTGAAGAACCTGGCGCCGGCCCTGATCCTGTCGGCCGAAGACGATCCGCTGCGCGACGAAGCGGAACAATATGGATCGAAACTGATCAACTCAGGTGTCTGCACCACGGTGCGCCGCATGCCGCCGGCCGACCTTGACCTGCAAGACCCGAATGGTCGCAACGAATGCGCGTGCAAGATGCACGCGATGGGCGAAATCACCAGCTTCCTGTCGGGGCTGGAAAAACGCAGCGGCGCATGACGCGCCCCGCTTAACGCTCAAGCAAAGTCCTGGCCGCAGCTGCCGGGCAAGCAATGCAGTCATCACGCGGCGCCGAGCGTACGGCAAGGGCCCCGTTTTGCCGCACACTTTTACCTTGGCGTGAATTCGCCAGAAGGAGAGTCGCCATGAACCACCATCACCCAGGACTGCCGACGCGCCCCACGCGCCGCTGCCGCCAGGGATAAACCACGCGCCGCCGGCATGGCCGGCATGCGCGAGCCTGAAACATCACAGCTGAATTTTTTCTGCGCACCGGCGCGGAAAGGGGCCTCTTTTCGCCCGCGCTTCGACTGGCACACCATGCTGGCGACGCGCGACGGGTTCCTATTGTCTTTTGATTTATCCGGTTAGTCGTCATTAATAAGAAAGGTGCATCATGAAAAACCAACGAGGGATGGGCAAACTGAAAGCAATGGCGGGCGCGCTGGCGCTGGCCGGCATGCTCGGCGCGGCGCTGAGCGGCTGCTCGGACGCCAGGAGCGACGCGGCGCCAGCGGCCGCGGCGCAAGCCGGGCCGCCGGTATCGAGCGCGGTCGTGCTCGAAAAGGCGATCGTCGAAACCCAGGAATTCTCGGGCCGCCTGGAAGCCATCGAAACGGTCGAGATCCGTCCGCGCGTGGCGGGCTACATCACCGCCGTCAACTTCAAGCCGGGCGCCGAAGTCAAGAAGGGCGACGTCCTGTTCGTGATCGATCCGCGCCCATACCAGGCCGAAGCCGACCGCACCCAGGCCGTGGCCGCCGCCGCGCGTGCGCGCGCCGACCTGGCGCGCCTTGAACTGCAACGCGCCGAGCGCCTGCTGGCCGACAAGGCCGTGGCCCAGCGCGAGTTCGACGAACGCGCCGCCGGCCAGAAGGAACTCGACGCCAACGCCCGCGCCGCGACCGCCCAGCACGAAGCGGCGCGCCTGAACCTGGCCTATACCCGGGTCAGCGCACCGATCGACGGCCGTGTGTCGAAGGCCGAGATCACGCTTGGCAACCTGGTCGACGCCAGCGCGGTCCTGACCTCGGTGGTGTCGCTCGAGCGCATCTACGCCAGCTTCGACGGCGATGAAGACACCTACCTGCGCGTGAGCCGCCGGGTGCATGCCGGCCAGCCGGTCGATGTCAAGATCGGCCTGGCCGGCGAAGAAGGTTTCCCGCACAGCGGCAAGCTCGAATTCGTCGACAACCAGCTCGATAGCCGCAGCGGCAGCGTGCGCATGCGCGCCACCTTCGCCAACAGCGAGCGCCTGCTGGCGCCTGGCCTGTTTGCCCGCGTGCAGATCGCCGGCGGCGCACCGCAGCAGCAGATCCTGATTACCGACCGCGCCATCGGCACCGACCAGGACCGCAAGTTCGTGTACGTGGTCGACAAGGACGGCAAGGCCGAATACCGCGCCGTCAAGCTCGGCCCCGTCAACGACGGCTTGCGCGTGGTGCGCGACGGCCTGAAACCGGGCGAACGGATCGTCGTCAACGGCCTGCAGCGCGTGCGTCCGGGCGCGCCCGTGACGGCGCAGACGGTGCCGATGGTGGCGGCGCAGAGCACCACCACTGCGCCGGCCAAGGACGTCACGCTGGCCGCGGCGGGCAAGGAGTAAGCACATGAACTTCCCTAAATTCTTTGTCGACAAGCCGATCTTCGCGGCGGTGCTGTCGGTGCTGATCTTCGTCGGCGGCCTGATCTCGATCTTCATGCTGCCGATCTCGGAATACCCCGAAGTGGTGCCGCCGTCGGTGGTGGTGCGCGCCCAGTACCCGGGCGCCAATCCGAAAGTGATCGCCGAAACCGTGGCCACGCCGCTCGAGGAGCAGATCAACGGCGTCGAAGACATGCTCTACATGTCGTCGCAGAACACGTCCGATGGCGCGCTGGCGCTGACCGTCACCTTCAAGATCGGCACCGATGTCGAGCAGGCCGAGACCGCGGTGCAGAACCGGGTCCAGCGCGCTCTTCCCCGCCTGCCCGAAGAAGTGCGCCAGATCGGCGTGACCACGGTGAAATCGTCGCCCAATCTGACCATGGTGGTGCACCTGAACTCACCCGATGGCCGCTACGACGACCTGTACCTGCGCAACTACGCGGTGCTCAATGTCAAGGACCAGCTGGCCCGCATCAAGGGCATGGGCGAAGTGCAGCTGTTCGGCTCGGGCGACTACGCGATGCGCATCTGGCTCAACCCGCAAAAGGTCGCCGCGCGTGACCTGACCGCAGGCGACGTGGTCGATTCGATCCGCGAGCAGAACGTGCAGGTCGCGGCCGGCGTGATCGGGCAGGGCCCGTCGAAGGACGCCGACTTCCAGCTGACCGTCAACACCCAAGGCCGGCTGCAAAGCGTCGAGGAATTCGGCAACATCGTCCTCAAGACCAACGCCGACGGCGGCACCACGCTGCTCAAGGACGTGGCGCGCCTGGAACTCGGTTCCAGCTCGTACGCCCTGCGTTCGCTCCTGAACAACAAGTCGGCGGTGGCGATCCCGATCTTTGCCGCCCCCGGCGCCAACGACCTGCAACTCTCCAGTGACGTGCGCGCCACCATGGAAGCGCTGTCGCATGACTTCCCGGCCGGCGTCGCCTACTCGATCGTGTATGACCCGACCCAGTTCGTGCGCGAGTCGATCGACTCGGTGATCCACACGCTGATCGAAGCGGTGGTGCTGGTGGCATTGGTGGTGATCCTGTTCCTGCAGACCTGGCGCGCCTCGATCATCCCACTGATCGCGGTGCCAGTGTCGGTGGTCGGCACCTTTGCCGTGATGCTGGCCTTCGGCTTCTCGATCAACACCTTGTCGCTGTTTGGCCTGGTGCTGGCGATCGGCATCGTGGTCGACGATGCGATCGTGGTGGTGGAAAACGTCGAGCGCAATATCGCCGATGGCCTGATGCCGCGTGAAGCGACGATCCAGGCCATGAAGGAAGTCTCGGGCCCGATCATCGCGATCGCCCTGGTGCTGTGCGCCGTGTTCGTGCCGATCGCCTTTGTCGCCGGCCTCACTGGCCAGTTCTACCGCCAGTTCGCGCTCACCATTGCGATTTCGACCGTGATCTCGGCCTTTGCCTCGCTGACCCTGGCCCCGGCCCTGTCGGCCGCGCTGCTGCAGCCGCACGGTGCACCGAAAGACCGCCTGACGCGCATGATCGATTCGGTGTTCGGGCGCTTCTTCGCCAGCTTCAACCGCTTCTTCGGCCGCTCGTCCGAGAAGTACGAAGGCGGCGTCAAGACGGTCTTGCGCCGCAAGAGCGCCGCCATCGGCGTCTACCTGGCGCTGGGCGTGGCCGCGATCTTCATGTTCAAGGCGGTGCCGCCGGGCTTCGTGCCGCAGCAAGATAAGGCCTACCTGATCGGCTTTGCCCAACTGCCGGACGCCGCCTCGCTCGACCGCACCGACGCCGTGATCCGCAAGATGTCGAGCATTGCCAAGGAAATCCCGGGCGTGGATTCGTCGATCGCGTTCCCGGGCCTGTCGATCAACGGCTTTACCAATGCGCCGAACGCCGGCATCGTGTTCGTCGGCCTCAAGCCGTTCAGCGAGCGCACCACCAAGGAGACCAGCGCCGACGGCATTGCCGCCGAAATCAACAAGCGCATGGGATCGGTCGAAGACGCGTTCGTGATGGTGCTTTCGCCACCACCGGTGAATGGCCTCGGCACCACCGGCGGCTTCAAGATGATGATCGAAGACCGTGGCAACGTCGGCTACGACGAGTTGTACAAAGGCGTGCAGGCGTTGCAGGCGCGCGCCGCGCAGACGCCGGAACTGGCGGGCGTGTTCTCGGGCTTCCAGATCAACGTGCCGCAGCTGTTTGCCGATATCGACCGCGTCAAGGCCAAGCAGCTGGGCGTGCCGCTGGCGACCATCAACCAGACCTTGCAGATCAATCTCGGTTCGATGTACGTGAACGACTTCAACCAGTTCGGCCGCACCTATCAGGTGCGGGTGCAGGCCGATGCGCCGTTCCGTTCGCAGCGCGAGCAGATCGAGCAGCTCAAGGTGCGCAGCAGCAGCGGCGAGATGATCCCGCTGTCGTCCCTGATGCGGGTGAAGGACACCTATGGGCCAGACCGCGTGCAGCGCTACAACGGCTACGTCGCCGCCGAAATGAATGGCGGCCCGGCGCCGGGCGTCTCGTCCGGCCAGGCCCAGGCCATCATGGAGAAAATCGCCGCCGAGACGCTGCCCAAAGGCGTGTCGTACGAGTGGACCGAGCTGACCTACCAGGACATCCTGGCCGGTAACACCATGATCTATGTGTTCCCGCTGTGCGTGCTGCTGGTGTTCCTGGTGCTGGC
>Ga0265797_10005351_pt1 | contig 18767 bp, 24 predicted proteins | sample P2T30metagenome_FD_192433 | JGI IMG/M metagenome (GOLD analysis project Ga0265797, IMG submission 192433) | Plant litter microbial communities from East Loma Ridge, Irvine, California - P2 T30 | ecosystem: Environmental > Terrestrial > Plant litter > Unclassified | place: USA: California... | reverse complement strand
GAGGGTTTGGCTCAATGGTACGCATGACTGGTGGAAGACAGATGGGCAGCCCGGGTGGAAAGATTGGCTGGCGGCCAGGAGAGAAAGGATAACTGCGGATTATTTCTGGGACCCGTGGCATGGCCTTTAAGATCAAGATCCTAAGCAATCGCCATAGTTTGACAGCTTATCAAGATTCTAAAGTTCGCAACATACTGTTCTCAACTTCCCCAATCACCAAGTCAGGACTGGTATCTTGAAAGATTTCGATATGTTTCATGAGCATCCCTCTTTGCACTATACATTCGAGAGATATCGAAAAAGTGACAAGGTTATAAGCCTACTATAACCGGCCGCCAAAACTGAGGCGCCAGCTCACTCTCCAGCCCCCATGGATCCCAAAAGGTCATCTCGACCAATCCCTTTCCTTTCAGCCAAGATCTCCAACCTGCCACACCGTCCCCCGGCGTGGAAATCCTCTGTCCCACACTATCCATCCATTCCGAAGTACGATTCAACCACTCCCGGGTTCTCAGCTCTCTCAACACGAGATTCCATATTGCCCTACGCGTCTTCGCTGAGTCCCAGTTCCTACGGCGCTGGTAACCGTCTGGTAAACAAGGGTCGACTTGACCAACATCGGGAAAGTTGGGGTCTTCACGACAGTCGGCAATGTATTGCGTGATTTCCTTACTCATTTCCCATACGAAAGGGCCACAGGCACCCAGGCCGTCTTCTTCGCCGCTCACATTCTCATGGCCTTGGTTAGGGCAGTGGGTGTCAATGTCAAACACAAACTCTTCCTCGTTGAAACGTCCCGGTTGGACATGGTTGAGCATCGTTCGTACGCCAGTCAAGATCATCAGGGCTGCTTTGCAAATGTTCGAGTCTTCGATTGCGTAGTGATGTAAAAGGCCAGCGGATTCGTGGTAGCTGGAGTCAAAGTAGCGTCCTTTGATGGTCGAAGAGCGACAGTCGACGAGGAGAAGAGACCAGTGATTACCTGCAGTTGATTCATGGAGCGTAGGCTCTGTGATGGGGTTCGTTTTGGCCGCTCCATACTGACGTTCACGTTCCATGCCTGTCTCGTAAACGTCTTCGTACGCGTTACTGATCGGTACCAAGATGAAGTCTTTGTCACTGCATTTCTCAATCAGCAGTCTATCGAACCATACTCCCTCCTCATTTTGAAGTTCCTGTGCTTTCCTCATACTGGTGTAGAGCTCGGTTCCTTGACCAACACGACATATTGCGATCCCATGTTTTTGGCAGTTGGCAGCTCGCTCCAGTATGTCTAGAGATGTGTCTATGTGACTGTCGTGAAACCAACCGTCGTCAGGGCCGAGAGTGAGAAAGTGGCGAAACTGAGATTCTTCGATCGATGCGTTTGCGGTTTCGAGGACAGTATAGCTGGACTTTGCGGAGGGAATGTAGTCGCGATCAAAGACGTCTAGCCGCTGAATACCCGTGTAGGTATCCCGACTAAAGGTTTCTGCTTCCCTGAACGCATCAGTGTCTTCGAAGACACTATCATACTTGCGCGCTTCGTGATGCCTATCACTCTTGGTTGACGACAGATCTCCTCCCCTGGAATAGGCCGAGCAATCAACCGACCAGCGGCGAGAATAGTTCTTTGATCTGATCTCAGATTTGCGGAGTGTCCGGTTGTTGGTAACAGCTTCAAGAATTCGAGCGCAGTTGTCGATTGGGATGGCATGAGAGATAAGATTGTCGGTACCTCTGCTGCTGACACGATCAACCCCGGTAGTGATGTAAGAGGCTGCTTTGAAACAGGGAACACTTGTAATGCCGAGAGCATCGATGGATGTCGACGACAATATTTGGGAGGATCCTATAGGTGGGAGACCATTCCGGGCAAGTGCTTCGTGGACACATCTTAGTGATTGGTGGCTAGCTTCCGTACTCATGGTGTGTGGTCTTGCGAGTCGTTAATGGCCAACGAGCGATATAAATTCCAGTACATTCGAACTTGAGATTTGCTTCTCATGTGCAAGATGCGTACGAAAAGTCATTTGGTAATGTAGCTTGCCCTTGGCATTTCGAATGCAGGCAGGAGCTAGAGAGACATGAACACAATGGACATTGACAAAGCGTGAGATAAAGGATGCAGGTGGTGAAAGAGAGGCAGACGGGATCAGGAGGGTGATACAAAGAACAATGATGCAGGCATCAGACACCTCACACAAGCAGAAAATAGAGGGAAGAGCTTCGTTAATGTTGATACGCAAATCGATCGCTAGCCGCTCATCAGCATCGCTCGCTAGATGCTCCTTGATAACTATCACCAATGCAGACCCGAGAAGAAAGTAGAGCGACAGCAAGGAGAGCATGCACGTGCAATCTCCATTAACGAAATTAGTTCCCCGCCTCACAGCACCATGTAATGATGCTTGAGCTTATTTTTCCACGCCTGCAATCACAGCTTAGCCAGCCTTTCCGGCCTCATCCAGCCTTGTCAGCATGCCTTGTACCTCCTTGACGAGAGCCTTGCGCTTGAGCCTAGCTTCTGGATCACCTTCCGTCTCGACACTATCTAGCTTGAAGATGATCTGGGTCAAGATAGTCTCACTCAGCTTCTTGTATTCGAATGTCCTCTTCGCCTTATCTTCTGGCGGGCTGGCCATGAATTGCACGCACATGGGTACGAATTCGGTGTGGAACTTGCTGGCGATGGCATCGAGTTTGCCGATTGGGGTTTGGGGCTCGGCGGGTTTGGCCGGGGGAGGAGTGGGACTCGGGCGCGGTGCCGCGCTGATATGCGAGGGGATAGGGAGGTATTCTGCGCCGGCCCCGCCAGTTGTGTAGCCGGGTGTTGAGGTGCCAGAGGCGTTTGCCGAAGAAGGACCCTTCTTCTTGCTCTTCCTGCCGCCGCGCTTGCGGGACTTCTTCTTGCCTGTGGTATTCGCGCCAGAGTCGACGTCATCGTCGTCGTCATCGTCGTCCTCTCCCTCGCTGTATGCGTGTTGTGGTGCGTCTTCTGATCCGGGTGCTAGGCCACCGACTGGGGTTTCGCCTACGGTGACCAGAATCTCACTACCGGTTCCGTCACCACGGAGGCCTTCCTCCCGTCCAGTCCGCTCGTCGTGCTTCAGATTCCTACCCTTGTAGAACATGCGTATCCGCCTGTGGTCATCGACGCCCAGCTTCTTTGCTGCCGCTTGTCGAACTGTACCAATCTTCAGGTCTCCATCGCGTATGCTGTGCGCGGGGAAGTGTGTAGGGTAATGTGTGCGCCCGTTCTTGAAGATGAGAACGTCTGTCTCCCGTTCTGGGTTCTTGTCATCCCAATCAACGATTTCGGGCGCTTGCGCTTGACCATTTCGTCGGAGGTCTTCGTTGGTGATGTAGGAAAAGTCGGAGTCGTTAACGACGCCGGCGTTTGGCGAGTTGCCTGGACGGCCAAATGGCGAGAAGCGTCCTCCCCAGTTTCCGCCGGTGCGGGAGAACCAGGACATGGTGACGATGACAGAGGCTAGTGCGATAGCAAGGGTGGTGAGGTAGGTAGGGTCGTCGAGGCGAGGGTTTGTGAGGAACTCGGCGACGTCGTGGAAGCTGTGGTGCTGTAGGGCGCGCAACAGTTTCGATAGCGCGTTCGTGTGCTGGTTTTCAGTGTCGCCTGACGAAGAAGTTGTCGTGGAGCTTAGTAGAGATCGAGAGTCGCGGAAGTTGAAGGATTTCTTCAATTCGTCGACCAGGTTACTTAGCGACGCCACGGTGGTGGTGTGAGACTCGCCCTGCCAGTGTAGCAGGCCGTAAGCAGTCCGCGTATGCGAATGACGTAGTAAGCTGCCAGAAAAAGCCCTTGGTTGTGTAGTGGGGGGCGGCTGTAGGCGGTGTGAATCAATGTTGATCGGCCAAAAGTATGAGCGACTGGTACGGAAGCTCCGACCGCCCAGGTGCCGCATCGACCCACTTGACTGCACATGTCTCCCACCTACGAATAATCACTGAACAGTAGGCTTCGCTGCATACACACTGTTGTATCTTAGCAAGGAAATAGTTTCTAAGTTTCTAAGATAACGTATACTTCTAGCTTGATAAAATTTTCAACATTTCTTTACAACGCGACACGACTTGTTGCCGCCCCTGCTGACGCAGTACACAACTCACACATCACTCGTTGGAAATTTGGTGGTCATGCAATCGTTGATTCAGTATAATACACAAGCTAGGCTTGATCATGTGTACCGTCCTCGTAATGATCAGTGTCCATCGGACACGTAAGATCCAGAAACAAAAGGAAAGATTTTGAGGGTTATGCCTGGAGAACCGTTACGCCCCGATGCCAATTATGACGTGAGAAAGAACAAAGATTTGACAAGAAGGAAGTATCGTAAGTCATGAGGCGATGCACAAACATCGTGACAAGTACGCCAGCAAATGACTGAAGAGTGAACTGGGAACAAATGCCCGTCGAATCATGGATGATGCATGTTCGCTACAGCTTATGACGAACACACCTCAGTAGCATCACATTCTCCGACCAAGGCAAGCAAGCTTACGCCCTGCTTCGTTTAGGCGTAGCAAGGAAGGCGAGCCTTGACTTGCTGATAGCGCCCGTACGTCCTGGGGTGTGGCGAGCTGGCTTGCTTGCGCTGGCAGGGGCCTTTGGAGCGGGTGCAGGTGTCCGCTTCATCTTCTTGTTGGAGCGCATGTCGTCGTCGTTGGGTCCATCGTTCTCCTTGTCAGATGTCTCCTGTAGGGTCTCCAACTTGCGCTTGGTGCCGTCGACAAGAGAAGACGCATCGCTCGGACGTACCATACGGATCGTGCCAGTCGGTACAGGGCCTAAAGGAAATTAGTGAAATGTCGGTAAAGAGAGGCAAGACGTAGACCTACCGAAGTTGACAGTGCTGCCGGACTCGAAGGAAAAGGAACGTGGATGATTAGGAGCTTCACCACCGAATGTGAGGCGACGAGATGGAGAAGCGGTCAGAGTTTCAATCTCTTGAGAAAGATCTGGGCCATTGTGTGCTCCTGAGCCGAGACTAGGATAGATCACGGCACCAGCAGGCACTTCACTGCCTGCCCTGAACTTCATCGGGGACGGTGATTTGCCCAGCTCGTCGTGCGACGCGCGCTCCAAAGTACTACTGCTGAAGTTGACTTGCTTCTTCACAGGAGCTGTAGCAGGAACCAGGGACGGTGCTTTGTCGAGGCTCATGGTCGGGGGTGACATGTGAGTGCCTGCCGCGATTTTGCTAGGATCGTCCGAGAATTTGCGGTTTGGCGTGCGAAGAATTGACCGGACGCGCTGCAAGTTGCTGCTTGCCTGCTGATGTTAGTGGATAGTTGGAAAGCGCCCATAGATAGACATACCTTGCGCATGCTCTCGCGTGCATTGTCCCTCAAAGTCTGCAGATGGCCAATGTTGCTAGGAGGAGAGAAGGTATTACGGGCAGAGGACGACTCGAAGCTACGATTGACAGATGGCGAAGCTCCCAGGTTGTTCGTGGAAGGCGACTTTCCTAGGGTTGGAATCATCGATGTCGTCTTCAGAGTCTTGACGCTCTGTGAACGCGCAATAGACGACTTTGTAGGCGTCATCAATCGCGCAGCTAGACGAGGAAGTGCAGTTTGAGATGTCTTCTTGCGGGCCGGAGTAGCAGCTGCGCGGGCTGGGACATCGGACATCTTTTCACGAGACGCAGGGCGGGTGGTGGCAGCATCGTCAGACTCGGTGCGCTTGACACGCTTAGCTACCGGATTACGGTCGCCGTCGCCGTCGCGGGAGGCCGGTCGTCCATCGCGTGTAGGAGGAGCCATGCGAGCTGTTGACTGGGAGCGTGGCAGGGCAGATCCGGTGAGGTCCATCTTGGATTGAGTGCGCTTCAACGGGGTTGGGGGAATCTTGCTTCCAGATCCTGCGAGGTCCATCTTCGACTGTGTGCGCTTTAGACCACCAGCGGCACTCGAGCTCGGCTCCGCCAGATCCGCCTTCGACTGTGTACGCTTGAGTTTGTTTGTCTCCGGGTTCGCGAGCTCTGGTTTCGAGGGCGACTTCTTGAGCGACTGGCCTACGACGGGCTTGAATCGTGTCGGGTCGGCGCGGAAAGCTGACGGGTGGTTCGCGATGGAGTCCATGTTCTTGAACTGCTTCATATGTACGTCGCTGAAGCGAGCCATCTTGCCCTTGGCTTCGGCCATCTTGCGCTGGGGAGACACGTCGACCTTGGAGGACCACTCGCTCGTGCCTATATGAAAATAGCGATTAGAAAAAGCAAAACAGGTTGAGTTGACTATCACTTTAACGTACCGAACAGAGCACGGCTACCACCACCAGGAGTGCCTGCGATCCCAGCGTCTTTCAGGATGTTGCGCGAGCTTGGGCTCAGCGTGGCTTCGTCTTGTTTCGAGAAAGGCGACTTGAAGCGGAAGCGGAAGTCAGGCGATGACCCAACATTGGCCATCGAAGAGGCAGCTACAGGAGTCTTCGAGGGCGTTGCCTGACCCGCCAGGCCGGTCGCTTTGGATGGCGCGGTACCCAGTGACTGAAAACCGAGCCAGCGCGCCTCATCTAGGATCTTGGCTGTGCTCGCGTGGTGATGCGCTGGATGCATCTCCTGTCCTGCCGGCTTGATCGGAGTGCGATCTTTGGGTGTTTGGCTCTTGGCGTCATCAATGAGCGACTTGGTTGATTTGCTCTTATGAGGTGTGGGTGTCGCGGCCGCTTGCGGTAACTTTGACTGGGCCTTGGGGCCTGCAGAGGCGTTCGAGGGCGTCTTCCGCGCCATACCAGGCTCTGGCAATTCTGGAAGATCTGGAAGGCCCAAGTTGGGCGACGAGGCAGTGTGCCAACTATCTTCGGAGGGCGTAGTCTCGCGCTACAACAGACGCATCAGTAAATGTAAACAAACGGTAGAAAAGCAATGTGCGCGTACCTTGAGCAGACGAGCTGATCGACGCGCCATCTTGTCAAGAAATGTTCAAGTAGGATCAGCTACTAGGTTGCAACACGAAGGGAGCGGAGATTGGGGCTGGCCTGTGGGTGGGGAGGGACGGGGAAGATATCCGCTAGAGCATGGATAAACAAAGCGCACGGGCCTTAACGTCCCGAACAGGAAACGACGTCATGAGGAACCACGAGATGTGAGGGCACGTGGGAGACTGCAGACTATATTGAGATATAGACATGGGAAGTGGGTAAGCTAGCCTTAATGTAGGGTCTAGGATGTTCAGGTTTCTCCAGGGCTCCTAGGTTGACGTGCTGCAGTGAGGCACAACTGGCGCACAGCGCACAAGACAGAGCTTCGTTGTTTCGCGATAGAATGTTTTCCACATTAATGTCAAAATCACCCTGCACTGACTTCGCGCATATTCTACCGGATACTAGTCCACAGCTCACCAGCCCTTCTGCGTTTCCTTTCCAAGCAGTGCGCCAGGCGGTTTCGCCAAGCCAGCCTCAACACTTCTTTCCACTTCGTTCCTCAGCCCCTCAATTCTCTTTTCTTCATCTTGGACCTGTCGCTTCGTTTGTTCCTCACTTTTCCATACAAAGTTACCAGCGCCACCCCTCCCACTTCTCGCAACAGGAAGTTCCTGGCCTTCTGGATGCCACGGCGTGCTAACTTGTGGCTTCGATGATGTGGGAATAGCAGTTGCGTCAGCAGCCTGAGTAAAGGTGCCCTCTTTCTGGAGTTCGGTGGGCTGGTACCAGTTCCCGGCACCACCACGACCCATGTGTGCGTAGTCTTGCGACGCATTGGAGGGCTGTACTTGTGGAGGGTCGCGTGAAGGTTGCGCAGCGGCAATGGTGGAAGAGCGGTTGGCTTCGACGTCCTGTGTTGACGGTGAGCATACCTAAGAACATAGAGGATTAAGAATGCGTGATCATTATCGACTCACTTCGGCAACCTTCTTACTTTGCTCCTGCGCCGCGTAGTAATTGCCTGCACCGCCGCGTCCGTACGCCATCGTGATCGGATGCTCACAGTATTGGCTTATAGCCTCGATTTGGAGTTTGCTGTATTGAGCGTAGGTGCACAAGAGCTATCAATGTTGAACCAGAGAGATGATCAAACGCGAAGATGAATGGAGAGGTTGGGCGTTGCTACATGCACATGTGGTACGCAGCTCCGAGTGGGTCATGCGAACCCATATCAATCCGCGCCCAATGTTCTGGATTGATAGGAACGTGGGGAAAGGCTTGTCTAAACGACGATCTACGAGATTCAGTGTGGGGTCGGAATTGGTCATAAGCTTGGCAAATTGATAACGCGGGCTGCCAAGCAGATGCCACCGTCTTGAAAGACGACTTGGGTATGATGATCTTCTACACATGCTTCAAGGTCTGCATATTAGTTGCGCGACGACTGCTCAAATGTCAGTCAATCACATACATGTCATGTAATCCTCGAGTTGAAACTTTGAATAATCGTGATATTCGCGCACTGCTACTAACAAGTGGAAAGCTGAACATGCTACTGGAGGGCCTATTCCCTAAAGGCAGTCGTGAAAGAACATAACAAGACATCGCTATACCGATCGAAACAGTTATTGGCCATCGTCCCTGATGATGCCACCAAGCCTGGTTAACTCCTTGACGCCATCATTCCCTTCTAAACTCCATAAAGCATCTTGAACCCGCCCAAGAAGAGAAACACTACTCTCGGCCCTCTTGTACAGCGCGCAGTACGGGGTAGAGATTGTGTGCATCGTCGTCGCTCATGCGGCGCTCGAGATCGTGCTTGACGTCTTCCTCATCGTCAGAGAAGTCATGCGACTCGAGTCTGTCTTTGAGGTACGCCCTGAGCCTCTCAATGACTCGGATGTTCTCAACCCAGGATTGTTGAGACTGGTCGCCTTGTTCTGTGTTGTTTGACGACGCAATGCTTGGTGAGCGAAGAGCAGGGTCAACCTTGGGCGAGTGGATAGCCAACTGGTTAACGTCATGGTGAAGACTGTTTTGCTCAGAATCACGGCGATCCTTGGGCGACGCACCGTCGCTTGACATATCCATGGAGTCGTGCTCTGACCGGTCCGGAGCGGCCTTCTGGAGGAGGTTACCAGAGAAGCGGCGACGGCCATCGGAATCAAACGCTGGTGCAAGTCCAGAAGATGGCGCAGCAGCTGACATGTCCGACATCGCGCTGACAGATGGTAGCGTAGGGTACATGCTACCAATCGAACTCCTTGATGTAGGAGAAACACCGTTGTTAGAGTGCTGCGCACCAGGAGAGTGCTGGGATCCGTATGACAGTACGCTGGATGCTGGTGTCAGAGCAGGGGTCTCAGCGCTGGTGGATCCGATGGCAGTGGCGTGAGACGACTGGGAGTGGCTAGACGAAAGGCCAGGTGGCGAGTTGCTGGAGCGGTAGCCAACGCCGGTAGGAACGTAGTGTCCGGGGTGGGCCACACCAGCAGCCGCAGCGTGGTTGGGGTTCTCGTAGACGGTGCTTTGTAGTTGCTCCAAGAATTGGTCAATGTTCAAGAGATCGCTCTTGGTCCTGAGGTTGGGAAGCGGCAGAGAGTAGGGGTGGTGCATGGGTGGATGCTGTGCTTGAGCAACCATTGAGCCGCCGTGGCCATACTCAGACATGCCCTGGCCCTGGTAGCCGCCTCCACCGCCACCAAGGACGGGAAGCTGAACACCTTGGAGGCCCATGAGCCGTTGGCCGACATCATAGTAGGTGGTTGGGTCAATGGCGCGACGCTTGGCGTCTCCGAAGAACTCGTTGAGCGCATCATACGCGGCGCGCTTCCTGATTTCGTAGTCGTTGTTGAGCTGTTGCGATTGGTTCACAGCATAGTAGACAGGACCATAGGCGGAATTCTGGGGTGGACCTCCGTAGAATCCGGCTGGGGCACCACCTGGGTGTTGCTGGCCGTAGCCTCCGTTGGGGCCGAGGGCACCATCAGGATATTGGTATCCACTCGCTGTGGCAGCAAGCGCCTGCAAGTCAGCGACAACTGCATGTTCTGTTAGATAATGATCGAGGTTGGGTAGCGGACATGGATCGAACTTGAGATCGACCAAGTCATGTGAGGAGTACTTACGCTTGCCGTTTTGGCCCGGGTAGCCTTGGGCGCCGTGGGGACCGCCTCGGTTGGGCTCTGGGGAGCGGAGTAGCACGGAATCGTCGGCGTGCGTCTTTACGTGCTTCTTCAGATCCTGAGGACGCTTGAACGCCTTACCGCAGAAATCGCACTTATGCGGCTTCAACGGCACGTGCACGCGAATGTGGGAAGTGATGTGGTCGCGCTTGACCGTGGTGGTGCGGCAGTTACCCCACTGGCAGGTCAAATTCAGGTTGTTGGTGCTCTTGCGACCAACATGGCGCTCACAGACGTGGTCCTGCACGCAAGTCAGCGAGCTGTAAAGACGAGTAATGGCAGTGTTCTACGCGTCGCGGCGCGGTATGCAGCCGTCGCTAAGCACACTTGGCGAAGAACTTACATAGAGCTGCTCAGCAGAGGGAAGACGGTCGCCGCAGTTCTGCCACTGGCAGGTAAGCTGGTCGCCCGAGCCTGCAGAGACTGAGGCGGGAGTTGGGGCATTCTGCTGGATGGGGGTGCCCTGGGGCTGCTGTTGAGGAGTCGTGGCCGCTGCGGGCACTGTATTCTGAACCTCGCTCATCGTCTTGGCGAAGGTGCTGGCAGTTACCAACAATGGTGAGGGTGAAATGTGGGTGAGAGAGTCAAAACCGCGCAGAGCGATGACAGTTATCGCAAAGTTAAGCTACGGTAAGGAAGGGGCAGTCTGGGGTCGTGGAGCAAAGTCAGAGGAGAGGGCGCCCAGAGGTTCTCGGGGGCAGTTGGCAGCTTTTACCAGCGGAACGGAGCGGGCGAAGATTCGCCCAGAGAAAGAGAAACTGGCGCGGCCCATGAGCGAGGCACTGCCGGACTAGGCCAGGGCAGGCATGGTCCGTGTAGGGTGGGCGCAGACGTCCTGTGATTCGGCCTTGCCTGCTCAGCCGCCCCACTCTCGTGCTCACTGGCGCCTTGGCCCTCGTCTTGGCCGAACGCGATGGCTTCGCCGACATCCGTCACTCGCAAATGACCACATGCGACCCAGATTCACGTACGCGCTCCCTGTTTTCGCGGGGTATCTGGTCGGCGCATCCAGAGACACCACGCACAAGCAGGGCCATGGGCGTTGTTGTGCGCGCCGGTGGGTGCCTTGCCGCACGCTCGACCCCTCACACAGAAGCGACACAACCGAAACAGCAATCAAAATGCGGAATTCTTGGTGCCCTTGGCTTATGAGCAGCAGCGGGAAGTATTGGCATCCAATCTACTCCAGTTTTCGCTGCGATCCCATGCTCCTGTCACGCCATCCCATCATCACTGGTGGCGACAGCTGTGGCTGGTTGGCTGGCTATACCACATACCTTGAATTACTTGGATTACAGAGCCGCCCGACTGCCCATCGGATGCCTTGCTGACTTCCCGGCTCGGGCGAATGGCCTGTCGCACTCGCATTCTACGCAGTGGGCCATCGATGCTTGCCAAATGCCCCTCATCTCAACGAGATGTTTACGGCACACCAGATCATGTACACGCCTGTAGAATCATTCAGCATGATCTCGATCTTCGGCGCAAATGTCAATATACCAGCCTGTCAACCTTGTAGTCGCGCCGGCCGTATGTAGATGAACTCTGTTGCAACCACCTCCCCTTGACATTCCCTGAGCATATAGTACACTTCCAACACGTTGAGGCCCTCGAAAAGGTCCCCTGAATGGCTCCGGGTTTCCATGTCTCAAACGGTCGCCAGCTTTGGGCGGGATGTCCACGCATCCACGTTTCCACTCTTGGCTCTTCGCCAAGTGCCCAGCAAGTAGGCCAAGAATTGAGCGATTATCACATTGAGGCTATGCACGCTTACGAGGCAGGAGGTATGGCCTTGCGGAGCAATCACACCTACCGCGTGCGTAGTTTGCTCGTAGTAAGTCGCACCGGTCCCAGGAGGCTGACCAGAGCACCCTTGCGGTATTTTACGTTCTATTAGCGGCTCACACATTGCTTCTCTCTAAACATAGCCGGATTTCGATCTCCGTACTTCAGGGGCATGACAGCCATCGCGCGAACTGCGAACGCCTGCATGGCTTGTATCACGTCTTAGCATACCAATTCTAGGTTCGGCAGATCTTGCATGAGACGTTGCTGCATCGAACTCACGAGGTGCATCTGGAACGAAACGGGAACTGCATACGTCTACGTTCTTCGACGTAACTTTTACTTGATTGAATCTGAACAAGGAAAGCTGGGTTCTTCGTGCATCTCAGTACTCTCGGTGATACGTCGAGACCGGGCCTTCTTCGTTTCTAATGAACCAGCGCATCTAACCACATACACATCACCGCCTCGAATGACTTAGTTCCGATCTCTCTGTAACATCATGCATCTACCAAGCAGGAGACGCGTGTACACACATCAAGTATGATGCATGCAATCAGTTGCCTGTAACACCGTGCCTGAGCAGCCAGAATGCGCGTCGCAGTTGACGAACCAGCAAGCCACAGCACCGCCACACGTGTCTCCTATCTGCACCATGACGGACGCCACGCCTCTGCGCCGTCATCCAAGATCAGCGGAGGGCCTTGGAAGATAGGAGACAGGTCTTAGCACCCATCAGGCTCTGTGCCTGTCTGCCGATGCATCCGCGTTCTCGTCCCGCACGAACACCAAGAGTACGGCAGAGCGGAATTCTTGATTCTCAGTCGCCAAGCCCCAACAGGTACTTCCTCCTCCACAACTATCTTCGTTGTCAGCAGTTCATCGATGATCGCGTTGAGACTAGAATTCCAGATTGTCTCAACGCTGTCTTACAAACCGCCAAACCAATGCAGATGACATCTACATGCAAGGAAAACTCAATGAAACAACATGGCTTTTTCCTAGCTTTTACCACATTGCACGGCTCAAAGCTACACAATCATGAAATTTGCATCACTCTATATTCCATGAGTTCACCATACTGATATGCAAGGGTTGATAGAGGTATATTTGTTGAAAATCCACGTGGCATGCTGCGCATTCCTTGCAGCGCCCAGGCAAAATCCTACTTGTTGAAGAAGCCCATAGACATGTAAGGATGCGGCATGTAAAATGGAACCCGCAACATTCCGCAAGACAGAACACTGCTGTAACGATGAATCTACAATGCGCACCTTCTCAAACTCTAGGCCCGATGTCTCCCAGCTCATCCCCTCTTCGCCGCCGCCTCCCTCAGCATATCAGCAATAGCATAATACGCCGGCTTCCTCTCCAGATTCTCATCCCACAAGCAAGCATTCCCATTACCCGGGAAAGACTCCGGCACCCAACTAACCGGATCCCAAAAGTCCCAAACGGTGACTCCAACGCAGCTCTCCTCATCAACACACGCTCGCACGGAGTCCGCATAGATAGCCGCCTGCGCAGCTGTCTTGTTCGCATTATCAGGCAGCCCGATCCGAACATCCAACTCCGTTAACGCCGTCTCTAAGCCCAACACGGAGAACAGCTGCTGCGAAGCCCGAACATCGTCATAAGTTGGCGCTCTGCCCACTGTGAAATGCGCCTGTAATCCTACACCGTCAATTGGCACATCAGCCCGTTGATACTCGCTGATCATGCGTGCAACAGCCAGACTCTTGTTGTTCACCCTCTCAATCCCGTAGTCGTTGTAGTACAATTTCGTGCCTGGGCTCGTGTACTTTCTTGCAAGACGGAACGTGTGTTCAATGTACTCTGGGCCGATGATATCGAGCCAGATGGACTTCCGCAGCGTGCCATCGTCTTCGAATGCTTCGTTTACAACATCCCAGGCGTAGCAGTCGTTCCAGTAGTAGTCTGCGACCGTTTTTATGTGTGTTTCTAGGACGGAGAGGAGACTAGTTTTGGTCCAGTTGCCGTTGTTCACCCAGTCGGGGAGTTGCTGGTGCCAGAGGAAGGTATGGCAGCGCCGCATTTGGTGCGCATCTTTGCTCGGATCGACTATCTCGTCGCCAAGCGTCCAGTTGAAGACGTTGCGTTGGGGCTCTGTATGTATCCATTTTTGGCCGTTGGATGGGGTGACTTGGTTGAATTCGGAGCGGTTGAAGGCTATCGAGGTGTACTCGTCGTTATCGAGGACGACGTTGTCAATGGCGGTGCCGAAATACTTTAGTCCAGCTTTCTTTGCGAGATCGCCGAGACCTGGAGCAAGTTTGGGATGGGAACCCTGTTTGGGGTGTGGGTATATGGGGGCCGGAGTTGGGGAGGCGAGCACGAGCGGAAGGAGCAGCTGGAAAACGGAGGACTTCATCTTCGTGGTGATGGTGAGTCTACAGTTGGAAGGCGTAGCATATGTTATATGGAAGTGAAGTGCATATCACATCTTCTTCGGGTGTTCCCCGCATTCGAGATTGCCATATGGCTCTATACAGCTCAGCATGCGGTCCGATTCCGAGACGGCCTGTAGAGACCCGGGCTTGGTATCGTTCATGCTCGTATACCATTGTATGCATTGGAGATTTCTACCATCGCTGTTGTAGCCAGACTTCGTCTGCAGAACTGTATGTAACGTCTAAAGTTAACATTGTACTGAGATATCTTGGGGTTCCCACGAACATGAGAGTATTAGCATTGCGAAAGGTGACCTGGCTGTCTGGACCATGATGCGATTAACCGCGGGATCTCGTGGTGTTCATTCCGAGCTTGGTATGCCACTGGTTTGGATCCCGACACGGCCTGTGCGCACGTGGGATAGAGCCAGTAGACGCCAATTGGTGGAGTCCTATCAGTACAGGCCGTCGTAAAAATTGTGGCCTTCGATTAGCAGGCTCGGCACTGCAAGGTACGCGGAATGTTGAGATCAGGCTAAATGGAAGTTCGTTGGTTACGGCTGAATTCTCCGGCAGACTCCCGCAGTGTCTGGAGTTGAAATGTTCGTATTGTCTCGTTCTATCCTTTCCCTGGACTACCATAGTCTTACGCGGTGGTACACTTAGGCGCTCATCGTTGTAGTTTTCCAACTCCATTGAAAACACCGGCCTCCTCTAATTCTTTCTCAGAAATCTTGGGCATTGGGCTGACGGCGTCTGCACGTTTCAGTGCACTTTCGATGCTGCCCCAGAAGTCATCAAGATTAACGCCTCTAGGTATACGACAGCCACCTTCCCCGTTCGGTAGCTTCGTGACCTTTGTTCTACCAAGTTCACCAACCTTTGACTTGTCTGTCGAGTGAAGGCCTTCCGTGACAATATCCACTTGGAAGCGCTCGCCACCCTTGTCGTCGAATATGCTAGGATTGTAGGCAGCCGCTACAGCGAGAGGATCGTGTAACGGCGGTCCTTCGGTTATGGAGAACACCTCAGCGTACGTGCCAGCGAAGAACGACATGATCTGGGTGAACAAGGCCCGCATAGCTGAGGGTGTGTAGTCACTCTTTGAGACTGACTGATCCCATATCTCGTCTCCATATAGTTGTGTTTGGCGGACTTTCTTCGTACCGAGGACTTGATGCGTCAGGTCGAGAGGGATGAGCGTCGTCTTGGATTTGAGAACGGGGTGCGAGAAAATGAAGTGAGATGCTTCGGGGTCACACTATTGTTGTCAGCATTCTCCAAGCATGCGATGGGTCGGTGTCTTTACGTAGATCTGCGGGGGTCGTTAGCTTGTCGAATGACACCATGCATGTAGATTGTGGCATACGTTGAACTCGGCATAGGGTGTCCAGTTGCCAAATCGTTCACCTTCTCCTTGAACTGTGCCCATTGGCGCATCCGTAAAGCCGCCACCGACTGCACCGCCCATTATACTCAGGCCTTTGAGATGAGCCGCTAGATCTGTGTATTTCTGGAATAGCAGACCAATGTTGGTCAAGGTGCCCGTAGAGACCAACCAGGCGGTATTCTGGGGGGTAGCCATGAGCGCTCGGTACATGGCTTCGAGGTGGTCGACATCGGTAGCTGCTGATTCGACGGGCTTGGGAAGCAGCGTCACGCCGTCTAGGCCGGACTCGCCTGTTCTTGTCAGCGCGCACTCATGGGGACTGATGGGGTCGCGCATACCGTGAATGTCAGCGGCATGTACAGCATCGCGTATGATTGGCTTCGCAGCGCCCGAGTAGACCTTCACGTCGCGCCTTCCGATTGCCTCGAGGATTGCCCTAGTGTTGTATGTGGTTTGGTCGAGCGCAGCATTGCCATGGACGGTGCTCACACCAAGCAGCTCGACTTTGGGGTCGTGCGCGCAGAGAAGGAGGGCGTAGGCATCCTGGGGTGGTGATGAGCAGCGTGTGGGGGAGAGCTTATCGGAGACTCACATCATGCCCAGTATCCTTCCTTGGTCAGCACTACGTATAAGGAAAGCGCGAGCGGATACACACGCAGTCGAGCCAGATCGGAGTCTTGGAAGGAGTGTTGGTCATGGTGTTATATGCGTCTACCAGTTGTGTGTCTATATAGATGCAGCTTCAACTGCAGATACGTACCACATGCACTGCATGCACATGCAGGGTTGCAGGCGGGATGTCTGGTGGGGTTGCTGCACCGCTACTGGCTGAGGACCCAGGAACGCGCATCTCTAATTACGCCCATTCTCGTCGATGCTCGACTCTCATTCTATAAGACTGTGTTCACCGGCTTGTCCAAGAAGCGAGCGACGGCAGAAGGAACGTGTTCAGCTCGTGCTTTGAGCACGTTTCGATTGGCCGGCATCACTGGCGCCGTCAGCCCTGCATCAGCAAAGTCCGAATCCAAGTCTTGCACCGTTACAAGCACACGTATACAACACAACTCCTCAACATCACCGTCCAACACTTGGCCTTGTTTCCTTCGGTCGCTACGCATTCGTTCTATAATCTGCGCTGCAGGCAAACCTTTTCGATCCTCTTGATGAGGACTTGTACGCTGTGAAGCTTAGCTACTGCAAGGGTTATTCTTATCCGCGATACGCAGCATTGATAGTCCAGAAGGGGCTTTGAGATGGACCTCTTTCGGCGTCATAAAGGCCACCATGAGGTCAAGACAGATCAATACTGGGCACTTGGGTACTACTTTGAAAGCCTGAACGACGAGCAGAAACATCAACGCCGGGAATATCTGGAATGGTACGGATTCGTCGCACAATGGTCCGTCCTGGTCATATTTGCGCTCTTTCAGATTGGCTTCGCCTTTTCGTGGGTGATGAAAACCGGTTTGAAGATTGATCAGCCCAAATCACCGTCATTCACCAAACGGCCAAAGGACAGGCTCGGATGGCTGCGAAGCATACAGACCGGATGTAGCAGGATGAGCTGGTGGATGCGAAAGGATGTCATTCGGGGCTGGAACTGGGGCACAAGAGGAGAATGGATCGGAGCCAGCGTCTGGACAGTGTGGTTGCTGTATCTTTGCATTGCTCACACCGGGAACGGTATGGACTTAAGATCTCCGACGTTCGCGTCTACTACTGACAATATGTAGACTATCTCCATCTCACCAAGCGTTTCGGACAAGTTGGCGCGTCGCAGCTACCAATTCACTACTTACTGGCAGTGCGAGCACCATGGAGTCCTGTGCAATGGCTGACACGGCTTTCCCACGAGCAAATCAAGGCCTCGCATCAGATCCTGGGACGCATCACATTCCTGCTTTTCCTAATGCATACGGCCCTGTATTTGAACTTCTTTGTTCTATCAGGGTTTCTAGCAAAGCGCATTAAGGACTGGGACGTCATTTGGGGCCTTGTGAGCATCATCCTCTTCACCACCATCTCCACGACTGCCCTCGGATTCATACGCCGCAAGAACTATCGAGTGTTCTACATCTCTCATATCGCTATTGCAAATTTCATCGTCGTGCCCCTGTATCTGCACGTATCTCATATCCGCATCTACGTTTATGAGATTCTTGCGGTAGAGGCATTACATGTCATTTCCCGAGCTGTATGTCTGAAGATGTACCAAGGTACTCTCAGACTTCTGCCGGGCACCAATCTCGTCCAGGTCCGCATCCCGCTGCCGGCAGAAAGCGCTGCGCTTAATTGGAAGCCTGGCCAGCACGTGTACCTCAGCAGACCGCATATCAGAGGAAAGGCTCCCACATGGTACGACCAATGGCTTATGACGAATAAGACGAACCCCTTCACGGTTGCGTCTCTCCCGTCAAAAGACAAAGAACTACTCCTCATTGCAAGGACGCTCAACGGCAACACCAAGTATCTGGGAGAACTGGCGCGCTCTTTGTCACAAGGGGGAAGCAATGTGCCCATGCTACCCACAGCTGGCGGTGACATTCCCATACTGCCTTTCTCCCTCGAAGGACCATACGGAGCCTCCAACCGACTACCTGATTTATCAGACTTTGACAAAGTCCTTTTGGTAGCTGGCGGGGTTGGTGCAACATTCATCATGCCCATCTATCGGAGCATCATCGACTTGCACGACCCCACACCTGCAGGTACCCAGATCCGGTGCATTTGGGCGGTTCAGAAGCTGGCCGAAACGCAGTGGGCGTTCCCTGCAAGTTCCACGCCGAATGACGAACACGAAGATGACGCAGCGGCCGATGCGAACGAGCATGGTTTATTACAAGGCCCGCAACATGTCGAGGTTTACGTTACACGACCTTCGGGACCCAACATGCAAGTTGACGCGAGCGCGGCTGGCGTCTTCGCCATTGACGACGACGAGGATGGAGAGGGCATTGAGATGCAAGAGAACGAGCAGCTGCTGAGCATGGAAGAGCAGATAGAGAAGCCGCGAAAGGGGATGCTTGTCAGAAGCGGAAGGCCGGATCTGAGTAACGTTGTCGATGAGGTGTTTAGCAAGGGTATGAAAACGGCGGTAATCTGCTGCGGGCCGAAGAGGCTGACGGACG
>Ga0265797_10005350_pt1 | contig 18777 bp, 18 predicted proteins | sample P2T30metagenome_FD_192433 | JGI IMG/M metagenome (GOLD analysis project Ga0265797, IMG submission 192433) | Plant litter microbial communities from East Loma Ridge, Irvine, California - P2 T30 | ecosystem: Environmental > Terrestrial > Plant litter > Unclassified | place: USA: California... | reverse complement strand
GCCCAGACCTGGTTCGCGATGATGTCGACAACCGCCGAACACGCCGCTGCCCTGTCGGTCGTAGCGTCCAGGCGGGCACGGAAGGCCGCGGAGGATTCGGCGGCGAGTTGCAGGAAGGCTGCCGTCAGCAGGTCCTCCAGGGTCGCGAAATAATAGGTGACCGAACCGAGCGGCACGTGCGCCGCCTCGGCGATGCGGCGGTGGGTCGTTGCCGCGGTTCCGTGATCGGCAATGACCGCCAGTGTCGCATCGATGATGCGTTGCCGCCGTGCCGGATCGTTGCGCCGGGTCTGTTGGGTCATCGCCTCTTTACCTCGATCTCGGCATGTGTACATATGTACATGACATCGAGCGTGATTGGAAGGCAGAGGCTATGACAGAGGATCGGGTTAACCGGCGGACGGTGATCGGTGGTGCTGCGGCGGTTGCGATCGCGGGCAGTGCCGGCGTCGCGAGCGCGCAGGGCCCGGCTATTTCGGCGCTTGGGCGCCGTGACGGTCGCTGGCTGACTGCGCCCAAGGCGTGGAAGGTTGCACCCGGCGGAGACCTGACGCTCGTCACCGACAAGGGCAGCGATTTCTGGCGCGAGACGCATTACGGCTTTACCCGGGACAGCGGTCATTTTCTCGGCTTCACCGCGCCTGCCGCGTTCACCGCCCAATTGCGCATTCGCGGCCAGTATCAGAAACTCTACGATCAGGCCGGCATCATGGTGCGGGTCGACGAACGACGCTGGGTCAAGGCGGGGATCGAATTGTCCGACGGGCGCGCCATGCTGAGCAGCGTGCTGACCGACGGAAAGTCCGATTGGGCGACCGGCCCCTACGAGCATGATGCGCAGGATTTCTGGATGCGCGCGACCGTCGCCAAGGGCGTCCTGCGGTTGCAGGTCTCGGCGGATGGCAAGACCTGGCCGCTGGTCAGGCTCGCGCCCTTTCCGATCGCCTCCGCATATCAGGTCGGACCGATGGCCTGCACGCCCGAACGTGCCGGACTGGACGTGCACTTCTCCGACCTGAGCATCACAGCCCCGTTGGGCAAGGACCTTCACGACCTGAGTTGATGGCGATGACGCAGAAGGAGCGGATGCTGGCGGGCGAGCTCTACGTCGCCGACGATCCGGAACTCGTCGCGGACGCGGCGCGCGCCGCCGCGTGGTGCGATCGCTACAACCGCGCATCGACAGCTACCGTGGCGGAGCGTCATGCGCTGCTGGTGGAAGGGCTTGGTCACGCGGGGCGCGGGGCGACGATCCGACCGCCGTTCCACTGTGACTATGGCTATAACATTCACCTCGGTGAGGGCGTGTTTCTCAATTTCGGTTGCACGGTGCTCGATATAGTGCCGGTGCGGATCGGTGCGGGCACGCAGATCGGTCCGGGCGTGCAGATTCTCACCGCCGATCATCCGCGCGATCCGGCTCAGCGTCGCCAAATGCTCGAGTTCGGGCGGTCGGTCACCATCGGTCGAAACGTCTGGATAAGCGGTGGTGCGCTGATCCTGCCCGGCATCACGATCGGTGACGACGCGATCATCGGCGCAGGCAGTGTCGTGACGCGCGATGTTCCCGATGGCGCGACCGTGGCGGGCAATCCCGCTCGCCTGCTGGGATAACGGCAGATTGCTCATACACGGCGGGCTTCGCCCCGACATGAATGCATGTCCGAAGTTCGGAACGTCAAAAGCGCCCGCGAACGTCCGCAACCGGGTCTGAGAAAGAAGCACCTCAATCAAGCTTTCTGAAGCGCGCGGAACCAGCAGCTGTAGCGCGTGACTCCGTCGTGCCGGATCCAGCGCACGCATGCTGATATGCCGATTGTCGAACATCGTTACCGCAGGTTCGCGGTCGCGTGTCGCGGGTGCCGAGCAGGGTCGCCAATTGCCGTGCCCCCATCAGCAAAAGCAAGGGCAGCCAAACGCCTGTTCGCGCGTTGCTGCACCGCACAATCCGGACTGATCCTATGCCTATCCCCCCGCCTGACCGGACTGCCTCGGTCGGACTGATCCATTTCGCGCTGGCGCTCGGTGGCTTTGCGATCGGTGTGACCGAGTTCGCGACCATGAGCCTGTTGCCGTACATGTCCCGCGGGTTGGGCATCGACGAGCCGACCGCCGGCAACGTCATCAGTGTCTATGCGCTCGGCGTCGTGGTCGGCGCGCCGCTGCTGACCGTGTTCGGCGCGCGCCTCAGCCGCCGCACGTCGCTGATCGTGCTGATGTTGCTGTTCGCGCTCGCCAACGGGCTGAGCGCGCTGGCGCCATCCTATCATGCGATGCTCGTCTTCCGCTTTCTCAGCGGACTTCCGCACGGCGCCTATTTCGGCATCGCGTCGCTGGTCGCCGCGTCGCTCGTCGCCCCGGAGCAACGTACGCAGGCCGTGGGGCGCGTGATGCTTGGACTGACGACCGCCACCATCATCGGCGTACCCTTCGCCAACTGGCTCGGCCAGGTGGCGGGCTGGCGATGGGGCTTCAGCGTCGTGACCGTGTGCGCACTCGCAACCGTGGTGCTCGTGCTGGCGATCGTCCCGCGCGACCGGCCCGACGCGGACGCCAGCCCCTTGCGCGAACTGGGCGCGTTGCGCCGTCCGCAGGTGTGGCTGACGCTTGGCATCGGCGCGATCGGCTTTGGCGGATTGTTCGCGGTCTACACCTATCTCGCGTCGACGCTGGTCGAAGTGACGGGCGTGCGATCGACGGTGGTGCCGCTGGTGCTCGCGGTGTTCGGGATCGGCATGACCGCGGGCAATCTGATCGTCCCGCGCTTCGCCGACCGCGCGCTGATGCCGACGGCGGGCGCGTTGCTGCTGTGGAGCGCCGCGTCGCTCGCGGTCTACACCGTGGCGGCGCATCACTTGTGGTCGATCATCCTCGCGGTGTTCGCGATCGGTCTCGGCGGTGCGCTCGGCACCGTGTTGCAGACCCGGCTGATGGATGTGGCGGAGGACGCGCAAGGCTTGGCGGCGGCGCTGAACCATTCGGCGTTCAACACCGCCAACGCGCTTGGCCCCTGGCTTGCCGGGATGGTGGTGGCGGCCGGCTATGGCTGGACGGCGACCGGATGGGTGGGCTGTGCGCTGGCGCTAGGCGGTCTTGCCGTCTGGGCGATCGCCTTGCTCTGGACGATCGCGGAACGCCGCCAGCGACCCGTAAGCGGATCGAGCGAGGCGGTGGCATGACCGACGGTCTCGCGCCACCTGCGGTGCGCCGCGGCTACGTCCTTGCGGCGGTGATGGCGGCGTCGTTCATGATCGCGATCGAGGCGACGATCGTGTCCACCGCGATGCCGCAAATCGCCGGGCAGCTCGGTGACCTGCAATATTATGCGTGGGTGTTCTCCTCCTTCTTGCTCGCGCAGACGGCGACGACGGTGGTGTTCGGCAAACTTGCCGACCTCTACGGCCGGCGATCGGTGCTGCTGGTCGGCATCGGCATCTTCCTGCTCGGCTCGGTGCTGTGCGGCTTCGCCTGGTCGATGCCGTCTCTGATCGTCTTTCGTCTCGTCCAGGGGCTCGGTGCAGGCGCGATCCAGCCGGTGTCGATCACGGTCATCGGCGACCTCTACGCGACGCACGAGCGCGGCAAGGTTCAGGGCTGGCTGGCGAGCGTGTGGGGCGTCTCGTCGGTAATCGGGCCGCTGGCCGGCGGGCTCATCATCCAGCATCTCAGCTGGGCGTGGATTTTCTGGATCAATGTACCGATCGGGCTGGCTGCGGCGGCCGGCTTCTACCTGTTCTTGCGCGAAACCGTGGCGACGCACGAGCGCAGCGTCGATGCTGTCGGCGCGGGTTTGTTCACGGTCGCGATCGCGGCGCTGATGGTGGCGCTCACCGAAGTCGGGCCGGATGGCGGCGGCATCGCCGCAATCGCTGCGCTGACCTGCATCGTCGCCGGAGCGCTGTTCGTGGTGCAGGAGCGGCGCGCGCGCGATCCGATGATCGCGTTTGCGCTCTGGGCACGCCGCACGATCGCCGCGACGAACGCGGTGACTTTGTTCAGCGGCATGGCGGTCATCGGGCTCACGACCTTCCTGCCGATGTACGTCCAGGCGGTGATGGGGCGTTCGCCGCTCGAGGCGGGGTTCATGCTCACTGCCATGGTGCTTGGCTGGCCGATCGCGGCGACGCTCGGCGCGCGCAACTTCGGGCGTTTCGGCCTGCGACCGATCCTGATCTTCGGCGCGGCGTTGCTGCCGGTGGGCGCGATACCCTTTGTGCTGCTGTCTCCGCTGAGTTCGCCACTGGTGGCGGGGTTCGGGTCCTTGGTGATGGGGTTCGGGATGGGGTTCCTGAGCACGGCCGCGATCGTGCTGATCCAGGGCAGCGTCGGCTGGGCAGAGCGCGGGGCCGCGACGGCCTCCAATCTGTTTGCCCGCAATCTGGGCAGCACACTCGGGGCGGCGGTGCTCGGCACCGTGCTCAACGCCAGCCTCGCCCGCGGACACGCCGGTTCGCTGCAACAGGTCCAGCAGCTGCTCGCGGGGAAGGGGGCGGCGGCAGGCGCAGTGGCAAGCCGCGCAGGGCTGGCGCAGGGTCTGCACCTGACATTCTGGGGCGTCCTGCTGATCGCCGGCGTGACACTGGCGCTCTCGGTGTTCGTCCCGCAGGCAACGCAGGAGCCTGGTGCGCCGACCTGAATCGGCGCGGCATCGATCCGCGCCATGAACGCGCGCCGCAGATCGAGATTGCGGTTGCGCCCCGGCGTCGTCCTGGTGAAGTCGAGCGATAGTCGGACGGAATGAAGCGCGGCACCCGGCGGCGACCGCTGGGTCGAGCAACCGGGTCTGCAGCCCGAGCACGACCTCCGCCAGTCCGTTGACCGCCGACACCACACACGCTGCCCCAGCTCACGCGGCTGCGAGGCACGCCGGGTCGGCGAAATCGACCGCGACGACTGTGACGCCGGGCGGGAGCGTATCGTGCCGCGCTCCCTTCCGCACCAAGGCGTTGACTATCGCGCCGCGGCGTCGATCAAACCGCAACCTCGCCTTCGTCGGTGCCATCCCAGTAATGCACCCGCACCGCGTTGACCTCGATCATCACGAGGCCCGGCGTATCAACGCCTTTTGGAAACCAGCGCTCGAGATCGGGCGTCCAGTGTTCGGCAAATGCCTGCTTGTCGCGCACGATCTTGCCTGCGCCCTCAACCGCGACGAACAACGGCGGCTTGCCCAGCAGCCCGCTGCGTCCCTGGAACGACAGGGCGACATGTGGATCGCTCAGGATGTCGGAAACGGTGCGCGCATCGTCATAGCTGAAGTAGTAGCTATCGCCTTGCCACTCGACTTCGCCATTGTTGCTCATCGGCCGGGTCGCGAGCTGGCCGCCTTCGGTCCGCGTCGTCAGCATCGCGAAGTCGATCTTGCCCATCGCCTTGGCGAGATCCTGCAAAGTCATGTCGGTCATCAGGTCTTCCCTTCGGGTCGCGGAACGTGTTGCCCAAGCGGACAACGTCAGAAGTCCCGGATGGAGCCGGCGGAACTCAGTCACGTCGGCCACGAAGCTTTCGCCGCGGTCCATTCGAACATCAGCGGGGAAACTCTCGGGCAGGGGACCGCTCGATTATCACATTGCGGGTCTCTACCGTCATCGCGAAAACGAGCGGATTCAGCAAGCCTGACGAGTTGACGGGATTCGCCCACACCGATATCCGATAGCGCTACCAAAAGCGGGCCGCGGTCGATGCCGAATGCCCCGGGGAGAGAGATTGTGATCGATCGCGTAATGCCCGTTCGCTTGGCACTTGCCTGTCTGCTGGGGACGGCTGCGACCGGCACGCTCGTCGCGCAGACCCGCGTCGACCGTCCGACATCGGCCCAGCGCATGCCGTACAAAGATGCCGCGCAGCCAGTCGCCGCGCGCGTCGAAGACCTGCTGCGACGCATGACGTTGGAGGAGAAGGTCGCGCAGATGATCGGCATCTGGGAAAAGAAGAGCGATATTCAGGACGCGAAAGGCGATTTTTCGTCGCAGAAGGCTTCGCGCGCCTTCCCGAACGGCCTGGGCCAGATCACGCGTCCATCGGACAAGCGTGGCGTGACCGTCAGCAACAACGCGGCCGGCGTTGCCGCCGATGCAGTGAACCGCACCGCTCGGGAAACCGCCGAGTATGTCAACGCGGCGCAACGCTGGGCGGTCGATCAGACCCGGCTGGGCATTCCGATGATCATGCATGAGGAAGCATTGCATGGCTATGTCGCGCGCGGCGCCACAAGCTTTCCACAGGCGATCGCGCTGGCATCGTCGTGGGACCCTTCACTGGTCGAGCGCGTGTTCGGCGTCGCCGCCCGCGAAATGCGCGCCCGCGGTGCCAATCTCGCGCTCGCCCCTGTCGTCGACGTCGCCCGCGATCCCCGCTGGGGCCGGATCGAGGAAACCTATGGCGAGGACCCTGTGCTGGTCAGCGAAATGGGCTTGGCCGCCATTCGAGGGTTTCAGGGTACGACCCTGCCGTTGCAGCCCAATAAGGTCATGGTCACGTTGAAGCACATGACCGGCCATGGTCAGCCCGAAAACGGCACCAATGTCGGCCCGGCGAATATTTCCGAACGGACGCTGCGCGAGAACTTCTTCCCGCCGTTCGAGCGTGCCGTGAAGGAATTGCCGGTACAGGCGGTGATGGCATCCTACAACGAGATCGATGGCATCCCCAGCCATGCCAACAAATGGCTGCTCGAGGACGTTCTGCGCCGCGAATGGGGGTATAAGGGTTCGGTGGTCAGCGACTATTTCGCGATCAAGGAACTGAATACGCGTCACAAGCTGTACGGCACCGACATGGCCGCCGCCGGCCGTCGCGCGCTCGACGCCGGGGTCGATATGGAACTGCCCGATGCCGAGGGCTGGGCGACACTGGCGCAGATGGTCAAATCCGGAAAGGTGCCGCAGGAACAGGTCGACAATGCGGTCCGCCGTATCCTGACCATGAAGTTCCAGATGGGGCTGTTTGAAAACCCCTACGCCAACGCCCGCACGGCCGAAGCCAGCACCGCGACGCCCGACGCGATAGCGTTGGCTCGCGAAGCCGCCGTCCGCTCAATGGTGCTGCTCAAAAACCAGAACAACCTCCTGCCGCTCGACCCGGGCAAGGTCGGCAAGATGCTGGTCGTTGGCACCCACGCGCGCGACACCCCCATCGGCGGCTATTCGGACGTGCCCAAGCATGTCGTTAGCGTGCTGGAGGGCATGCAACAGGCGGCACAGGGGCGCTTTTCGGTCGATTATGCCGAGGGTGTTCGTCTGACCCGCAGTCGTCAATGGGCCGCCGACAAGGTCGAACTGGTCTCGCCCGCGGAGAACGCCCCGCTGATGGAGGAAGCCGTTCGCAAGGCAGCGCAGGCGGATACGATCCTGCTGGTGCTGGGTCAGAATGAACAGCTGAGCCGCGAGGCCTGGGCCGACCAGCATCTCGGCGACCGACAGAAGCTTGACCTGATCGGCGAGCAAAACGCACTGGCCAGCCGTCTCTTCGCGACCGGCAAGCCAGTGGTGGTCGTGTTGCTGAACGGCGGTCCGCTCGCCGCGACGTATCTGGAAGCGAACGCGCCTGCGATCGTCGAGGGTTGGTATCTGGGTCAGGAAACCGGCAACGCCGTCGCCGATGTCGTGCTCGGCCGCGCAAATCCCGGCGGCAAGCTGCCCGTGTCTATCCCGCGCAATGAGAGCCAGCTGCCGATCTTCTACAATCACAAGCCGACCGCGCGGCGCGGCTATCTATTCGAAAGCACTGCTCCGCTCTACCCGTTTGGTTACGGCCTGTCCTACACCAGCTTCGACGTCGGTGCGCCGCGGCTCGCCAAATCGACGATCGGTCGCGATGAAACGGTGCGTGTCTCGGTTGACGTTGCCAATACCGGCCGTCGCGCCGGGGACGAAGTTGTCCAGCTCTATGTTCGCGACGACGAAGCGACGGTCACCCGGCCGGTGCTCGAACTCAAGCACTTTCAGCGCGTGACGTTGCAGCCGGGCGAGAAGCGGACGATGACGTTCGACCTGAAACCCGCCGATCTGGCCTTCTGGAACGTCGAGATGCATCGCGTCGTCGAACCGGGCACGTTCACCATCAGCGCGGGAAACAGCTCAACCGCGTTGAAGACAACTTCGCTGACCGTTCGCTGATAGCAAAGGTGAGACAAATCCGGCCGTGCGGCGTCTGAGCAGATGTAGTCGCTTCAGCTCCGCGCGCGCGGCGGATAGGCGATCATGCCTTCACAGACGCTGCCGCCGCGATCCGGCATTGTCACCGCAGCCGTGCTCAATGTTCCACGCCGCGCCAGCACGTCGCAACTGTTCGCGACAGTTGCGCTGGCAGCTCGCGATTTCGTCATGCGTGCCAGCGCGAAGCCGGCGTCGATCGGGCTTGCGTGAAAGCTGCGCTGAACCGGAACGAAACTTACCCCGGAGTCGGCGCGTTTCGGCGGTACCGGAGCAGTTTGCTTCGCGGCTATCCGCTCAGCGAGGACATTATCATGGGCCTGTTTTCCAAAGACATCGTGACGTTCGACGACCTGTTCCTGCATCAGCTGCAGGACGTGTATTACGCGGAAAACCAGATCACCAAGGCGTTGCCCAAGATGGTCGACAAGGCAACGGCGCCAGCGCTGAAACAGGGTTTTGAAACACATCTGCGTGAAACCGAAGGGCAGATCACGCGCCTCGAGCGCATCTTCGATCTGCTTGGCGAGAAGGCGAAGGCAGTGACCTGCCCGGCGATCGATGGCATCATCAAGGAAGCCAACGAAGTTGCCGGCGAGATCCAGGACAAGGCCGTTCTCGATGCCGCGCTCATCGCCTCGGCACAGGCGGTCGAGCATTACGAGATCACCCGGTACGGGACGCTGATCGCCTGGGCCAACCAACTCGGGCGCACCGATATCGCCGCGATCCTCAAAGAAACGCTCGATGAGGAATATGCGACCGACGACAAGCTGACCGCGATGGCAACGTCCAGCGTGAACCTCAAGGCGGAAGCGGTTACCGCATAAGCCTTACGGCGTCGGGGGGCGATGCCCCCCGACCATTGCCAGTGTCCATCAAGGACACGCCCGCTGGAGCCTGCGGTCGTTTGGCCAACGACACGGCGCGCCGAAATCGGAGCATGAGGGCGTTAGCTGACGGCCTTAACGCTGCGGCATATGCCAGCGAAACGACGCGCCAGGCGCCCGGAGCGGCCCTACCGAACGCCGAACCCCGCGGTACTGCGCTCCCCGTCGTCCGTGCGCGCACGACCGGCAAGGACGTTCTCCAGTTCGGACAGCGAATGTGGCACGTCGATGTGCTGCGCTCCCAGATACAGTCGCGATCCCTCACCCTCGGGGACCGCATGAGTCAGCTTGTCGATGTCGACGAGCGCCTTACCTGCAGGTAGCATTTCGATCTGAACGAACCGCATCGTGATCTCCCGTTGTCCCGAACGTCACGAACGCACGGCAGTTACGAAAGGCTGCGCCCGAAAGCGGCGTCGCGCGTTGAACAGGCGAGGAGATGACCATGATCGACGAACCAAAGACCGACGACGCGACCCCGGCCGATGAGGCAGAGGAGATGGAAAAGGTACAGGAGGACGCTGCGAAGGAGCGTGAGGAAAACGGCGGCTACCAATAGGCGATACGAAGGGGCGGCAGTCATTCACCGGAGACGGGATTGCCGCCAACCTCTCCCACGAGGTAGATCAACTGTGATCGGGCTTGAAGACCGGGCGCTTGTTTGCCGGCGAGTTAGGACTTCAACGACCCAGGCGTTTCCGGATCAGTCTGAATAACTTTTGTGAGGTGGCTCGTAGCGGAGCGTCCACTGGGGGTAGCCTTCCGGGGAAACTTCAATGTCGGGCACCCCGACGGGATCGGATCCAGTCTCTACCCAGCCCGCGCCGTGACACTGGTCGCAAGCGGTGCGCTTGGAGCGAAAGCTGACGAGATGAATCTCGGTGTTCCATTGGCCTCTGCCTTGGCAGACGGGGCACATGGCATCCAGACTACCTCTGCGAGGCTGCAGAGGAACGACGTCGAAAGCATGCGGGCTGTGCGGGCCGTCGCAATACACGATGTTGCTGGCGTGACTCATCACTGCCTCTTCGGTGCGAACCATAGCGAACGCAAGGTCGCACGCCGTCGACGCTATCTTGCACGCACCGTCGGCACCTGCGCTATGTCCGTCGTCCAGCACGGTGACCGCATCTCCGACCGCATCTTCCATTCCCGTTTGAACCCCTGCGATGCCGTCACTGCGGTCCACGTGCCGAATCTGCCGTTGATCGCATCGAGCGCGCCCATCAGCCGATCTCGCTTCGCCGTGTCAGCTTCGAACAGCGTGCGCGGTCGATCATCTTCGGGCAGCAGGTCGTCGAGCATGATGCCGGCCTTTGTGTAGGCATAGCCATCCCGCCACGCCTTCTCCGCGCCGCGCCTGGCGGCCGCGATCAATTCGAAGCTATCGTTCGTCATCGGATGAAGCGTCACCATCCTCGAGGCGCCATATTGCGGGCGATCCGGCTTGTGCTTGTTGGTGTGGAAGAACGCCGTCAGCCGGGCCGCGACCAAGCCGTGCGATCGCAGCTTCTCGCCAGCGCGGAGTGCATATTGCGACAGCGCACCCATCATCCGTTCGAAGTCGCAGATAGGCGTCCCGAACGATCGGGTCACCGCCATGCCTTTCCGTCGCGGTTCAACTGCCTCAACCGCGTTGGACGGAACGCCGCGGAGTTCAGCGACCAGTCGCTCCAGTACGACAGTGCCGACGGCGCGTGCCTGCTTCATGGGCATGTCGCGCAGTTCGCCCGCGGTATGGATGCCAAGACCGATAAGCTTGCGTGCCGTGGCACCGCCAACGCCCCACACGTCCCCGACCGCAAAAACCTGCATCACATCGCGGCGCGTGCCCTCTTCGCGAAGATCCGCGACGCCAGCGAACCTCGGGTCCTTCTTGGCCGCGGCGTTGGCCAGCTTGGCCAGCGTCTTCGTCTCCGCGATGCCGACGCAGGTGGGGATCGTCGTCCACTGCTGAACCTGGGCACGCATCTTGTGAGCATGTGCGACGAGATCACGGTTATCAAACCCCGCCAGGTCAAGGAATGTCTCGTCGATCGAATAGATCTCGAAATCCCGTGCGAACGGCGCGCAGGCGGCGATCACCCGGCGCTGCATGTCACCGTAGAGCGCATAATTTGACGAGCGGACCTGAATGCCGTGTCGCCGGACCATGTCACGCAGGTGGTGGATCGGATCGCCCATCTTGATCCCGAGCGCCTTCGCTTCGGCGGATCGCGCAATCGCGCAGCCGTCGTTGTTCGAAAGGACGATGACCGGGACGCCGACCAGGCTGGCGTCAAAAGCACGTTCGCAGGATACGTAGTAGTTGTTGCAGTCGATCAGGGCGATTGGCGTGGTCATGCCATCTTGCGTGCGACGCCGACGACGGTGCCCCATATCTCCACATGCTCGTCGACCAGGATGTCAGCGAATCCTTCGGCTTCAGGCACCAGCCAGTGACGGCCGTCGACGAAGCGCAGGCGCTTCAACGTCCTGTCGCCGTGCACGAGTGCGACGACGATTGCCCCGGCCCTTGGCTGCTTGGCACGGTTCACCACGATCAGATCGCCGTCATTGATCCCGGCGCCGGACATGGATCGACCATCCACCCGCATGATGTAGCTCGCTGCCGGATGTTCGACCAACCACGCGCCGAGATCGATCGGCTCCTGCATGTCGTCCTGCGCAGGCGACGGAAAGCCGGCCTGCGTATGCACGAGGAAAAACGGCACCTCGCACGGCACGAGCGCGAACGGGACATCGTGAAGTCGCACCGGATCGTCACGTCGGTTCAGTGGCACGACGACCGGGCGGCCTTGGGGGATTGCGGACATAGCCTAGAGGATCGCGACGAAAAGAAGCTGCTCGTGCTGGGCAGCCAGAACTGACCGCGCGTCCTGCGCTGCACCGACGGCCTGCCGGTACTCCGCGGTGGCGAACCGCTCGGCGTCATCAAAGCTGAACGTTGCGGTGTCCGCCGAGGCATATATGTTGTCGTAGACGGCGCGCGCAGCCGCTCTCAGCCGCAGATCATGCTGCATGTCATTGCTCCCATCACTGTCGGTCCGCCCGTCGTGGCGTGGCCATAGCTACGCGCACTACCGCCTGATTCGCAAGAACATTGCAAGAACATCAGTCTGATGCGATGGTAGTCTGACGATTCGGAGGACGCGAAAATGACCGACATTGACGAACCCTCACTGGCGTTTGGCCAGTGGCTGATGACCCAGAAAGATCGATCCGACCTTGTCGGACAGCTTGCGGCCGGCGCTGCGGTCGATCGCCGGTTTCCCCGGACCGGCGATCCGGAAGCCGTCCGCAAGCATCTCAGCGCGATGCAGGCGGAAGGCGACATGTTTGCCGCGGTCGACGATGCCGAGTCCGACTGGCTGTCCGCATGATCGTCTAATCCTTACAAGGAGGGGGCGACTTGCAATACCGATCGTTCGCATCGTGCCACGGAGTCTCCAACACCTTGGCCGGCCCGCCTCGCGCTTGTTCCCCTTGTCGCTGAGGTGGGCCGTTACACAGCCTTGGGCGGAACGGTTCTTTTGACTCGATGCGACGATCGCATCGGGCACGGTTTGCGTGCCGCCGTCGTTCTCGGGAAGGACGTGTTGTTGCTGCACGTGTTGCCCGAGCAGCCGCCCCTATAGCCCGCACATCTCATCTACATGCGCTGTTCGGGTTTTCGCGGCCGCCGCTGCGAGGCCGGCAATCCGTTGAACACGACCGCCCATGCTCGCCATATGAGAATTCCGCGTTCATATCCGGGTGCACGCTGGCTCAGGGGCTTTCGGGCGTAGGCTTGTGAAGCGCCTACGTAACGAGAAGTGATCGTTACCTCCGCTGGCCGCTACTCGAGGGTTAGAAATGTCCGATCGCTTTACCGTCTTGTTGCAATATGCGCTGCCCAAGCAACGCCTGACGCTTGTGGCTGGTCGTATCGCCCGGCCGCGCGGCGGTGCTATGACCACGCGACTGATCCGCTGGTTCGTCGCACGATACGGCGTCGATATGAGCGAAGCCGAAAATCCCGACATCGCCAGCTACGCGAGCTTCAATGACTTTTTCTCGCGGCCTCTCAGGAAGGGAATTCGCCCACTGGCACATGCGGATTTCGTCTGCCCCGTAGATGGCGCGATCAGCCAAGTTGGCGCGATCGACGATCATCACATCGTGCAGGCCAAGGGACATCGGTTTACCACGACCGAACTGATCGGCGGAGACGGAACGTTAGCAGCGAAATTCCGTCATGGCAGTTTTGCAAATCTTTATCTGTCTCCGCGTGACTATCACCGTCTCCATATGCCGTGCGCGGGCAGATTGATAAGCATGCGCTACATCCCGGGCAGTCTGTTTTCGGTGAATCCCGTCACAGCGCGAGGCGTGCCCAATCTGTTTGCACGAAATGAGCGCCTCGTTTGCGTATTCGAGAGTTTGGAACACGGTACATTCGTCATGGTGCTGGTCGGAGCCACCATCGTCGGAAGCATGGCTACTGTTTGGCACGGCGTCGTTAATTCCAAGCGTACCGGGACGCCGACGGAATGGCGCTATACCGACAAGGAGATTGCTTTCGAACAGGGTGAGGAAATGGGGCGCTTCCTGCTTGGCTCAACGATTGTGATGCTATTCCAGGAGGCGACGATCACCTTCAATGAGAGCTGGATACCCGCGCGGCAGGTCAAGCTTGGCGAAAGCATGGGCGATAGCCTGAGTTGAACCTTGAGGCTGGGCAAGCGCATTCGTCCACGTAATCATCCTGCACCGAAATGAACGAATGGCGGGTCTTCGTAAGCGCTCGTACGATTATCCATTCCTGCCGCTGACCGACGGAAGGTCTGCGTGGTCGCGGCCCGTTTGATGCGGCTCAAACGCAATATGGCGCGGCGCATTATCCTGCTATCGCAGCAGGATGACGATATCGCATCCTGCCCCCACCGATGCCCGTGTCGAGGAGCGCGCCGCGGTCGACGCCGCCACCTTTGCCGCCGAGATGGCGGTGCGCGACGCGCCGATCGTGTTGCGCGGTCAGGTCGCGCACTGGGCAAGCGTCCGCGCCGCGGCGGGTGGCGATCGCGCGACGGCGGCGTATCTGACCGGGCTTGGCGATGGCGGCAAGCCGATGGAGGTGCTGATCGGCGGCCCGGAGTTCGGCGGCAGGTTCTTCTATCGCGGGGATAACCTGGAGGGGTTCAACTTTCACCGTGAGAAGGCGCCGCTTGGCGTGTTGCTGAGCGAATTGCTGCGCCTGTCGGGTGTTCCCGAAGCCGAACGGCATATTCTCTACGCGAACGCGGCAACCGCGCCCGAACATCTGCCGGGATGGGCGGCGGCAAATCCGCTCGACCTGCCGATGGGCGGGGCGACGCCGCGGTTGTGGATCGGCAACGGCTCACAGACCGCGACGCATTATGACGGGTCGACCAACCTTGCCTGCGTGGTCGCGGGCGAGCGGCGGTTCACGCTGTTTCCCCCCGATCAGGTCGGCAATCTCTATCTGGGGCCGCTCGACCGGACGCTGGCAGGCCCGCCTTCGAGCATGGTCGATCCGCTCGCGCCCGATCTCGAGCGGTATCCGCGCTATGCCGAGGCGCTCGGTCATGCGGTGGTCGCCGATCTGGGGCCGGGCGATGCGATCTTCATCCCTGCGATCTGGTGGCACCATGTCCAGGCGTTCGGGACGCTCAACGTGCTGTGCAACTATTGGCGCGCCTATGATCCGAGCGTGTCGGCGTTCCATGCGGTGGTGCACGCGATGATGGCGGTGCGCGACCTGCCCGCGGCAGAGAAAGCGGGATGGCGCGCGTGGTTCGAGCATTATGTGTTCGCCGACGAGGCGACGGCGGCGGGCGATCATCTGCCCGAGCCCGCGCGCGGCGTGCTGGGGCCGGCCAGCCAGGAGCGGACCGAACGGATCCGCGGCTATCTGCTGAAATCGCTCCAGCGTCGCTGAGCGTCAGTCGGCGTCGAGATAGGCGGCGACCCAGACGAGCGGCGCGTTCCAGTTGATCGCGACCTCGTTCAGCGCATAGGCGTTGATGTCGTCCGCCCAGCAGCGTTGCGGCGCGCAACCGCCCTTCAGTGTCATCGCCACCGGATCGACCATCGCGCTGTTGTTCGGTCCGCCGGACACCACCCCCGGCGGCGGCGGCGGCGAGGATGCCGACAGCTGATGCGCCCAGAATCGGTGATGCGGGTTGGTCAGCGGCTTCCAGCCGGTCCCCGAGACATAGGATTGGCCGAGCGGATTACGGCCGAGAATATAATCGGCGGCATCGACGACGCCGGCGCGATAGCGCGCGCCGCCGGTGAAACGCTGTGCGAGGCCAAGCAGCATCGCGCGGTTGAGGATGCTGGAATTCGAGCCCCAGCTATAGGTCTGCGACGCGTAGGGGATGCGGTAACCGGTGCGCGTGGTTTCGGCGAGGAAGCCGTCGGCGGCGGCGACGATCGCTGCACGCGCATTAGCGCGGATCGTCGCGGGAACGCCGTTTGCGGTCGCGAGCGTGATCATGCCGAGCGGCGCGACGCTGGCCCAGCCGGGTTCGCCGGTCGCGCCGGTCGGCAGCGCGGCGCGGTACGCGGCATCGCCGGTCGTCGCGAACAGCTCGGCTGCAGCCCAGGCACGTTCGTCGTCGAGCGTCTCGTCGCCATAGCCGCCGCTGCCGGTGAAGCCCTGCGCCGCGAAGATCGCGGGATTGCGCTCGGCCGCGGTCCAGGCGGCGCGCGCGGCGGCAAGGCACCGCGCGGCGAAGGCGGGATCGATCGGCTGCCAAAGCCGCGCGGCCTGCGCTGCAACCGCGGCAAGATTGAGCGTCGCCGCGGTCGAGGGCGGGTAGAGGCGCCGCGGTTCCTTGTCGTCGGCCGGTGCGGTCGGCAATGTCGTCCAGTGAGCGTCGGCAACCTTGTGGTGCGCCATGCCGCCCGCATCGACCGAGGTCAGTGCAAGCCTGCCCGAGCGATCATGCGGGCCGACAGGGAGTGCGACGCGGGTGCCCGTGGGGACCTGCATCCGCAGCATCCACTCGACCTCCCACCGCGCTTCGTCGAGCAGGTCGTCGCGGCGGTTGCCGGCTTCCGGCAGCCGCGCCTGACCATCGGCGAACACGCGCCGCGCAAGCCCGGTCTCGCAGAGATTCTGCAGCGTCCACACCGCGATGCCGCCGTTGACGACATATTTGCCGTGGTCGCCCGCGTCGTACCAGCCGCCGGTGACATCGAGCGTATAGGGGCAGCCGGACCAGACATTGCCCTTCTCGTCCGCTCCCGAAAAACAGGCGGCGACCTCGCGCGGGTGTCCGGCCGCTCGCGCCCAGCGGGCACCGGCCCAGCGCGCGTCGATCGGCGTGCCTGCGCGCTGCTGGTAGAAGAAGTTGAGCGCGTTCAAAGCGAGCGGGGCGTAGACGTCGCGGCCGACGCGGAAGCGACCGCTTTCGGTCCCGTCGACGCGCAGCCGGTAGCTGCCCGAGCGGGTGAGCGCGGTGAAGCGCGCGACATGGACATGATCGCCCGACGCCGCGTCGTCACCGCCGACGGTGGTGCGCCCCGTCAGCACGGTCTTGCCGGCGTCGTCGACCACGACCCATTCGAGTGGCGACGTCGCCGCATCGGCGACGATCGCTTGTTTGGGATCATCGGGGCGGAAGCCGAGCTGGTTGAGGTTGATGACGGCCGCGGCAAGGACAAAAGCGATGGGCATCAGATCGTCCTGTCCTGGCCCAACCGTGCCAGCGCGTCGGCATGGGGGGGCATGTGCGTCAGCGAGGTGGCGACGACGCGCTCGATCAGGGCGAGCCGGTTCGCCGCGGCCATGATCGGCAGCGCGTCGCAGATCGGGTCATGGCCGGTCACGGGTGCGTCCTGTCCGGTCAGCACCGCGAGCCAGCTGACCTCGTTGAACAGCTCGTCCGCTTCGCGGAAGATGCGTCCGCCGGCGCGGAACAGCGCGAGCTTTTCGGCGAGACCATCCGGGATCGGCGCCGCCGCGCGCTCGCGCCAGAAGGGTTCGGTACGGGCATTGAGGTGATAATGCGCGACGAGGAAATCGCGGATCCGGACGAACTCGCCGGTCATCGTGCGGTTGTACCGGTCGACGATCGCCGGGGCAGGGGGACCGCCCGTCGGCAGCATCCGCAACAGATGCTGAAGCCCGCTCTGCACCAGATGAATGCTGGTCGATTCGAGTGGCTCCATGAACCCTGCCGCCAGGCCGAGCGCGATGCAGTTGCCGCTCCAGAACCGGGTGCGATGCCCGGTGGCGAAGCGGATCACGCGCGGGTCGGCGAGTGCCTCACCATCCAGCCCGGCGAGCAGCGTCGCGGTCGCCTCGTCGTCGCTGCAGTGGCGGCTTGAAAACACGTGCCCGTTGCCGGTGCGATGCCGGAGCGGAATCCGCCAGCGCCAGCCGGCGGGTTCGGCGATCGCCCGCGTGAGTGCAAGCGGCGCGGCGTCGGCGGCCGAAGGGACCGCGACCGCACGATCGCACGGCAGCCACTGCGACCAGTCGGTCCAGCCCGCCTGCAGCGCGCCGTCGATCAGCAGCGCGCGAAACCCCGTGCAGTCGAGGAACAGGTCGCCCTCGATACGACTGCCGTCGGCGAGATGGACCGCGGCGATTCCGGCGGGGCCACGCTCGACGCGGTCGACCCGGCCCTCGCGGCGGACGACGCCGTGCGCCTCGGCCTGCGCGCGCAGGAACGCGGCGTAGCGGCCTGCGTCGAAATGATAGGCATAGCCGATCCGCGACAGCGGTGAATCGCCGTTCGCGATCGGGCGCGAGAAGCGGCCGGCTTCGGCGGCGCGGGCTTCGAGCGAATAGGCGCCGAGCGCGTCGGCGGCACCCGCCTGGCGCGCGCGCAGCCACTGCGCGGCGAACGGCACGCCGGCGATGTCGGTCCCGATCTGGCCGAACGGATGGACGTAGGATTCACCCGGACGCGTCCAGCCCTCGAAGCGGATCCCAAGCTTGTAGCTGCCGCCGGTCGCGCGGAGGAAGGCGTCCTCGTCGATCCCGAGCATCGCGTGAAAGGTGCGGATCGGCGGGATCGTGGCCTCGCCGACGCCGACCGTGGCGATCTCGTCCGATTCCACCAGCGTCACGCGCGTCCCGGCCCGGCCCAGCAATCGGCCGAACGCGACCGCGGCCATCCAGCCCGCGGTGCCGCCGCCGACGATCACGACCGATCCGAGCGCGGCCGTCATGCGCGCACCCGCGTCGGGCAGGTTCGCGCGATATATTCCTCGTGCCGCGGCATTCGCGACGCGGCATCGGCGAACATCGCGCGCAACCGGTCGAACCGCGCATCGACGTCACGCGCGTCGACCGCATCGGCGAGCCGGTCCCAGCCCTCGGGAACGATGCCCTGGCCCAGCAGCACCGCGACCCAGCTCGCCTCGGCGAACAGATCATCCTCCCAGCGGAACAGCCGTCCGCGGCGACGCCACAAGGCGATCTTCTCGCTCAGGCTGTCGGGGATCGGCCGCGCACGCGTCTCGCGCCAGAACGGCGAGTCGTCGCGGCGGGTCGCATGGTAATGGAGGATGAGGAAGTCGCGGACCTGGTCGAACTGCGTCGCCGCCAGCCGATTATAGGTGTCGATCTCGACCGGCGAGAAGCCCTGGTCGGGGAACAAGGCGAGCAGTTTCGAGATGCCGGTCTGGACCATGTGGATGCTGGTCGATTCGAGCGGTTCGGTAAAACCGGAGGCAAGGCCGAGCGCGACGACGTTGCCGATCCACTGCGTCCG
>Ga0265797_10005349_pt1 | contig 18778 bp, 15 predicted proteins | sample P2T30metagenome_FD_192433 | JGI IMG/M metagenome (GOLD analysis project Ga0265797, IMG submission 192433) | Plant litter microbial communities from East Loma Ridge, Irvine, California - P2 T30 | ecosystem: Environmental > Terrestrial > Plant litter > Unclassified | place: USA: California... | reverse complement strand
GTGGCGGCGAGGGTCGTGGTCGTGGTGGCGGTGAGTTCCGTGGTGAGGGACGTGGTCGCGGCGAAGGCCGTGGCGAGTTCCGTGGACGTGGCCGCGGCGGTGAGGGTCGTGGACGTGGCGAGGGCCGCGGCCGTGGAGGCCGTGGTGGAGCCCAGTCCGGTCCCAACATCACCGACTCCAGCGCCTTCCCCAGCCTGGGCGCATAGAGTGCGCCAACACTTATTGCGGCCTAAATTCAGGACGTGCCTGGATCCGACAGTTAGCTGTGGATAAAACGAACGAATGAAACAATAAGCTATCTCATGAATGGACGAAGGAGCGGAGAGCCAAAGCACGATATCAAGCATGTCTGATAAAGGTGGCGGCGAGCGAAGATACTTACATCTCCCGGTATGAAAGCAATGTAGTAAACTTGAGCTCGACCGTGTTTTGTGTTTTGATTCCCCGCATGGTCTGCTCCCATTTTGTGTTGGTGCTTGTGTTTTCTCTGATCTATAACAATCAAAAATTGTACGTATTGAAGTTGTGCCTGGGTGTTTGTGATGATGTAGATTGTGTGTGTGGTCCGGATATCCAGTCTTTATTCTGATGAGCATGCGTCTCTGCTCTGACATTTGATTGTGTGTACGTACTTTTGCAAGCATGTGCCAACTCTTGGGTAGAGTAGTAATACAACGTAGCTGTTCCACACTTGTAGGTTAAGACTGAATTTGAATCATATCTTGGACACGATGCTTATAGAAGGAGAGGAGAGAGGAGAAGAAGAAGAAAAAGCAAACTTTTAGAGAGGATGTATTTTAGCAAACTATAACAAGATAACGGACCAAACACTTGCATGTACAAGTTTCAGAGGGTAAAACTGATCGAGAGAGGAAGATGGAAAGAAAGAAATGAATAAAAAACCAAGGCCCTCCCTCTACTTGGGGTAAATTGTCTTCACTATAAGAATTCATGATACAAATCCTTAGGCTAAGTTTCTTGTCTTTTCGAGGGGGGCTTACTTACAACGGAGGACTAGATAGATATGCATGTATAGATGTGGATTCTTCCCTCGATTGAGCTTTCTTCTTCATTTTTAAAAAGCGAGACTGACTGTGACAGGAGTAATTAATCAATTCGTAGTATACGCGTAGCACTTGTATATGGAATTATTTTCCCACACGCACATCAAAACGCGCTTGAGATGCTACCACATCTTTGCATATCCAAAAAGAATGTGCCAAGAAAAAGAGGAGAGAAGAAAAGAAGAAGAGAAAAACAAAACCGCTAGATATGCATGTTTCCTAATGCTCCGTCATCAATCGTCGGGGATGTTGGCCCGTCTCCTACTCATCATTCTCGTCTATCCCTCTCGCTCTCATGGCAGCTAGAATCTCATCTCTGCACGAGGCACAAACGAGGAGGTCACAGCGGTAGCAGTCGTATGCGAAGCTAAACTTTGGGGGTATCGTGCTGAATACGGCTGAAGGAGACTTGTTGAATGATGTAGGCTTGTCCGACATAACAAAGCTGTCCATGGACGCCCGGCGGTGCCGCTCCAGCTCCGTTGTTACAATTGTGTTGCCGTATGTGTCTACCACGCGACCTGGGTAGCACACATCTTTCATGGGCAAAGTATCCGGTACGCTCCGAGACAGTGGAGAGGCAATAGCGGCAGTAAGATGCGGTGCTGTTCCAACCGTAGCATCAGTCAGGGACAGACCACGAGGAGCCATGTATCCTGTATGCGCCCTTTGCCTACCTAGTATTCTCTGTGTTCCCCTTCCGATACCTCGGGCCGGTCCTCCTGCACCTGCTGGTACTGTCCTGGCTTGAGCCGTCGACGTGACAACAGGCGTTTCAATCACTGGGTGTATTGCGCACCAACAATTCATACACTCCATGCCAGTGGTTGCTGGGTCGCCGGCTAGCGCTTTCTCGAGCTTGATCGGGTACATTTGGAATTTGTGATAACATGACCATGATCGGTTCTGGTAATCTTCTCCTGGTTCGTTGCCGAAATCCAAGTCTTGTTCTTCCCAGTACCGCTCTCCTCCGCCATCCAAATTTTGTGGTTGTGCAATGGGCTGGGGAGGAGTCACGTCAGCTGATATGTCTGTGGTCTGCACATCTGTTGGCGCGGATTCGCCACCATTCTGAAGTTGTTGAGTCTGAGATGTCGCGACAGCCTGTGACTCATCTTCAGACTCATCCAGGTCCTCAATGTCATCGTACTCTTCCTCGTCGCGATTACAGTTTCCGTAGCATCGATCGAATACATCCATGCAAGCATAGCAGAAGTGAGCTCCGCAGCGACACTCCATGTGGTTGCAGCCAAACATGCGCTTGAGGCCATGGCCACACTTTGGGCACTTCTTGTAGCCCCAGCTCTTGAGTAGTTTCGTGGTCTCGGCATCAATACCGAATTCCGAAATAGTGCACATACTGTTGGGATGGGCGACTTGTCGGCAGTCTAGACAAATGCCAACTTGGCATTTTGGACACGGAAAGGCCTGAGAGACTGGCGGTCCTACTCCAGAGTCTACCCGCTTCCCCTTTGCAGTTGTTCGGTCTGGTAGAAGCGGGCTCGGAATATAAATGGAACATGTCGGTATTGGGCAGTAGAAAGGGTTTGGTGTCTGCCACTCGTCGTACTTGATCCTGAATTCGTCGAGCTCCTCTTTACTCAGAAGCGGCTTCGCGTAGTGAATCGGTATATGATCACAGCACTTTGGTGGCATGCGCGTTGTATCCTTGCAGGCTACAATGAACATGTGCTTGACGCATGATGTGCAGTATGCGTGCTCACGAATCTTGCATGGTGTGATAACCTCTTTCACGTGGCTGGGGTCTTTTGTATCTGGAAGTGTTGACAAGCAGACAATGCACAGTATTTGTCCTCTGGCTGGGCGGGTGCGCGGCTTTCGTACTGGGCGAGGAAGGGGCGCAGACGCAGGTTCGCTGTCCACTTGCTGGATAGACATCAAGCTGTATGCCGCTAGGCTGAAAGCGCGCTCTCTTGCCTGCTCCATGTCGGTCGAGGTTATGGCGTGTGTGGAAATCGGGGCAGGTGCGCTGTTGCGTCTTTGCGAGGTTGTTCGTGTTATGGTCGAAGTGGTGACAGTGATATCGTCGTAACAAAGCCCTTCTGGCAACTGGGGCGTGAGATCTTGGCGTTTTCCGCACGCGTTTGCGTCGTCAACATTGTAGTGTTGGGAAGTTGCACCTGGCGAAGCAGCTGCCTTTACTTGCGGTCGTACCGCTCTAGAGAACTTGGAACCCATGGTGACTGAGACAGAGTGAACAATTGTCAAATGAGATGCAATGGCAGATTCAGCTTATAGTCAGAGGCTTAATATATCTTGATACGGGGTGTTTGACTCAGAGAGACTGTTGACTGAACGAATAGCGGTTGGTTGCCTGCAGGCTGCCTGGCAGCGTTTGCAATCATTGGTGCAGATTAGGCAGCATCGTGACACCACACAGGTACCGTGCACGCTTCAGTTGTAACGACCTACGATTGGAGCCCAGCTTGCTTACCTCTCCGTGGTCACTGATTGATGAAAAAAAAAACACGTGCTCGTGGAAGCAAACGAGGCTGAGCACTAACGAGGAATCAAGCTTCAGCCCTCAGCCACAGGAGCTGGCCCATGATGCTACATGGCAGGCGACTGTGGGCAAGGAAAGGGTGGTGTGCGCCCTTCTAAGGGCTGTAGGCGATGCATATATAGGAATAGAAGTGAAAGATTGCCTTGGACCATGAGTTATCAAGACAATGTGAGTCCGTGCACCACAAAGTGTCTACGCTGTTTCGGGTATGGTCGACAAGTCGGAGCGAAAACGACGTCGACGTGCTTTTTATTCGCACAGGATTCGTGACAAGGTTATCAAGCAGCACCAGCAGATGGCGTGGCCTTGTTAAGTAGGTGCAAGGAAATTGTCTCGCAATGAACAAGCAAGTAGTCAACATGTGGCACTGATGCGCAACACCAGCAGAATCAAACGTCGGCCCCCCAAAAGAGCACTTTGGCAAAGCAATCATTGCTTTGGTTTTTTCTCTTTCGATATTTTGCAAGGCTATATCACAGGCATGTATCGACGTGTGGAATGTTGAGGGCAATATGACTGTCAATCAATTAATGTAGGGTTGTTCGCAGGGTGACAACGGTCGCAAGCGTCGGACTATCACGTGGCTGCCAACAAATCGGGAATTGGGGGTCAGACTAGAACGCCCATGTACCCGGGAAATGCTTCGGACGCTAACCGGTACTTCTGCATCGTCATGACAAAACGAGGTGAGGGCGCTGACAAGGCAAGGGATACTGGGACGCAGAGTGCATGTCCAAAGGGAACACCGGCTCGCAATTCCGGTTGGGGAGCTGGTTGTGGAGAGGAGAGTGGTACCAATGGGTCATTATGGGTCATGACAAGAGTCAGTGGGATCGGTGACGTGAGAGACTTTTCGCGTGTACCACCTACCGGGTGGAGCAGTCGACGAGAGAGCAGGGCCGGCATCGTTGGTGCTTACCAGATCATCCGGTGGAACAGTACCGATGCGTACTCGGCCGTCAGCTAGTTTCGTGAAGTTTTGCGCGAGTGGCAACGGTTCGGGCACAGAGGTGAGGGCGCGACGGATATATTGCCCAACAGGTATTGCCGAAGAGTCGCCAAAATGGTATGCGGGTGCGCGGAATCCGTCCGAGGAGCTAGATCGGGTTACGAGTCTGGCTGGTCGCGATACGGTGTAGATGGCGCGGCACAGTCAAAAGGCGTTGGTGTACGACATGGACCCCGCAATCGTGTGTTTACGTTTGCTTGGAGAAGCAAGTAGCGCGCCGCACGCAACTTGAGCAGCGAGCCTGGTGCGGTCGTGGCGTTTAAAAAAAAAAGTGGGAGCTCATGTGCACGTCAAGGCCTCAACGTCGGTAGGTACATGTGCAAATGACGATGTACACATACAGGATGGCCCATGGCGCCATCAAACCCGCACCTGGCTGTGCACCCTGCTCGACAGGGACGGCATGGAAATCGATCGTGGACTTGCAGCCGTTTGTTTATCCACGTCACCAGCCCTGACGTGATGCATATCCGAGCGAGGCTGGGTGTGTATGTGCCGTCTTGAGCGCATGCAGGCTGAGGTCCCTGGCAGCGACGAGCGAAGTGGAAAGTGGTCATGGGGTGGGTTGAGGGGTATTCGGTACCCAACAACGAACAAGCAAGACTGATAGAGTCGGGGCAATTGTGGGGGGTTCGGGCTGTGCTCCATGGAATGGTTGAGGGCAAGGCAGCGGGGATTAGCAGCGTCCTGCGAGCCGTCCCCGCAAAAAGCGACATCTGCTTGCGCCCGGGGTTGTGACGGCGCATGGCGCATGGCGCTAGTGATGCTGGGGAAGCTCTGCCCTTGTCGGGGGTGCTGGCCTGGCAGAAGAATTAAAAGCTGCCAGGCTGCCCGTGAAAGTGAAGGCCATTGTGTCTGCTGCGAGCGCATTCAACTCCCCCCCTTGCTTGCTCCCACAACAGTTCTGCCCGAATTGTTATTGTCTCGCTTGCACTTTGCGTTCCCCAGCCAACACGACGTCATGTTGTGGCTTGCACAAGCATTGCTAGCGGGCCTCGCCCACGCCCAGGTATGTACATACTAGAACACCACGACCATGTCTCCACGAGAGCGTCTAGGTCGCGCGCAGCAAAAGCTGAAGACATGACCGACTCGGCGCGTCTGCTGCTCCTTGCCCTCTTCCCCTTCCTCCGCGCAGTACAATTGCCACTCCCGTTCTTGTTTACGAGCCCTGGCTAACCATACCCAAGTACTCGAACAACACACCCTCGGGCCTGGACTTCGCTGAGAGTCCGCCATTCTACCCAAGTCCGTACGTACAGCCTCAACACCGTGCACCTGCAGGACCCTGCCGCAAGACGGTGGAGTTTGTAAGGGTCTTCGCCGTTTGTGGCAAGGAACGCCACCCGACCAAACTTCACAAGCCACCAGGGACTCGCCAAGTGCCCGTGCTGAAGAACATGGCTAACGTTGTCACAGTTGGGTCGAAGACACAACCGGCGACTGGGCCGATGCCATCACAAAGGCAAAGGCTTTCGTCAGCCAGCTCACCCTCCTTGAGAAGGTCAACCTGACTACCGGAACCGGATGGCAGAGTGAGGCCTGTGTCGGCAACGTCGGTGCCATTCCGCGTCTCGGCTTCGACTCTCTCTGCATGCAGGACAGCCCTCTCGGTATCCGCTTCGCCGACTACGTCTCTGCTTTCCCAGCAGGCGGCACCATTGCCGGTTCATGGGATCGTGGCGAGTTCTACCAGCGTGGACACCAGATGGGCCAAGAACACCGCGCAAAGGGTGTCGATGTCCAGCTCGGTCCTGCCATTGGTCCGCTTGGCCGCCACCCCAAGGGAGGTGTAAGTTGAAAACTCGCCCAACATGTGTGATTGCCGCTGACGGATTACCAGCGCAACTGGGAAGGCTTCTCGCCTGACCCCGTCTTGTCTGGCATTGCTGTTGCCGACACCGTCCGTGGTATCCAGGATGCAGGCGTCATTGCCTGCACCAAGCACTTCCTCATGAACGAGCAGGAGCACTTCCGCCAACCCGGCATCTTTGAGGACTTTGGCTTTGTCGATGCCGTCAGCTCCAACGTCGACGACAAGACGCTCCACGAGCTGTACCTCTGGCCTTTTGCCGACGCCGTCCGCGCCGGTACTGGCGCCATCATGTGCTCCTACAACAAGGTCAACAATTCGCAGGTCTGCCAGAACTCGTACCTCCAAAACTACATCCTGAAGGGTGAGCTCGGCTTCCAGGGATTCATCATGTCCGACTGGGACGCTCAGCACTCGGGTGTTGCCTCCACCCTTGCCGGTCTGGACATGACCATGCCAGGAGACACCGACTTCAACTCTGGCCAGTCTTTCTGGGGACCTAACCTTACCATCTCTATCCTCAACGGCACCCTGCCCCAATGGCGTCTCGATGACGCGGCTGTTCGTATCATGACCGCATACTACTACGTCGGTCTTGACGAGTCCATCCCCGTCAACTTTGACAGCTGGCAGCGAGACACGTATGGATACGAACACTACTTCGGCAAGGTTGGTTACAAGCTCATCAACCAGCACGTTGATGTCCGCATGGACCACTTCCGCAGCATTCGCCGCAGTGCCGCAAAGTCCACCGTTCTTCTCAAGAACTCTGGCGTACTCCCCCTTAGCGGCAACGAGAAGTGGACAGCTGTATTCGGCACCGACGCTGGCGAGAATCAATACGGCCCCAACGGGTGCGCCGATCGCGGTTGCGACAACGGCACCTTGGCCATGGGCTGGGGTTCGGGAACTGCCGACTTCCCCTACCTGGTCACTCCCCTCGAGTCTATCAAGCGCGAGGTCACCGACCACGGCCGAGTCTTCACATCCGTCACCGACAACTATGCCTACGCGCAGATCCAGGCAATGGCCAGCCAAGCTAGCGTCGCCATCGTCTTTGTCAACGCCGACTCGGGTGAAGGATACATCACCGTCGATGGCAATGCTGGTGACCGCAACAACTTGACTCTCTGGCATAGCGGCGAGACGCTTGTGCAAAACGTATCAGCTCTGTGCAACAACACCATTGTCGTTATTCACTCTGTTGGACCCGTGCTCGTCAACTCCTTCGCCGACAACGACAACGTCACCGCCATCCTCTGGGCCGGTCTTCCTGGCCAAGAGTCCGGTAACGCTATTGTCGATATCCTGTACGGACGTGAGAACCCCGGTGGCAAGCTTCCTTTTACCATCGGTAGCTCTGCAGCCGAATACGGCCCTGATCTCATCTACGAACCCACCAACGGCCACGGCAGCCCCCAGGACAACTTCGAGGAGGGAGTCTTCATTGACTACCGTGCGTTTGACAAGAAGAACATCACACCCGTCTACGAGTTCGGTCACGGTATGTCATACACGACGTTTGACTACTCGGACATCAAGGTCGCCAAGGTGGCGGCCAGTGCCTACACCCCCACGACTGGACAAACCATTGCCGCACCTACGCTGGGCAACTACAGCACGAACATTGAAGAGTACCAGTTCCCTGCCAACACGACGCGGCCCGCTACCTACATCTTCCCCTACCTCAACTCGACCAACCTTGCCGAAGCATCGCAAGATCCCGAGTACGGTGTCAACCACACCTGGCCGGCCAAGGCTACTGACGGCTCGCCTCAGGCGCGCATTGCGGCTGGTGGTGCGCCAGGTGGCAACCCCCAGCTTTGGGACGTGCTCTACACTGTCGAGGCTACCATCACCAACACCGGCAAGGTTGGCGGTGACGAGGTTGTGCAGTGCTACATTGCGCTTGGTGGGCCCGAGGACCCCAAGGTCCAGCTCCGAGGCTTCGACCGCTTGAGCATCCAGCCCGGAAAGAGCGCTACCTTCCACGCCGACATCACCCGCCGTGATATCAGCAACTGGGATGTCGCCAGCCAGAACTGGGTTATTTCCGAGTACCCCAAGACTGTCTATGTTGGTGCTAGTTCGAGGAAGCTGCACCTCAGTGCTGCCATGGACACCAGCGACTACAGGTAGTAAAACATGGCCGAGGTATGGCTCGGATGTTCTTGTTTAGTACCCAAGGAAGTCGGTCACGCGCAAGAGTAATGTTGAATTCTTTAATTAGATAGCTTTGGATAGCTAGCATTATGAAGCTACGATTCTTTTACACATGTTGTACCCAGAAGCAAGGTGTGGTGTGAAGATGTTTTTGTCGGCCTGTTGGCTCCCATGTAAGATGATGGTCACGGTATGCACCACAAAGCCTAGTTGAGGGGTAATCACTCGGCAATGACGTCGTGTATTCCAGGGGAGAAGTGCCAATCCAATAAGAGGGTGGGAAAGGTAGGAGAGACGGTGCAAAGGTGAATCGATCAAATCAAACCACAAGCAAACTGCACAGTTTTCCATGGGAAGGGTGGACAAGGTAGAGGAATGCGCTGTGAGTAAGCCGTGTCAGGGTTGGAATGGGCAAAGATTGGCGATATTTTCGTGTGGTGGGCTACCGTTGGGCGACAGCGATCGTGTTGGCCGCATGCGAACGCTTTTTTTCCAGCGCGGCTGATAGCGTCATTGTTTGCGCTTGGCGCACACAGTTCGGCAGCACTGCAGGAAGGGAGACGGGGCAGTCAATGTGCGGTATATAGCTCTGTTGATCGTCAGGAGGGAGTACATGTGGAGGTTTGGGTGGCGGTCATGTGCGAAGCCGCAGCCGTGGTTCACGTGTTCGAAATTTGCACATTGTTGTTGATCGGGGGTGCGCGCACGGTCCAGGGATGGGGGGAGGAGGCAGGCTGCAGGCTGACCACCAGCACTGGCGACGTAATTTGACGTCTTTCTGCGGCTCTGCGAACTAATCTCTCTATCAGACTATCAGGCTATCAGACTATCGATAGCCAATTCACCCTCTTGACCCCTTCGTGCCCCGTCATCACCGCCCCCACCCGCACGCGTCGCTGGCACTGCTGCAGCGATTGAGACCATCGTCACGCCACGCTAGCCGTCTCGTCGCGTCGTTGCTGAATAACAAACAGCTGGAAACATTGACGCTTCCGACGCCGACCGCACGCCTCCTGCGACGCTCCTCGCTCCTCACTCTCACCACCTCCCTGCGACACACGCGCGCGCACCCGCACCCGCACCCACCTCCCCCCCGCTGCTGCCCTGACGCTGCCCTCGCATCGCGCGCGCCCTATTGGGAACTGGACACGGACTGAGCGCGGTAAGCTGCAACCCTCGGGCGAGAGAGAGAGAAAGAGAGAGAGGGTCGAGTCGTGGTGGGGCGCGGTACCCTTCGCCCACGGCTCGTCACCACTTGCATCCCATGGTTTCATGATTCCATGATTCCACGGTTCACGGTCATGCAAACAAAACACACACACACACACAACACAATGAATTCATCCCAAAACACTCGCTGACTAGAGTTATTCTTCCCACAGCCGCACACCTGCACCCGCAATGTCGACTCGTCGCAGTGGACTCCGCTCGCGCAGAGACGCCCAGCAGCAGTCTGATCCCGACACGCCAGATGCCACGCCCTCGCGCAAGCGCAGGCGGGTGAGCAGCCCAACCGCAACCAGCGTTGCCGCCAACTTATACTCACTCGCACAGTTGAACGGTTCGGCCCAGGAAGCTGCGTCTGCATCTGCGTCTGCATCGGCCCAGGTCGACGCTCCCCGTACCCGCATCACCGAGTCGGTTGTCAGCAACGACTCCAACACGACGCTGCCCAACGCCGGCGACGCCGACAACCCCATGGACCCCATCGAGCGCCAAAACGTTCTGATTGCCGCCCTCCGCGTGCCCGCCTACGTGCCCCATGCTGCCGTCGACTATGCCAACGACCTCCAGTCCCAGCGCAACGAGGGCAAGAACATCGCCGCCTTCGCTAAGATCGCTGCTCGCGACTGGTGCTTCTTCGTCCAGGAAACCCAGGTCCGTATTGGCCGCGCAGACAACAACACCCGCGCCAACCCCCACAGCTCCCAGCCCATTGTTACTGGTTTGCCCGCAAGCGACTCGGACCGCCAGGACTGGGGTGTGCACATTGACCTTGGCCCAGAGCGCCAAATCTCCCGCGTTCATGCCGAAATCAACTTTGATTCGACCGACCAGAAGTGGTACATTACCGTCAACAGCCGCAACGGGCTCAAGCTCGACGACCGCCACCTGACGCGGGGAGAAAAGGCGCCGCTGCACTCGGGCATCTGCATCAGCATCATGAGCACCCAGATGCTGTTTCTACTCGCCAACACCGAGGACCATTTCCACCCCATGCTGTGGCGCCAGGTCAAGAACGAGGACGCGGCTGAATCTGACAACGACGGCAACCCACCGCCAAAATCACATCAGCATGCGCACCCCAGTGGGCCGACGCCGAAACGGGACCAATACGACCCCTTCCCACCATCTTCGCACCCTCGTCACAAACACCAATCTTCGCAGGCCTACTACAACCAGATGACATCCACGCCCGGTCACCAGCCAGGTACACCCATGACGATCCGCGCTGACAAGGACCCCCGCAGCAAAGGCTCGCCCGCAAACTTCTCTCGCGCCATTGTACTGGAGAGTGGGGACGATATCGACTACAGTCTGGACTCTGCCAAAGAACTGAAGCCGCCCCACAGTTATGCTCAGCTCATCGGCCAAGCTATCCTCAGCAGCGAGGAGGAGATGCTCACGCTTGCCAACATCTACGACTACATCAAAGTCCGCTATGCCTTCTTCAGACACACCAGCAGCGGTTGGCAAAACAGCATTCGCCACAATCTCTCCTTGAACAAGTCGTTCGCCAAGGTCGCCCGCCGCACAGACGAGCCTGGAAAGGGCATGAAGTGGAAGATTGCGGACAGCGAAAGGGATGAATTCGTCAAGAAGCAGCTGCTCAATCCTCGTAAAGGTGGTGGCATAGCCATAGGATACCGGGTGGATGGCTCAGGGCCTAGTTCGCCCGCGCTCGGAAATCCATCCCAGGCCACAGAGCGCCTGATCGGGGCACTGGAACGCGACCATGGCTCTAACCAATACCTTCCTCGGATCAAATCACCTCCGCGATCTGCCACGCCGCCTCTGTCTTCGGTTCCAATGGCGACTGAGTCGTACACTCCTGATCGTGGTCCACGCCCATACGGCGGCATCAAACAGTCACCGACCATCCGTGACCAGGATCGCTTTGTAACACCGGCCAAACGACTCGTGTACGGGGGAAACGAAGGCCCAGGACCTATTTATATCAAGAACGATGATACCAGACCACAATTGGAATCCTCGCCTGGCGTTGATCCCGTTAAGCAGAGCGTTCCGGGCATGAAGACCGATGTAAGCAACTCTCCACCAACCCTCTACTCGGACGCCGCGTCGAACAACGTCAACGGCAACTACGATGCAGGCCGTATGAACAACGCTCTCGTTACGCCACTTGTCACACGCCATGCGCCTCGGCTCGCGCCTCCGAGTACAGCTCAGATGCCCAGCCAATACATGGCCTTCTCTAGCCCAGCACCATTCTGGAAATTTGTCGACTTGGGCAGCACGCCTGGCAAGGGACATCTTGAACTTAGCCCAATTAAGCTTCAACGTCCAGATTTCAAGGATGGCGATGAAGAGGAGGACAACCACCCTAGTTCACCTCCTATGCTGCACGCCAACAGTGCCGAGCCCGAAGAGGATAAGGAGCAAGATGGCGATGACAAAGCCGACGAGGACGAGGATGCAGGGCCTGAGAGTCCTAGTCGTACTGTCTCGCGACCTGTCAGTCGACGTGAGATTGGATCACAGAGATCACGGTCAAATAGCAAGGTCAATGGTCTTGGACTGGGTATCGTGGGCAACGGTGGTATGGTCCGTGGCGCAAGCTTGACGAGCTTTGAGGAAGAAGTTGAGCCTGAAGAGGAGAGCTACGATCTGTCAAAGTAAGTCACCACAAGGATGAGAATTTCCAGTAAGCTACACAGGATGCTGATTTTGTACAGGGGTTTTGAGAAGATTGGTTCATTCCACCGCAGCATGGCGCAATCCCACGGCATGGTCAGTATCAGTAGTATTAGCAGTCGCTCTACTGCTACACCCCCGCCTCCCCATCAACTAGCTAGAACCAGCGTACCTGCAAATATGTAGGGCAATTCACACGATATGGTTCTGTGCAGGTTGGTTGGGTTTGGGTACATGGTGGCTCACCATGGCCCTCTGCTGTTTGATTACTTTCCATTTGCATTATTTCGAAAGGGCATAGGGCTTTGATTTTCTTTCTGTAACACGACACAATCATGGATAATCACTCCGCTACTTTACGGCGTTTTAGGAGTGTCTGAAAAATAAGGAGGAAAGAAGTTTACGACGCCATGATTTGTTGTCGTATGGATATGATGGAGGTGCAGGGAACGGTACAATGGTAGTTACTATATGCCGAAATGAGAAAGTTGCATATTTGTAATCACCTTCGGTTCTGTATGATGATATTCTATTCAAATTGAAAGACATGCTGTTGTAACCTTTTGAGTCTTTTCCTTTCTTGACTCTTTCTACACCTACATCTACACCTGTACCACTTTACTCCACTCTACGGCACTGCAACCACCCACGTCTTCTGCAGCTTCCTTTCTTCTTTCCTTCCTTCCTTCCTCGTCTTTTTTTCTTCTTCTCATCCAAACACTGCAATACCTAGAAACCACACAACTACCAACTCGTAAATCAGCAAAGGCGGTGGCCTCTCCAACGCATACATGAGACCCGCAAATGCGCAACGTAGTGGAATTGTCCATGCCATGAGTTTGCGATTGCCTTGGACTATAGTGATGAGTTGATACCAGCCTACTGCTATAGTACCGAGACCTATATGAGTTGGTTAAGTAAGATTTTTTGGGGGGTTAGGGTTGGGGTTTGTTAGGGAAAGAACAGGTGTATGAGATGATAAACCATGACTAGAAGAGAAAAAAAGTTTGTTTTATGACTGGTGGTGAGGGAGGAGGAGGAGGAGCAAGGGGAGAGAGAAGTAGGATTACTTACCAATATCTTGTAATGCTCTCTCTGGCCCTTCAACACCCGTAATGGCAGAGTATTCGGCTGCGTTGAAGAAGGGATAGGCGCCCAGTGCTATGTTTACGACTGCGTGTAGGATGAGGAGGAGGCGGGCGAGGCGGGAGATGGGCGACATTTTTATTTTATCTTGGTAGTTTGTATCAATGGTAATGACAAGGAGAAAAGAATGGCGTGTTACTTGCAAGAATGATTTTTTTGTCTAGGGTTGATGATGTTGGGCCAACGATGGAAACGGGTCCGTATGGGTAAGGCGCGCGCCGGGGTTGGGGGGGGATTTTGGTTTTTTTAGCGCCCCACGTGTGAGGATCGCTTGGTATATGGCGGTGGGCTATCTAGTGGGCTACTTCTCATTACTTACTAAGATAAGCTTCTTTCTCAACGCAAACTCATGTGATGTTGTTGTGGTTATGGTGTTTGGAAGTAGATCTGTCTTTGTACATTTCACAGTGGTACTGTAGTTGTGAGGATCATCAGCTGGGGGTAATGCATAATCGTCTAGAGGGTTAATGATCTAGTATGTATATGTAAGCATTTTTGCTTACTAAAGGTTATATCTACTCATCTACTCGTCCAACATGAAGTTCAGGTTGTAACTCGCTTTGTTACATTTTGCGTCTACTATACATCTGTCCCATCTCTCGTCGTCTCATCATCATAGATATCGTCTTCTCCTCTTGCAACCACCCCGTGGTAATCTTAATTTGCGAGCACAAATCTATACCTGGGCTTGCCTTCTTCAAACTCCACAAGCGCCCGGTTTGCCTCAGCCATTGGAACCGTCTGCGTCCAAGGTTTTACCCCCTTATCCTTAACCACCTGTAACATCTCCTTGATATCCTTTGGTGACCCAATAGCCGATCCCGTAATATTTACCGCATTCATAATAAGCTGCCACGCCACAAACCCAGGCAAAGGATCCTCTGGCGCACCCACTTGCACAAACGTGCCACGGAACGCCACTAGATTCAGATACCCAGAAAACGGCATCTTGTCCGATGAAACGGTCGAAATGATAAGGTCCAGCGAGCACGCATTCGCACCGCCACTCCAACCATCTTCTTCCGTGGCGATGAAGCGGTCTGCACCCAACTTCTTTGCATCCTCCTCCTTAGTCCGTGTCCGTGAAATGACAGCGACTTCCTTTGCGCCCATGGCTCTGGCAAACAGCACGCCAAAATGTCCCAGGCCGCCCAATCCAATGATACCAACCCGCTTCCCGGCCGCACCGTACCTCTTGAGCGGTGAGAAAACCGTGACACCGCCGCACATGAGTGGCGCCGCATGCTCGCTCTCAATGCCATCCGGAATGGGAATGACAAAGTGGCCAGGCGTACGACTGTACTTTGCATAACCGCCGTAGCTCTTACTCTGCGTATCGGGAAAAATGCCATTGTACGTGCCCACAATCTTGGAACAATGGTTCTCCAGTCCGTCGGCGCACATGGCACAGTCGGGCTTTAAGCAGGAGAGAGCTTGTGCGCCGACGCCGACGCGCTCGCCCACTTTGACATGCTTGACGTTGCTGCCGACGCGGACGGCCTTGCCGACTATCTCGTGCCCAACAACGCATGGGTACATGGCAGGGCTCCAGCCGGAGCGTAGCGTGTGCAAGTCTGAACCGCAGACACCGCAGTGCGAAATCTGTATGTCGACGTCGTCTTCAGACCAGGGCTTGGGCTCGTAGCTTTCCCATTTCAGGTTTCCCATTGCGGAGTCAGGATCGTGGCCAGCCCAGCCTTCAAAGGTATAGTTGTAGTCTGTCATTTTGGTGTTTGGTTGAAGAGATGAGGTATTGTTGTTGATCGCTGATGGAGATTGCACCTGTGCTGAGATCTTGGATAGACGGGATAGTGCAGACATTATATCTGATTTTCAATTTCATTCAAACCTTTGTAGCTTTACCCAACACTCTATATGATTAATGATACAGTCAGCTTCCTCCATGACATCTGCCGCTCTGCTGGACTCCGGGCCGTCTCGGATATGCTGTTATCGGGCCTTTTGCATATCATTGCCCAAGATAAGACTGGGATAAATGACGCAGAGACGTAAGGTTGTCGGGTAAAATCTTACTGTAAGGGGAAGAGGAGGGGATGAGACAGAGAGAAACTTTATGGAGATCATCATATGATCGTGTGGGGAGCAGCCCGGGTTGACTCGATTTCACATCTCATAGTAATCCAGTTTTGTTCTATTCAAGCCTAACACCAGCAGGAATCAATGAGGTTTTCTTATCTATTAGCTCACCAAATTCTTCATGTCTAGTTACTGTTGTATGGCTGGTACTGTGGAAACGTAGCTAGTTGATAGACCTTACACTTTCCAGGCCTGTCTGCCGACAGCCCCACTGAAGTACGGGCAACCTGAAGACGACGACGTTCCCTTCCCCACATAATCGGAGCAAACGTCGCTCGTTTTTTGGTCCGCTCAAGAGGCTCCAGATATGCTTATATCTCGACTACCCAATGAAGATGCAAACCCGCTTGGACTTGCTCAAAGGGGCCACCTCATTTGTATTTAGTCCACATGCAGGCTCCACTTCCCGTCACCCCAGTTGTCGCCAAGCCGGTTTATTTTACAAAGGTGCCGTAAAGCTGGTGGTCGTGACGTCGAACCGGACAGTCGTTGCCAAGCACATTCGTACCCCTCAGTGTGCTCTCTCAAGATTGGTCAAGTCGTCTCTGGATCGAATCTGGAACGCTTTAATCAGTAAGCAGGTCTTCTCCGCCTTGTAACGACGTCTGCAATACTTGCGGTGAAAGTAAAGTATGTGTATAGAGTTTTACGCCATATTAGAGGTCCACCCAGTTGACGTTAGGGTCCAAAACAAGGCTTATTAATATCCCCTAATACGTAGCGAGGATTACTCAGTTACGAGAAACTCAACAGGTACTTGGACTTTAGAGCAATAAAAGCCCTTATTATATCTAGATGTTCGTATTGCATTGCTTGGATGACGTGCAGAGGGTCGTCTCACACTGCCCGACCGCTTACTACTAGAAAATTACTAGGTCGTTATCGCATTCGCGCCTCATTTGCGGAGCGCTTTGTTTTGAGACATAGCAGAACTCCTCTACCACAGAGTCAGGAGTCACTTTTTATACATGGGTGTCCTCGACACTTGCCCAGCAGCTTCTCCTGAGAGACTCACTACCACTTCTTGAGCATTGTTGAATTTCCCAGTCCAACATCCACTAATAGCCTGGCCACATTCAAAATCATTTATATGAGGAAACTCCCCTCGAGAAAAGCGAGCGGTAATTTCATCCTCTGACAAGTCATCGTATGGTTCACGGCCAGCCATAATGAAATACATAACAGACCCCAACGCAAACAGGTCGGATTTCGGATTTGGCGTAGATGGAGGATCTCTTGGAAGGAAGAAGGCTGTGCTCTCCATCGCCTTTCCATCAAGCTCACCAAACAGAGAGCCAGCAAAGTCGCAGAGTTTGAGGTTAAGCTTTCCGTCGAGAAGAAAGTTGTTCGGGTGAATATCGCAGTGAATGACGTCTTTTGAGTAGATAAATGCAATGCTCTCTGCTGCTTGTTAGACCTATTTCTCTTCTTGCTAGATAGGAATGGTTTTGAAATCTGTTATAGAAAAGTAACGGTGAATATCACTATTAACCTCGAATTAGAACCTAAGACTATACTTATGTTTGCCTAAGTACTTGACGAGTCTTTAGTGACTTCCTAATGCTGTAAGGATGTGATGCTTAATATCCAGGCCCTTTATTGCCTAGTAATCGTCTCTGTCATGAACGTATTTGAGAATCGTACTATCTAGGAGTAAAGCCGGTCGTGCTATATTGCCACTAAACAACATTTGTTATACCCTAGGGGGATGTTATAGCTTGATATATTTCACACTTGACTGCGGACAAGATGGATCGACGTGCAGTTTGCCGTCCATTGGCACGGCTGTCCTATTGGAGAAAGTGGCCAGACCCTCTAACATAACATATATTGGATGCGGAAGAGAGATGTGTTATTAATTAGGCCTAGTAATGACAGTTGAGAAAGAATTAGATTAGAGTAGAATGTTTAGCGATTTTAGAGTTTTAGGGGGATTGGGCGCTAAAAGGGAAATCCGCGTGTCTACAAAGTCGATTAGTAATTAAACACCCCGCAACACTATTGTGCTCTAACGTATATCTTATCCAATAAGACTGGACTTATGTAGAGCAAAAAAGTGACATGTTGCGGAGCGTCTAAGGGAAGCTGGTCCCAGTTTGGTGATACTCAGATGAAAGTGAACATTTTGCACACAAACAATAAATTTCACCAACTCACTAACTTATACATATCACATTCTGCCTCGACTTGATGAACTCATCACATTTAAATTTCAATAAATTATCATGTGTCCAACGCGGGCTGACGATGGCGCAGAAGAGATCCTTTCCTGTGCCACACACTTACATTGCTCCCTGACAAGTAACAAACAGTCAGCTTAGTGCATTTACCAACCAACCATAAACACTTCGTAGACGCTTCGTATACGCCGCAGCGCTATACGAAAGATAACCAAGCCCTAGGTATTTCAAAGCAATGGTATAAGGTCAAGACTTCGTCCCGCTTTTTTTCAATATCATCCACGTACTCTTACTCCTGTTCTATCAATAACCGAAAATCATATTTTAAATAATATCCCAACTTCGCAAACATCCCCTCGACTGTTCATAGGTACAAACGTCACGTTAATACTATAGTCTACACCTGCGGTTATTCTAGGATCACCTACATAGTTGAATGAAGTAGATGCTGCGATGGAACGTGCGCCCCCGTCCCAGATAAACACATGGGATCGACTAAAGCCCGCCGACCTTGTAATGTTTGTCTTGTATGAGCAATAACATGCCCAGGTAATCTCAGTATAGTCTACCTTTGAACCGTGAAGTAAACTTACTGTAGTGCAGTAAAGGTTTTAAGTCGAATTCCGTGTTACAGTAATAGGGACATATAGCAAGATTGACTGGGCGATTACATGCCGGTGTTAGAAACAGGCCAAAGCCTAGTTTACCCTACGCTACTTGCCCTGCAATTTCTCTGTAATATGAATGCAAGGCATATGAATACAAAAAAGAAAAGAATATATCGACCTCTTGCTCCATAACACTTGATGGTTCGATCATAGTATGCGGCATAATGATGATTCAACCTGCTCATTACCACTTTCTTTAGGTTTCCCCCAAAACCCGAGAAGAGCCATTAGCTCTATG
>Ga0265797_10005348_pt1 | contig 18779 bp, 13 predicted proteins | sample P2T30metagenome_FD_192433 | JGI IMG/M metagenome (GOLD analysis project Ga0265797, IMG submission 192433) | Plant litter microbial communities from East Loma Ridge, Irvine, California - P2 T30 | ecosystem: Environmental > Terrestrial > Plant litter > Unclassified | place: USA: California... | reverse complement strand
GCCATGGCGACCACCGTGCGTTCACTGCGCACCGGGTCGGAGCAGGACCTGCGCAACCAAATGCCGCCCCTCCAGACAGCCTCCCTCTCCCTATCGCGCACCAACACGGCCCGCACGCGCCCTCAGCACCCGTCCAAGGGCCCGACGGCAGACACGATGCCTCCCGAGGCCATGATCAAGTCACCGGTCTCTCCCGTCGGCCACCAGCGCTTCGTCATGACCGACTCGGTCGCCGCACGCTACCTCGAAGACGACCCCAAGACCACCGTCCTCGCCCGCCGCCAGAGGATCGAGGGCTACGAGATATATCTGGTCGAGCAGTGGGCCTGCTCCCGCTCGCACCCCACCTTCCTCATCACCACATACACGGGCAACCCCGAGGACGTCGTGCTGGCCTCCATCATCAGCGTGCCGGCAGACGAGGCAGCATGGTCCCCTCAGATGCGCTTGTACTTCAAGTCGCTGACCGAGTTCCATGCCCGTCCCAAACAGACGCCCTACGGAACCCTGATGATCACCAATCTCAGCGGCTTCCCGTCCGCCCTGACCGTCATCCCCATACCGGGCGGCGAAATGAAGAAGTACCGGGAGCTGTTCGTCGTCAACGAGGACCTCAAGCGACTGGGCTGCTCGGGTCGTCTGGGACTCAAGCTGGCGCCGGCAAGCAGTGCGACAGAGGCCAAATTTCACCAGCTTTACCGCACGAGTGAAAAGATCCCCTTCAACGCATCCGTCATCGAGCTGGTCAAGCTGTGTCAAGTCGCCCTCGTCCTGTTTGGAAAGCTCGAGCCCGAATATGCCGATGGCCTGCTCTGCGACGTCACCGAAAAGGCCGTCACCGACTGGTGGGTAGAGTTTGGGGCCGAGTACTACACAGTCGAGCCCCACGACGGTATCCTTGGTCCTACGACAGTCGCAGCGCTGTTGGGCATGCTCATGGGTGCGCGGAACAGGCTGAGCGCATGCAGCGCCCCCGTCTCGAAAGACGTCTTCGACATTGAGAGCACAAAACGAGGCATTGCGCACTTTCAAAAGTCCCACCACCTTACCAGAACCCGTCGTCTGGACAGGCAGACTCTCGACAAATTACGTAGAGCGACTCTCAAGGCCGCGACCAAGGAGGGCTGGGCTGTTCCTCGCGCGTTCAAGTCGACAGTAGCTGAGCTAGGCGGAAAGGGAGGCGAAATGGTCATGGGCATGGTTGGAGCAGGTCAGAAGGATGGAATAGCTGAAGTCGAAACCGTCGATCTGGACCAGTTCGTGGAGCTCGTACGTGGCGATCATGCCAAGTGGTTGTGGCATGGCAAACCTCGCAAGTCGTCGGGCGACATGTTCAACCGCTTACCTGGGGAAGAAGGCCCCGACTCAGCAGACGACCAGGAACACAAGCCCAAGGCGCTTACTAGAGAGTCGACACTTGATTATCACCGCCTCATGAAGCGCGAGAACACGGCAGATGCCACGAAAAAGCATGAAGTCTTCTCACCGGACGGCATGGAAAAGGACAAAGACAGAGACCCATTTTCGAAGCGTGCTGCCATCAAGGCTATTCCTGGAAGCGGACTTCGCCACATCAAAGACGCTGTTGGCCTTCGAACGCACGCCAGCAAGCTGTCAAGAGAAGAACACGGCCGGCATGGTCTTCATCGAAGCAAAAGCGATTTGCGCCCACCGCAGTACGCAGAGGCAAATGGTGTACATACACATGGCGACGACGAGCCGTCGTCCTTGTCCTCGCAGCGCACACTCGCGGAAGACGAGCCTTACTTCACCAAAGTTTTGACCGAAACACCCAACGAATCTGCCGCGTCACTTGCCCTTGACAGAGCACCACATAAGTGCCCAGGTCAGCATGAGCCCTCGGGGCTCAGAACGTCTGTTGCAGAGAGCGACGCATCAATCCCACCAGACGCTGCCGTAAACTCCGTCTCGGGCTCTCTATATCATGGCGTCGAACTCAACGAACGCTTGCCTATCGAGGAAGCTCATGAAGTTCCTCCCCTGCTGCGGCGCACTTTATCTGGCGACCCCTTGGACTTCTACCAATCGCCACACGAAGACGAGTGGTGGCCCCGCAACCTCTCCTTCAGCGTCGCAGAAGAAAACGTACTACGATGGCGCAACATCGCCGCCGCAGAAGTGGACGAAGAAGCCATCGACGACACAGACACTTTGACTCACACCCTCACTGCTAAACTCGCCACCCAAACGTTACAATCGGAGCACTTGAAGCGGCTACATCACAGGCTCGCGACACTGTCTAGCACAGATACAACGTGGGTCGCCGCGCGCCTCACAGACCTCACAGAGCTCGAGAACTCAGCCGATGCCGACATTGAGACTCTTGACTCAATCTACTACCCGCGCCTAGACACATATCACGCCCTAAGGGAAGACGCCCATGCTGCCATTACAAACAACCGTTCCCAGCTTACCGTGTCTGTTCGCGAACTTGGCAACCTGGGTGACAAGCTCGACTACGAGATCAGCACGCTACGCAGCAAGGTGGAGGACGTCGAGGATGCACTGGGAGAGTTTGGGAGACAGGTTGAGTTTGTAGAGAGTAGAGCGGAGGAGCTGGAGAGGGTGTTGGGGATGAGGGAAGGATGGGGGCATTGGGTGCTTAGAGTTACGATGGGAATTGGGAGACCACCGGGTTTGGGCGCGTAGAGGTTAGGTGCTTGCATAGGAGTTTTGGGGCTCTTGCGTTTATGGATACCCAGTCGCAGACGCACGCAACTTTAATGTACATTTTTCGTCTCGCTCTCAACGAGATGTTCTATTGTAATCGCTGGCAATGCTCCACTTTCAGCCAAGTGCTAATGCATGTTGACAGTAGGTGGTAGTGGTATGACGAGGGAGTGGCGTCTCAGCCCTGTGGTAACAACGGGACCCCACATCGGCATGCTGCGTTGATCTACTAGACCCCACATGCACTATATTCTCAAGTAAGATATGACATGAAATCGCAATCGTAAACTTAGATTATACATTCATTGACAGAACGCTGATTTGATCTCAAGGATCCAATATCTACACCATGGCGTTTGAAGAAATGAAAGATAAAGTCACTCCTGAAGTATGTTCAAGCCCCACAAAAGCTCACATATTCTGGATAAACACATATCCACCAAGATTCCGCATCAAGAAGTCCATCTCCAGACAGGCAAACTTTACTGACTGCACAACCAGAACCACAGCCGTGAAGCCTCGCCAGCTCGGGGATCATCCGTCGCCCAAGCAGAAGCCATTCCCAAGCCATGCAAGCCTCTCCGCCAGTGGCAAGACGAGCAAAACATCGACAGAGACGCACAAATTAAGCTCACAAAGCTTGTGCACATGCGATACCAGCACCCTGATCTCGATCAGATTACTACATTTTTGCGTGACTTCGGGATGAGCGTGGCGAAAAAGGAAGATGGAAAGAGATGGTTCAAGGGCTACGGCAACGACCAGTACGTGTACTACGCGCAAGAAGGCGAGAAGAAATTTCTTGGCGGGACCTTTCAAGTTGAGACCTTTGCGGAGCTGCAAAAGGCCTCGAAAGTCCCTGGCGCAAGTGCAATCGAAGAGTTAACGGAGTCCCCAGGAGGCGGGCACCTTGTAACACTCCACGACCCCGAAGGTTTCCCTATCAACCTCATCCACGGCCAAGAAAAGAAACAACCCGGCCCATACCCGGAGATACTAATTACAAACTACGAGCACGAAAAGCCACGCGTTGCAAGATTCCAGCGCTTCAAGCCGGGTCCCGCAGCCGTGCACAAACTCGGCCATTACGGGCTGTGTGTGCAGAATTTCCACGATTGTATGCAATGGTACACGCGCACATTCAACATTGTGCCTACTGATTTTCTCTACGTCACCACACCACAAGGCCAAAAGAAAGACGTCGCTATCTTCGCGCACATCGACATCGGCCCTGCGTACACCGATCACCACACCATTTTCCTCTCTACGAACGCGACTTCACATGTACACCATTCTTCGTTCGAAGTTCACGACTTCGATACGCAGAGTCTTGGGCACGAGTGGCTTGCGAAAAAAGGGTATAAGAGCGTGTGGGGTGTGGGCAGGCATGTGCTCGGCAGTCAAATATTCGACTACTGGTGGGATGTGAGTGGGAATATGATTGAGCATTATGCGGATGGGGATTTGGTGAATGAGGAGACGCCGGTGGGGTGGGGCGAGGCGGGGGATGAGGGGTTGGCGGTTTGGGGTGAGTGTATTGCGTTTCTCGATGCAATGAGGATCTTACTGACGTTTGAGTAGGACCGGAAGTGCCGAAGTGGTTTTTGGATTGAAGGGTTGTGCGCGGCTTCGTCTGACACTTCACCACCTTACCTAGCTACGTACCGGGACAATCCAGGAATAGAATGAACCATGGCTCCGTGCGGCTGCTTTGAGTAAACAGAAAGTATGCAGAGTGTGTATTGTCGCGTGTAGAACACTGCGTCAGCCATGTTTGCGCACTTCACCACCACCAACCTACTAAAACAACCAAACGAAAAAAAGGAACAATACAGTCAATGACCCTTCCACTATTCCTGGGAGGCTTATTGAAGCAAACGAAAAGAGTGCGGGGTGTGGTTTTGCTTGTGGCGGCCCTGACTGCGCACTTCTCTCTCACTTCACCCATCACTCCCAAAAAAAATGTAAAAAGATGATTAAACGCAGCACAACTGCCTTCTTCCGTACCAGGGAATCGAACCCTGATCTTGCCGGATCCACAGTTTTGAGAGCGGCATATACTAGCCATTATACTAGTACGGATGTTGAATTGAGTTATGGAAGGTTTCGGAGTTGTTGAAAATTTATACCGCATTTTCGCGGAGGATACGGGTGACAACTTGAGTAAGTTCTGGTGATAGTAACGAGTGTGATGATGTGAATCTTTGGTGCGAAGGGTGAGATTGGTGCGTGTGTGAGTCAATGAAATGGGGTGTGTGGAGCGGACCGAGAAAACTCTGCTGCAGATTTTACTATAACGGCGACGATATTTTGGACACAGGAAGCTGCACACGCTCGAGACAGGGAACATATACTTGAGAATCTTGGCCTTGATTTTGAAAATACTCGTGAGAAAGTACATGTTACAGGAGTGGGTCCCGTCTCGCTTTACTACTGCCATGGAGAAAAGAGGTTTATCACGGTAGTGAACGACCTACTTGATTTGAAAGTACGGACGGAATACATAAGCATCCCGAAATCATCTCGAAACCGTGTCGGTAGGGCAAGTTGACGGGACTGTGGGGTAGAGGATTGGAGAACACCGGAGTTGGGAGGGAAGAACACTACAAGCGCCCCACCGTCCAGTAGCCGATATCATACAGCCTTGTGTCTCTACAAAGGTTACCATCAGTGATCTTCCGTTGTTCTCAGAAACTCTCTGCTCATTGAGTTGAGGGGCTGTGTTGCATGCGGCGAGCTTCGGCCAGTGCGGATTCGTTCCGCGAAGGTGCTGAACGACAATGTGAAGCACATTCTTCTACCTCAACTACGAATGAAGACAAGGCTTTTGGCATCCTCGACCGAAATTGCTCGGCCGGCCGGCAGAGCACGACTTGTATGATGCGACGTGCATTTCTCTTTCCAAAGCACCATCACGATTGGCTCAACGGGCAACTCTGGCATGTGATGGTGTGGCGCCTCCGCACAAGTGCAACCCCAGACGGTGGACCAAAATCGCGGCTTGGAGCGGGTAACTTACCCTGCCTCGGCTGTATACAACTGCGGCAACATTCTTTGTAGCCATAATCTCACGCACAGTTTCTACTCGACTTACTCTACACATACCAAAACACCATGGCATCATTCTCCAAGTCACTCAGGCCACTTCTGCGCACTGCGACGGCTTCATCGCGCTCCTTACGGCCAGCTGTGCGCGCCGCCCCGCAGTACGACCACACCACAGACTGAAGTCAAAATATACGATGCTAACTTCAGCTCATAGAAAACGATGCCTCTCAGTGACCCCCACGCGGCGCGATGCCCACGACCAGATGGACATCTCTGATGTACCACCAACACCCATCACCCACCTGTCTGAGACGGAGATGATGATGGGCGAGTCCGTGTCCAAGTTCGCGAACGATGTCGTCCTACCCAAGGCGCGAGAGATGGACGAGGCCGAAAAAATGGACCCCACGGTTGTCGAGTCGCTCTTCGAACAAGGCCTCATGGGAATCGAGATTCCGGAGGAGTACGGTGGCGCTGGCATGAACTTCACGGCCGCCATTATTGCCATTGAGGAGCTAGCGCGTGTAGACCCAAGTGTCAGCGTCATGTGCGATGTCCACAACACACTCGTCAACACCGCAATCTTGAAGTACGGCTCCGAAAGGCTCAAGAAGGAATGGCTACCCAGGCTGGCCACAGACACTGTCGGCTCCTTCTGTCTGTCAGAGCCCGTCTCAGGCTCAGACGCCTTCGCTCTCGCCACCAAGGCCACACGAACAGACAATGGCTACAAGATCAGCGGAAGCAAGATGTGGATAACGAACAGCGTCGAAGCCAACTTCTTCATTGTCTTCGCCAACCTCGACCCAAGCAAGAAGTACAAGGGCATCACAGCCTTCATCGTCGAGAAGGGCACACCTGGCTTCTCGATCGCGAAGAAGGAGAAGAAGCTCGGTATCAAGGCTAGCAGTACTTGCGTCATCAACTTCGACGACGTTGAGATTCCGAGTGAGAACCTGCTGGGCAAGGAGTTCGAGGGCTACAAGTACGCCATTGGCCTTCTGAACGAGGGTCGCATTGGTATCGCAGCACAGATGACCGGTCTGGCATTGGGCGCATGGGAGAATGCCGCAGGGTAAGCATAACCTTATTCCCATCTCTCCAGCCCTTACTAATAATCCTCAGCTACGTATGGAACGACCGCAAGCAATTCGGCCAACTCGTCGGCGAGTTCCAGGGCATGCAGCACCAGCTCGCGCAAGCGTGGACAGAGATCCAGGCCGCTCGCGCCCTTGTCTACAACGCGGCGCGCAAGAAGGAGGCCGGCGAGGACTTTGTCATGGACGCCGCCATGGCGAAGCTCAAGGCGTCGCAGGTCGCGGGCACGGTGTCGGGCCAGGCTGTGGAGTGGATGGGTGGCATGGGCTTTGTAAGGGAGGGACTTGCCGAGAAGTACTTCAGGGACAGCAAGATTGGTGCGATTTATGAGGGCACGAGCAATATTCAGCTCACGACTATTGCGAAGCATTTGCAGAAGAAGTATACGAAATAGGTGGAAGATGATTGAGATGGAATGTTGTGTTGGATTTTTTTTGTGCGTTTGACGTGTGGTAAAGCATCTAGCTTGTTCCTCTATCAACAGATGGCGGCGATTAATCACACCGCTGTGGAACATGGAAGGCGCTCTCATCATTTTGACCACCAAAAGTGAGGCTCCAGCATCCACCACGCACCCCACCAAAAACAACCACATTTTGACACCCCGGTCCATCTCGAGCACAGGCGTCAGAAAACAAGGTTCCAACACCGACGATCTTTCACATGCAGATAGGATCGCAGCTGGGATGATGAGACAGAGCCGGGTGGCTGGAAGCGAATTGACGCCACGAGCCCAGTCACCCCTCACGAGATGGCATTTCGCAGCGGTGCGATGAGTCGCACTGCATGAACCAGAGAAGACGTGGAAAGCCACGAGTGACGCACAATGCGGCCATCCCATACCGCCTGTCATTGAAGGCGGATAGCGGCCGTGGTGCATGTCAAGCTCGGAGGTCTCTCCACTATCGCACGATGCTTGCGGGACGCAATGACAGCTTGAGAGACTTGCGCCAGCGCTTGCCGGCCACTTTACTGTCGCAATAATGCTTTTGATGCTTCCCCTCACCCGTTCTCTGAGCTGCATCACTCTCTGACGGCTGCACACTTGAATTGAGGCTGCAGCTGCATGCCCAGCGCATCGCCGCGGGACTTTTCTCCACGCGCTATTTTCTACGAGATCTTCTGCCGACGACCCATACCTACTCATCTCCTTCCTGTCGCTCGCGTAGTATTCTTATCGCCCATTCCATCCTTGCCGTTTGACTTTTCGCAACGCATGAAGTCTGCGTTTGGATTCGATGAATCCAAATTGCACGCCAGCAAATCACAGCAACGGCACATGTGGCTGTCGCGTGTCAGACCACCGAACGACCAAATACTTAGAGAAGATCAAGGACCACTGCTCGACTCCACCTGGAAAGTTTGGGAATGATTACTTTAGTCGACCACAAACAATGGCGTCCGAGTTACGGCCTCCGGATGGCGATCAGCGACCTGCAGCACCTAGTCGCACACGCACCGCAGTCGAGAATCTGCTCCCAACTGGAGTCGTAAGAAGGGGCAGCAGACGCCCGGCACATACGCCTCAGCTCGAACGATCGGTCTCTTCGATGGCGGACAGCTTCGTAGATTACTGGGGCCAATGCTCTCGCAATCCTCCAGATGGGGATGGCGCTAAAACACCAGAGCTGAAGAAAGATGACGGGCTCACACCGATATCGAATTGGGCACACCTCAACTACATGAAGACTCAGCGGAACCAGTTGCGCGCGGATCTCACGGCACACCAGGTCGCTGGTGCCCAGGCAAAGCGGTCTGTTGCTTCACTGAGGCGATTGGCATTTCGCATGGCAGTCAACATCTCAGTCAAGGAGAGGAAGATCGCTACCAGTGCGAGGAACTTGGCAAGCAGCAGGAAGAGCGGCTATCTGGAGGGAAAGGATGCGGAGAAGAGGGTGGAGGAGTTGAGACGAGCACTGCGCATCGAAGAGGGGCGGAACAAGGAGATCCTAGAGGCTTTGGAGCGTGCTTCGATGCTGACTTTGCAGTATGCGAATCCTTCCGATCGTCCGCGCAATGTGCTCTCGCCCCCTGCATCGCCCCCGACACGACTCTCCAACCTGGCCATGACAAGTATCGCTGGTCCGCGAACCCCTCCCCGATCGACATCCTCGTCGTGGAACGAGACTGACTGGGATCTCACTCCTGGGCTTGCCTCGCCGACCGAAATACGCACCTCCGACAGTCGCTTGATGCGAGCAAAGCGCGAGTCCGATCAAGCGTTATCTGCTTGCCGACACCGTATAAACGAACTACAAGCGGAGTGCACAAGGAGCAAGGAGAACGGTGAAACGCTCGAGGCGTCCAAAAGCAGTCTTGAAAAGGAGATTGCGGAGCATCAATCACGGATTGCGTCACTTGAAAAAGCTCACGCCTCGGTAGAAGAGACCCTTCAGTCTACGAGGCTGCAGGTGGAGGTGTCTTCAGGCCTGGAAGACGGTTTGAAGCAGATGCTGAGGGCGAAGAACAGGGAGCTGACTGGCTTGCAGCAAAGCAGCGAAGAAGTACAGCAGACTATATCGGCGCTACAAGAAGAGAAGACTGGCTTGCTGGCACAAATTGAGGATCGTAACACTCGGTTGAACGAATTTGAAAATCGCGTTTCAACCCTAGAAGAAGATCTTAGTGCATTGCGCACGAAGCTTGAAACAGCCAAACGGGAAGAGAACTCTCTGCGCAAACAGCTTTACGAGAAAGAGAGCTCAGAGGAAGATTTGAGAAAGAGGCTCGATCGGGGGTCCAAGTACGAGCAAATTCTGCAGAAGAAGATTGCCGAGCATGAGCAGGATATACTCAGCAATGTCAAAAAGATTGAGATCGGAGGTGGCCTCATTTCGACGTTGCGTGAGCAGCTCAAACATTCAGAAAGCAGCAAACAGGATACCGAAGAAGCATTGACAACTCTACGAGCCGAATTGTCGAATTTGGAGTTTAGCCGCGGGACAGAGGCAGAGGAGCGAAACCTTTTGTTGGCAGATTTAGACTCCACGCGATCTGCTAGGAGCAAGATGGAATTGGAGATGTCTACCAGCAAAGATGCTCTGGAACAGGAGAAAGCCGACAAACTCCATCTACAGTCCGAGCTATATAGGCTCGAATCTACCAAGAACCAGCTTCAAGTTAGTTTGCAGGCAGCCGAAGGCCGCATACACTCGCTGGAGAGGCTCGGTGATGCCTCGCAGGCCAAATTCGAGCTTCTTCGGGACGAGAAGGCATCTATTGAGGCTGATCTCAAAGAAGCTCGACAAACGCTGTTTACGCTTCGTGAGCACGAGCGCATGAACAAGTCGGAGCTGAGGGAGCTCAAGTCGTCCAAGTACGATCTTCAGGAGCAACTGCGCGAGTCTCGAGAGCACGCAACTATCCTCCAGAGCGACTTGATGCATGCTCGCGAGGCACAGATAGCAGCAGACAAGCAACACCAAGACGAAGCACGCAAACATTCGGAACAGCACCGCGAACTCCAACTTTCCATGAGCAGCCTACAAGCCAGTCTTGAAGCATCAGAGAAGTTAAAGTCCTCGCTCCGGGAGGAGCTCGAGCGCTTACAAACGTCGAAGACTGATGTTGAGATACAGCTGAATAATACCCTGCGTCTCAAGACCGATTTGCAAGTCGAGCTTGACACCGTCCGGCTAGATCTGGAGAACGTTAGAAATCAAGGCACGCAACTCACGACCAAGGTCGCTACGCTTGAAGCGGACCTGGACGCAAGTCGGACATCCCATGCGGATGTGGAGGCGCGTTCAGACTTCTTGCACAACGAGAGGAACGCACTCAAAGCCTACGTGTCGGAGCTTGAAGTTGCCCTTGCTGCCAGTCAAGATGCGATGTCAAAGGCTGAGGAACAACTTCGTCTTATGAATACAGAAGGTGAGGCTTCCGGTATTACAGTCACTGACTTGCAAAATCAACTCAATGCAACGCAAGCCTCCAAGGATGAGGCAGAAGCCAGGCTCACCGAAGTCACGAACGCAAAGGCAGACCTCGAAACTCGACACGAAGCATCGCGGTCGAAATTGACTGAGATAGAGGACAAGCAGAGCTGTGCTCAGGTAGAACTATCAGAGCTTCGAGAACAGATTGCTGGAATGCAGCACTTGAAGGGCGAAACGGAAGAGAACCTGCATACGTCGCGAAGAGCTCAGGATGACCTACAACAGCAACTGAATTCTAAGCAGTCGCGCTTGCAGTCTCTCGAGTCCGAAGTGGAGTCCCTGAAGTCACAGCTAGCAGCAAGCAAGGACGAACTTGAGAAATCACGGGTCGAAAGACTAGCCGCCGCAACCAAGCTGGACCACGCGACGCAGGCCCACACCAGGCTCGAGCAGGAACTAAGTACAATGCAGACAAAGCAAGCAGATCTTGAAAGCAAACTCGCATCTGCCTCTGCCCAATTATCCGATGCTGAAATAGGAGAATCAAAGGCGACTTCCAAGTTGGCAGAGACGGAAGAAGAACTTGGCAGCGTCCGCCTGAGCCAAAAGCAAACTCAACACGAATTAGACGATGCTTTGGCGACGACTGTGACCTTGGAGAAGGAACTGGATACAAATCGCCACCACCTCAAAGACTTTGAAGCTAGACAGGCATCCTTATCAGCGCGGATTGCTAGTACTGATGAAGCGTTCGCAAGCTTGCGAAAGCGCAATGCCCAATCTGACAAAGGCGTTGACAGTCGGCGCTCGTCGGAACGTCAGCTTCTTGACAGCCTGAACTCCGAGAAGACCAGGCTCGTGAACGAGGCGACCTATATCGGAAAAGACATGGCAAAAGTCCGGGAAACGAATGCTCGACTGGAAAGCTCACTCAAGGATGCTTTGGCGCGTTCTAGTGGTCTCGAGAGCGAGTTGCGCGCTGCGCGTGACCAACTTGAGTCCGCGGAGGCCGAAACTGCTGTCATGAAAACTAAGATGGCAGACACTGACAAGGAGATTGTAAGCATCCGAGCGGCAAATGTAAAGCTTACCGGGGCCGAGAAAGACGTGTCCGCGAAGTTGACAGTAGCCGAAAAAGAGGTCCGAAGTGTGCAAGACACGAACAAGCGTCTCGAAACGTTCCTTAAGCGTGTCGAGCAAGACATGGCTAAAGCCGAAACCGCGTTCGAGGAAAGCGAGAAGCGCCTCGAAGAGTTCGTTGAGGAGTCGCAAGCTAAGCTTGATGATGCGCGCAGTGCGAAGCTGAAGTACAAGCGCAGGCTCTCTGAGAGGACCAATGAGATCGAGACACTGCTCGACTTCAATTCTCATCTGCAAACCCAGGTGGGCGAGCACGAGCAGGAACTGGGTGCTCTGATCAAGGGCAGAGAGAAGCTGGAGGAGCAATTGCTTGAGAAGGAAAGCTTTGTGAAAGAAGTTCGGGACTCAACTGATAAGCGGATGAAGTCGATGAACACTGCGTACAACAACTTAAGGTCCAAATACGAACAGCAATTACGAGAGCAACAGGAAATCAGCACAAAGCGCCTCCACGACGAACTGCAAGCCAAAGACGCCGCGATCAAGAGCCTTGGACACAATAGAGATGGCCCAGCTCCTTCTTCAACTGCTCTCGAACAGGAGGTACAAGCTCTTAGAGAGGACAAGAAAGCCTTTGAACAGCTAATCGTACAGCTCCACAAGAAGATTCGTCATCTTGAGCGCTTGGAGGAAACGCAAGAGCCGATTGAGGAAGAAGAAATAGTGAGACCAGGCTCGATCTCTTCCAGTGCCACAAGCCAACACACTCGCGATTCAAGGCCGAATAGCGTCCTGGACGAACTTCCAAATAAGCGCGTTGAGAGGCCACGCCCAACGACGCAGGCCAGTACATGGTCGAAGCAGGAAGATCTCGACGCTTGGGCGCGAGAAGTCGACCGGCTGCGCTCGCTTAGAATTGAGCAAGTCCGACAGCTTCGAGACAATAAGAAGGAGCGAAGCCTCCTGAGACGGAGCTTGCGGGATAGCAAGTCGCAGCTCCAACAAATGGAGAAGCAGGAAAACAAGCCGTACGTATCACAGCTCGGTGCAAAACAATGAACGCGGTGCTAACAAGACGTCAGTATCCGCCAACGTACCGTTCTCAGAAAGGAGCGGCCTCTTGCCAATCCTCGCTCAACATCAGCCATGAGTACGGATCACATGAAGTCAGCGCCATCAACTCCGTCTCGGCCTGCTACATCGGGCGGCCTGAGCTCCTTCCTGTCCGACACACCACGGTCACGCCACACAATACATAACTCGCCGGACACCCCCGACCGACCGAACACATCAACACCGCTTTCATCTAAAAGACCAGAGCGACCACAAACATCTTCCCCTATTTCCGCGCAGAGACCAGAAAGACCACAGACGTCCACGCCGCTTTCTGCACACAAGCGATGGTCCACACTGCATATGCCGAGGAGTTATCACCGCCCAGCGAAGAGTGCAGGCCTGGAGAGCGAGAGGCCGACGACGAGTGCGGGGGAGCGGAGTTCGGGCGAACACAAGGAGAGGAAGAGGTGGAGTATTAGAAGGCTGTTTAAATCGTAGTGGGGCTGATGTTTTGTACATATGTTTTGTGCGTTCTGTGTATATGGTATTTAGATGTGTTTGGATATATGGATGACGTGAGAGTCGATATCGGTCGGGCTGTTCGATAGGTACTAAAGCTTGTTGGTGCGTTAATGAGTATGATTAGCTCCATTGTCCGCGGATTTAGGCACAATCGAACAGTCACCCTTGTGTTGACGGCACCGCCATACATCTTTGCAGCTATTGGCTCATTGGTCAACGCGTGGCACTCCGACAAGACCAAGGTACAATATCTCGTGTGGTATGACTCAAAAATCAAAGTGATCGATTTGATTGCAACTCCACAACAGAGTCGTTCATAATCTCCTATTCTCTCCCTGCTTCCACTACTCCATTTCAATACATAGCCCCCGATACGTGCCGAATCACATCCCGCAAAATCCCCTAGACGCCTTCCCATCAGATACCCATGCATGTACTTTTGAAACCTGCACCAAAGAAAGATTCCAACACCCCCAGCGCCATGCTCGCTATGTACATCGAGAAAGACAACAAATAAAAAGAGAGAGTCGACTTATTAGAAAAGTAGCGATTAGACTTGTAAAGTTGTATCAAGGCGTGACAGATATTCGTGAAAAGGTAGGGTATCGAATTCGAACCAGAGATGATGCAAGATCAAAACTACGACATTGGCGATGTGCTGGGTGATATAGCGGGCGAGTCATTTCTCGCGTGGTCATTTGTAGCAACCATCGCGAATGGTGCTGGAGTTGCGGTCGAAGGAGCGGGTGGACCAGATTTTGGCGCACTGCCGTTGGCCTTCTTTGGGAAATTCGAGCCTGGTGGTGTAGTTGATTCTGTATCTTCTTCGGGGATGGTGGGGCAGTACGTTTTGAGGACGTGTTTGAGAGCGGGGCGACGGATGGGTTTCGAGAGGAAGAAGTCCATACCAGAATCCAGACATTCCTGAGGGGTCGTTAGTGTGTGGAGAGAATCAAGGTGATGGGCTAACATACCTTCACGTTGCTTTCCTCGGCGTAAGCAGTTAGAGCGACGATGGGCGACGAGAAACCCGATTGCCGGATCAGTCGTGTCGACTGTAGACCATCTAAATTAGGCATTTGAACGTCCATGAAAATGAGGTTGTAGGGCATGGACCGCTCCATGCTCTCCATGACCATGTCTAAAGCCTCCTGTCCGTCTTTGGCGACAGTAACATCATATACGTCCTCAAGCTTCAACATTCGCAGGACAACCTCTTGATTTGTCTTGTTGTCTTCGGCCACAAGTACCTTGACCTTGCCGCCTCGTTGAGTAGCTTCCGCTTCTACGCGCTGCATTGCCGCTGCTTGTGAGTTTGGCGACTCCAGTGGGGCAGTTGAAGCGAAAAACGGTTGGCTCAGGCCGACCAATCGTGGCTGCGTGTCGACATCGAAAGTCACAGGTCCCACAGCAACTGCAGGTGTGGTTGCTACAGGAGGACCGCTCGTAGTGGATTGCGCTGACCGGACCGAAGGTGCATCCTGAGTCCAAGGATCGTCGTTGGATAGACTGAGTCGTGGAGATGCCGCCTCAAGCTGCAAGTTGCTCGAACTCGCTGTGCTATCAGCTCGACTTTGTAGATGCTTTATCGGTATTGTCATCGTAAAGACACTACCCTGGCCGACCTCGCTCTTAATCCCAATGGTGCCCTTCATCAGACCAGCAAGTTGTGAACAAATACTAAGTCCAAGACCTGTACCTCCAAACTTTTTGCTGAGTCCAAGGTCGCCCTGCACGAAGGGCTCGAAGATCTTGCCGTGCAAGTTGTCAGGTATACCTGGACCTGTGTCTTCAACCTCGAAATCGAACGATAGCCATCGACCGGGTGGCGGACTCGATGCTCGCTCCTGTGCCATCATTTGGTGATATGTCGTCGGCTTCTCCATCGCGTTGATCACGTTAGCTGTGTCGTAGTGGCTAGGAGCAGCGGAAACTGATCCGACCTCTGAGCTCGTTGCCCTAAACCGCGCTTTCGAGTTGCGTGTTGAGCTTTGCCGCGACTGCATGGAGTTTTTCCGGCTATCTGACACATGCGCTTCGCCTGTGCATCGTATCGTCAAAGTGACGGAGCCGCCTGGTGGTGTGAACTTCAGACTGTTCGACACCAAATTGATCACAACCTGCAGTATTCTGTGTTGGTCGCCGTATAAAATCATGTCCTTGAGACGTCCGAGGCCGAACGGTCCGAGATCACCAAATTTGTTGGGGCGCCCCTTCTCGTCCAAGTTGCTTTCGTACATGCCCTCAAATATAACAGCCAGTTTGATACCACCCTCTTTGGCTTGCTTGTCGAATATGGCCAAAATCTGCTGGCTGACATCTCGCAAGCGGAACTCCTTCTCATCTAGGCTCAACTGCTGGCCAACTTGGTTTTTGCTGCGTGCTATTAGCTACTGCTGAAGTCCTACAATGTAGACTCACCTGAACGTCAGCAGGTCAGTCAACAGATTGAGCAGCAGATCACCACTCTTGTAGATGATGCCCAGTGATCGCCGTATTTTCTGGGGATCTTCCTCCGACATGCAGACTGCACACATGCCCATGATGCCATTGAGCGGTGTCTTGAGCTCGTGCGAAATGTTGGCGATGAACAAGGTCTTGCTCTCGTTGGCCGCTTCCGCAGCTTTCTTGCTCATCTCCAGCTCCGCTGTTCGTTGCGCGACCCTCTCCTCTAGCTTCTCGTACTGCATCATCAGCTCGTCCGTCATCTCGTTGAACGTGGTGGTGAGATCTGTGAGCTCGTCGTGAATGAAGTGCTTGCGATCCTTGACCTTGGTGGGGATGCGGAACTGTCTTCTTCTTTCGGCCTCTTTCCGCTCCGCGCGACTCTGCTTCTGATTCCTGCGGTAGTGTATGATGGATCCAAAGAAGCCTTCCTTCCGTGCCAATGCTTCGTCCGAGTCATCGTTTGGTCCATCGTTCTGTGAGCTGAAATCATCGTCATCGAAGTTCATGGGGGCGACTGTCTTCCTGGTCGCATCGCGTAGCCGTCGTATGGGCCTGCTGGAGTAATGCGCTACAGGGAAAGTCAATAGCAGCATAGCACCCATGGTACCAAAGACGCAAGCCAGGATAACCTTTCGCAAGTTGTAGATCGGACCCCAGACTTCATCGTGTGCTTGCTCTACTAGTACCAACCAGTCGACCATGGGACTGTTGACTACAGCGTATCCCACCGCCACGTGGGTACCATCCTCATCGCGCGTGTCAATCATGCTACCAGCGTTATTGGTGGCGCCAGTGGCTTTGGAGAAGCCTTTGCGAATCGCTGGGAACCGTGCCCAGTCAAATGGCGGCGGATCCAACGCGGTGTCGTATTGGCCATGTCTCTTGATGTTGGGCCTAACAGTGGGAGGGATCAGAAATTGAACCTCGGCGTTCTTGGGTGCATTCGTATTTGCGCTGTCATAGAGGTAGCCTGGAGGGAAGTTGTTGGTTGCATTGTTCGGCCCGAAGAGCATAGTGACACCGGTGTCATCAAGGCCTTCCAATGCATCGATAACGCTGGTGATGAGGCTGGCGTCCAACACAACTGTTAGCCATCCGAGAGTCTCGATGCTGGAAGTATTGTTGATGATGGGTAAGGTGATGGAAACCAGGCTGAAAGTGCTGTTAACACGATAGGGCCCGGAGAGCATATAGCTTTCGTTGTCAATGGTTCTTCCATCGTATATGCCCCTGTACTCGGTGAAGGTGGCATTCATGCGGGTTGGTATGACCTGGAACTTTGGGTAAAGCTGGGGGATGAAGCCATCACGAGGATCGCCCATGGTGGCATTCCGTCCATCGCGGCCCAGATACGGGAGTACAACATCTGACACCGAGTATGCGGTGCGGTTGAAGATGGAGAAGTCGGTCGAGTTGGCTGGGTATATCTGCGCTTGTATGGCGACTTGTGTGCCAGAACGGCCTGTGAAGATGGCATCGTAGTCCTCCAGCGTCCTGACCCAGTTGCCATCGCTCGTATTACCAGCATTATAGCGTTGAAGCGCGGCTTGCGGAGACAGTCGATTGGCAGCTTGCAGGGCGAGGATCTGCATCAGGGCGAGGCTGGACGAGAGCTGAGCGGCCTTGAGGGAGGCGGTCAGGGTGAGGCGGGTAGATCTGATGCCGAGCACGAAGCTGTGGTTTGTCATCCACGTTGCTATGGCTATGACGGCCAGCCCGATCATGGAGGCCAGCAGGACCAGACACCCCAACTGTTCCCGGATCGGAATGCGCATCTTGACCATGACGCTGCCGCCCGGGGGAGGCTTGTAGGTATGTTGCGTGGGCGAAGGGCGAGCGGTGCTCCGGCTCCGGCCCTCGGCGGGTATCAGTCAGCTGCGCTCGCGACGCAGGAGCTGAGAAAGGCGCGAGGCAGTAGGTACTATGTATATGTACACTGTGCAAGTGTGGCGTGTCGTTGCGATCCCATCCCCCGTGGTCGCTGGCTCGGTCGTGCTTGCCGGGCGTGGAACAGCGTGTCGCGAGTCTGGGGTACCGGTACGCTGGCGGGTGGCAGGTGGCAGGTGCGATGGGTGAATGGACACGAGCTGCTAGCCGGATGCAGCGAGCCCCCTCGGATGATGGTGGCTTGTCGACGATGCGTGAGGACGTCTGCTCCGGCGGGGAAAGAAAGGACGAGCTGGCGCGCTCTTGGGGCTGCTTGGAAGTATCTCTGGACGGGCGCCGCAGCTGTGATAGAGTGCATAGGATAAACAGGCGCGCACGTATTAGCTCGGCCGCTGGTCCCACTGCAGTGGAAGCCGAGCAGAACACGCTTTCACGGGCGCGGAGAGATTAGTCCGTCTCATGCGGTTAGCAGCGTTCGCTTGCAGCAGAGACTCAGCGGCCAGGCGACACACGGACTCTCACTCGCCACAGGGTAATCTTTGGGCGAACACGAAAGGGATGGCCAGCAATCTATGTACAGTACTCGCAAGCTGCATGGCATTGCGCGTTGTAGCCATCTGGCGTCTTCGAACCTCCAAACCACAAACATAGCTTCAACATCGAACGAGTCTACAACGTTGTGAAGACTTACACCTACACTCAGCTTTCAGCCTTTGGGCGGGGTGCGTGCTGCAGACCCGCTGTTTTCTGGAGTCGTGTCCACCAGCCCAGCCAGACTGGATCAGCAGATTGGCCAGCAGGCCTCGATTCGAGGATCGTTGGCGCCAATCCCTTAGCAGAAACCAGACCATCCGACAGAAGTTCGGACGACCAGACATGAAACTCAAGTGAAGTCAAAATGATCGTCGCAACCGTTTCGAACTCAACGGCTGTTAGCTGTTGTTGACTTGTGATGCAAACGGCCCGCGCCGCTGTCCTCTTACCACCTAGTTGGACGCGGTGATCATCATATCACGGGGAATTCTCCGTCGGCGCCGTTGAACATCGCCTGAGACCCAGACCCTGGATCCT
>Ga0265797_10005345_pt1 | contig 18789 bp, 19 predicted proteins | sample P2T30metagenome_FD_192433 | JGI IMG/M metagenome (GOLD analysis project Ga0265797, IMG submission 192433) | Plant litter microbial communities from East Loma Ridge, Irvine, California - P2 T30 | ecosystem: Environmental > Terrestrial > Plant litter > Unclassified | place: USA: California... | reverse complement strand
CCTTGTCCCACGTCGGCTGTTGCGTGCTCGAGAGGCGGTAGTTGACGCTGACGACGTACCAGCCCTCCGCGGCCCAGTGCTGGGCCGTGGACTCGGACTCTTCCGCCGAACCCGTTTCCCAGCCGCCGCCGTGGACGTACATCATCACCGGCGCGCCCTCAGCGCCGCCCTCGGGCTCGTAGACGCGTGCTTCCAACGGCTCGCCGCCGGCGGTGACGTAGGTGGTGACCTCGGTCGGAGGCTCCGTCGGCGTCGAGAGCGTGACGGCCTGAACAAGATTCACAGATCCACCGTTGGAGGTGGCGGCAGTGATCAACGAACCTGTGATGAAGGTCGAGGCGGCCAGGGCGAGCACCGCGGCCCCGGACGCGATGCCCCGGAGAACGGGACGGCGCCGCGCCCGCCACAGCGGGATCGTCAAAAGCGCGGCGAGCACGCTGACGAGAACCAGATGTGGGGCAGCGCTTGCCCAGACGTAGGTGCCGGCGAGGGTAAAGATGTTCGACGACGCCGGGAAGAAGTTCGCCGCAGCTAAGAGCACCACGAGTACAGCGACTGCGGCGGCGACGATGGCAGCAGCCGTCTTCAACCGTGGAAAGCGCTTGCCAGCGTGGGAGGCTCCGGTCTGTCGTGCCACGAGGAGGTCGTCGTTCGGAAGGCGTGAGCGCATTGGAACAGTATGGACTACGTCAAATGTTCGACTCGATCTAGATTCGAGAAATCAGTCACGAGGGGATCTACGTGACCGGCTTACCCTGTGCGCTCCGTGGCCCGGGGGTCGCGAGTGCGCCCCGCGATGACCGGCCTGCGGCTCCGCTACCGAGAAACCCCTTCGATCTCTGCGTCGGGTGTCGGCGGGACGGACAGCGCCCAGGCATTCATCGACTCAAGCACGGGCCGGAGCCCCTGCCCCGTCGGGGTGAGCTCGTAGACGACGCGCGGCGGGATCTCGGAGTACGCCGTCCTGGTGACGAGGCCCGACGTCTCGAACTTCCGGAGGCGGTTGGTGAGGGTGTGCGCGCTGATGCCGGGCAGCGCCTCCTTCAGCTCGGTGAAACGAGCCGGGCCCTCGAGGAGCTCTCGCACGATGAGCGTTGCCCAGGGGCCGTCGAGCAACGTCAGGAACTTCGCGATGCCGCACTCGGGCCAGATCTCCCCACAGAAAGCCATGAACATGGACAGTACGCCATTGGTGCAGTTGACGTAACTGGTGCACCAGATGCATTGATAGCTTCATGACCTATCTCATCCACGGCGCTACTGGCGCCCAGGGCTCCCCAGTCGTCGCGTCCCTCCTCGCTTCCGGCGCCGCCGTCACCGCCGCGGTCCGCGACCCGTCCGCCTATGAGGGAGGCGGCGCGCCCGTCGCCGTCGACCTGATGTCGGCCGCGTCCCTCGCGGCGGCCTACGCGGGCGTCGACGGCGTCTTCGTGCACCTTCCGGTCGGCGACGCCGCCCAGCAGCTCGCGCATGCCCGGACGGTCGTCGCAGCCGTCGAGCAGGCACGGCCGGCCCGGGTGGTCGTCTCGACCAGCGGGTACCCGACGGAGGGCGACGGTGCGGCTGAGAGTCCCGTCGGTGTCCTCACTGCCGGTCTGCGGGCGACCGGCGTCGCCGTCGCCGTCGCGGCCCCGCGCCTCTTCCTCGAGAACCTGCTGCTGCCGCCGGTCGCCGCGGGCGTGGAGCAGGAGGGCGTCCTCCGCTACCCGATCCGTGACGACTACGCCGTGTCGTGGAGCTCGCACCTCGACGTGGCCGACGTCGTCGCGCGACTGCTGCAGGACGGCTCCGTGACCGGTGTCGTCGGGGTCGGTGCGCTGCCCGGCCTCGTGGGCTCCGACCTCGCGGCTGGCTTCGCCGCGGCCTCGGGCACGAGCGTGCGGTTCGAGGCGCAGGACGTCGATGACTTCGGCCGCGTCATCGAGCCCCTCTTCGGCTCAGCCGGAGCGGACCCTGTCGTGGCCTCGTACCGGTGGCGGGCCACCCTGCCCTCCGAGCTCATCGACCCTGCCACGAGCGCACAGCAGCGGCTCGGGCTCAATCCGCGCACGGTCGAACAGTGGCTCAAAGACCTTCGGGCCTGACCCGTTCACTGTACGACAGCAAGGACTGCTCCCCGACCGAGGCCATCTTCAGTCGGGGAGCGGTTCTGATCTTGCCAGGGCCCGCTCGTGGTGTTCGTCGGCACAAGTCACAAACGATCGTTTCTGAGCTGATCCGGGACGCGCGGGCTGCGGCCTGTGTTCCCGGCGCGGCGACCTGCTCGAAACTCTGACCGAAATCAAAAACCACCGAAACCCTGATCTAGCCCTTTTTGACGCGATTTGGTTGACTGAGCTGACGAATTGGGGGGTCTCATGACTGCAGCTGGTGTGAACGTGTCCGAGCTCTACCTCGACCTTTTCGTTGGTGTCGACGGCGCGATCCGTCGTCGGGTGGTCAGCAACTTCGGGAGCGACGCTTACGAGGGGTGGGAGCAGAACCGGCCCGACGTCGAGCTGACGGTTGGCAATGCCACCGGCCGGATTTCGAAGGCCGAGTACATGGGTGCCGCGTTCGCCGAGGTCGAGGACTCTCGTCAGCACGTCGAGCCGCCGGCTAGTGGCAGGCGATTCCTTCGACGAGTCCTTTCCCGACTAAGAGAGCACCCCCGCTCAAGCGTGACCACAACCCGCGGCGCCGTCAAGGCCCGCAAAGCAGCGACCCACTCGAGGGGCGCCCAGCGCGAGCGTGGGGAGCGCTGCCGATGAAGAAGCCCAACTGGACGCCGACCATTTTGCTCCGGGTCGGAGCGATGGCTGCCTCCATTGCTCTCCCGATCGTCATCGTCGCGCCGCTTATTGGCAACGCGACGACGGCGGCAACCCTCACCCTGAACGATGCTCTCGAAAAAGCGAACCCTGACACTGAGGCCTTCATCAGGGCCGCAGCACAGATCGACTATCGAGACGTCATCGACACCACGCTCGTCGGTTACATCGCTCTCGCCGCTGTAATTGCCGGAGTAGGCAGCCTCATGCGCGCCTTCGTTCACGCTTACAAGGTGCCGTGGGCCGAGTCTGTCGACTTCGTCGGAAAGTGTCTCGCGGTGAGCGCAGCGACGATCGTCGCAGTCGCGGGCATCATGCGATGGTCTTCTGGGCCGGGCGCGTACACGCCCGCGACGGACTGGCTGGTGGCAAGTGCGATCATCGTGGTTGCTGGAGTCGTCCTTTACGTCCTGGGGCTGTGGGTCCTCAAGACAACACCGAAGCCGGAGAAAACGGAGCAGTCCTGCGACGACCGATAGGGCAGTACCGACGGAACAACGAACCGCCCCGAGGGGCGAATGAGCTAAGAGCAGTTGGTGCCCATGCAGACGAGATCTGGCCTCCGAGGACCACGGCGAAACCTACGCCAAGAGCCGCAAGGAGCACTCCGGCTTTCTGGTCGGCATGGGGGATGTCATCTCGAGCCTCTGCCAGCAGGGTCTGCTCAAGGGGGGACCTTTCTTCGTCATTTACAACTGTCATACCTTCTCCCTTAGGTCACGAAATCGGAACAAAATCCGCGTCATCGTCTAGCGCTTTTGTAAGGACTTAACTGGCCGGCCGCCGCCTAGGACAGTCCTATCTGTCGCGCGCGGGGATCCTTTGCCATCCGGGGGTGATGGCCTGCACGTCGCTTCCCGGTGTCCAGGCGCGTACCTGGGAACGAACAAGCGCTCCCGGATGGGATGTGTTCCAACCCAAGTCCCGGTAAACGTCCTTTCCCGTGTTTTCGACCCAGATCAGCGACTTTCGCTCGGCCGCAAGCCAGTCCCGCAGGAAATCGGCGTCGACCAGGAGCTCGTTCTGTCCCATGTTTACGGAGTGTCGCAGAACGGCTATGAGCCTGCCGGTCGTGTCGATCCAGCCGTTCCGGCCGTTCCATCGAAGGGTTCCTGGAGCAGGACCGAAGAACTCAGGCGCTAGGGCGTCAAACGAGATCGTCTCGAGGTTGCCTGGAGCGTATTCATTCTCGCCTAGCAGCTCCCACGCTGCTGGTCGTGTCGGAACACTAAGCGGGTCCGTCCACTCGTGCTCCACGACATTTAGCGTCTCGCCGTGGTGGTGCCCAAACGGGTACTCGCCGACGTACCCGTTGTAGCTCATGGGGCGCCGGGACATTCCAAGGTCGTTGATCAAGTCTCGTTCTTTGAGTTCGCCAAGGGCGACGGAAAGATCCTCTGTGCTAACCACATGGGTGTAGAGGTTCGTCCAAATTTGGTGCGTGCGCTTTGTGGTGTCGCCTGTGAGGTCCCAGCTGTATGAGCCCGACACAACGATAAAGGGGAGGTTGCCTCGTCCGGCAGCGGTGACATCGATAGTGGGCAGGTCGGAGTCATCGGCCACCCACTGGGCGTCGGTTTTCCCGATTTTCGCGTCCCAGTTGTAGGCCGGCACCCACGGGCGGGGCGCATCGCTGGCAGGTTCAAACTCAGTCACTGTTGGGTCAACCTGCCGAAGGATGGAGGACCCGGGTCCAGGAATAGCCGGCGGTAGGGCTTCCCAGGAGCTCCTAGTTTTGGGTGCGTGGTCAGACAGATGCCCGATGAGCCGATTAAGTGCAATCCACTGATACTTCTTGCCAATCCGTTCAATCCACTTCGGTTTCCCCCGTCCGGGCCCATACTTCCCCAGCACGTAGCGATCGAAGTCTGCATGTAGGTCGGGTCGGTACCCGAGCCGAATAACCTCTTCGACGACCCATCGCGCGCCAGCTGAGACGTCGACACCTGGCCGGTCCCTGATCTCGTGCTTGAGCTGATAAGTGAAGAAGTCGTCGACCGTGATGGAGTGCACGAGCTTCGGGTAGTCGCCATTGTCGAAAGCAGCGATGTCGTTTTCTGATGGCCAGGCTAGCGGCCAAGCGCTCCGGTAAGGGGGCCGGAAACGGTCGGTTGTCACCTCGGCGCGAAGTGCTCCCCGGTCAAGGGCTGCTTCGAGAACGCAGCGGGCGGCGTCGCGTACGGCGGCGTTGGGGGTTAGGTCAGTGGAGGGAGCAAAGAAGGTTGACGAGACGACATTGGCCGCTGCGGTCCAGTCCGCGGCATCGCCCCTGGACAGCAGCGCCGAGTAAACGACTTCAAGAGCACGTTCGACAACCCACTCGTCGTCAATCTCGCAGAATCGTTCGAGCAATGCGGCGGACTGGCGAGGGTGACGACCGAGGACGCGGGCCGCAGCGATCGTGGCGGGCTCGCGAACACGACGATCAGTGGCACTCGTCATCCACAGCAGGGAGGCGACCCACAGGCGCGTGGTTTCCTCCCCGACCTGATCGAGTGGTTTCTCACCTCCCCAGCGGATCAGACGGTCGACCGCTCCGCTGGTGCCGTGACTGGTGTGCAGCCACCCAGCGAGGAACTGATCTCGGGCCGCCATAGTGAGTCCACTGAAGAACTTGTGAAGGAAGTCAGCGTTGAGCGGGTGCCCAGGGCGAGCCGCGAGCCTGAACAGCATCGTCAGGCCCGCGTCGAAGGTCTCATGGCGGCTCAGAGCGTTGGTTATGATGCTGCCCGTTTCGGGGGTGATGGAGGACACGGGACGCCATGCCGCGCCAGCGATGACAGCAGCGTCGCGGGCGGCAGTGTCGGGTATCTGGGCGGTAAAGGCAGTCAGCTCGAGTCCGAAGCGTTCGGCGACGACCACCGACACCGCTTCAAGAATTCCCACATCAGTGGTTGCTTCGAGTCCGATGAGCTCTCCGAGGCGACCGGACAGTTGAGTGCGGACCCCATCAGCGTCATTTACGTCAGAGAGGGCGTCAGAGACAATAAGATGGTGGCCAATGCGCTCAAAGGTGATGGTGATGATGTCCGTGCCGTAGGGGCTGCTGTCGGGGGTAACGTCCTCTTCGATAAGACCCTGTGCGATGAGCCCATCGAGCAGCGACTTCTCCGCCCCGCTATCGGACCAGATCGGTTTCAGTACTCCCTGCGCCACGAGGCGGGTGAGCGGTGCGCCACCCTGGTCCGCGATCGCGCCGGCCAATACATGCATCGCGCGGTGGACGATTTGGTCGGAAACTGATGCGTCGATGCGATCACTAACGGCCTCATTGGCATGGTCGAGAACCATTTTGGTGAGTTCACCCAGACCCAGGTTGGCCTGGTCGAGCGAGAGACGGCCATCAGCTTTGAGCGCTTGGCAGACCAAGCGGAGGTAAAGCGGGTTGTCGAACTCGCCGTGGATCGGCGGTGACGTCGGAGGCTCGAGACCGTAGAATGCGGCATACTCGCTGACCGCCTCGAACTCGACACCCTCAAACCCCGTGTGCTCGAACCGGGGAATGGAGATGCCTGGCGGGACGATCTGGTCGACGTAATGCGTGCGTGCGGTCAGCAGCAGCCGAACATGCCGGTATCTGGTGACGACGGAGAGAAGGCGATCAAGGTTATCTCGCCAGACCGACCGGGGGCGGGTGTCGTTCAGCGCGTCGATGACGATCAGGGTGGGTGCTCCTGCGGCGCGCGCACTCTGGTCCAGGAGAGCGATGGTGTCTTCGCTGGTCAGGTCGGCTGGCATCTGGAGAACGTCGCGGAGACGGGTGAGGGGGTCGTGGTCTTTGAACCAGCGACCGTGCAGGACGATGCTGGGCCGACCTCTTTGAAGGCGCCGGGTCGCCGCATCGAGGGCGAGGTAGGTCTTACCGATGCCGGCGGGTCCGGTCATCAGCGCAACCTGAGAGCTGGCGAGCGTCCCTAGGGAACTGATGAGGAGCTCGGTCGTAGTCGCAAGTCTTGCGCCGACATCGCGGAGAGCATCGACGGCTTCGGCGGGGAACCGGACCATGTACTCGCTCTGATACTGCCTCCAACCCGGAGTGTCCCAGTTCTCGTGCGTGGCGTTCATCCGGTCGACCTCGAGGGCCTCCTGCTCCCTGGCCACAGCGGTAGCGGTCTTGAGTGTCTCGTCGAGGCTTTGGAACTCACCGTCGGTCCGGGCGTGCTCCCAGGACTTGAGGGCGTCGATGACAGCCGTAGTTGCGCAGCGGGCTGAGTCCAGATCCGCGACTGTTGCACGGTCTTTGGCATGCTGTAGGCGTTGTGTCGCCTCCGTGAGCTCGTCGACCTGACCGAGGACGACCTGCCACCACTCATCGTCAGAGCAGAGTGCGGCGATACTTTGACCGGCGGGGACGTCGATGTTCAACTCAGGGGTGTAGCGCGGTCTGGCAGCGTCGGTCGCTTCCTGCAGCCGGTCTTTCCACCACTGCTGAGAGAGCACGTCGACGTCGAACCAGTACCGCCGCTGGGCACCGGAAATGTCCAAGCGGGTTAGGCGTGTGGCGATGTTCGTCGCCCATTCAAAATCGAAAGTAATTGTCATGCCGTGGTCGGCCGCCATCGACTGCCAGCCCTCGAGCCAGCCACCTGCGTCGTTTATCTTCTCCAACAGCGATCTGCCACTGCCGCCCGTGCGCCCGGTCGGATCAGCGGGGATGGAGATGGTGTACTTAGTTAGATTTGGGTGGTTGGCGACGGCGGCTCTGACGGATTTGTCGAGCTGCGACTTATCGACGGCGGCGTGGCCGGTCCAATACTTCGCTTGCCAGGCATGCTCGGTGCCGTCGGGAAGCGTCCAGTAGCACTCGACGCCACCATCACCGCCAGCCCCAAACAGCGACACAAACGTTGCCCCGTCTGCGGGGGAATCCAGCGCGACCTGCTCGCAGATGAATTGTTCGAATCCGTCGCGCTGGCCGCCGACCCCAAGCGATCGAATCCGCGTAAAGTCCATATCTGGAATGTTCAACAAGTTTCCCTGGGGTACTGTCGGAGCTCTTGAGTAGAACTCACTGCCCAGTCATTCTCATTGAATACGGCCCAATGCGCATCACTCCGAGGTCGAGTCCTCTGGGGCATCTCCTTGACCGGCCGCGTGAGGACTAAATGAACACTTGAGTCCTGCAAGGCAATAACTCGTACGTTACGGAGAGCCTATTTGGGCTCAAGATTCCACCCCTCGGCCTCATCGACCAGAGGTGCCCCAAGGCTTAGACCGTAGTGGTGGCTGACGTAATCCGTATTTTCAGTCTGCGGCTCGTCGGTTTCGTCGAGCAATATCGAAGCAACTCCTTATCGGCCGGCGTTCCCCTGACGTCATCACCAGCGAAGTAAATGCTTGATGAGCGATCTGACCTCTTCCGCATCTCCGCCGTCTTCAAGCCAAGATGCTGGGGTCTTGCGCCCGTACCCCAGGAGGTCTTCCTGGCGGGTCGCGAAGAATCGGCCCGCCGTCCGCCAATCCCAATCGCGAAGCAGCGGAATGATGGATTCGAGATGCGGCAGTGTTCGGCCGACGGGTCGCGTGTTGAGTTGCCAAATCGGAACTCGCCATTCGCCGGCTATGTCGACGGCCATCAACCGGTCCTCGCGAATGGCCAACTCGATCTCGTCCATCGTGAGATGGAGGAATGCGGCCGCGTCTTCCAGGGAGGACGTCTCCGCGGCGGCGGTCAGCCACCATTCCATGGCGCTCAGTTCTAGCGAGCCGCGCGCAACTGAGGCGTCAGCCTCGGCCAGTTCTTGCTCGGTAAAGGCGCCTGAAGATACGAGGAAGGCCCGGCTTGGATCGCCGGACGGAGGTCGTCGCACCGGCTCGAGGCTGCGGGCGAACGCTAGAAGACCGTCGAGAAGGTACTCGGTATCGGCCTCCAGGTCGCGAAGCGCTCTGACGAGTTCCAGGGACTTATGATCCTGTCGGCTGTCTGATTCACGTGACATGGAGGTCATGCTGCCAGTCACGAACTTACTTCAAGGCAGCGTTATCGCTGCCAGCCCATGATCTTGCTCGTTTACGAGTAAGAATGAATGTATGGACTTGCGGCGTGTCGCCAACCAGTTGACGACTGACCGCGCGGTAAAGCGCGGATGCGGCATGCGTCGTGGTGCGACGTCGATGCCCGCCGTTCCTCGCGCTGGCATGACCTGTAGGCGCATAAGCCGACAGCCCTAGCTCGGAAAGAGTCGCTCAGGGGCCAGGGGGATTAAGGCACGGTTCTGCAGCCCAGTAGGGATAATTGAGGCTTAGCGGGGGCCAGGTCGTGACCCCTTGAAGCGAGATGATCTCGCGCTGCCAAGGGGCGCAGATCGGTGAATGTCCGGAGTCGGCGACGCACTCAAGCATCGGCATGAAGCGACAGCTCGACGCCGCGTACCCACGCGCCGCGGCGTTCCACTTCTTGTGACAGTTCCAGTAAGCAGCCACTGGCCCTTGGTGAAAATCAAAAAGCCAGGTCAGAGGGCGTTTTAGAGCCACGGGCAGGGTGGCGCGTGTTCCACTTTCCCATCTCGCTCAGCTCGAAGTGGAACGGCCTCGAGGAAGCTTTTTCCTTGGTCTCTTGACTGAGAAAGAGAGAAAAAGGGCTGGTTGTTGAACTTGTTGAAAGCAATTCTGGAAACTCCACACGTGCGCGCCTGCGCACACGCACGCACAAGAGTTGTCGGGAAGGAGGTCAACAACTTCAACGCGTTGACGTTTCCCCAGGTCAAGGCCCGATTAGGGCGTCCCAGAAGAGTCACAACGAATAGGAACGCGCCCCTTAGCTCCTGCTGTACCTGACAAAGATGGGCTTCTGATCAGGCCTTTCCCCTGGCGTTCCCCGTTCCGAGAAAGTAGACACGAGCACCCGACGGGGATGACTAAGCCCCCACGTGCGACGGGCTGCGGAGCTTCGAGGGGGACGAGCGTTGTCGAAGACAATGCCCCGCAGGCTGCGCGGGGGACTCCTTCTCGTCCACCTCGGCCAGCGTCGGAGGGGCGACGTAGCCTCCCCGTCGTGGGAGCGAGCGGATCAGGAGACGCAGCGCGCTCGGTGCTGAAGCGCCGACCGCACGAGCACCCGTACGCGATCCCTGCGTTTCCTGGCGCGCAGGGGCTCTGGCTGATCCGCGTCGGCGACGCGGCCCCGCTCGGCTACCTCCGGAGCCGCGCCATCCGCGGCGGCTTCGTCTTCGACGTCTACGCGCACTGCCGCGACGACGCCGGCGGCAGGCCCTGGTTGCACACGGCGGCGTCGTTCAACTCCGCCGTGGCGTGGGCCGTGCAGCACGACCCCGAGATCCGCGCGCTGATCGCCGGGTTGACCCCCGAGCCGGACGTCTGGCCGCCGCCGCAGTAGTCGGCCTGCGCCGGCGGGGCTCACGTGCCTGCGGCGACGTCGCCCTGCGGAGCGACGACCGTGATGGAGGCGGTGACGATCAGCTCGTTGTACGAGATCCCGTCCCGAGGGACGACAGGCACGATTGCTGCGACGACCGGGGCAGGCCTGGCATCGACGGGGGCGTCGGCTGCGCTCGCCTGCCGCGACCTCGTCGATCGGTACGGCGCGATCTCTGCAGGTGGGACGCTCGCGTCGCGCTCGTACAGGCTGGTCACTGTCGTTCCTCTCGGCGACCGGTGGCTGCCGCGGCCCGGCCGCGACGGTCTGAGAGTAGGGCCTCCTCGCACGCACCGCCATGCCCATGACGAAGTCCCGTAGCCAGGGACGGCTGCGGGGCTTCTGTCGTGTCGGGCCCGAAGTGTAGGTACCTACACTTCGCTCGCCTCGAGGGCGGCGTGCAGCTGCTCGGTGCGTCGGTTCACCACGATGGTCCGCGCGGCGACGGCGATCGAGGCCACAGAGCTGATCGCCATCAGCGCGCCGACCAGCTGGCTGTCGCCAGCGATCAGGATCACCGCGCACACGAGCACGACGGTGGACAGGGCGATCTGGATGGCCGGCCAGGTGTTCGTCATGCTACGAGCCTACGAGCTGCACTCTCCCGCCCGTCGCGCCGGACCCTAGGGCTGAGCAACCTTCACCGTCTGCCAAGATGTTGCACATCATGAACAAGCCCTTCATCTCGCTGGCCTCGGTGGCCCTCGTCGCAGCTCTCGGCCTCAGTGGTTGCAGCGGCTCCGACTCTCCCGACTCGTCCAGCGCTGACTCGAACGCCGGGTCCAGCAGCGCGCCCTCTGCCGAGGCGACTCCCGAAGCAGCTGCGGCGACCGACCTCGCTGGGACGTGGAAGCAGACCAACTCCGGTAGCGATGACGCGTACCAGGCCGCTGTCATCACCGGCGACACGATCGCCGTCAACTGGGTCAGCGACGGCGGTGACACTGAGTCGATCTACTGGGTGGGCACCTTCACGCCTCCCACCGAAGACGCCTCGCCTTACACCTGGACGTCGACGCGTGACGCCGCCGCGACCGACTCGGCGATGCTTGCCTCGACCGATGACTCGAAGGACTTCACCTTCGAGGACGGCGAGGTCAGCTACAAGGCCAGCCTGATGGGCACCACGACGACTGTGCGCCTCGAGAAGGAGTAGCCGAGACTCGAACTCGGGCTGCTTCACGTCCGCCCCTTGAAGCCCCGCCGTGCAACGCGCTCGGCGGGGCTTCGCCTTGCCGCCGGCGGCCGGCGTCAGCTCCGCGCGGGCATCCGCTGGGAGCGGGTCAGAGGCTGCCCTCGGCAACGACCCACTGCTGCTTCAGGTCGGGGTAGGCCCGTGCGATGTGTGTGAAGTCCCGGTCGTAGTGCACGACGGTGGCGTGATTCAGGTCGGCGTACGCGGCGATGAGGATGTCGGAGGCTCCCGCTGACCTGCCCATCCCCGCGGCGAAGAGGGCCGGCTGGATGCCCGCGACCTCTCGCACTTCCGGGTGCGTCGAGCAGTCCGAGAAGGCGCTGGCGAGCGTCAGCACGATCGCGGAGTGGTCCTTGGCGCTCCGAGCGCTTGCGTCTCGCCCGTGATGCGCGGCCAGCCGAACAGGTGGCTCTCCTCGCGGACGTGGACGGGCGTGCCGACGAGCGCCTCGGCCTCAGCGATGAGCCGCTCTCGGTCGCGGACGCGCTGGGGCGTCAGGATCTGGGTGGGCTTCGTCCAGAGCGCCGATCCGGACAGCGGAGAACTCCTCGTCGGATTCACCACCGAGATCCCCGGCGAGAAGTTCTACCTCCACGCCTTCGCCGACGAGCTCGTCTTCAAGGAGGTCGCCCATGTCTGAGAGCTCTCAGCGTGACCAGCACCAGCCCGACTGCACGCCGTACTGGCCGAACGACGAAAGGACGGTCCTCCGGAAGCCCGAGGGCTGGCGCCCGACGCCCTTCCTTGACACCGTCGAGGTCGAGGTCGAGGTCGAGGTCGAGGTCGAGGTCGAGGTCGAGGTCGAGGGCCGCGGCACGATGACGGTCACCTAGTACATCGAGCCCTACCCGAGGCGGTTCGTGCTCGCGCTCCGCCGCCCTGGCGAGGGCGGCCCCGTGGCCGTCGAGGCCATCGCCGGCGAGCTGCCGCGGGAGCAGGGTTAGCCGGCTGCGCTCCATCTCCCTTTCCCATCAGACCCCTGTCGTTCCTCCCGGGCGGCAGGGGTCTTTTCTTCGAGACTGGCCCCACAAGCGCAACAGTCTCCGTTGTGCTCCGCAGCTATGTCGCAAAAACTCGACGTATTCCAAAAAGTCTCTCAGTAGATCGCGATACTGCCTCTTGCGCTTCGGGGTAGTGCTGCGTACAGTCTCATTCATCACCACATGGTGCTCAAGATAAATTTGCAGAACGGAATACCTATGAACGACTTCCAGATGATCCCCGTCCCCAACCAGCACGTGACGAAGGTCTTCGCCTACATCGCTCGACTCGAGAACCTGTTGGAGGACCCCGCCGAGGATGCCGTCGACCTCGCCCAGCCGACGCCCGCCAACGGCGACAACTCCGGCGTCTGGACCGACGAGATGCTCGCGGCCCTCGCGCAGTCGGAGAAGAAGGCCGTCCTGATCCTGTGCAAGGTGCTCGACGTTCTGTCCGCCTCGCCGAGCACCTGGTTCAGTCTCGACGACCTCGAGGGTCCGACGGGTGAGACCCGGCACCAGCTCCGCTACTTCTGGTCGTCGCTCACTCGCCACTTCAAGAACAAGTTCGACACGGACACCTGGCCGGTCGACATTCAGTGGGGCACCGGCTTCGAGCCCCGCCGTGACGCCGTGATGTTCTACCGCGTCACGGACGAGCGCGCCGAGCAGTGGAAGCGCGTGACCGGGCGCTGATCCACAGGCCCAACACGAGAGCCCCAGCCGTCACAACCGGCTGGGGCTCTCGCGTGTCCAGCCATGATGCTCTACTCATCGGTCAACGGCCGCCGCGCCAGCCGACGCCGCTCCCTTTACCGGAGGATGCGGCGCCGAGAAGGACGAGTCCGATAGCAACGTCGTCTTCGTCTTCGTCTTCGTCTACGTCTTCGTCTTCGTCTTCGACCTCGACCTCGTCCTCGTCCTCGGGATCGTGTTGGCCGTCGTCGGGGGGCTGCCGCGCCCGTAGCGGTAGCTGTCACGTCCTCCCTTCACGATCAGACCCTGCCGCCCTTCCCGGGCGGCGGGGTCTTCTGTGTCTACCTAGCCCCTGAGAGGATCAGTCATGAGCATGTCGCATGTTCCCGCTACGGTCCCACTCGTGGACCAGCCCTTCGCCCTCGACCATGCCGCCCAGCTCGCCGCCTTCCAGGTCGAGGGCGAGGAACGCTTCCTCTGGGGCCTTGACTCGAGGACAGGGGCGATGTTCTTCCTCGAGGAGAACGCCGGCCGAGAGCAGCACGACCATGTCGTTGCCAACGTCGTCTGCCCGGTCCCGGGCTGTGGCGCAGCGCTGACGACCGTCCACAGCACTGTCAAGCGCGACCACCTCAGGCACCTCGTCAAGGACACCGGCAGCCACGGGTTCGAGTCGTTCTTCCACGCACAGGGCTGCGCCCTCGTGCACAGCTGGCTGACCGAGCGCCACCCAAGGTGCACCGTCATCCGGGAGGAGTACACGAACGCCGAGGGAGAGCGTCGCGCCGACGTGCTCATTACGGCTCCGTCTGGGGAGAAGATGGCGTTCGAGGTCCAGTACTCGCCCCTGACTCACGACGCCTGGACTGAGCGCCACGAGTCGTACCAGGCTCAGGGCATCCGGGACGTGTGGCTGTTCGGCCACACGGAGAAGCAGCTGAAGCTCGACATCGCCGACACGCTGCGGTCGAAGCCTGCACTCGATGCCGTCGCGGCGACTGGTGTCCCGGTGCTCTTCATCAACCCGGCCACCGAGCAGCTCGCGATCGCGGTCGAGTGGGGGCATCGGTACAGCTGGAGCCACGGATGGATCTCGCCGGCCGACGTCCCGATCATCGGCAAGGCCTCCGGGGCGAGCATCGAGGTGTTCCGCCTCGAGGAGTTCAGGCTCAGCCCGTCGTTCCTCACGTCACCACGGATCGTCGAGCTCACCGACAACGCTGCTCGCTTGACGGCTCACAACGACAAGCAGATGGCCATCGAGCGCCGCATGCGAGAGCAAGCTGCTGCCGACAAGGCCCGGCAGGAGGCGAACATGGCCGCCGCTGGTGAGCGGAAGAAGCAAGAGCGCATGGCCTTGGCCGCCGAGATCCGGACGGCGCTCGACGCACCTGTGGTCTGGGCGCCTGGCCACCCTGCCGTCGGCCTCATCAGGACCTACCTCGAGGGACGGTCGCGTCGGGACCTCGGGTTAATCCTCCCACCAGGAAGCGCCGATCCGATCCCCCAGCGATGGCAGTGCGTCGCATACTTCCATCGGGTCGCCGGGCAGACGGCGAGCTTCGACACCAGGGACGTCGCAGAGACGCTTCGCGAGCACAGGGTGCGTCTCGAGAAGGGCGTCTACCGCACCATCGGTCGGTGGCTCCACCAGCTCGACGACGACGGCTTCCTCTTCGAGGACAGCAGCGGCACGTACTCGTCCTACGAACCGACCTTTAGGGGAACGTGGTGGTGACCGCCGTCGCTCCTTGCGATCAGACCCTGTCGCCCATCCCGGGCGGCGGGGGTCTTCCCTTTCCGCGATCCTTTGCCGATCTATTGCAAACCAGTTAGGTAACGGCATAAGGTGAAGAATCGCCCAACAAGAAGGAGGCTGACGAATGTCCGGCTCATGGATTCCCCTGCTCGTGCCTCAAGAACACCACGTCGAGCTCGCGACCATGGTCGCTACGCGGCTCGAGCAAATCGGCTTCGAGGCGCCCGCCAACGACTCGATCGAGATCCGGCTCACTCCAGCCCAGGTACGAGGAGCCACCGTCACACCTGACATCTCAGCTGGTGACCGCGCACTGGAAGCAAACACCCCCTGGAGTGTCGAGAGCCTGCGACTTCTGATCGCGAACCCGACCGCAACTGCGCGGCGCTGGGCCATGGCTCTCGACGTCTGCGCTACCGGCTTAGGCGACTGGGTCTCCACCCAGGACATGGCAGAGCGCACCGGCCTCACCATCAACGAGTGGCGAGACGCTTGCCGAAAGATGACACAGCACCAGCGAAAGAACTACCCCAACGAGTCCGACTGGCCACTCGCCACCATCAGCGGCCGACACCTAGGACACTCCTACGACCAGCTGTACGTCGCCATCACCGAAGAGCAGGCTGCCCGCTGGGCCGAGGCCAAGGAGACGGCCCGATGAGCGAGACGGCGGAGCGACGCACCTACGCCACCCTGGGCGACGCACTCCGGGGGGAGGGTATTCCTCAGGAGAACTGGGAGACCGTGCAGCGAATCGTCGACACCGTCGGCATTGCGTCCTACTCAGCCGTGCTCGAGAGTGGACGCCGCTCGCGTCGCGGTATCTTCGCTGCCCGCATCGACAGCGGGCCCGCTCTCCATATCGAGAGCGGCCACACGACCGGCTTCGTCACCGAGGCGGAAGCGCGCCTGGCGGCTCCTTCGCGAGACGCATGGCGCAACACAGACACCGGTAGCCGCTGGGGCATCACCCATCCACGCAACTCGCATCGCGACGGAAACGGGGAGACCCAAGGCGAGTCACCTCGCGAGACCTGTGGGCAGTGCTTCATGGAGAAAAGCACGAACGGATCCTGCCTCTGCTGGTAGCCGAGCCACCATCAGACCCCTGTCGCCCTTCCCGGGCGGCGGGGGTCTTCTCTTTCGAGCTCGGCTCGGCCGCTGTCGCCGCTGGCGACGCTCCCTCACGCGGAGGATGCGGCGCCGGCCGTCTCGACATACCGTCGGGTCATGGACGACACGACGAAGCCGAGCCCAGAGGGTCCCTCCGACGACGCCGCAGACTCGAACAGCGTCGAGGAGGACGACTCCAACAACAGCGTCGCACTTGGCATCGTGTTCGCCTCCGTTGGCTTCACGCTCGTGATGACGCTTGACACCCCCTGGGCGGGCGCGCCGATGCTCGTGCTCGGGATCTACTTCTTCGGCAAGAGCTTCATGGATCAGCGAAAGAAGCGCCGCGGCGCTGACCCGGCCGGCGAGGTCTGAGACGCTCACCCGCTCGAGCCGGACCTGACCCCCTCACCCTCGTCGGGTGCGGGGGTCTCTCTTTTTTCCAGGCGCCGCTGACGCGACGCCGAGGCGGCTGGCGGTCCCAGCTGGCGCTGTTGCGCGCGCCGGCACTGAGACTTGTCCCGGGGCTGTTCCCGGGCCGTGTCCGGCCCGATCTTGTCCAGATCGCGGCCACGGAGGGCTGCGCTGTGCCTGCTCGAGCCGCCTCGGCGGCTGTTTCGACCGGATCGTGGCCAGGGCCGGGCCAGTGTCTGGCCACGATCCGGTCAGTTACCCAGAAGAGCACCCCTTAGGGCCCTCCAACCCTCGGCTGGGGCCTCGGAAGCGTCTGGTCGACCAGTTCCTGGTCACTTCCGGGCCGCAGCCGGTCACAGATGGTCACTTCGTGACCGCGGAGTGACCACGAAACGGCCACAGATCCCCGTCGTCGAGACGACGGATGAGACCGATCTGGAGGGCAAGAGTGGGCGGAGGCGGGGCGCGATGGAAGCGCGATCAGGGGCCGGCCGAGGAAGCATCAGGAGCTCCCCCAGCTCCTCCTCGTCCAGCTCTCGTTCGTGCCTCTCTCGGCTGTCTCGTCGTCGCTGAATCGCACCTGTTGCTTCCCCGGATGATGCGAGAGGTCGACCCCATGGAGCATCGACATCGCGGAACTGACGGGCCGCGACCCCGCCCCCGCTGAAGGGATCTCCACCAGGTCGCCCACCCCTCGAGCCGGCGGCCGAGGGAGTGAGCCGAAGCAGGGCAGAGGCGCGACCGGCGGCCAGGGCCGCATCGAGATGAGGCTGCTCGGCGCGCGGAGCGATGGAGCATCAGCCGTCCCCCGGTGCTTCGCCTCGGCGGCATGGACGCGCAAGCCGGCGCGGCGAACAAGTCGCCACTTGAGCCAGGGAGCCCGATGGGGCTGAGGCGCCGTGACGTTGCAGCCACCGGGGCGCACTGCGGGATCACTCCGTGACCCTCCGGCGCCCTGAGGCGATCGCAACAACAGGGGTGTGAGGGCGTCGAGGCCGATCAGAAGGGCACCCTCTGGATGCGGAGTGACGGCGCCCCCGGGGCGGAGCTGGGACTGGCTCGGCAGCCAGTTCTGTGGCGTCGGTGTTGACCGAGATCCGGGGCGGATTTCGTTACTCGGCGCAGGGGGTCAGGAGGCTTCGCGCGCGCCTCGAGGCGGAGGCGGGGAGGCGATGGTGAAGCAGCCAGTTCTGCAGCGGTGTGAGGGGCTCAGAGACGCGGTCTGACGACCGAGGTAGTGACCGGTTCTGAGGCGGTCCTGGTCGCTCCACAGTCGCGACCAGATGGGGCAAAAGGAAGACACCCAAGAGCCGCCAGGGCGGCTGCTGCCAGTGACCTGCGACACCTCCTGCGTCGGCGTCTCAGAGGGGGCCAAAGCGGCAACTAGGGAGGCCGCGGCTTCGCCCCGTCCTGCGCAGGTGTGAGAGCGAAGGCAGCCGCGTCCCCGCGTCTGCGTCAGGGTTTGAAGAGAGCCTGAGCCACTTCGTGTCGCAGCCTCTGCCTCGCTGCGCTCGAGGTTTTCAAATTGAGCCACCTCCTTCGGAGCCGTTTGAAAACCAAAACCCCGACTTTCCAACGAATATGAGTGCCACTTTTCAAACCCCGCCCTTCGGGTCCTGCGGATTCCGGTGTTTGAAAAGAGGGTGTTAGAGAACTCATATTCGCTGATCACAACTGCATTGTGACCACGATCCCTCGCTGAAGCTCCGGATGCGTGGGAGAGAGACGAAGAGCATAAGGGGGGGTGGCTCAGAGCGGCGTTTCTTCCATCGCTGCGCTCGTCAGAATCTTGCTCTGAGGTCGGCACAGCCGACACCCCTTCGTCCGCCCCACAGCCTCTCGCTTCGCTCGGTCTGCGTGGCTTCCTCACCCTCGTCGCTGCGCTCCTCAGGCCCTTACTGCGTCGCTGCGCTCCTGGCTCTCAGTCGCCCCGTCGGGGGCGCCTGCGAGTGCTTTCCGGCCCTGCCTCTCCTCCGCTGCGCTCCCCCGTTGCACGTCCGGCTGACGCGTCCTGCCGGCCGCTGAGCCCAGACGCGGCGAGACGCCGCCGTGCCTGCCTCTGGCGCCGCTTCCGCGGACCGGCGCGCTGCGCCTCCGAGAGCGCCCGAGGAGGGGCTGTGAGGCAGTGAAGGAGGGGCTGCCACCTCTGAGCCACCACGCCGCTTCGCGGGGGTCGTGGTGAGGCTCTGAGGCGATGGAGCGATGAGGTCGGCGGTGCCGACCCGGGGGTCGGTTCGATGTCCCTCACGGGTCCCGTGAGTGTGGACCGAGGACGACCCTGCAAGACCGATGGAGCGAGGAGGCGAGACGCCATGCCCAAGAGCAAGAACAGAGGCCACCGCGAGACGCGGAAGGCGCAGCAGGAGCTTCCGGAGCTGCCGCCCCAGAGTCACTTCGGTCGCCTCTCGGCTCCGAAGAAGACCAACCGGAAGGCAGCGAAGTACGTC
>Ga0265797_10005344_pt1 | contig 18794 bp, 20 predicted proteins | sample P2T30metagenome_FD_192433 | JGI IMG/M metagenome (GOLD analysis project Ga0265797, IMG submission 192433) | Plant litter microbial communities from East Loma Ridge, Irvine, California - P2 T30 | ecosystem: Environmental > Terrestrial > Plant litter > Unclassified | place: USA: California... | reverse complement strand
TAGCAAGATCGAGGAGAATGGTAAGAAGTTTGGTAAGAAGCTCGGTAATGCTACCATTTTCGGTGCCGGTGCTACTATTGGTGGCAACCTCGTCAACAGCATTTTCTAGATTAGGTGCTTGCTTGCATTACGGCCGCTCGGCGTTTACAGGTCAGGACGTTTTCATGTGAATAGATCTTTAGCATTCACGCCATATCTCCAAACTCGGCTGCTGCTGTCATAGTCATCACGTAAGCACAGCGTTCCACCTGGAAAATCATTGGAGGAAGACAGGATTCACATGATGTTGAGGCGTGGCGCTGATGTCACTAACTTTACCAACCACACACGTTCACTGCACAAAACACTTTGTTCACATGTACGCTAGGCCTTAGAAGGTCAAAGAAGGTCATGTGTTTCATTAGCTGACTGCACAATGTGTAGCAAACAACGACCTGCAGCCGAGCCGCCAACGCACGTTGACAAACATTTCCTAACCGAGGAAACGCTGCTTTCAACACATTGCCACTCCACTCACCCTCAAAGATTGGAGATACCACGCTTGTCTATATCTGATCTCCAGTATCCGCCAATATGCAAAAGTCCATCACTGAGTCGGTCAGCCCGACCGCTAATCAAGTCAACACATTGCAAACGGTCGTATCCTCGAGCAGCACCCATCATCATGATTTATCACAATCAGAAAGACCCTCGACGCCAACCGAGCTTCCTTTGCGCGAAACCGGAACGAGCAGGAGGTCTCGACTGCTGGAATACAACATGAACCGACTATCGCGTGTCCGCTCCATGCCATACAATCAAAATTCACGCCACGGCGAACCACAAAGGCTGGAGGATTACCAAGACCAGACCTTTGAAGACATTGCTCTCGCAGAAATCCAGCCCACTGTCCAAACATGGGATATGGTGCCCGAACCACCGCGCCGCACGCTGCGTGACAGCCTCCACAGGTTATCCAAACGACTATCTCTCACACCGAGCGACTTCTCCATGGCGTATCCACCACATATCTTCCCACAGCGCACAATGAATGATGAACATCACAAAGCCAACAAGATCCTGGGCCTCCGACCTTCCAAACCACCGCCGGTCCCACCGAAGTTCCCCCCAATTAATCCCTCGGACACTACATCCACTCATTTCCTTCCATTGCACAATAAACCTCTCCCTCCTCGGCCCACCCAACCTCTCAACGGTCGCACGGCTTGGCTCCACGCTCTCTCTGCTGTCTTGGTGGTTGGGAATTGCTGGGGCATCGGTAATGCTTTTGGGCTGTTCCAAGCTTATTATAGCCGCCACTATCTCCCCGGAACATCACCCTCGACCATCGCCTGGATCGGAAGCACACAACTATGTCTCGTATTTGGACTCGGCGTGCCTGTTGGCAGAGTGGTCGATCTCGGACACTTCCGTGCAATGTTTCACGGCGGAACCCTGTTAATGATCCTCGGGCTGTTCACCAGCAGTGTCTGCAAAGAGTTTTGGAGCTTATGGCTGACTCAAGGCCTGGTGACGGGCTTTGGTATGGGAATGGTGTTCTGCTCCGGAATACTGGCCTTGATGAGCTGGTTCGACGAGCGAAAGATGGGAGTCGCGATGGGTCTCGGTGCCGCGGGCAGTTGTATCGGAGGCATCGTCTATGTTCTGCTGGCGAGACACTTCCTAGTCACTCAAGGCTTCGCAACAACCATGAGAATCTTAGGTGGGGTAGCCGCGGTCTCCATGATTCCCCCCAACCTGATCTTCCACATGCGCGAACAAACATCACGCCAACAACAATCTCCAACTACCAAACCCCCAACAACGACCCGACCTCTACGAACCTTTACCTCCCCTGCCTACCTCTGCGCCGCAGCCGGCATGTTCCTCACCTTCTTAGGAGTCTACTTCGGCTTCGTCTACATAGTAACCTTCGCCTCCGAAGTCCTCCAACTCTCCGACACAGCCTCCACAAACCTCCTAATCTTCATGCTAGCCGCAAACCTGCCAGGCCGCTTCCTCCCCGCCCTGATAAGCGACAAATGCATCGGGCCCCTCAACACCATCATCCCCGCAGCCTTCCTCTCCAGCGCCGTAATCTGGCTCTGGGCAGCCAGCAGCGCGCACCCGAACCAGGCCAGCTTGACGGTGATAGCCTGCTTCTACGGCTTCGTAAGCGCCGGCGTACAAGTTCTCTACGCACCCACGGTCTATACGTTCTGCCTCGACGCCCCTGCGCCATCGGATTCACGCTCGAACGACGAAGCAGCAGCAGCCCCGCCGCAACTCGCCCTGAACAAAATGGGCGTCCGAGCCGGCGGGATCTTCTCTTGCATCGGCCTTGCTTGTCTTGTTGGAACGCCTATCGGAGGCGCTTTGATCAGCCACAGAGTCGATAGGGGTTTGGAGCAGCCTTTTCTTGGCGCGCAGGTGTTTGCTGGGTCTTGTCTTTTGGTTGGTGGGGGGTTTTTGTTGGCGAGTCGGGTTTTGAAGGTTGGGTGGGTGGCGAGGAGGGCTTGATGTTCATTTTTGTTTCTTTGCCCCTTGACTTTCTTGGATTTTTGGGGGGCAGGAGAGGAGACTTTGTGGTTTTTGGTCGCGGCTTTCTTGTTTGGTTCAACGGTGATCTTACTTTTCTTCTTCTTCTTTTTCTTCTTCCTCATCCTAATCATTTGTGGCAGATCCGAGGGCACTGATTGGAAACAAAGCTCGCAACGACCATTAAAGTGGCAATGACTTTCACATCCTGGTAATGATTACTTACACGTCGTCGGTGAAGTATCGGGAGATGAGCGTGAAGTGTATCACTGTGTATGGAGAGAGGACGGTCATGCACCGATACCACCAATCTTATCATTCCGCTCGATAGTTCACTCAATACCTCTACGACTCGGAAGATGCACGCGCATGAAAATCAAGGAAACATACGTTTATAGTCTATCCAGTCGTCCTCATCCATCCCTCCAACATCCCCTCTCTCCGAACTAACTAACCCCCAACCCCTCAAAACAACACCAACCCAAACTCAAACGGCCCAGTCTTGAGCGCATACTGCTCCAAAGTCTTCGGCCCACAACTCCCCGTCCCCAGCCCATGATGCTCAGCATCCAACCTCAAAATTACAAACTCCTTCCTCTTCTCCTCCAACTCAAACGGATGCTTCGCCTCGAAAATATCCCTAGCCTCATAATGCGAAGCCATGAAATCAAACAAATGCCTCTTCGTCTTCGATTCCTCCCCACCAGACTCATAAAACTGCGCCGTCAGCTCGCCGCCCTCCGCGCTGGAAATCTTCAGCCAGCGCGTGTCGGTGCGGTTGGAGCATTCTTGCGGGAACTCGGGTGCGGCCCACAAGTCTGAGATTTTGGCCGCGGAGTGCAGGCCTACGGGCTGCGACAGCTTCATGTCCCGGTAGCTCTCGCCGGGGCCGCGGCCGAACCACTCTGTCTTTTGGAAAGAGGCCGGGAGCCCGAAAGTGACTCCCAGTCTCGGGAGGGTTTTGGGGAGGTTGATGCCCGCGGGTGAGCCGCTGACGTGGAAGTCCAGCGCTCCGTTGGGTGAGAAGGTGAGGGTTGTGGTTAGGTCGAGGGACCAAGAGAGGACCTTGGGGCCGAATTTTTGGGTCAGGACCACGCTTGCTGAGCCGTCTTCTGCGGCGTTTTGGGTGAAAGTGGTGGTGCGCAGGTGGATGCTGGCGTGCTGGAGGTTGCGGTCGAGCCAGTCGCGGCCGTCTTGGGGGAAGTCGTTGTCTGTTGGGGCGCGGAAGAAGGAGGGCAGGAGGGGTTGGGCGATGAGTTCGGTGGAGTTCTTTTTCCAGGATGTGAGGGCGCCGGAGGCGAGGCTGACTGTCCATTCGCTTGGGCCGCTGGAGATTTTTAGGTTGGAGGTGGTTTTTAAGATGGAGACTGGGGTTGGAGAGGTCTTGGACTCTGGTTTGAGGAGTGTAGAGACGGCGTTGAGGGGGATCTGGAGGCGCGCGACTTCGAAGCCGGCTTTTTCCCAGGTCGTGTTGTCCTTTAGGGTGAAGGATAAGTTTAGCAACGTCTCGGTGTCTGCGTCAAGAGGGAGGTTGGAGAGCTTCAGCTCTGCGGTGCTGGTAGGTTGGACTCCGGTGGGGATTTCGAATGATCCGCTGGCGCTTTCGCCTTTCTCGCTGACCGTAGACCACTTGCCAACGAGGTGATCCAAGGTAGTACAATCGTACCTGTTGATGATCGTGATGGTTTCTCTAGCGGATGATACGAGTTGCACCGGCTCCAAAGCCTTCTTGTACTCGATCAAGCCGCTGTTAGGACTGTGATCCGAGTCGAGCATGCCATCCATGACGAAGTTGCCATCGTTGGGGTGATCTCCAAAGTCACCGCCGTAGCCGTAGTATTTCGTTCCGTCCTTCGTCTGAGTGAGCAGACCGTGGTTCGCCCATTCCCAGACCCAGCCACCCTGCAAGGAAGGATATTTGTAAAAGGCATCCAGATACTCTTTGATGTTACCGGGTCCGGTGCCCATCGCATGGATGTATTCACACAGGACCAACGGCTTGGTCTTGGAGGTGTCTTCTGCGAAGTTGATGATGGTCTCCATGTACGGGTACATGCGTGAGTGCATGTCCATGACTTCCGCTTCCAAGTCAGGCTCGTAGTGAATCAGTCTCGTTGGGTCGTACGAGCGGATCCACTCTGCCATTGCTACGTGGTTGCGGCCGTAGAATGCTTCGTTGCCAAGACTCCACATGATGACTGAGGGGTGGAGCTTGTCGCGGTACACGAGCTGGACGGCCCGGTCGAGATATGCGTCGTGCCAGTCTGGGTTGTCACTTGTCCATTTGGCTGCGTCGGCCTTTGTGAGTTGCTGACGTTCGAAGAACGACATCTCCCTCTCAGCGGGAGTGAGTGCTGCGTCGGCGATGGTCTCGAAGCCGTGGCATTCGAGATCTGCTTCATCCTGGGATGATTGTCAGTACTTTAGTTTATTCATGGCAATGGTAGGTGTCTTCCTTAATCGTCGATGTTCGAGGAAAAAAACACTTGGGAGACTTACCATGACCCAAAAGCCCATCTCGTCAGCAAGATCGTACAGGCGAGGGTCACTCGGCTGATGGCAAGATCGGATTGCATTGATGTTGTGAGTCTTCATTAGCAACAGATCCTGCTTCATGAACTCGTAAGGAACAGTTCTTCCATGGACCGGGTGGTGCTCGTGCCTGTTAGCACCCTTGATGACAATGCGCTGTCCGTTGACCTTGATCAGCCCGTCTTTCAGCTCAACCTGTCGGAAACCCACCCGATGGGTAACGAATTGGTTGTCTCCGAGCGACAAGACGAGCTGGTACAGGTATGGAGTCTCTGCCGTCCACTTGTGCGGAGTAGACACAGGCACAGAGAACTTGACAGCTCCTGCATCCTTGGCGGTCTGGGTTTCTGTGGCCACTTGCTTCTGTTCAGCGTCAAAAAGTTTGAGACTAACGTCGCCTTGGCCTTGAACGTCAACTTGGACTTCAAGCGTTGCGTTCTCATAAGCTTTGTCGAAGAGTGTCTGAACGCTGAAGTCCTGGAAGTGTGTGGCTTTGGGGAAGCCTAGGAGGAAGACGTCTCTGAAGATGCCGCTCATCCGCCACTGATCCTGATCCTCAATGTAGGTTGCATCGCAGTACTGGTAGACTCGAACGGCGAGCACGTTTTCTTCACCACGCTGGACGTACTCGGTTATGTCGAACTCAGCCGGGTTACGACTTCCCTGAGAGTAGCCGACTTGCTTGCCGTTGACCCAGACGTGGTAAGCCGAGTCGACACCTTCGAACCGGAGCCTCAGCTGATCGTTCTCTAGATGTTTCGGTACAGTGAACGATGTCACGTAGCTTCCACACTCGTTGTCGTCGAACGGAGCGTGAGGCGGATCCACGTAAATCGGGAACGCCACGTTGGTGTAAACCGGTCCTTTGCCGAAGCCCTGCAGCTGCCACATGCTGGGCACTGGCATGTCGCTCCATTGTGACTTGTCGAAGTCGGCTACTTCGAACCCTTGGGGAGCTTCAAACGGGCTATTGGCCAGGTGGAATTTCCAAGTCCCGGCGAGACTGTGAACGCGAGCCTTGCTCTCGTCTCTTGCCAGAGCCTCATTCTCGGAATTGAATATCTTGAAGTTGGCCCTCGGCGGGAGAGTGTTGCGGTGCAGGACCGAGAGATTGCTCCAGTCCGGACGATCCTCTGGAAAAGAACCCATTGTGACTGGTGAAGAGAGTAGTATCGGATGATCCGACGGTGAGGGGGTTGTGAAATGTGGCTTGATGGAGAGCGTAGTACTCTCTCGCCTACCTGGTTTTTAATGGCATAGCAAGATAACAGTGTGGGTACTGCACCAAACACCCTCCACATGCCGTACACGTGGTTGCGATAGCCCTCCGCATGCGGACCTTACCCCATCCTGTGCCATGGGGATCCGCACAAGAGGTCGAGCTCCTCCAATTTGCCCAGCCACTTGTGCAGGTAGGATTCGAGGATGTGTATGCATGGGTTCGTGTCCGGTATGCGGCGAAGTAGAACACCCTGATTCGAACCTCGGCGACATCTTGTAGACCGGCCCTGATCCCTGGTGACCCTAGAAAGTGTCACATGAACCGTGATACACTTTATACTGGGTTGAACCGCTCACGAAAGGTCTAGCGCTCGATACACAGTGATGAGTACACAATGATATGCACGCTATTAGATCTTGATATTTGCGTGTAAGTACAGCGCGTCGACCAGTAATCACGTGACCATCCAAGTGAAGGGTTCGTCTAAAGCTGCGCTACAAACATTCTTCCTCGGCTTTTGAGGGAACGGGGCCGAAGTTCTGCCCGACTATCGGCTAGAGGTAAAAGCAAGTTCACAACACGCGAAGTCTCCAAAGCTCGTTTCCAACACTACCTACAGCACAAGAGATGAACGCATTAGCAAGCATCGAAATATCTCTCGTGTGTCACAGCCGGCCAATGCCATTGGGGACTGCCACACCGATCATCAAACACCCCGCCTCGCTTCAGTCTTGGACGCAGCCTCTGCTCGCCGGTCTCCGAAGCGCCACCAGCATGCTTGCTTCTCTAAAGCCGAGGGATAAGCGGCACTACTGGTGGAACAAGGTTCTCCAGTCCATGCCTCTCGTCAGGTGAACCTCACGTGGCGTTATATGAGGTGCATGCCCAGGAACTCTGCATGAGTCTTGACTCGGGTGACATTCTGGCGATTCCGTTTGTGGTCTGGACCGATCGCTTCACTCTTGCTACAGCACAGAGAATTTCTCGGCGGTCTACCTCAGGCTGTCCTAGTACTGGACAGGACTGGAATACGTCTTGGAGATCAGCATGGCTCAAATCTAGGCATTTGTCTTCCTCGAGCCGTACACAGTAGAGCGGCATTCGCTGCCAACTCAAGGTACCGGGCCGGGCTTGTCTTGATATACACCTCGAACATGTCAGGCCAAGACATGACCCTGTGTACCATCTGTTTTGGCTCTTGACCATGCGAGTCTATTCATGTGGAGGGACATGAATAGTGAATCTCTTCGCAATCCCGTTGACAACGGCAAGCTCCAGTCGCGACGGTCTCGAACCCCTGGTTATTCGATGTCTACATCACCCGGTGTCACTGCCCATAGTGGATTCTCCGCCGCGGCGGCTTTGAAGGCTTGACATGCGCCGCTTACGGTCGCCATCTCGCTACCAGCTAAGATGATTGACATGTAGTCTTGTGCGGGGTGTGGAGGACCCCGGTGTATTGCGGGTGGTCTTCTTCCTGGACATCGGCAAAGTGGACATGAAGGCATTGGAGTATTAAAGATCCATGGCCCCCACCCTTTCTCACTCGCTATTGTGCTACTAGATGATCAGTACTCCTTGAGTATACCACCATCACTCACTCGTCCTTGACAGCATCACATTTACTATCTTGGTCCATCATACGAACAACGCAATGGACGAGAGGAAAGAGAGTGCGCCACCGGCGTACTCCAACGACACCCCGGACATTCACGATGAGAAGCCTACAGGCAAGGTAATGCAAGAAGAGGCTGTGCACTCTGTGGCACTGGCCGAAGCCCTTCAAGGCTCAAAGCCTTCGCTCTGGTCGAAGAACATGCTGAAGCTCTACTTCATCATGGGTGAGCATTCCAATCAGAACTCATTCATCAGCTCTGTCTGACATTCGCTAGCTGTCGGTTACCTCGTCTCCACTCTCAACGGCTACGACTCGTCCTTGATGGGCGCCATCAATGCCATGGAGAGCTACCAGAAAACATTCGGTCTCTCCGGCGAAGGCAGCAGCACCGGAATTATCTTCATCATTTACAACTGCGGACAAATTGCTGCTTTCCCCTTCTGTGGATTCCTTGCCGACGGTTACGGTCGCCGAATCTGCATCTTCGTAGGATGTGCGCTAGTCATCGTTGGTACTGCTGTACAGACGACTGCACACCACACTGGGCAATTCATTGGCGGTAGATTCCTCCTTGGATTTGGTGCGAGCATCGCAAGTGCTGCTGGTCCTGCATACACAGTCGAGCTGGCCCACCCCAGCTACCGTGGCACAATGGCTGGCATGTACAACAACTGTAAGTCGCATCACATCTCGTGTCGAAGGACTAAGTGACTACAAGAACACAACTGACGTGTTGACAGTTTGGTGGCTTGGAAATATCCTTGCAGGATGGACGACATACGGCACCGATCTGAACTTCCCTGGATCGTCATGGGCATGGCGCGTCCCGACTCTTATCCAGTGTGTGCTGCCCGCGATTGTCATGTCACTCGTGCTGTTCTTCCCTGGTAAGCAAGGCCGCGTATGCACATCAACTTAGGAAGGTGAATACTAACAAAGACAGAAACACCACGCTGGCTCATCGCAAAAGACAGACGAGAGGAGGCCATTGCTATCATGGCAAAATACCACGGCGACGGCAACCCAAATGACCCCATTGTTCAGCTCCAGCTCCGTGAGATCACCGAGGACATGTCTGTTACGCGCAATGACAACCCCTGGTGGGACTTCAGAGAGCTCGGAAACACGGCCGCTGCTCGATACCGTCTCTACATGGTCATCCTGATGTCTTTCTTCGGCCAATGGTCAGGCAACAATGTTAGTCCACTCTTCCCCAAAGCCTCGCCGGATTTTCTCACTGACGTTCACCAGGTTATTTCGTACTTCATGCCGCAGATGGTTGCAACGGCAGGCATCACCAACAGCAGCACGCAACTTCTCATCAACGCTATCAACCCCATCTTCAGTCTGATCGCTGCGATGTACGGCGCAACTCTGCTCGACAAGCTTGGCAGACGTACCATGCTCATGGCCGGTCTGGTCGGCGCGCTTGGATCCTACGTCCTTTTGACTGCCTTCACGGCTTCAGCCGCCGCGCAGCCCAACCTTGCCTACGGAACTATCGTGTCCATTTACCTCTTCGGAATCTTCTTCTCCTGGGGTTGGACACCACTGCAGACCCTTTACGCCGTGGAGTGTCTTGAGAACCGCACGCGTGCCAAGGGTAGCGGTGCGAACTTCCTTTTCCTCAACGTCGCAATGATCGTCAATACCTACGGCATCAGCGTTGGCATGGAGAAGATCGGTTGGAAGCTATACCTCGTGTACATTGTTTGGATTTGCGTTGAGCTTGTCGTTGTGTACTTCTTCTTCGTGGAGACCAAGGGCAAGACGCTGGAAGAGCTGAGCGAGGTCTTCGAAGCGCCCAACCCGAGAAAGGCGTCGACCAGGAAGGTCAAAGTGGCTGTGTTGGAAGGTGGTCAGGTCGTTCAGGCATAAGTGAAGGTCCAATTGTCTGTAAGCTGTCAATAGGGGCTTTACATATACTCAGTGAGCAATGCCACTTCATCCTCTGCATCATACGATCGTAATGGCGGCTCTTGAATCCACCTTCCCATTTCGACATACGCTGACTTGGACAACTACATCCCCAGTGATAACAGAGCTGATGATGTTACCAAGCTGACGACGTGGTCTTGGACGTGGGCTTGGTCATCGTTACAAGAGTAAGGCGTTTTGTCTGTCCGACGGAGATTGTTGCCCAATCTAGCCCAAGACACCGCGCAAATACTTTCCGCATTCGACCAAAACCTGTAAGATATCCCGATTTCTACAGCTAACCGCCAATCGGAAAGCCACAATGCACCCCGCAGACTACAGTCTTTAGTCTTTGCCTTCCCCATGGGCACGATCATGAGGCGAGACACGTCGAATCCTCGACATCAGAGCGCCTCCCGGGAGAAACTGTTCCTTCGGACGGCGGAAGGTCGCCATCCCCGATTTGAAGAAATCGACCACTAGCGTCAGCATGGCACCGTTACACGGTAACCTACTTGCCGTTCTGACGGTCGACGTCTTATACTTAAGGTCGCCCTGAATCCGTTGACATTGATGCTTTCCTTGGAGCACTGGACTTGCATTCAGCAGCATCATTTACACTCATCTCTCTATCGCTAAGACCATTCCCCTTTCTCGCAATCTGCAACATTATCACGCACCATGGCGCTCGAGCACGAAAAGAAAGCTGAGATTGAGGCTCAACACACCGAACATGTCGAGTCTGAACTTGGAGCCTTCGATAAAGTCGATCAAGAACCCAGTATTGAAGAGGCTGCTGCTTCGAAGGCAGCTTGGCTGATCTCCGTGACGGTTTCTCTTGGAGGGTAAGTGCTTGATATGTTGTATCATTCGCAAAAGCAACTCAGCTATCTGGCCGAGTGGCAGTCCACGGGGTCTCTTTCTTTGACCGAGTCAGACATCGCAGGATGTTGCTGCAACAACACTTTACTGACTATTCCAGATTCCTCTTCGGCTACGACACAGGCTACATTTCTTCAGTCTTGGTCACCATCGGCACATCCCTAGGTCATGTCTTATCAACGAGCGAACAAGAGCTAGTGACCTCTTTGACCAGTGGTGGAGCTCTAGTTGGTGCAGTCGGAGCAGGTCTCACTGCCGATCGTTTTGGAAGAAAAATGCCTATCTGGGCCGCTTGCGTGGTGTTCGTTGTTGGAACCGTCCTACAAACCGCCGCATACTCCGTTGCGCAATTTGCTGTAGGCAGATTCATTGTCGGCCTCGGTGTTGGTAGCGCTGCTATGGTGGTCCCACTGTACATTGGCGAGCTCGCGCCGGCAAAATATCGTAAGCACGATCTGCTGTCAATAGCATCTCGGTTTCATCAGCTAACTCTACATCACAGGTGGACGCATGGTCGCCTTCAACAACATGTCCGTCACATTCGGCCAACTCGTAGCCAGCGCAATAGGAGCAGGCTTCGCAACGGTACCCGGCGAGAGTTGGCGTGCTACGGTTGGTATCGGAGCTGCACCAGCGGTACTACTTGCTGGTATGCTTTTCTGGTGCCCTGAATCGCCCCGACAACTGGTCTCTCACGGCCGCACCGCCGAAGCCGATCAGGTTCTCCTCCGCCTGTATCCTACTTCGACTGAGCTCCAACGCCAACAGAAGATGGCTCTAATCACCGCTTCGTGCGAGCAAGCCACCGAGAACTCACTGTCCAACGAGAGCCTTTACACGGGCCTGGCTCGTATCTTCACCAACGGTCAGACCGGTCGTGCCGTCCTTACAGCATGTGTTGTGATGGCGATATCCCAGCTCGGCGGTTTCAACACGTTGATGTACTACAGCGCAACGCTCTTTTCCATCGTCGGCTTCAACAACGCAACAGCAGTAGCCATCACAGTCTCCGGAACGAATTTCGTCTTTTCCATCCTCAACCTGGTTTTGGTCGACAAGTTTGGACGCAGGAGGCTTCTTACCGTAACCGTATTGGGCATGTCTATCTGCATGCTTATCGCAGCTGTGTCATTCAGCTACATCCCGATCGATCTGGCCACTCTCGAAGTCGAAAGCGATCAGATTGGATGGCCCGGTACTCTTGTACTGGTCACGATCATCTGCTACGTTGGCTTTTACTCTACTGGTGTGGCTACAATTGCCTGGATCGGAACTGAGTTGATGCCCATCGAAGCTAGGGCCTTGGGGTATGTGTTCCCGATGTATATCTGTCAGCGATGTATATATGTCAGCGCGGAAACAGCAAGCTAACACGATCACAGCACGATGTTGAACACAGTCACATGCTGGAGTACGAATATCATCATCAGCAGTAGGTCCACTATCAACAAATCTCTCCCACATCGGCATACTAACGCCATTCCTCACAGGCACATTCCTGAGCATGATGAAAGGCATCACACCCTCCGGAGCCTTCGGTTTCTACTGCGGAATCTGCTTCGTCGGCTGGCTGTTCATCGTTTTCTTGTACCCGGATGTCAAGGGCATGCCACTGGAGACGATCCGCGAAGTCTTCGAGCACGGTTTCGGTCGCCAGTTCTCTAAGCAGTGGCAGCAGGAACACAAGCATGAAAAGAAGAGGGTTGAGGCGGCGTTTGGGCATTGAGGGAAGAACTTGAGAGTGATGAGTGTATGTTGTATATGTGTATAACGATGTCATGACTGGAATTTGCGTACTCATTCGACTGATCAATTGATCGATTCCTGTGTCCCAGGTTACTAAGTCCGCATGACACCAAAAGCGGGCATGTGGCCATGTTCTCAACTCACAGTAGCCGCGCAGAAACTTCAATCCCGTCAGGCAGCTGACTCAACCAGACAAGAAGCCAACAACGGGAAAAGAAACATCGACGCCAGATAATAGACAATCGACACTCCCAAATCGGGTATCTTGAACAGTCGCCAAAACTCTTCCATCCGAACTCCCGTGAGGCCGCCGTTCACGTCAATCATTGTGACGACCCAGCATATATGTGCGATGGGTATGTTGATGTACCAGAGGAAGAAGTCAAGGAACCATATCGGAGGCGTTCCTCGCGCTGGACGGGTGTTGTGATGGCTTTCTTTGGTGCTGAGAGGCGTTTCCATGGCTGGTTTGGACGAGGTGATGTTGGACAGACACTTGGGAAAGGGGTTGAGACAAAGCTGGCGGAGTTGATTCTTCAGGCAAAGCCGTTCGAGATGGACCGGTAACTTTTGTTGTTCGGTGTACCAGTGATTAGGAGAAAGATTCGCAAACCCTTTCTGTGACTTGGAAGTTGTTGATCCTTCCCAGCCATTTCCAACTTTGCCTTAATACCGGCGATGACACACTCTTTTTCCTTTTGGATGTACGTACACGCTTTCCTCATCTCCTGCATTGGCACGTCCCTGCACTAGGAGCTCACCACACCAACCAACCAACACATGCCCACACTGCAAAAGCGGCCGCGGAGACGGTTCGATCGCCGATCTGCCCATGCTGTTGACGCTGTCTGATCATTTGACCACACTTTCTCTCTGAACGAGACATCAAAGCTGTAGAAGTGTAGATACATCGTGAGTTTCCGGAGATTGTCTCATACCTTTCTTTAACTAACGTTTGTGGCCCCATCTTGCATCGTCTACAACCAATTTGGAACCGACGACTGGCGACTACACCTGTCACGATACTCGGGAAACCCACGCGATTCAGTAAAGAGACACGGCGGCAATACCTTACTACGTGAACATGTCTTTGGATCGGGACTTCGCGATCCGAGCCTTCACATTGGTTGCTGGAATCTTCGCAGCCAAGTATATCGATGAGGCCCTCGATACGTGTGGCAGGATCGGCGTCGACAGCAAGCATGTGGAGTACTATTCCTGTGTTTTCAGGTCTACTTCCGCCACCATGTTCGCCTTTGCTGCTGGGTACGGGCTGTATACCATCTTTCGGGGTTTACGTTAGACGCCAGTCACGCCAGGAAAGCGTGTTCTACTTAATCCGACCGACTGTGGCGAGGAGCTGGGTTCTTGCTGGCGATCGGGCACAATGGCGAGCGATGGACGCAACAGATGGGAGACCATTTCCATCGGCAAAATTCCTATTATGGCGATTTACTGGCCCGGCATGAAAGTGGTAGCTGGCAAGTACGTCCATGGGGCAGATCGAAGAAATTCGGAAGACGAGGAAATGCATTTGCGGCATGGAGGCTTGACACAAGCGTCTGGTAATGAAGACCGGTATTGCACTCTCTGTTGTCGACGGCACTTTGTCTTATTACTGAACTCGAATACGCCGTGTACGTAGTATTTGTCTTCAAGAATCCAAAGGAGATTTTGAGTCAGTCGAATGATTTGGCTCACTGGACAATGGACTTCGCGTCTTCATCGAATTTCCTAGAGGTTGGACCATTCTGTTCCCTTCGACCTTTTTGAAATTTGGTTGGTTTAGAGGTATTACAAGCATGCTGTCGAATGTTTGGCATGTGAAAGCAACATAGATGTAAATATATCTCACGGTGACGACATGATCGACGGCACAAAGAAAGTGTAATGTTCCTGCATCGGATCCACTTTGCGCCAACCTCCCCACCCGTCTGGTTCCCAGTCTAGTTATCCCCTGTTGTCGCATTTCCATCTCTGCTCATATGTTCATCTAAAACATTCTCAAACCTGTATCATCACTATCGCATCTTCATTCAAAAAAATGGACAATCCTACCGAAGACATCACTCAAGTGGTGCATACACTCTGCCAGGGCACTCCCGACCAACAGACAGAAGCCATCAACACTTATTTCACACCGAATGCCTCTTTCACTCACCCCTTCTGTCGCACCGGCTCGTTCGATGGAAGCCGTAACTTGATCCACGCAATCTACAAGTGGTACAAATTGCTCAGCCCAGAGATCGAGCTCAACGTCAACAGCATCGGTATGTCGCACCACCATCACTCCCATCCATCCATCCATCCATCCATCCATCAATCGTTCAACCAAGAAAGACACACGATCCAAACAGCCAACTAACAAACAATTCCCCTCCCCAACAGCCTACGACTCCCGCAACCTGATCCTCTACCTCAACATCACGCAAATCTTCTCCATATGGTGCATCCCCTTCCACCACGCCAAAGTCACCCTAACGACCGAGCTCCAACTCACGCGCCCTCCCAACAGCCGCAAATACTACATTTCCGCGCAGAACGACCTCTACCAGAACGACCAACTGATCCGCTTCTTCATGCCCTTTGGCCTCGGCGAGCTGTCCATGCACATGTGGCAGTACTCTTCGACTATGATGTGCGTGCTTGGATCGTTCCTGCTTGCGCCGGCGACGAGATTCCAGCAGAGTTGGTTGGAGGAGAAGGAGAGGAGCAATGGTGGTCGTAGTGCGGGATCTGGTTCGCGCGCGGAGGACGAGATGCGCAATTTGGTTTCGGACGCTATGGAGGGTGTTGGTCACAAGAGGCCCGAGGGCAGGAGGAGGCATTCGAGTAATGCTGGTGCGAGTGGGGACAGAAGGTCGAGCGAAGCCGGTGCGAGTAATGAGGGCAGCAAGAATGGTGTGCAGCAGTATGGCAACATGCAGGTTGTCACGTAATTTGGTGTGTTGAAGCGCGCAAATTCGTGTCGCTGGACGCTGAAGGGGCCTCAACGGCAAGCCGCTCTCGCCATGCAGAAGGTGCCAACTGATTACAGGACCGGGAGCTACATGATATTGTTGTCAAAGGAAGGGATCTGGTGTACAAAATCCATGCTTCTGGGGGAAAAAAGGTGGACCGTGACATCTCTGCACTCTAACACATTAATTTAAATTCGGTTTCCTTAGGAATTACCTTCGAGTGTTAAAGAGATACGGGACGGTTGGAACAACTCTGCGGTAAAACAAGTCGATTCCGTTCTGCGCTAGTCCCTTCAAAATTTATTAGTATACTGTACCTTACATGTACATGGTAGGTTGTTATTCTCCTACACTGCACCTACCGCAGCTCACGGTATTTGAATGCTACGAAGCAACGCGATCTTCGTCTCGTGGCAACCACGCATAGGCGACTTCCTCGCGACCACGACATCGCCGATTTGCCATTCAAAAGAGGCAGGAAGCACGCGTCTTTGTGTTGTGTTGTGATACTGCGGCTCGCACTTTGAGTAGTCTGCTTGGTCTTCCCATCATCATCAACGTCAAGCATCCCGTCATCCGATCAACATCGCCTCGATTTCCCCCTATTTTATTACATCGCCAATTGCCCCAACAGCTCCAAGAAGACTCCATTCGTTGCACCTTCGCGTCATGCGACCAACCCGGACCTTCCACTTCGGCATCCCGACCGAAACACCCGACCGACCACTTCCGAAAATGTCTGCCGCACCAGCGAAATCGAGCTCCCCTCCTGCGACTTCTTCCACTGCGAGTTCCCCTTCGGCCGAGCCCAAGAAGAAAGAGCCTATCGGCACCGCCCCAGCCAAAGAAAAAGCCGAAGACGATGACTCAGACTCGGACTCGGATTCCGACGATCCCGAATGCAAAGGGAAAGAAGCTGGAGCCGCCAAGGGCAAAGAACACGACGCTGCAACAGGACGCGCTTCAGCAAAGCCACACTCTTCCACCAAGAGACATGGCAAAGACCCAAGCGGCAGACCGAAGACTGATGCAGGCGAGTGATGGGCGCTGGGAGTGATGGTAGGAGCGCAGGTTGCTGATTGACTCAGCAGGAAAGCACCCTCACAAAGAGGGCAAGAAAGAACACAAAACAGCCGCTTCTGCCCACAACAACACAGCTGGTGAGTTCCTCGCCTCATGCCCTCATTCCCACCTCTTTGCTCTCGTGATCCACCCACCCGCCACATCGCCTCACTTCGCACCCACTATCATTTCACCGTTGCATCATTCGGCTCAAGCTTCGCATCGTTTTCGTCGGACGGGTCTAGCGGGGCTTTCAGCTTTGGCGGCATCCTGACGAGCGTCCATACATTCTCACACTTCCCCCTATCGAACCCATCAACAGCCGCTTTCTACGGTTTCTCCGCTCCTTGGTGGTCATGTCTGACGTGACTCCAGCTCCCGCACCGGTGAGACAGCATACTTTCACCGACCATGCAGGACAAGAAGTGACCGTCGTGCAGGCGCCCACCCCTCCAGCCGACCCCAAGGTCGTCGAAGTGAAGAAGGTCGAGCAAATGGCGGCGGCCGAGGCGACCAAGCCCGAGGTTGTTGTCGTGGAGAAGAAGCCTGAGGAGAAGAAGGAGGTTGTCGTCGTCGAAGAGAAGAAGCCCGAGGAGAGGAAGGTTGAGCCGGTGGTTGTCGTGGTTGACGACAAGAAGCCTGTGGAGAAGAAGGCCGTCATTGTCGAGGAGAAGAAACCTGAGTCCATCCTCCCGTCTCTCGTCCCGGAGATCTTAAAGCCGAAACCCACTGTTGTCGTCGTCGAAGACAAGAAGCCGGATGAGAAAAAGGCTGTCATCGTCGAAGAGAAGAAACCCGAGGCCGTCGTCACAGAAGTCGTGAAAGCGACCGATTCACCGAAAACGGTCACGACAGTAACCACCACCACTGTCGAGGAGAAAAAGCCGACGGTAACCTTTGTCGAGGAAAAGAAGCCCACCCCTGCCACGGAGAAGACAACCACTGTCGTCGAGGTTGACACTTTCGTCCTCCCCAATGCTGTTGGCATCTTCAACCAGTACAAAGCCTCAAAATCCACAGTCCTCACTCTCAACAAGGACCTCGTCACTGACTCTGCGGGCAAGTCGATCTTCAAGGTGAGTCCTGACACCCCCGTTCCCTCCCAAACACCGCCCGACTGACTCCCATTTTCAGATCAGTGGCAACGACTTCGTCGATCCTGCCACTAACCTCCCAGTCTTCACTCTCCGTCGCAAGTGCGGCAGAGCCTCGTAGTACGGCGCTCCAATTTTCAGTCCCACCAACGCCAAAAAGGGCCCACACCAAGACCACTTCAAGATCAAGAAGCTCGCCGACAACATCTTCGAATCCTCCTTCATCAACACCTACTCTGGGACCGCCGGTGCAAGCAAAGTCTACTGGTCCCCGGACGGTAACGTGTACCTCGACACTCCGAAAAAAGGCACCGTTGCTGCCAAGTCGGAGGGTGGCAATGCTCTCAAGGTAGCCGCTGGCATGGACATGCTGACTGTGATGGCACTGGCTGTCGTGGCCAGAACCTGGACCGGAAGGGGGGCGCTCTGTGCGTGTGGCGTTATCTGATTTGCGACTCTACCTGATGGACTCTTGAGCGCAATGTTGTTGGAGGGATGTGACCTTTGTCCTGTGATGGGTTTTTCTTTTCTTTGCGTTGGACTTTGCTTGGATTTGCCTCGCTTTTTCAAGCGTGGTGAACTCTCCTGTTTGGACTAGAAGATACCTTACCTTGCCTTATCTCTGACTCCTAATTATAATACCTGTTGCCTATACTGAGTTTCACTCGTGGCTTGTCTCTTGCTTGAACATCGCATGTTGTGGAGGGTACAAGAGGTATTCCGGATCTTGCAGGGTTGAATCATTGACTTCCGCACATGCCAGACATCTCTGCCACTCTGTTTGAGAAGACAGATGTGTAAAGATCATTCAAAGACCACATGTCACAAGTGTGATGTTCCTTGGTTGTCGTTCGCGAGGCTCGGGAAGCTTTGGGGTAAAGTTGAGCACACCCAATCGGGTTAGCGCAGCCAAGACTGAATTCTTCGAGCCCACGTCCAACATGTGGGCGACGGCTTCACGGTGATTACAATCGACCAGCGAACCTCCGACCGACGACGATAACGCCAACACCGACAAAGTACGTCTTCCGCCAGAACCGCTCGAGCAGAACGTCCGCACGATTTCGACTCGAGTTTTTCCGCCCGCCGCACCCCTCTGGACTTTTCACTAACAACGAACCGCACAGATGGTTGCCGCAAAGAAGCACGTCCCGATCGTCAAGAAGCGCACCGCGCAGTTCAAGCGTCACCAGAGTGACCGCTTCAAGTGCGTTGGTGAGAGCTGGAGGAAGCCCAAGGGTATC
>Ga0265797_10005343_pt1 | contig 18795 bp, 19 predicted proteins | sample P2T30metagenome_FD_192433 | JGI IMG/M metagenome (GOLD analysis project Ga0265797, IMG submission 192433) | Plant litter microbial communities from East Loma Ridge, Irvine, California - P2 T30 | ecosystem: Environmental > Terrestrial > Plant litter > Unclassified | place: USA: California... | reverse complement strand
GGTGGCCCGGGGCGGAATCGAACCACCGACACAAGGATTTTCAATCCTCTGCTCTACCAACTGAGCTACCAGGCCAAGAGGCCGCATTATAGCAGGCAAATGCAGGTTTGCAATAGTGGTTGAGCATTGCCGTGCAAATTTGTGTCGCTGGCCTGGCCGACAAGGCCAGCAGCGCCCCTCGCCGATCCCGACGGCCTCACGCCCGCCAAGATCGGTGGCGGATGCCGTGCCAGCCGTCCGGTCGTTATAATGGGTGAATGAACAAGTCATCCACTTCATCGGCCACCAGGCAACATGTGCAGACGGCTGTCTGCATCGTCGGCAACGGCGCCATCGCCAAGACGGCGGCGCTGGCGTTTGCCCAGTCCGGGCAAAGCGTCACGCTGCTCGGCCCTCCGCCGGTCACGCCGCCGGATGGCCTCGAAGCGAGCTGGGATGCGCGCGTGTATGCGCTGAACCATACGGCGCAGAAGCTGCTGTCGGCGCTGAAGGTCTGGGGCGCGATGGATGCGGCGCGCGTCGCGCCGGTCGATGCGATGATCGTCAAGGGCGATGGCGAGCAGCCCGGCCACATCAGTTTCGACGCATACGGCGCGCATGCCGATACGCTGGCGTGGATCGTCGAGGACCGTAACCTGAACCAGGCGCTGGACGCCGCGCTGCGCTTCGTCCAGAACGTGCACGTGGTGTCGGGCCGCGCGGTCGGGCTGTCGACGGACGTGGAGCACGCCAGTGTCCAGCTGGACGATGGCAGCCAGATTCGCGCATCGTTGATCGTCGGTGCGGACGGTGCCCAGTCGTGGGTGCGCGGCCAGTGCGATATCGGTCTCGATTACAAGCCGTACGGCCAGAAGGGCGTCGTCGCCAATTTCGAATGCGAGCAGCCGCACCACGGCGCCGCGCTGCAGTGGTTCACGTGCTCGCGCGGCATCGTCGCGCTGCTGCCGCTGCCGGGCAACCGCGTCTCGCTGGTGTGGTCCGCGCCGGATGCGCTGGCCGATACGCTGGTCGACGAGGGCGCGCAGGCGCTGGCCGACCGGCTGGCCGAATTCGCCGCGGACAAGCTGGGCAAGCTCACGCCCTTGCTGCCCGAGCAGGTCAAGGCCTTCCCGCTGACGTTGATGCGGCCCCATTCGCTGGTGGCCGAGCGCGTGGCGCTGATCGGCGACGCGGCGCATGTCGTGCATCCACTTGCCGGTCACGGCATGAACCTGGGCTTTGGCGACGTGCGCGACCTCGTGCAGGCCGTGGCCGGGCGCGAAGAGCACCGCTCCATTGGCGACAGCCGCGTGCTGGCCCGCTACAGCCGCGCGCGCAAGGAGGAAGTGCTGGCCATGCAGGTCACCACCGACGGGCTGTACCGCCTGTTTACCGCGAACCTCGAACCGGTGCGCCTGGTGCGCAATTTCGGGCTAAACTTGCTGGATAAGCTGCCGATCGTGAAGCGTCAGCTGATGGCGCATGCGCTCGGCAGGCACTGATCGGGTGGCAGCAGTGTGAGTAAATCCTGCGGCCCCGTTACAAACCAACGACCAAAAAACGAAAAACGAACGAAGAACGGGCGGCCGCGCGGCCGCTATCATCGACAGAATAATCACGTCACGTTGCGCACCGCCGGTGCCGCGACGGGCGGTCCATGTCCGGAGATTCCATGAAAATGCTTAAAACCGCCGTCGTGATCGCGTCGGCCCTGCTGACGTCCTATGCTGGCGCGCAGTCCGTCGAAGCCACGATCCGCAAGAACGTCGAGCCCAAGCTGGGCGAGAACGTCAAGATCGACTCCATTCGCGAGACGCCGTATGGCGGCCTGTACGAACTGCGTGTCGGGAACGACGTGCGCTATACCGACAAGACCGGTTCCTACCTGATCGTCGGCCACGTCTTCAGCCTGAAGACAAGCGAAGACCTGACGCAGGCGCGGATCGATGACCTGAACAAGATCAAGTTCTCCGACCTGCCGACGGAACTGGCCATCAAGACCGTGAAGGGCAACGGCAAGCGCGTCATTGCCGTGTTCGAGGATCCGAACTGCGGCTACTGCAAACGCTTCCGCCAGCAGGCGCTGAGCCAGATCGACAACGTGACGGTCTATACGTACCTGTACAACATCCTGTCGCCCGATTCGGCCGTGAAGTCGAAGAACGTCTGGTGCTCGTCCGACCGCGCCAAGGCATGGGACGACTGGATGCTGAACGGGAAAGCGCCGGCCGCCGCACCAGCCAATTGCACCACGCCGAACGACAAGGTGTTCGCGCTGGGCCAGAAGCTCAATATCAACGGCACCCCGGCGATCTTCTTTGCCGACGGCACCCGCATCCCGGGCGCTGTCGACCTGAAAACGCTGGAAGCGCGCATGACCTCCGCAAAGCAGTAAGACTGCCGTATCATTTGTTTCAGAGCGGGCTGCAGACCCGCAGGAACCGGCGCGTCCAGCAGGACGCGCCGTTTGCTCATCCAGACCAGGAGATTTCATGGTGATATTGAATATCAATGGACGCGACACGCAGGTCGACGCCGATCCCGCCACCCCCATCCTGTGGGCCCTGCGCGACAACCTGAACATGACAGGCACGAAGTTCGGCTGCGGCGCGGCGCTGTGCGGCGCCTGCACGGTGCACCTGGCCGGCCAGCCGATCCGCTCCTGCATCACGCCAATCTCCGCCGCGGTCGGCCAGAAGATCACGACGATCGAGGCGATGGAAGGCGACCGGATCGGCAAGGCCGTGCAGGACGCATGGGTCAGGCACGACGTGCCGCAATGCGGCTACTGTCAGAGCGGGCAGGTGATGAGCGCGGCCGCGCTGCTGAAGTCGAATAAAGCGCCGACGGACGCCGATATCGACAGCGCCATGGCCGGCAATATCTGCCGCTGCGGCACCTATCAACGCATCCGCGCGGCCATCAAGGACGCGGCGAAGACACTCGCCTGAGGAGGCCCGCATGCGCAAACAATGGATCGAAGGCAGTCTCGCCGGCGCAGTTCCAGGCGCAGGCATCTCGCGGCGCGGTTTCATGAAGGGGGCAGGACTGGTGCTGGGCTTTACGGTCGCCGCTGGCGGGCGCATGGCGCGCGCGGCCGGCTTGCCGCAGGCGGCGCAGCAGCCGAACGCGTTCCTGCGCATCGCGCCGGACAACACCGTCACCGTGATCGTCAACCGGCTCGAATTCGGCCAGGGTGTGCAGACGTCGCTGCCGATGCTGATCGCCGAGGAACTCGATGCCGACTGGTCGCAGGTGCGCGGCACGCTGGCCCCTGCGGGTGAGGCGTACAAGGACCCGGCATTCGGCATCCAGATCACGGGCGGTTCGGGCAGCGTCGCGCACTCGTGGGTGCAGTACCGCGAGATCGGCGCGAAAGCGCGGGCCATGCTGGTCGCCGCGGCCGCCGAACAATGGAAAGTCCCGGCCAAGCAGGTCAAGGCCGTACAGGGCGTACTGACCGGCCCGGGCGGACGCAAGGCCACGTATGGCGAGATGGCCGAGGCGGCGATGCGCCAGCCGGTGCCGGCCCACGTCGTGCTGAAAAACGTCGAGGACTTCCGCTTTATCGGCAAGCCGATGCCGCGCCTCGATGCGCGCGCGAAGTCGAACGGCAGCCAGCAGTTCGGCATGGATTTCAAGCCGGAAGGCACCAAGGTTGCCGTCATCGCACGGCCGCCCGTGTTCGGCGCGAAGGTCAAATCGTTCGATGCCGCGGCGGCCAAGGCGATGCGCGGTGTGGTGGCCATCGTGCCGGTGGCGCTGGATCGGGGCGAAGGCATCGCCGTGATCGCGGACGGCTACTGGCCGGCAAAGCAGGCGCGCGAAGCGCTGAAGATCGACTGGGACAGCAGTGGTGTCGAGAAGGTCGACACGGGCAAGCAGTTCGCCGCCTATCGCGCGCTGGCCGCGAAACCGGGCACCGTTGCCAAGCAGGGTGACACGTCGAAACTTGCGGCGGCGCCGAAGAAGATCAATGCTGTCTACGAGTTTCCGTATCTGGCGCACGCGCCGATGGAGCCGCTCAATTGCGTCGTCGACCTGAAGTCCGACGCCTGCACGATCTGGGCGGGCAGCCAGTTCCAGACGATGGACCAGGCGGCGGCAGCGAAAACGGCCGGCCTGAAGCCGGAGCAGGTCACGCTGAACACGATGATGGCCGGTGGCGGTTTCGGTCGCCGCGCCACGCCGTCGTCCGACTACATCGTCGAAGCGGTCAATGTCGCCAAGGCGTACGGAAAGGGTCCCGTCAAGGTGATCTGGAGCCGCGAGGACGACATCAAGGGCGGCTACTACCGCCCCGCCCACGTGCACCGCGCGGCGCTGGGCCTCGACGCGCGCGGCAGGATCGTTGCGTGGGACCACACGATCGTCGGCCAGTCGATCATCACGGGTTCCGCGTTCGAGCCGATGATGGTCAAGAACGGCGTCGATGCGACGATGGTCGAAGGCATGGGCGAACCCTATAAAGTGCCGCTGCATCTGACGGTGCACAACGCCAGGGCCAACGTGCCGGTGCTGTGGTGGCGCTCCGTGGGCTCCACGCACACGGCGTTCGTCATGGAGACGCTGATCGACGAGGCGGCGCATGCGGCAGGCAGCGACCCCGTCGCCTACCGCAAGAAGCTGATCCCGGCGGACCATAAACGCCATCACCTGGCGCTGGACCTCGCCGTCGGCAAATCCGGCTACGGCACGAAGAAGCTGCCGAAAGGACAGGCGTACGGCGTGGCGGTGCATGAATCGTTCGGTACCGTTGTCGCCTACGTGGTGACGGCTTCCGTCGAGAACGGCGTGCCGAAGCTGCATACGGTGACGGCCGGCGTGCACTGCAACCAGCCCGTCAATCCGTTGAGCATCGAAGCGCAGGTGCAGGGCGCGATCCTGATGGCGGTCGGCACGACCTTGCCGGGCGCCGCCATCACGCTCAAGGATGGTATCGTCGAACAGAACCAGCTGTCCGACTACACCGTCGCGCGCATGCCGGACATGCCGAAAGTGGACGTGCACATCGTGCCGTCGAACGAGCCGCCAACGGGCATGGGCGAACCGGGCTTGCCGCCGCTGGCGCCGGCTTTTGCGAATGCCGTGTTCCGGCTGACGGGCAAGCGGCTGCGTAAGCTGCCGTTCGACCTGGCGTCGGCAACGAAGGCATAAGCTTGGCTCTCGACATCGTCGGCGTCCTGCTCGCCGCGGGGCGTGGCCGCCGCTTCGATCCGGAGGGCGTGCGCAACAAGCTGCTGCAGGAGCTGAACGGTGCGCCGGTCGTCGCGAGCAGCGCCCGGCATATGCTGGCCGCGCTGCCACGCGTGGTCGCCGTCGTGCGCGACGACGACGATGCGACGGCAGCGCTGCTGGCGCAACTGGGCTGCGAAGTAACGCGCTGCGCGGATGCCGATACCGGCATGGCGGCATCGCTGGTGCACGCCCTGCGGCAGGTGGCGCAGGCCGATGGCTGGGTGGTGGCGCTGGGCGATATGCCGCATGTACTGCCATCCACCATCGCGGCATTGCGTGAAGCGGTGGCGCAGGGTGCGGCGATCGCGGCGCCGCTGTATCAAGGAAAGCGCGGTAATCCGATCGCCTTCGGCCGCCATCACCTGCCCGATCTGCTGGCACTGGCGGGCGACCGCGGCGCGCGTGGTATCGTCAGCACCAATCCTGTCAACGATGTGGCGGTGGACGATGCGGGCATCCTGCTCGACGTCGATACGCCGTCCGACTTACGATGAAAAAGAAAAAAATCTCCAGTCAGGCCCCGGCCATTGCCTACACCATCGTCGCGAAAGACCTCGCGGCCCATCTGTTCCAGGTCACGCTGACCGTGCAGGATCCCGCACCGGAAGGCCAGGTGCTGGCGCTGCCGGCCTGGATCCCGGGCAGCTACATGATCCGCGAATTCTCCCGCAATATCGTCCAGATCCGCGCCGAAGCGGAAGGCCGCACCGTCCCGCTGACGAAGCTGGACAAGCACTCGTGGCAGGCGCCCGCCGTGTCCGGCCCACTGGTCGTGCAGTACGACGTCTACGCGTGGGACCTGTCGGTACGCGCGGCGCACCTGGACCAGACGCACGGTTTCTTCAACGGCACCAGCGTGTTCCTTCGTGCGATCGGGCAGGAGAACGTACCGCACGTCGTCGATATCCGCCAGCCGGAGGTTGACGCGGCGCGCACGTGGCGCGTGGCGACGGCGCTGCCGGAACTGCGCGCGAAGCGCTACGGCTTCGGCACGTACGTGGCGACGGACTACGATGAACTGATCGACAGCCCCGTCGAAATGGGCGACTTCGCGCTGGCGACATTCACGGCGCATGGCGTGCCGCACGACGTCGTCATCACGGGCCGCGTGCCGAACCTGGACATGGACCGGCTGTGCGCGGACCTGAAAGCCATTTGCGAGACGCAGATCGCGTTCTTCGAGCCGAAAACCAGACAGGCGCCGATGGACCGTTACGTGTTCATGACGCTGGCGGTTGGCGACGGCTACGGCGGCCTGGAACACCGCGCATCGACGGCACTGATCTGCGCCCGCGCCGAGCTGCCAACGACGGCCGCGCAGGGCAAGGAACGCAGCGAGGGCTACATCAAGTTCCTCGGCTTGTGCAGCCACGAGTACTTCCACACCTGGAACGTCAAGCGCATCAAGCCGGCCGTGTTCGCGCCGTACGACCTGCAGGTGGAGAACTACACGCCGCTGCTGTGGCTTTTCGAGGGGTTCACGAGCTACTACGACGACCTGTTCCTCGTCCGCAGCGGCATGATCACGGAGCAGCAGTACTACAAGATGCTGGGCAAATCCGTCGGCGGCGTGCTGCGCGGCGCGGGCCGCACGAAGCAGAGCGTGGCCGATTCCAGCTTCGACGCGTGGGGCAAGTACTACCGCCAGGACGAGAACGCGCCGAACGCCATCGTCAGCTACTACGCCAAGGGCTCGCTGATCGGGCTGGCGCTGGACCTGACGATCCGCGGCAAGACGGCGGGCAAGCGCTCGCTGGACGACATCATGCTGGCGCTGTGGCAGAGATATGGCCGCGAGTTTTATCCGGATGGCCGCCGCGGTGTGACGCCGGCGGAAGTGGAAGCGCTGTTCGACGAGATCAGCGGCATGCGCCTGAAACCGTTCTTTGAAAAATACATCCGCGGCACGGAGGACGTTCCGCTGGCGAAGTTGCTGGCGCCGTTCGGCGTCAAGTACACGGACGAGCGCAAGGGCGCCAAGCCGAGCCTGGACGCCAACATTGGCCGCGAGGGTGCCGACTGCAAGCTGTCCGCCGTCCACGAAGGCGGCGCCGCGCACCGCGCTGGCCTGTCGGCGGGAGATTTGCTGGTGGCGATCGACGGCCTGCGCGTGACGGGCAATCCGTCGAACCTCGAAAGCCTGCTGGGCCGCTACAAGGTCGGCAACACGATTGAAATCCACGCCTTCCGGCGCGACGAGCTGATGACGTTCACGGTGCAACTGCTGGGCGAGCGCGTGCCGACGATCACGCTGGCAATCGACAGCGCCCGCAAGCTGGAAGTGCCACGGCCAACGATGGAACGGCCGGCCGCCGTGCGACCGCGAGCGGGATGACGACTGGATGAAGGTGCTGGACCCTTACAGCCTCGTGCTGATGGCCTCGATGATGTGCGGCGTGATGAGCGCCGTGCTGTACCTCGTGCGGCGCAGCTTTCCGGCGGAGATCCACGGCTTGGGCTACTGGTCGGCCGCGCTGGGCGTGCAGGTGCTGTCCACCGGCTGTTACAGTTTCAAGGGCACGCTGCCCGACGGCCTGGTGCTGCCGGTAGCGAACCTGCTGTTCGTGTTCGGCAATGGCCTGTGCGTGATCGGCCTGCAGGCCTTCCATGGCCGGCCGCAAGGCTGGCGCATGTTGGGCGGCGCGCTGGGCTTCTCGCTGATCGGCATGGTGTACTGGCTGTTCGTGGTGCCCAGTTACACGGCACGGGTGGCGTGGATGGCGCTGCCGATGTCCGTCATCAATGCTACTGAGTTGTGGCTGGTGCTGCGCTACGGCCGCCGCCATTTCGCCACGTGGTTCCTGGCGTCCCTGATCGGCGTGAACACACTGGTCGTCGCCACGCGCGGAGTGACGGCACTGCTTGTGCCGGCAGCCACCGTGGACCTGAGCCAGCCGGGCGCACTGCAGGGTGCCTACCTGGTGATCACGGCGATGGTGCCGATCTTGCTGGCGGTGGGGTTCATCATGGTGGCCACCAAGCGCCTGCAGTTCACGCTGGAACGGCGCTCGGCCAGCGACCCGCTGACGGGCGCGCTGAACCGGCGCGGCTTCGACGCGGCCTATGCGCGGGAGCTCGCTCGCTTGCGCCGCCGGCCGCGCGCGTTGTCGCTGCTGGCCATCGACCTGGATCACTTCAAGGCGGTCAACGATGCGCATGGCCACGGCATCGGCGACAAGGTGCTGATGCGCACCGCAAGCCTGATCGATGCCGCGCTGCGCGAATCGGATTATCTGGCGCGCTTCGGCGGCGAGGAATTCATCGTGCTGCTGCCGGACACGGACGTGACGCTGGCGGTAACGGTCGCCCAGCGCATCCAGGCGGCGCTGCGGATTGCCTGCGACACAGGCCTGCCCGTCTGCACGGCCAGCATCGGCATCGCGGCGCAAACGAATCCACTGCAACAACTGGAAGACCTGCTCGACGCCGCCGACCGCGCCCTGTACCGCGCCAAGGCAGGGGGGCGCGACCGGATCGAAGTGGCGGAGGACGCGCCGCAACAAGCCCGCGCTTGATGATGAGCTGGGGACAGGCACCTTTCTTCGGGTCTCCGACCCGAAGAAAGGTGCCTGTCCCCGACGTTTGCCTCCGGTAGCCCAGGTCGGGCGAATAACCGGCGCAGCTCAGCACCCGGATCGTCCGCCCGCATGAACGCCTCGCCGACGAGGAAGGCGCGACAACCAGCGGGGTCAGGTCCGACAATCGGACATTTCGGCCGCTGAAGGTTGAGCCCGTGTCTGAATGTCGGACCTGACCCCGTGGGGGATTCAGGCAAACAGGCGGCGCAATTCGGCGCCCGGATCTTTCGCGCGCATGAATGCTTCGCCGACGAGGAAGGCGTGGACGTTTGCCTCGCGCATGCGCGCCACGTCGTCGCCGTTCAGGATGCCGGACTCGGTGATGACCATGCGTTCCTGCGGGATCCGGTCCAGCAGGTTCAGTGTCGTATCGAGCGTCACGTCGAACGTGCGCAGGTTGCGGTTGTTGATGCCGATGAGGTTACTTTTCAGCTTCAGCGCGGCCGTCAGTTCGTCGCCGTCGTGCGATTCGATCAGCACGTCCATTCCCAGCTCGTGCGCGCACGCTTCCATCTCCGCCATCAGGCCGTGATCGAGCGCGGAGACGATCAGCAGGATGCAGTCCGCGCCCATCGCGCGCGCTTCGTAGATCTGGTACAGGTCGACCATGAAGTCCTTGCGCAGCACGGGAATGCCGCACGCGGCGCGGGCCTGCTTCAGGTAGTCGGCCGAGCCGTGGAAGAACTGCTCGTCCGTCAGCACGGACAGGCATGCGGCGCCGCCTGCCTCGTAGCTCACGGCGATATCGGCGGGACGGAAATCCGCCCGAATGACGCCTTTCGACGGTGACGCCTTTTTCACTTCCGCGATCACGGCGGCATTGCCCGCCGCGATCTGGCGGCGCAGGCTCGCTTCGAAGCCGCGCAGCCCGGCGCGCAGTTCGCGGTCGCCTTCGACTTCATCGCGCAGGCTGGCGAGGCTGCGGTATTTTTTGGCGGCCGCCACTTCGTCGGCCTTCACGGCCAGGATTTTATTCAGGATATCGGACATGGCTTATTTGGTTAATTGCGTTCGGCCAGCGCCAGGCGCGCGCCCAGCATCAGGAACAGGCTGCCCGTCACCCGGTTCAGCCACAGCGCCACGCGCGGCTTGACCTTCAGGCGCGCGCTGGCAAATGCGGTGAAAACGGCCAGGCCGTTACACCACAACATGCCGTTGAAGTTGAAGATACAGCCGAGGATGAGGAAGGCCAATGGTTTGTTGGGCGCGTCCACGGAGATGAATTGCGGCACGAAGGCCAGGAAGAACAGCGCGACTTTCGGATTCAGCACATTGGTCAGGAAGCCCTGCGCGAAGATGCGGCGGTAGGGCAGGGCGGTGACCGGTGGCGCGCTGACTTGCCCGCCTTTCAGCTTCGCCCGCAACATGCCGATCCCGCACCAGACGATATACGCCGCGCCCACCCATTTGACGACGTTGAACGCGGCCGCGGACGTGGCCAGCAGCGCCGACAGCCCGACTGCGGCGGCCAGCACGTGCACCAACGTGCCGGCACCGATGCCCAGCGCGGTGACAACGCCGGCGCGCCAGCCCTGCGTGGCGCTGCGCGTCATGATCAAGAGGGAGTCGGGACCGGGCATGATGTTCAGCAGCAGCCCGGAAACGACAAACAGCGTCAGGTCGTGGATGCCGAACATGCCGGCTCCTTATGCGTTGCTGGCGCCGAGCGCCTGCGTCACCTCGACGAACTGGCGCAGCTTCGCCAGTGCGGCGCCGGAGCTGACGGCTGCGCGCGCCTTGTTCAAACCGTCCTCGATCGACGACGCGACGCCTGCCGCATACAGCGCGGTACCGGCATTGAGCGCGACGATGTCGCTGGCCGGACCGGGCGTGCCGGACAGCGCTTCCATCACGCGCTGCTTCGACTCGATCGCATCGGCCACCTTCAGGTTGCGGCTGGCGATCATCGCCAGGCCGAAGTCTTCCGGGTGGATTTCGTATTCGCGGATTTCGCCGTCGACCAGCTCACCGACCATCGTGCCGGCACCCAGCGACACTTCATCCATATTGTCGCGGCCATACACGACGATCGCATGCTGCGCGCCGAGGCGCTGCAGCACGCGCACCTGGATGCCGACGAGGTCGGGGTGGAACACGCCCATCAGGATGTTCGGCGCGCCGGCGGGATTCGTCAGCGGTCCGAGAATATTGAAGATCGAGCGCACGCCCAGCTCGCGCCGCACGGGCGCCACATGCTTCATCGCCGCGTGGTGGTTCGGCGCGAACATGAAACCGATGCCCGTCTGTGCGATGGACTGCGCGATCTGCTCGGGTTTCAGGTTGATGTTGGCGCCCAGCGATTCGATCAGGTCCGCACTGCCGGACGACGACGACACGCTGCGCCCGCCGTGCTTGGCCACGCGGGCACCGGCGGCGGCGGCGACGAACATCGCGGCGCTGCTGATATTGAAGGTGTGGGCACCGTCGCCACCCGTGCCGACGATGTCGAGCAGGTTGGTGGTGTCGGCCATCGGCACCTTGGTGGAGAACTCGCGCATGACCTGCGCCGCGGCGGTGATTTCGCCGATGGTTTCCTTCTTGACGCGCAGGCCCATGGTCAGGGCGGCCACCATCACGGGCGACATCTCGCCGCTCATGATCTGGCGGAACAGGTGCAGCATCTCGTCGTGGAAAATTTCCCGGTGCTCGATGCAGCGGACCAGGGCTTCTTGATGTGTGATCGGCATGGTGCGCTCCTTAGCGGACGAGGAAGTTCTTCAGCAGGGCATGGCCATGCTCGGACAGGATGGATTCGGGGTGGAACTGCACGCCTTCGATATCGAAGTCCTTGTGCCGTACGCCCATGATTTCACCATCGTCGGTCCATGCCGTCACTTCCAGGCAGGCGGGCAGCGATGCGCGTTCGATCGCCAGCGAGTGGTAGCGGATCACCGTGAAGGGGCTGGGCAGCCCGGCAAACACGCCTTCGCCCGTGTGGGCAATGGCGGACGTCTTGCCGTGCATGACCTGCTTGGCGCGAATCACCTTGCCGCCGAACGCCTCGCCGATGGCCTGGTGGCCAAGGCAAACGCCGAGGATTGGCTTCTTGCCGGCAAAGTGTTTCAGGACCTCGACGGAGATGCCCGCCTGCGCCGGCGCTTTCGGTCCCGGCGAGATGCAGATGCGGTCCGGGTTCAGCGCTTCGATCTCTTCGATCGTGATTTCATCGTTGCGGAACGTGCGCACGTCCTCACCCAGCTCGCCGAAGTACTGCACGATGTTGTAGGTGAAGGAGTCGTAATTGTCGATCATCAGCAGCATGTCAGAACTCCCCATCCAGGCCATCTTGCACTTGTTCGGCCGCGCGCAGCACTGCGCGCGCCTTGTTCTCGGTTTCCTGCCATTCCATTTCCGGGATCGAGTCCGCGACGATGCCGGCGGCGGCCTGCACGTACAGCATGCCGTCCTTGATGACGCCGGTGCGGATCGCGATCGCCACGTCCATCTCGCCGCCGAACGACAGGTAGCCGCAGGCGCCGCCATAGATGCCGCGCTTGGAGATTTCCAGTTCGTCGATGACTTCCATCGCCCGCACTTTCGGCGCGCCGGTCAGGGTGCCGGCGGGGAAGGTGGCGCGCAACACGTCCAGGTTCGACATGCCGGACTTCAGCTTGCCCTCGACGTTCGAGACGATGTGCTGCACGTGCGAGTATTTTTCGATGACCATGCGGTCGGTGACCTTCACGCTGCCGGTCTCGGAGATGCGGCCCAGGTCATTGCGCGCCAGGTCGATCAGCATCACGTGCTCGGCGATCTCTTTCGGATCGGCCAGCAGTTCCTCGGCCAGTTGCGCATCTTTCTCCGGCGTCGCGCCGCGTGGGCGGGTGCCGGCGATGGGGCGCAAAGTGACTTTCTTCTCGCCGTCTGGCAGGGTCTCGTTGCGAACGAGGATCTCGGGCGACGCGCCGACGATCTGCATGTCGCCGAAGTTGTAGTAGTACATGTACGGCGACGGGTTCAGCGAACGCAGCGCGCGGTACAAGGTCAGCGGCGAATCCACATACGGCTTGCGCAGGCGCTGGCCGATCTGCACCTGCATCAGGTCGCCGGCCATCACGTATTCATGGGCCTTCGCGACGGCCTTCAGGTACTCTTCCTTGGGGAAGTCGCGAATGATGTCGGTGCGCACGGACGACGACGTGACGGGCGCATCGACACCGCGGCGCAGCAGCGCGCGCAGTTCTTTCAGGCGCACGCGCGCCTTGTCGAAGGACTCGGGCTGCGTGGTGTCGGCATACACGATCAGATACAGCTTGCCGGACAGGTTATCGATGACGGCCAGTTCTTCCGTCACCATCAATTGAATGTCCGGCAGGCCCAGGTCGTCTTTCTGGGCACCGTTGGCCAGCTTCTTCTCGATGTGGCGCACGGTGTCGTAGCCGAAGTAGCCCGCGAGGCCGCCGCAGAAGCGCGGCATGCCGGGACGCAGCGCGACCTTGAAGCGGGCCTGGTACTGCTCGATGAATTCGAGGGGATTGCCGTCGTGCGTTTCGATCACTTCGCCGTTGCGAATGATCTCGGTACGGGTGCCGTGCGTGCGCAGCACCGTCTTCGCCGGCAGGCCGATGAACGAGAAGCGGCCGAAGCGCTCGCCGCCGACGACGGACTCCAGCAGGAACGTGTTCTTGCCCGTGTTCTGCGTCTGCGCCAGTTTCAGGTACAGCGACAGCGGCGTTTCCAGGTCGGCAAACGCTTCCGCGATCAGAGGGATACGGTTGTAGCCTTGCGTGGCCAGCGATTTGAATTCGAGTTCGGTCATGGTTCTCTCCAATCCGCCACGCTTGGGATGTGGTGGTGGCGGTGAGGTTCAACAAACCTGCCGGGAGCGAGCGGGGAAAAATGCGCCAGGCAAATGCGGTAAGCAAATGCGCCAAGCGCAATGGTCGAGCACAACTCCGACGGCAGCAATCTGGTGGCTTATTCAGCCTGACTTATGCAGTCCAGGATTGCCAGCGTCGCCATAGCCAGGCCTCAATCGAGCCTTGGTGGGTAACGTTGTGTCGTTTGTTGAGAAACATGAGTGGTGTTGCCGAAGCGTTTAAGCGGATTCCGCAGAGTTGTTGTGCAAGCCAATCAATCTTGCCGCATGCAGCAGCGTGTCAACTATACCATCGGAATCCGTTTTATGTATAGCCTCGCCGTGGTTATAACCATACGGCACCGTCAGCACGGGGCAGCCGGCCGCGCGGGCCGCTTCGGCATCGTTGGACGAGTCGCCAATCGCCACGACCTGCGCCGGCGGCAGGCCGAAGAATTCGCAGGCCTTCAGCAGCGGCAGCGGGTCCGGCTTCTTTTTCGGGAACGAGTCGCCGCCGTAGATGACGTCGAAATAGCCGTCCAGCTCTTTCAGCTTCAAAAGCGGCAGCGCGAACGCGAGCGGCTTGTTGGTGACGCACGCCAGGCGCAGCCCGGCGCCTTTCAGCTCGGCCAGGCCGGCGGCCACGTCCGGGTACAGCGTGCTGTGATGGCCGTTGATGGCGAGGTAGTGCCGCTGGTAGGCGTCCATCGCTTCGATGAAATGCCGCTCGATGCCGGCGTCGTCATGGTCCAGCGCGAGCACGCTGCGGATCAGGTTTTCCGAACCCTTGCCGACCATGTTCTTGATCTGCTCCGCCGTGATGGACTCCAGGCCCAGGTCGGCGCGCATGCGGTTGATGGCGACGTGGAAGTCGGGCACGGTGTCGAGCATCGTGCCGTCCAGGTCGATGATGGCGGCGCGCACGCCGCACAATGGGTGAGCGGCCGCCGTCATATCAGATGCCCGCCAGTTCGGCGCGCATCGCGTCGATGACGGCCTTGTAGTCGGGCTGGCCGAAGATGGCCGAGCCGGCGACGAAGGTGTCGGCACCCGCTTTTGCCGCGGCGGCGATATTGTCGATCTTGATGCCGCCGTCGACTTCCAGCAGGATGTCGCGGCCGGACTCGTCGATCAGGCGGCGCGCCTGGGCGATCTTTACCAGCGTCTGCGGAATGAACGACTGGCCGCCGAAGCCCGGGTTCACGGACATCAGCAGGATCATGTCGACCTTGTCCATCACGTGTTCCAGGTACGACAGCGGCGTCGCCGGATTGAACACAAGGCCGGCCTTGCAGCCGTTATCGCGGATCAGCTGCAGCGAGCGGTCGATGTGATCCGATGCCTCGGGGTGGAAGGTGATGATGTTCGCGCCGGCCTTGGCGAAGTCGGGAATGATGCGGTCGACAGGTTTCACCATCAGGTGCACGTCGATCGGCACTTGCACGTGCGGGCGGATCGCCTGGCATACCAGCGGGCCGACGGTGAGGTTCGGCACATAATGGTTGTCCATCACGTCGAAGTGGATGATGTCGGCGCCGGCGGCGACGACGTTTCGCACTTCCTCGCCCAGGCGGGCAAAGTCGGCGGACAGGATGCTGGGGGCGATGCGGAAAGTAGTCATGACGCTCTGGTGAAAAAAAGATGCGCTATTTTACGCTGCGGCGGCAGCGCGCGCGACGCGCAGCTTGCGCCGCGGGGAAAATTGGAGTGCAATGGGCGAGAACGATAGCAAAACGCCATATTTGAATTTTCGGCATAATTGCAGGTTCTACACCATGCCACAACCAAGGAATATCGATGGCCCAATATGAATTCGCCGTGTCGGTGCGGACGCAGTACCTGCCCGAACAGTCCGACCCCGAGCGTACCAACTTCGTGTTCACGTACTCGATCACGATCAAGAACACGGGCACGGTGGCCGCGCAGCTGATCTCGCGGCACTGGATCATCACCGATGCCAACAACCATATCCAGGAAGTGCGCGGGCTGGGTGTCGTCGGTCATCAGCCGCTGCTGCAGCCGGGCGAACAGTTCGAGTACACGAGCGGCACGCAGCTGCGCACGCCGCAGGGCTCGATGGTGGGGGAATATTTATGCGTGGCCGAGGACGGCCACCAGTTCGAAGCGAAGATTCCGGAATTCGTGCTGTCGCTGCCGCGCACCTTGCACTAAGCTGCTCTCTTATTCAGGTCGCTTGCGCGCCGGCGGCGCCTTCTTCTTGCGCGGCATCGTCCACCAGACGATAAAGACCAGCAGGAACAGCGCCACCAGCGCTTCCAACATCAGATACCACATACCGCCTCCATGTTATTTGCCCACGTCAGTCTAACCCGTTCCGCCCGTCCGTTGGCACTGGCCATTGCCGCGCTGCTGGCCGGTTGCGCCACGCCGCCTCCGCCACCCGCGCCCCAGGTTCCGCAACCGGTGCCCCAGCCAGTGCCCCAGCCAGTGCCGGTGCCGCCGCCTCAGCCGGTGCCGCCGCCACCGTCCGCGAAAACGACCTTCGTGCCTGCGGCATTCACGGACCTGCCAGGCTGGGCGAGCGACGACCTGCGTGCCGCGTGGCCGGCGTTCCTGTCGTCGTGCAGCGTGCTGGGCAAGCGGACCGAGTGGCAGGAGTCATGCAAGATCGCGCGCACGGTGGACAAGAACAGCGAGCCGGCGATCCGGCTGTTTTTCGAAACGTTCCTGCAGCCACAACGCGTGATCGCGCCGGACGGCAGCGACAGCGGCCTCGTCACCGGCTATTACGAAGCGCAGCTGCGCGGCTCGCGCCGCCAGGCGGGAAGCTATCAGACGCCTCTATATAAGGTGCCGGACGATCTGCTGACGATCGACCTGGCCGGCGTCTACCCCGACCTGAAGGGCAAGCGCCTGCGCGGGCGCCTGCAGGGCAAGAAAGTGGTGCCGTATGCCAGCCGCGCGGAAATCGCCACTGCCGGCTTCCCCGGCAAGGAGCTGCTGTGGGTGGACGACCCTGTCGAAGCCTTCTTCCTCGAAGTGCAGGGCTCGGGGCGCGTGCAGCTGGACTCGGGCGAGACGGTGCGCGTGGCGTACGGCGACCAGAACGGCCATCCCTACAAATCGATCGGCAAGTGGCTGGTCGAGCAGGGCGAGCTGACGTCCGAGCAGGCGACGGCGCAGGGCATCAAGGCGTGGATCGCCGAACACCCGGCGCGCCGGCAGGAGCTGTTCAATGCAAACCCGAGTTACGTCTTCTTCCGCGAAGAGAAAATCCCCGACCCGAGCGTGGGGCCGAAAGGCTCGCTGGGCGTGCCGTTGACGCCGCAGCGCTCCGTGGCGGTGGACGCGACGCAGATTCCGCTGGGTGCGCCGATGTTCCTCGATACGACGCAGGCCGGCAGCGAGGTGCCGATGCAGCGCCTCGTGATGGCGCAGGACACGGGTGGCGCGATTCGCGGCGCCATCCGCGTCGACTTCTTCTTCGGCTTCGGCCCGGAGGCGGCCGACAACGCCGGCCGCATGAAGCAGCGCGGCCAAGTGTGGGTACTCCTGCCGAAGGCTACGCAGTAAACCTTACCGCAGCACGAGTACCGGCAGGTGGGTGTGCGCCAGCACCTTCTGCGTTTCGCTGCCGAGGAACAGCTTGTTGAGGCCCTTGCGGCCGTGGGAAGCCATCAGGATGATGTCGCAGTTGTGCTTTTCGGCCGCCGCGACGATTTCCTCGTAAGGGCTGTGCGAGTTCGCCACGATGCCTTCGAACGCAATCCCGGCCGCGGCAGCGGCGGAGGCAATCTTGTCCAGGTGGCTGGTGGCGGCCACGTTGGCCTGGGTGTCAAACACCTCCGCATCGGGAATCACGGCACCGTCCACCGCCATCGGCGTGAACGGGAAGGGCTGGACGACCGAGACGCCGACGATCCGCGCGCCGTGCACGCGGGCGAATTCGATGGCGATGGCGGTCGCTTTTTCCGACAGCTCCGAGCCGTCGGTGGGCAGCAGGATACTCTTGAACATGGCGGACTCCCTTGTAAATATGTCAAGTGGTCAGTGTAGGCCGGGCGGCGCGTCCGGGGCGCACGCTTCGGGTGCGCCCCGGGGAGTCATCGGCCACCTGTCGGCGCCGATCTGACGCTACAATCAGCGGATAACCGACACCCTCGAGGAGACACGCATGCAATATGAAGATCTGATCGTCGAAGTCCACGGCAAAGTGGCCCTGATCCGCCTGAACCGTCCGAAAGCGCTGAACGCGCTGAACGACAATATGATGAACGAGCTGGGCGAAGCGCTGGCCGCGTTCGACAAGGATGCGGACATCGGCTGCATCGTCCTGACGGGCAGCGAGAAGGCCTTCGCGGCGGGGGCGGACATCGTCGCGATGAAGGACTACACATACCAGGACACCTACCGCGACAACTACATCACGCGCAACTGGGAACACATCCTGAAAGTGCGCAAGCCCGTGATCGGCGCCGTCGCCGGCTACGCGCTGGGCGGCGGGTGCGAACTGGCGATGATGTGCGACTTCCTGATCGCCGCGGAGACGGCCAAGTTCGGCCAGCCGGAAATCAAGATCGGCGTCACGCCGGGCGCGGGCGCCACGCAGCGCCTGCCGCGCACGATCGGCAAATCGAAAGCGATGGACCTGCTGCTGACGGCGCGCACGATCGATGCGGCGGAAGCGGAGCGCATCGGTATCGTCTCGCGCGTGGTCCCGGCGGAGCAGCTGATCGCGCAGGCGCTGGAGGCGGCGAATACCATCGCGGCGATGCCGCTGTCGGTAGCGATGATGATCAAGGATGCCGTCAATCGTGCCTTCGAAACGACGCTGACGGAAGGCGTCAACTACGAGCGCCGTCTGTTTCACGCCGCGTTCGGCACGCCGGCCCAGCGCGAGGGGATGTCGGCCTTCCTCGAAAAGCGCTTGCCAAAGTTCGAGGGGCTTTGATATGATTCTGTCCCTCGCAGCAACGCAGCTGTCATGAAAATGAAACAAGCGCGCTGATGTGAAGAAAAGAGAAGCTTGACGAAACGCACGAATGACCGCATAATCTCGCTTCTCTGCTGCTGACAAACACAACGATTTGTCAAGGGTGCAAAGCCCGGCGGCGCCGCTGAAAAGCGAAGAATTCTTTAACAATCAACAGTCGATAAGTGTGGGCGTTTGATGTGAGTGTGCCCGGGGCTTCGGTCCCGATACTCAAAATATAGCATCAAACGCTTACACAAGTAATAAAC
>Ga0265797_10005342_pt1 | contig 18796 bp, 14 predicted proteins | sample P2T30metagenome_FD_192433 | JGI IMG/M metagenome (GOLD analysis project Ga0265797, IMG submission 192433) | Plant litter microbial communities from East Loma Ridge, Irvine, California - P2 T30 | ecosystem: Environmental > Terrestrial > Plant litter > Unclassified | place: USA: California... | reverse complement strand
CGTCTTTGATGGGAATCCAAGATGTCAACACCTTCATCGCATTCTCAAAGTCAGAGTCGAGCAATATCTCTCTTGTCGCATCAATGAGCGCAGCCGAGGTCGCGTGTAGCACATCCATGTCTCCACTGAACTTGGAGTTGGGCGAGTTGGAATGAGACTTGTCGCCCAGTAGCATAAACACGTCCCAGACCCGTAGCTGAGCTGGAAAAGGTAACGAATAGTTGAACAGGGTCAGATACCAGCGGGTACCGTACGCGGTGGAGGTAATGCCAAGGTCAATCTATTGAACAGTTTGGTTAGCATGTATGCCAGGACGTCAGCCTCTTCAGTAGTGACTTACTAGCTTCTTCGCGACATCGTCGCCCTGCAGCCAGTTCAGCTCGAAGTCATCTAGAGCGTCCATGAGCCCCTCAAAACCGGCTTCATAAAGCCTCTCCATGCCTCGGAGCTGCCACAGCCGCACTAGCATGACGAAGGCTCTGTCCTCCTCGTAATAGCAAAGAAGCGTTGCGGTAAGTGCCGCCATACCTTGGACGTAGCCCGTCTCGGGGAGGTAAAGTGACATTGCGTGGAGTACGCGGAACAGTAGTCTCTGTCCTCCACGGTATCGCCGCCTGAACATGATATGTCTGTTGATTGTGCGCGGCACGTCTACATCGATCTGCACATCCTCTGCAGAGCTTTCCAGTTGCAGCTCATAGAAACTTTCAATCAGCTCCTCTTCCGTCGGACTGTTCGGGTCGGCTTTGGCGCTGGCAGCAAGGAACGAATACCACGCAGTCGCCCTCCAGCGATCCGGGATGCCCTTCCAGGTGCGAGATATAACTTTGGGGTCTTTGGTATCGAAATCGAATAGCATGCCGCCTTTATCTGCCCCCGTTTTGACGACCTTGGCCATTCTACGCCATTTCTCGTTGCGCTCGATTTCCTTTGCTTTCATCGCCTGGGCAGCTCTTCCTCCTTCTTCCTGTTCCGCAACCTCAGCCAAACCCGGGGGCAGCTTGAGCATATCGCTCGCCTCGTCTCTTAGTCTGCGGTCTCGGTTGTGAGGTAGCCTGTTCGTCGCGTGTCGTAGGGGTTTGTGGTTGCTGTGCGAGTCTGACGTCCGACCCGAAAAGATGGATCTGGCGGGCCTAGAGGACTTGCCAGAAAGTCGCCGCTTGGGTGAGCCTGTGCGTGGGTCTACGGAGCGTGCTCTTGATGCGCTCCGACCTAGGCGCCGCCGCCTGGGCTCCTCAGATAACAGTTGTAGTGTTGTTGTGACCCGGTGCATGCGAGGTTCGTCGGGGCCGTCGGGGCCATCGCCGTTGGATTTCGATTTGGTCTTCTTGGGTATGATGAAGCCATAGCGGTCGACTTCTCCGCCCTCAAGATCCGCCCAGTCTTCGAGTCCACCAGCTGCCTCTGTAGGCTCTTTGACAATGACGCTTCCGTGCCGTGAGCTCATCAGCGAACTTGTGTCCTCGTTGCCCTCCGCGGCCACCGACGAGCCATTAGCCGGAGTGTTGGTAAAGCCGCTGTTGCCCAAGTAGCTGTTCTGGACACTGCTCGTCTCTCCTTCAGGTGTATCCCAATTAACAGCACTCTCATTGCCATGCATATACATGCAGCGGACCTTGCGCGACATTGTCATCTCGTCTGTCGACAGTACCCGATGGCTGGCCGATCGAGTTCGCGTCGAGTAGCGTGAGGTGGATCGCGGTGAGAGGTGTGTTGCGGCGGGAGCGGGTGGTGAGGGGTCGGGTTTGGGTGACTCGTCGGGTTGCGCCTGCTCCTTTTGTCGCGGTGGTGTGCTCGGTGCAGGCGCGCCTTCCACCAGGAGGTCCATCTGTTTACTCCGCCTGTTTGCCTTTTTGCCGCCCAACATCATGCTGCCCCGTTTCGAAAAGGATATCTGCGCGTCCGAGGAGAGGTCGTCGAAGCTGCCAGTAGGGATGTACGTGTCTATACCGGAGAAGTTGGCGTCGTCTTCGCACGTTGCGCCGGCGTAGAGTGACTGCCGCTGTGACGCCTGACTCTTGGTGCCTGAGGCGCGTTCATCCTGCACAACAATAGCAGGCAGACTGGGGGTCTTGCGCAGGCTACTCGGTGAAGGTGGCTCGTTGCTGGTAGTGCCATTTGGCGGTGCTAAGGCCGAGTCTCTGCGGTCGTCGTCTGCACTCAGTAGCGTGCGCTTCAAGGAGAAAGCGCGAGGTCCTGGCGAAGTGCGTGGCCGGCGTACACCGCTGAGCCATGATCGTGACGCGGGGCCCTTGGTCGACGTGATGCTGTGTACATTCGACGGCACCTGTGACAACGGATTCGAGGCCTCGGACGTCTCCACCGCGGCATGGCCAGCGGGATTCACAGCCTCATCACGCATCATGTGAGGCGCAGGCTGGTCCTGGTCATGGACTTGGTCCCCGGGGAGAATAGCGGCTTGCAAAGCGAAATGAAGGGGAAATGAAAGGGATGGGGCGAGACAGCACCTTGCGACTGCGGTCCAGAGTGCAGCGACGAAGGTATTCCCGGGCTATGTTTGAGCAACGTAACAGCGTCAATGCTATGGCAGATGGTGCAATTGAAAAGCAAAGACGTATGCGACGACACTGAGATCAAAAAAGGACCCTGGCATGGCTCGACTTTTCTGGGGAAAAGGGGCGTCGCTATCGACTGGTCGTGGGTCGCATGCCTTCTCCAGACCTCTTGCCGACCGGAGATTGCCCAGCGCGCCCGGTGGGAGGGTGACGCCTGCTCACTTGGCCGGCCCGCAGCTGCCTCAACCACCACAATCTGTGTTTCTTTGTTCCACTCACCGCATCGCCCCAGCGTATTGGATTGCTCTCCTCGTCGCTCCTACGGACTCTTGACGCGTAGATAACCCTTTGGTTACGTTTCATCTCAAGGTGCCCCGCGCTGAATCATGGCACCGTCAGAAAACCCCACAAAATCCAAAACCCGGCGACGATCGCTGTTCCACGCGTCAATAAACCTTCCGGTCATGGTTCCCAAGTGGATTGCGACTAACCAACCCGACGTCATTCTCCAGCTGAACTGACATCGTATCACTTGTCGTACGACTGAGGTTCAACTCGAGCAAGAGCCTCTTCGATACAGAAAGAGCTGCCAGGAGAGCACCTTCTTTCCTCGAGTTGCACAGGCAATTACGCCATTCTCGTGCTTACCACGCCGACGAACGCGCAACGTGTAATCTCGTCCGACACGCCAAGGGCGGTCTCACCGCAGTGGCTTTAACAGGAAGGTGGCTTTGATGTTGATATCTTCCATACTACAGTCCGACGAGTCTCACGGCATATCGCGCGTATCTGTACTTCAGCTTGGACCCTGAGAGACGTGGTTACGGCACTACACGCAAGATCACGTTGCTACCTTGGTGCAGCCCCCAGCTGAAGCGCCAGTTTGCGTCGTGAGGACAAAGTTGAGCCGCTTGTTGAGAGCCTAGAGAGCGCCATGGCTACGGGCTGTGAACGAAGGGTCATGCGCAAACTCTCCTCAGCCTCCGAACCTCTCTCGTACCACCCAGTGGTATCATGTCACAATGATCTCAGACTGCTCTCACAAGTACCCTTCGCGTGTCATACGATGCGATGAAGCCTGGGCAAGAGTCTCAATCCCAAACCATGCCCGACGGGAGGATATTACACTTATCTCTCGAAATCAGAAGAGATGTCTCGCAGGGCGCGTCCGATCTTTGCTACATGTTCAGCTTATCTTGGCATCCCGTCAATTTTTGAGTTTCTTTCCCTGGCCATTACTGTCCACATCCAACATCCGTGCCGACTATCGGACACACAGTAACTCGTTCTTTCTAATTCAAACAATTCTCCGCCCGACCGTTCCATGTACCCATTCCATTCGCCACTGTTCAGCATACATCTGTGGATGCGAGCTTGACTTCATGGTTTAATGGGCCATTGTTCAGTCTGTATGCCCTCAATCGGACCACTAACGGCCTTTGTGTAGCCGCGAGTAGGTGTCGCAGAATTGAAGGCTGACTCAAACTCAAGACATTGCGTTTTCATGATGTAAACAATACGTGATCTCGGTCATCGCAGTCATCATAGACAGATATGCGTCGGCCGCAGCAACGGGGTCTCAGAGCGAGCACATCCTGCTCAACCCCAACCAACCAACTCCGTTAATTTACCCAGCTATGCTAAACGAACGACCGGCTGTGTAAAGAAGCCCCACTTTACCTGTGAACCGTGGGGCATACATCCAGCTACCCCTCATCGCTTCCCTACCCGTCACGAATCAGTGACGATGGTTCTACGTTGACCCGTGGGGAACCTGCGCCAACCAGCACGCGATTAGCACAGAAGATGTACCTTTACAGAGAGTATTGGCTTAAGGGTTCATAAAGACGAATTTCCCCGCCAGACGTGTCTAGGTAGGTCATCCGGCATGGCATCTTCTCTGGATCTGATCAACCAGGCTCCCAATGTAGGCGATTAAGAATTACCGAGACACAACATGGTACTAACAAGTGACCCCAGGGAACCAAGTTATGGGTACGACGCAGTAAAATCTCATTACCAATTACACCATCCTAACACCACAGACATCAGGTTCTGCACCTGGGTACATTAGAGTGTGACGACGGGTGGTTTATCCGAGCAGCAAATGCGTCCTCATCGTCAAACCCAAACCCGACCAACAAACGCCGTAAACTGGTCATGCTCGGCATCCTCATCCAGCACCCAACCGAAGGCCTCATCCTCTACGAGACCGGCGCGGGGGAAAACTATCCCGAAGATGTCGGTCCACCAATCCAAGATATCTTCACCCGCATAGACCACGACCCATCCAAGAACCTGGATGCGCAAATTGCCTTGACCGGCCACAATATAAACGACGTAAAAATGGTTATAATAGGCCACCTCCACCTCGACCATTCAGGTGGTTTGGAACACTTCAAAAGAAAAGACGTACCAGTCTACGTCCACGAGCTGGAATTAAAACACGCCTTCTACAGCGTCGCCACCAAAACAGATCTAGGAGTCTACCTTCCCCACTACCTCACCTTCGACATAAACTGGGTCCCCTTCCACGGGTCGTACTACGAGATCGCCCCTGGAGTTAATCTACATCATGCGCCTGGACACACCCCTGGACTGACCATCATGCAGGTGAATTTGAAAGAGAGTGGGACGTGGATCTTTACGAGCGATCAGTATCATGTCAAGGAGAATTATGCGGACGGCGTACCGCAGGGGTGGTTGGCAAGAGATCACGATGCGTGGGTTAGGAGTCATCAGATGATCAGGGGGTTGCAGAAGAGGACGCATGCGAAGGTTGTGCTGGGGCATTGTTGGGATACGATTAGGGAGTTGGATATCGAGTTTGCGCCTAAGGCTTTTGAGTGAGCAGTGCGCAAGAGAGGCCACGGTGTGTTTAGGTTGGCTTGGGGAATGAGACGAATGTAGAGGTACAAATCTGGTATTAGATCTGACATGGGAATAGGATGGGAAAGCGCGATGTCGATCGATGTAGGAATGAGGATGGCGCGTACATAGTGTGGTGAAACTGGTGCGATGCCACTCAGGCATTGCGTGTGAAGAATTCATGCAACGAGAGGGTGCGGCCGGGATAACTACAGAAGGTAGCACAGAAACGAGTGGAATAAAAACGACAAGCAGCATCCGCTATTTCTATTCTGCGCGTTGCATCACATTTCTGCGGGCATTGGGAGGCCTCGTGCGCGATTCCTCTTTTTGGGTTTAGCGTGCGGCTTTTCCGGCTCTTCATCATGTTCTTATCCGAGCTCTTAACTTCTGACTCCACTTCCTGAACCTTAGCAACAGCCAAGGACGACGAACTGCGAAGCTTCAGCCATGAACGAGAATAATACTCCTCGAACGGCTTCTGCCGACGTGGAGCCGAAGCATGCATCGACTGCTAGATGGACACCCGCCAACGGCATCGAAGCAGTCACGACTGTGACCCCGGCAAGCGCAAGTTCGGATGAACCGAGATCACCACCTGCAAAGAGAAGGAGAGAGGAGCGTGAGAGGAGTAGGGTCAGTAGAGCTTGCGACCGATGTAAGAAGTGAGCTTGTGGAAATTTGGGCGCACATGCGGTGCTGCATAGGTTCTATGGATGCGCTAACGCTCAGAGCAGGAAAAAGGTTAGATGTACCGGAAGATGCCCTTGTGCGCTCTGTCTGCGATCTGGGTTGCCGTGCGAGTTCACTGCGTCGTATACTCGAGGAAGACTGCCTTCTGTCATTGTCGACGATCCCGCGATAGCCTCAGATGCACTAGCCTCAAGACGGAAAGAGAGCTTAGCCTCTGGGACGTCTGCGAAAGAAGAGACTGCGATATCGACAACACAGTTCCCACGCATCTATCCTAGTCCTCTGACTCCTATCGACCCGCAGAGTTATTCGAATCCTGAACACTCCGAATCAAACGCTCTAGGCATGGCTACAGACCAGATCAATCGCCCTTCCTCGCGAGATTCTCCGGTACCTCAGGGCGCCCAACGAGATCAAGAAGGCCACTATGTTGGCTCTTCAAGCGCAGCATCGTTTCTCATCCGTATTCAGAAGCGTCTGCACACGAATTCCTCCTTGTCGCATGACTCTACCATCTTCACCTTTGGCGACGCTCCCCTCCCTGAGTTTGATCTTTCCATCTTCGTTCCACCACCAAAGCCTGATGCGCAGAGGCTTGTGGAGCGATATTTCGACTATGCAGCACCGACTCATCGCTTTCTTCATCGACCAACGATTGAACAGCTGGTCGAGGAGTTCTATGATACCCAAGGCGAGATGAGAAGTAAAGAAGATGGCAAAGCAAAAGTTGCATTATTGATGGTAGTCTTTGCGCAAGCACAAGCATATATGCCACTCGGCAGTACGGTGCAGACTAGCAGGTTTGTCGACGCTGCCGCTGTTGTAGGCTCTGCTAATGTCGAATAGCGCTCGATACTTCCGCGCAGCCGAAGCGCAACTATTGCAAGAACGCGGCGCCGTCAGACTAGCGAGCGTTCAGGCACGACTGCTGCAATGTTTTTACCTTCTGACACAATCCCGTATCAACCACTGCTGGAGTCTCTTCGGCGAACTCTCGCATCTCGCCTTCGCTATCGGCCTGAATCGTGGAAGGAAATGCGATCCTTCGACCAAGGTGGACTATGTGGAGATCGAGAGCCGAAGACGCCTATTTTGGGTGGCATACTCACTAGACAAGTACCTCGCCGCTGCTCTAGGTCGTCCACGGACTTTCAAAGACGAGGATATCGATCAAGTAAGTGTATCTGGCGTCATCAAAGTTGGGGATCACTAACACAATGGGTCCAGGAGCTTCCTACCATCGTCAACGACAACGATCTCCAACCGAACTACATCAACCTACCCTCGCGGCTTACTTATTCCTTAATGACAGCCCCTGTTGAGCACATTAAGTTGACACGCATTGTGTCTCTCGTGCTACGAGACCTTTACTCAATTCGCCCGCCCAGTCTGGCCTTGCGCATCGAGCTGTCGTCGAAATATACATCAGAACTGCACGCGTGGAAGAATTCCCTGTCAGGATTCCTCTCCGGTTCGACCTCGATAGACCGTATCGACAACCAGCTGCTCATACCAGTCTACCAGCGTCAGCGTTCGGTGCTCAATCTGGCGTATCACCATGCGCTGTTGCTTATCCATCGACCCTTCTTACTCCGAGACTTCGCGAGTCTGACCCATATGGGCACCCATCCTAACTGGAGCGCCGGACTTAGCACAACGTATGACGCATCGGCGAACATCACCGCATGCCTAGAGGCCGCCATGTCAATTGTACGCTCGGTAGACGACGTTTTCAAGGCGTCGAACCTCTTCCGCTCTTTCTGGTTCACCCAGTACTACGCCTTCTGTGCGGTGGTAGTGCTATACATCCATCGCATTCAGCAGGGCTTGGGTGTGAAGACCAAAGTAGAATGCGAGGGATATTTCGAGGCTGGTGTCAAATGTCAGAGACAACTGGAGACAGTTAGTGATACCGACTGCCTTGCGCACCGTTATTGTGTCGTATTGGAAGAGCTTAGGACTGAGGCAGTACGCCAGTCAGGCAGACTATCAACACCAGTAGCCGACAATACCAGCTTCCAGGACACATCGCTCCTCTCGTTACCAATGTCGACGCCAAACCCCGATTCCGTCGCGCCTGCGGCGAATCTTCCACCTCTGATGTACAGCAGCAACAACAGTAACATCGACATCTCCGACAGCGCAGCAGTATTCAACAACACTAATAACAACGCGGCCAACCCAACATTCTCGTTTGATCTACTCGACTGGTCCGACTTCGCTAGCTGGGGACAGTTCGAGGGCCTTGTAACGGCCGGCAATGGCTCCTTCGATCCGGTAACGCAGAGTGAAAACGACTTCTGGTTTGGGTCTTGAGCGGGGAATGCATAGGCGGGACAGAACTCAGACCAGTCCTTGGCTTCTCCATGGCCTCTCAACCTCTCTCGCACGTTAAACAAAAATAAACCGAATAGGCCTACAGCCTACATCAACATGGCAGCATACAAGATATGTGACCTAGCGTTGATGTAGGCTCTATACCTGCCCAAGTGTTCAATTTTTCCTTGTACAAGGTGCTCGCTGGAGGCCGGTTTCGATACTATTTGTGTCATTGGATGCGCACCGTCCATGGGTTATGGCGCTGCTGTGAGATGGACTAAATGGAACAAGATTTTGAACTCGCGCATAAGCAGATGAGAGTCAGAGGCCAGATTCGTCGATAAACGATCGGATTCAGCCTGGAACGACGCTCATAGAAGGAGTAAAAGCATAATGATAATTGTCTTCATTCAATCGTGTAAGAAACGCTATGATGCGTCCAGTGGGTATCTCGAAAAGGAAAACAGGCTCTACTATGCATACCCAAGACTGTGAAATCACTTCAATCAAACCATCTTGTATGACGTACTGCTTACCGCCTCAAAAGTCTCTGCCACCTTGACCTAGACGGCTGATCTGGCTGCTGCACGGCCGTATCCACCGGACCCGCAGCCGCAGCCGCAGCATCATTCGCATCCCCACTCTGCTCACCCGTCTGAGGCGTACGATCCTGCAACTCCACTGCAGGCTGAGCCTGCGCTTGAGCCTGAGCATTCGTCCTCGCCTCAACAGCCTGCTGTCTCCTGATCCCACTCCCATGCAAGAAGTACTGCCAATTACTCATAGGCCGCGGCGTAGGTGTCTGATTCGCAGTCCCCGCTTCCAACGCCGCAGGCGTCGCATCGCCGCCTAGCGCGATCCTCTCTTCCTCGTCGTGCTGATCGAGTGCTTCTTTGCTCATGTACATGGACCGGCATATCGGACAGCTAGTCTTGCGGAGGACGAACCAGGAGACGAGGCAGTCGGCGTGGAATTCGTGGCTGCAGACGAGGAGCTTGAGGATGGTTTCGGAGTCGGGGGTGGTAGTGGTGGGTGTTTGGTCGGCGGGATTGGAGGATGAGTTCTGTGGTGAGGGGTCTGTGGATTGGGGAAGCGAGGCGGGTAGGGCCGCGGCATCGGTTATGGGTGTTTCTGGGGAGAGTTTGGCGGGCTCAGGTGGGGCGGGGGCGTGGAGGGTTGAGAGACATATCGCGCTGAGAAGGATGTCAGTTGAGAGTCGCAATGGGTACGGTAGATCTTCTCAACTTACCATTCTCTTTCGAGCACCGAACGTGTCTCTACTACCCCGAGAGCTCCCTCATTGTCGTCGTCCGCGCCATCACGATGTTGCGATGATGAGGATCCAGCAAGACTGACAACCTCGGTGACTTCATTTAACTTCTCCCTCGCTTCCGCACGCCTAAGCGCAGGCTTCTTTGCCTTTGGTAGTGGGCGGCGCACTGGAACAGGGACAGCTTGTCGTTTTCTCCGAATGCAGAATATACACAAACTATATCAATAACAATTAGCTCAATTCTTTCTCCGGCCATCTCAGTCTCATAGACCACATCCATTCCAAGAGTCCAAGTAGAATTCCGAACAAAACTTACAAAGGCGCCACAATAGCAACAACAAACACAGGAATCAAAAAACTAAACGCCGTAGGCGTCATCCCAGACTGGCCAACGGTATCGCGCCATTCGCGCGCTTCCAGACTGCGAACAAAACCGTGGCTCGAAACCGCAGGCATTGTTGTTTCCAAACTTTCGAAAATGCGGAATGCAGCGTTGGCTTGGTTCGACTGACGTGTGTGGGGGAAACGCAGCTCAAGCTTGGTAGCTGGGGGGGAAGGGATGCGTCTCGACCTCGACACTTTTGGTGCGGGGAAAGGCCAAACGAAGGCGTGGTAGGATCTGCGATGACGGGGGAACGACGGAAGAACAGCGCGGGTATACCGGCAAAACCAGCGAGGACGATTGCGCGTACAAATCGCACGTCCTTGCGTCTATCGTATGCGTCCGCTTTCGTGTCGTGTATTCGATGTAATGAATGATGTTTCCGCGGCCGTACAGAAGGTTTCAAGCTCACGACAAACAACATGTGCGTAGCGCTCACTTCTTAACACTTGTTAGCAACCCCCCATCTTACCCCGGAGGCCCACTTACCCGAGCGCTGTCGCGCTTCCTATGACACCTGCACCCACGCGCTCAGCCTCCACAGCCACGTCTTTTTTCGCCACTTCTTGATTACGCTCAAGGAAGCTTGGCTCGGCGTTCTAGATGCGTGATGGGGACGGCTGAAAAACGCCGAGCTGCAGCTTATCCATCTTTATCACGGTCCGATAGTCTTGTAGGATGTTGCATGTGTGTGAACTGGTCGGGCTGATTTGCAGCGTCAGCGGTACCGGGGTTGGTAGCGAACGATGATGGAGAGCGCAGACACAAGGACAGCGGGAAACGGGAAAAAGCAACATCAAGCAACAAACCCGATCGTTCCCAACATCGCTGCCCACAGTCCTCCAGTCTCAATCTCCAACAGAGCCCCAGCCTGCGCTTCCCCAATACGCACGCCTCACGATCCCCCAGCCGCTCATCGGCACAACCTTTTTTCGGCCTGCTCAGGCCATTTCCAAGACTACTGCTGGAGCTGCATCCCTGGGCTGACGTACTCCACCAACGCGCTAAATCCTTGGTGCGGTCTAGGCGCCGAGGCAGGACGCACTGTCTCGGTCTTGGTGTGAGTGGAGCGGAAAGGTTTGGCATGCCATGGCGGAGTGGGCAGCCTGTGGGGCTATTGTGGGTCGGGCGGGCTGCGTGTTGCGCAAGCCTCCGAACAGACTTTGAGGGAAGGACGCCTGGAGGACTGTAAGTGACTCGTGCCGAGGCGGATTTGTGGTCGCGCTCGTCTCGTGATAGTTTGACTGCAATTCCTTTGGATTATAGTTTGGGTGGTTGGGTATGTGGTGGTGTGGATGGGCTGGACTCGCGTCGAGGTGCATGTTAGGTGCTGCTGCAGTGACGATACGCTTGAAGATCTAATTGGATGTCAGCATCAAATGCAGGCAAATGTGAAAATGTAGATGTGGATGGTAAAACTTCGTTGTTCAGTTCGTTGTGGTATCTAGATTACTATGTACATGCTGTATGACTATAACAGCCTTTTCATCGCAGCCATGATGGCAAGAGGTATCGCGATCGCGTGCTATGCAAACAACTTCAAACGCCTTATCCAGGACCAAGCCTGGCCCTAAACATTAAGAGCTCTCAAAGAGATTACTCGAAAGATATCATACTTCCTCGTGTCATTTCTTTGCTCATGCACTCGACTTCTTCTCGCCATCCTCGCCGTCAGTGCTGATAGCTGTGCTGAGGTATCGCTCAAAGACGCGCGACTCCAGATCGACGGAGCCCCTCCTGGCAACGCCATTCTTAGCATCGCGCTTCCTGAAGTACACGCGCTTGCCCCACTTCCAGGACTCGATGCCGAGGAAGAACAGGAATGTAGCGACGAAGACGATCGCCCATTCCCAGCTGATACCCTTGTGCCTGAAGACGGTGTCGTTGATGACGGGAATGTACAGGACAGGGAAGATGGTGACGAAAGCGAAGACGATGGAGAAGAAGAGGAACTTGTTGCGCCAGACGTCAATGGCCCATTGCGTGAAGTACTTCTTGGAGTTGGGCTGCATCATGAAGAACGAGCGGCGCATGTCCAACATTTGCCATGCCAGGAAGACGGAGAACCAGGTAAGGCAGGCGAAAGTGGTCGCACGAGCGCGGAAGACAGTGTCGCAAGTGTCGTTGAACGATTCGTTGCAGCCGTTTCCGAGGTTGCCATCTCCGAAGCCAAACATGACCAGGGAGAACGCGCCGAGACAGAGAGCGGCAATCCAAAGACCGTAAACGAACATGTCGAGGATGACCTCGATGGTGAAAACACCGCGCTTGAGCTGCGATTTGTTAGCATAAATGCAAAGAGTCAGTCACAGCAAGGGAAACTTACATTTTGAGGTGGGCGAGTGAGAATGTCTGGTGCAGCGACCTCGAAACCGAGACCCATGTCGGGAAGAGAGGAGGTAATCATGATGATCCACATGACTTCGACGGGAGACACTGGGAAGACTGAGAGTCCGCTCTCATCCTTGAATGCGAGACCAATGAGCAGAACGCAGGCTTGCGCAATGTTCTGAGCGAGTAGATGGAGAATGAACTTTTGGATATTGTCAAACATGCGGCGACCCTCCTCGATAGCGTTCAGGATAGAGGCGAAGTTGTCATCGGTCAAAACAATGTCGGAAGCGTCTTTGGCAACATCGGATCCAGTTCCCATACCGATACCAACATCTGAGCGCTTAAGGGACGGGGAGTCGTTCACACCGTCACCAGTCATACCAGTGAAGGCCTTGCGTCGGTGAAGGGCGTCGATCATGCGGACCTTGGTGTTCGGGGCGCAGCGGGCAATGACCAGAGGAAGTAGGGGAAGAGCGTCGATTTCGTCGTCGGAGAGCTTGTCGAACTGCGATGCAGTCATGACCATGGCATCTGCGGTTTCCTTGGGAAGAGTGTTCATGTTCGATGGCACAATACCGACTTCAATGGCGATTGCGCGAGCGGTACCAGGGTGATCACCAGTGAGCATGTGGACTTCGATACCAGCCTTCTGGCATTGGCGAACGGAGCCGGCAGTCTCGGGGCGGGGTGGGTCGTACAGTCCAACAAGACCGCGGAAGATCAAGCCATTCTCGATACTCTCGCGGTCAAGGTCCTGACCCTTCTCAGGTGATGGGCCATCGTACTCCTTGCTTGCGAGCGCCAAAACACGCAGACCCATGGAAGCCAAGGATTCCATGTTAGCCAAGATCTCTTCGCGGTAGTCGTCGTCAAGGTCAACACCAGATTCGCTCTCATCGTTGAATACGCGAGTGCAGGAGTAAATGACACGCTCAACAGCACCCTTGGTGAATACGTATTTCTTAGAGCTAGCGGTTTCCTCAAAGATAACGGACATCTTCTTGACATCGGAGTCGAAGGGGAACTCGGCAAGCTGCTTCCAGGCAGGTGTGTCACCACCGGTGTGTTCGAGACGGTTCCACTTGAAGCGAGAGGCAAAGACTTGGATAGCGATTTCAGTTGGGTCACCTCGTGCGTTCCATTGACCTTCGTCAGTCTGGTGAACATGGGCCAAGTTGGCGAGCGAAGCAACCTTGAGGTAGTCGACCAGGTGCTCGTTGTCCTGCAGAAGCTCCTCCCATGTCTCCGTCTTCTCATCAACATCAGGGTCGATGTGGCGTGGCTGTTTGGGGTTGAACATCAGAGCGCCAACGGTGGGGTTGTGTGGCTCGTCGGACTGGCCAACCGAGTATGTGCCCTTAGCAGGGATCCATGCTTTCTTTGCAACCATCTTTCCTTGTGTGAGAGTACCAGTCTTGTCGGAGCAAATATCAGTGACACCACCAAGAGCCTCGAGCGACTTCAGGTTGCGAACAATAACGTGACGTTGCACCATGCGCTTTGTGCCGGCGGCCATTGTGATGGTCAAGACGACGGTAAGGGAGGCGGGAATCATACTGAGACCAGTGGCTACGGCGTAGATGATGACCTCGCTGTTGTTGGAGAAGCTGTTGGCGGCCAAAACGATGATTGCGCAGACGACGGCGACACCGAAAAGGAGGATGGCGAGACGAGCGAGCTTCTTCTGCAGGGGAGTACCGACGTTGACACCAAGGAAGTGGCCGACGGCATCAGCAGCAGTCAAAGACCATGCCTGGGCGTAGCGATGAGGTTTGGCTTTGCCATCAGGCTTGCGCTTGACTTCGCGGACGCGGGAACCCTTCTGTCGAAGAGACATGGCGATGGAACCGATCTCAGTGTACATTCCAGTAGCAAAGACGACACCGCGAGCGCGTCCCTTGGTAACGGTCGAAGAGCTGTAGGCGACGTTGAGGCGGTCACCAGGGCCGGTGTCCTCGTCGAAGACGGCATCGCCATCTTTGTTGACTGGGAGGGATTCGCCAGTAAGTAGAGCCTCGTCGGTTTCAAAGTTTAGGGCTTCGATGATACTGGATGCGAGTCAGTGACGTACAAACTGGTTTAGCGCAATTCAACGTACCGGATGTCAGCCGGGACAGTGTCACCTGTCTTTAGCTCAATCAAATCACCGGGAACAACCTCAATGGTTGGCACAGTAACAGTCTTTCCGTCTCGTGCAGCGGTAGCTGTTGGCGAGGAGAGTGATCGGAGCGAGTCCATTGTCTTTTCGGCATTGAACTCTTGGACGAAACCGATGATAACGTTGAGCAGAATGATGGCGGTTACTACACCACCCTCAATCCACGATTGAATAGCGAAGGACACAGCCATTGCAGCGATCAAGATCTGGAATTTGTTAGGATTGTTACATTGTGTGCTCATTGAGGTAACATACCAATGTCATTGCGTTGGCGACCTGCCTTAGCAGAATCTTGCCTGGTGATACACCTCCATCGTCGCCCAGATCGTTGTTGCCGTACTTCTCATGTCTCGACTTTGCTTCCGCAGTAGTCAGACCGTCTTCGTCGTTACACTTGATCTCGGCGACGACGTCCTTCCATGGGAGGGCATGTGCGGGTTTGGAGAGAGGCTCGTTAGCCTGGCCGGACTTGTGGCCCTCGAGAGACGGTGCCTTCTTGCCCATAGTGAGTGATTTCTGGTGCTAAGAAGTGAATGGGATGCAGACAAAAGATCTAGATCCGGGGACATGGCAGACTTTAAACAAGCAAGTTGGCACGCGGGTGCACACACCATGAGGGCAGCCAAGAACCGTGCGATATCGAGAGCTTGGCGTGATGGTGACTATCTTGGGACCGGTGCAGGGAACGTCATCGTCGGTAACGGTCGGCACTCGTCAACAAAGAGATGCATGCATGTCCGCAAACGTTTGGTTGTCAGCCCTCTGGATATAATCGATGGCACCTCTGACCCTGCCTGCCTTTTACCACACTGCACAACAGCATCATCGAGTAACGTTGAGACGATTGAGCGGCAGATGCCATCCCAAAGTGCTGTAAGTACTGCCGGGCATGACGACAGCGGGGTTGGTAACACCCGTTCACCAGCACTGCGAGCGGGGATGAGTGAAAAGAGGTGGCGAGCTGTTCGGTCCCAGCCAAGCATCCCGCTCGCCTACGATCCGCCTAGCCGTGCTAATTTCTCGGCGCAGGCGTAATTGTGCCGACTTCCGTACCGAAGCCACAACACCAACGTCATTTTGCGCCAGATTCCAAGCACGCTGCCATCGACTACAGATGCTCAAGCCACTTACCTTCACGGACACCCTTCCGCCAAGCCTCGATTCTCTCGTATCGCTCCAGGCGCCCAACACCTTTCCGAGCGTCCTCCGTGGAACCTGCTGAGGTCGTCACGCCGCATGCTAACGGCGAAGCTTGACACCAACATGACAAGGCGTATTTCGCCTGGATATCCCCACTGAGACGGGCCCAAGCCAGCCTCTTGTCGCTCTTATCTGTCACCGGTGGCTTGACTGCAGCGCCGAGCTTTCCGTCGCGGGTCACGAGACTCAACAATCACTTCTGCATCCGCGCCAAGCACCAAGGTCCGCTTACTCCACACCTTCCATCTTGATTACGGAAGGTTCTAGTCGCAAGCTAGATCGGTCGACATACTTGCATCTGTAACATGCTCAGCTGCTTTGTCGTGGTGTCACCAAGGCAGAATCCGGTACACTGTGAGCACAATAACTTCAATTGCTGTCATGGAAATATCACATACCAGGGAAAATTTGCATCCATTTGACAGCCGTAATGGCCTCAACCCACTACATGCGCATAAAAGTGGGCTTACCCCACTTCTACCACGATTCAGACAAGCACGCAAGAGATGGGTCTCTTGGATATCCCACGCCTTGGCATGCCTCACGCCATTTCTCTGCCGCGGTCTAGTCTAAGCATCCCAGTCCTCCGAGCACCCATCGGAGAACCAAACCTTGTCGCTTATATCTCTGTCTAACATTTCAACGGCGATGCGCTCTTCCACAGCGCGACCCAGGCTCGTTACTACCTCATCTCCTTCAGCTGCAAGCGAGAAGCCGCCGGTGAGATGCTCAGCTACATTCTCGGTGGTGTACATGCCGGGTCGGTATATATTGTTGAAACGGGGCTGGTACTGAGAAATTCTGGCGAACCGAACACTTCTCAGGCAAGGAGACATCGTCAACTGCTTGAAGATCGTAAACCAGGTTGCATCTTTTAGCTCGACGAGTCCCGGTTTCAGCTTTCGTCCATTGACCTCTTGAACCGCTTCATCTTCGTCGGAATCAGAATCTTCGACATCCTCAAAGTCGGAGGGCTCAAACGCATCTTCGTCGTCATACCAACCATACAGATTCAAGCCACAAATGTGAAGGCTCTGCAGGGTTTTTCGGTGCTTGAACAGAAACCTCTTGAAAAGAGGTGATGCTATCGGACTACTACGGATGTCGAGGTGCGTGAGAGTAGGGAACTGGGTCCATCGAAGGAAGGTGGGCACATTCTCGTTACACAACGTAAGTGACCTGAGATTGCCGCTGACGGACTGCAGCAACGATGTGATCCAATGCTTCTCAAAGATTTCGAATGTGCGGATGAACTTCAAGTGTGTGACACGATGCTGAGCACGTGTCCAATCAGAGCTCGAGATATCGAACGGTCGTTCCTCGTAACCCAATCCCATCGTATGCAGTGCGACTTCCAGAGTCCAGTCTCTGCGATCTTCGATACCTCGCAGCGCCGAGAGTACTTCGGCGATGTGGCCATGTAGCTTACCGCCGCAGGCCTTTCCTTCATTGCGAAGTGCCCATTGAGGGCCAGCCCAATGTCCGTAGGCTCCCCAGCCCATTTCGCGGAGGATGCGCTTTGAGCCCCAAGCCTCAGTCCAGGCAGCAGCATCGTCGCTTTCATTTGGGTAAAAGTCTTTCGGGTAAGAGTCGATGCGTATGTGCTTCAAGTTCGGGAAACCTCGCAGTGCCGACTTCAACATCCCCACTGCTTCGTCGCTGGCATCAAACTCTTCCTGCTCTTCAACAAGCTTTGCGTGCTTTGGCCCATACGTCTTGGGCCAGGCTTCCTCCTGATCTTTAGACCTGCAATTCTTTAGCTTCCAAAAAGCCATGTATCCATTCACGTGCTCAGGTCCGATAGCCACTTCTTCGACGTAATTTCTCAGAACAGGATCGGTGGAGATGCTCAAAAGGCATTGGAGACTGGCGCGGGACAGCATATGTTTTCGGGTAGCAAAACAGCGTTTTGTCCAGCCGTCATATGATGTTTCTCTTATGCGCCGGCTTGTAGAACGGAGATTGCACAGGTCGTCGCCAGAAAGAACGACCTTGCCCTTGACATCTGTACTTTGCGTTACTAATGTCATGAGTTCGACGGGTAGAGCTTCTACGCTTGGGTTTGAAGACGTCGTAGCTGCTGTGGATATATCGAGGCTCTTGAGCTCCTCGGAGAGAGCCTCTGGATCTTGTTGTAGAGACGCCATAGTTGTAGGTATACTGGAACACGTTGGTGGGTATGGATGGGTTGCGTCAATGTCGTGGTTGTAGTGATCCGGTTGATCAAGACTTTCTGTGGGAAGAAGGAAGAGTCAGAAGAGCTTTGAAAGGTAAATCTCGAAGAGTTCGAAAAGGGTACGAGCGTTGAGGGAACACAGCTGGAACGCCGCCACCGAAGCAATGTGAATGCAACAACTTCACGGTCGCTTCGCCTCACAACATGCCTTAGAGGGGAACCTCCGCAGAATACGCTATGAAGGAACACATCACGACACTCAACACAGTTTTCTTCACACTGTTACTGCTCGGATAGTAAAATGCCATATTCATGCTTTTGGGATATCTCAGTGTCTCCCCTCGACATAGTAGACTATAGCCAAGTGCAAATGCATCCGCAACAAGCCTTGCTACGCTTTCAATGGCCGCTGCTAACGCTACTTGAGTGAAACCCCAGGATCGATCGATCGAGTTGAGCCGACGCCTCTACCATTCGTAGAGCACGGTAGTGGATGCTTCCAACAAGATAGCTAGTTCGGCGGCGGTGTATTGAGCATCAGGATTGACTTCGACTGCACTTCCACTGTCTGCTTGCCCTTTGAGAACGACTGGCGGTGGGCATAGCTCCGAGTCGTCACCAGGAGTGGGGTTAAACACCGTACCTAGACACATATTATCAGCCAGATCCATACCATGATCGTCGCATCCAAAGCTTACCACGATACGAAGGACCAAAAGTCTTATCCATCCACGCAACTGCATCCCAAGTCCGGAGATCATAGTCGTCCCATGCCGGCCTCCAGCAACACTGTGGAATATCAATGCTCCACTCGATACCCAGTGAGGAAAGGATGTCCAGTGCGGGGTGCGGATACGAAGTAAACGCAAAGTCAACA
>Ga0265797_10005340_pt1 | contig 18801 bp, 20 predicted proteins | sample P2T30metagenome_FD_192433 | JGI IMG/M metagenome (GOLD analysis project Ga0265797, IMG submission 192433) | Plant litter microbial communities from East Loma Ridge, Irvine, California - P2 T30 | ecosystem: Environmental > Terrestrial > Plant litter > Unclassified | place: USA: California... | reverse complement strand
TCCTTCTTGTTAAATCGTTACCACTCTTCAGCGCGTCATGAACGGAGCCTGGACTCGCAAACGGAATCGACGAATCTGACAATGTCAGTGATAGCGGGGCGGTCGCGTCATCATCTCTTTCGACACCTCTCTTCTCTCGCTCGCAAGCGAGCGCTTCGCTTGCTATTTTCCTCACAGCTACCGATGTCTGTCTTCCTTTTGGAATGCGGTTCGTCCGCGCCTCACACACTCGCACGGTCACCACCCATCCGAGCCTCTTAGTATGGTCTCACAAGGTTGGTTACACGTTGATTCGTGCGCCTCAGTGGCAACACCGGGGTTGTGCGTGAGGAGGGCAGGCTCGGATCTTAACCCTAATCATTTCTTGGTATCTTTGCTGTTTTACAGCATTGACAGTATCGCGGTTATGTCGCCGACCTTCCGACTAGCCCCCGCCTGTTGGTTTACGTTTGTGAACTGCCTCGCACGGTGTGCAAAAGGGAGACTCGAGGTACGGGAGTGGAAGCTCTAATTGGGATGTCATGTGCCTGTTGGGGTGTAAAAGTTCTTACAAAAGAACCACGTCGACATCTCATCCGTGCAACAGACTCTGGCCACTCTGGATAGCTTCGTGACACTCGGGATAACGCGAGCAGGAGAGATGAGACGAGAGATACCGGTCTCCTCTATATTGAGGGATGACTCTGGGCTCTTGGATCCCGTCAACACATAAGCTACTTGGTACTGAACATCGTACGGGAGTTGCAACACCAGGTACCAAATATCACCACCTCCATCTTCGGCATCATGCGTACCAGCGAATAGACTGAAGAAGAGCACGGTCTTGACTGCGGTCGAACCTAACATACGGACGTACAAACCTGTTTGGCTTCGGCTGGCGTGAGATCCACTCGCCAGAAAGGCGAAAGCCCAGCGAGGTCTCAACCGTCTCAGGTTGGTATTGTCATCGAAGGTGTACCGTCACGCTCCAGATCTGATTTCTTGAAACTGCCACATGAAGTTCTGATGAGTCAACAGGTGTTGGACCTGGTACGCAACGCTAACACTATGCGATTGATCATTCCGGGGCGAGCTTATTGTGTCTGGCGATGAAGACGCCCGTGTGTCTCTCCTACAAGGACACAAGTCTTGATCACATCTCCAACCTGTCGTGTTGCCTATGTCCTCACGAAGTCTGTATCGCAGCAATCTTTATTCGATACTAGTCACCATGTGGTGATATCCGGCCAGTCGTGTTAATCGTCAACACGTACGTTCAGCGTACGTCGAAATTGATGAACGTTTACCCCTTCGATCGAGCAGTACTTCTACTGCTATGATCGACAATGCGGCTTTTGAGGATGTCCTTTGTCCGTATCATAACGCCCCCCGTTGCCCCATGTGCATGGGGAGGAAACAAAGACCAGTCTCTGAAAATCAAGCTATCACACCCAGAGAGAAGCTCTTTGGCTCCTAAGCCAATGTTGACGGTGCCGGAAGGAGAGGGTTGTGCGATCCCTGTGCTACATTGACTAGGGTCTTGTCGACTACGTGCGCCTGCTCGGACGTTGATAATCTTGCCGCGTTGAAGAGAAACTGGTAATGATCGAGAAGCGAAAACTGTTTCTGTGGAACCACTATGGCTTAAGCAAGAAGTCCAAGAGCTCGAGTGCATCGCTCTCCTTTCTCCGACATGGCCACACGCTGGATGGTTTCGCAGGAAGGATTGGTGAGCCAATGGCAGCATAATGGCAAGACAGAGAAAGTTATAACGAAAAGCTCTGCGGACAAGGCTTTAGAAACAGGACCTCTTACGAGTGAGGATCAAGGTCTAGACCTGTCTGTCGATATCGTCCTCGCCTAGCTCTGCAATCTTTCTTCTGTCTGTTCAGCTTCGCTCCTTGGTCAACATGCCATCCTTCTTCGCAAAGCTCTCTTGGTCAAAGAATGGGACGTTAGGGCCATTGCATTGCTCGACATGGGCTTCTGCGACGTCATTAGTGTAGACATGGAGATGCGTGGTACGAGGTTGTTGTGTGTGGTGAACCCAGCCGTTCTGAAGAACGGCTAATTCTTTTTTTATAAGTATTTCGCTCTTATATTGATACTACGCTGACCTTGATAGATCTCGATAACAGTTGTTGTACTTCCATCAAGTAGAGTTGACAATTGGATAAACCGATTCAGCGAACACGAAACGACTATGCTGTTTATCAAGATCGAGGGCGTCGCCTATAAGAACCTTGTGGACTTTGGATTGCGGAAATTCAGGCATCAAAACACTCAGACACCAGCTATGGACGGACAATCAAACAACCTATGAAGTGAATGTGGAATTCTCTCTTGTGTGACTGAGTGGGAGTGACGACACGCAAACTATAAGCGATTCTAGCACCAATAAGATCTATATATGTTTGTTATGTATTTTCTGTCCTCCCTATAACTCTGGTACGCTGATCCGATAAGTGCATATACGGTCTAATTTACAGCTGTTAACCCCTACTTGCCTAGGAGCGCATCTGCCACCGCTACATACGACCCAGAGTCGTGTCGGTAAGGACAGGCGTGCCCTTTGGTTGCCATCCCAGCTTCTTCTCCGCCTTAACTCCCGAAGCCCTGTTCTCCGCATTAAGAAATCACGCAATTGTCTCTCCAAATGTAGTCAAGGCTTCTTCGTAAGATACATCCTTGTTAGGCAAACCAACCGATGAATTGATGGCATTGAATAGGGCGCCCATTGTCACTTCGGTTTGCGAGGCAACGTTAAACACATCGCCAGCCTCACCCTTTTCGACTGCCAAGAGAACGAGATGAGCGGCATCGTTGACGTGCACGGCTGTGGTACGGTTTCGACCGCCGTTCACTGTGGGAATCCCACCCATCTTCTTCGCCATGCTCATAAAGAGTGCGATGCCGCTGCCTCCATTACCATAGGTGAAAGGTGCCATACGGACGATCATGACTCGAACACCTCGTTCCTTTGCCTGGGCAAGAGCATGGTGCTCAGCTCGAATGCGCATATTGAGAGGAATGGGATCTGGGGGAGCATCTTCATTTGTCTCGTTTCCATTCGGATCGGCTTGTGCGACCAAAGTGCCCGTAGTGGTGATGAGAGGTTTGTTTGTGCCGACTAAACCATCGCACATCGCATCGACGGCAGCGTTATCGATCGGGAGCGCGTCCTCGTACTTGCCTTGATCGAAGACATAGGCAGTAGCTAAATTGATGACTGCATCGGCTTCTTTGCTTTCGTTATGGATGATATCCAGGGAGGTAAGGTCGCCACGGACAGGTTCAGCTCCCAACGCGCGTAGTTTCGTGTCGTCATCCTCAGTACGGGATAGAGCATGTACCTAGATATGGCGCAAACTATCAGTCAAAGTATCTATGAGGCTGCTTATTCCCATATTCAGACGCAAGCATGCATTTCGTAGCTCGTGCACAAGGAGACCAAGGCCTCGACTCTTGACGGAGCGAAGGGTAGCATCAGTTCGGGATATGATATGGGATGTGACTACTAACCTTGTAGTCGTCAGCGATGGCATGCTCAATGAGAACAGGGCCAATGAAGCCAGTACCGCCAATAATAAACAATCGACCAGGACTCATTCTCGCTAACCTTCTTGCCAAATATTCCGAGGTCTGGCGGAGTCCTGCATGTTCATTTCTTCAAACCCCATTGATTCAAATAGTGAGCTGCGACGCATGCAATTTTTTTTGTGGTATCTGCTCTGCATAGTATGGAGTTAGGAGTTAAGAAGTGAAGTACCAAGCGATGAGGTGTGAATGGCGCTGCAGAATAATAGGATGGGCATCGAAGGATCCCTTTTTGCTTACCAAACAATTGTATAACATGGAGTTAAGGTGTGAGTGAAAGTATGACTGAGGGATTGAATTGTCGCTGCAATCCTTTTGCAGTCGTTTTCGATGCATGGGGTTAGGAATTAGTAAAGAGACAGCCGAACTCCGACGCCCAGCCAGCCTGTAAGTCCAAGCTCTCCGATGTACACGACTACTCGATGTGGCAGGTCGATGAAGTTATTGATCGGTGTCTGAATGATGAGTAGATTTAGTGAGCTGAATGATATGCAATAGCGCCCCGTGATGCGTTGGAATGTATCGACTTATTTCAGTGCCGAATGACATTGATATTGACCTAGTTGTTATGTAAACAAATAGTGTGGCTAGTGATCGCGATATTATACTAGATATGAATTTGCACATAAAATTGCAGCGTGAAACCTGTGATGTAAAACTAATCATCGTAGGAACTAGTGGAACACGTTTTCGTGCGGAGGGCGTCACGCAATTTGCCCTGCCGCCTAACGTGGCAAAGTCCTCTGCGCCCCGCCTGCATCTGATCCTCCAGTCGGCCACCAACAAGAACAGTAACTGTTCGCACTTCTGGTATCGCTACACACCTTCTCTCCTACTTGAAACCTCTGAATCTATCGTAATTATTTTGTAAATATCAGCAGACTCTAGAGACACCAGTAGTTTTCACACCACACCACACTACCAACTCGTTTACATCAAAAATAAACCACGTGAAAAGTATATCACCCTTCGATGCATCCTGTATTTATCCTAGACCCTCATGGCGTTTTTTCATTTATTTCATATATGGCATGAAGTGCCTTCGTCGCCGCTCGCTGAACAACTCCAGACTGCGCCTGTAGCTCTCTTAACCGCGCTTCCCACAACGACCACTGCTTTAAACTCATCCCCTCATTCTTCAGCGCGTAGGTCTTCTCGCCTTCTTCCGCGCCCTGTCGGAATCGCTGACCACAAACTATAAACCACTCTGCCGCAGCCGGGACCTCGAAATCCAGTAGCGGGTCTCTTCCCAGAGCGTCATCGATGACTTCGTATCCCCAGCCAATTGGAATACCTGCAAGACCCGCCATGACTAACTCTGCTTCGACCTTAGCCTTTCTCACGTGCTCGTCCCGTAGTGCATCACGCTCTGGGCCACTGGCTTCCTTGGCATCCGTTTTCCAGCTTCCGGATCGATAACTGATGTCGTACCATCGATTGGCAAAATATGGGAGACCCTTCCAAAGCTTCTCCCGGGGCCGCTCGGCTGGCTGAACAGCCATGAATTCAGGTTCTGGGAGGTTCTCAATAGCTTGTAGCAGTGCCAATAACAGCTTGGTGTGGTCTGGTAGCTGTACAAGAGCGTCAAGCAGGAGGACCTGAAGGCGGGCAAGATCTTTTCTAGGAACTTCCGAAGTCACCACAGGGCGAGTGATGGTCTGAGCTGCTTCTGTTGCGATGGTCTTCTGAAGCAGGTAGTTTTTGATAGCCTCTACTTCCTCAGGATGGTTTTCCTGTTCAGGGGCAAGCTTAGAAGAAAACCAATCGTCCGACATGATTTTGTGTGACGGTGTTGAAATATGAAAAGGAAATCGATATAGCAGACAGAGCAAAGAATATATTTGGTGTGGGATGTCGCAGGGAAGCTGATGAAGTGCTATCTTATAGCCCTTCGATAGCTTGCCACATGTCGTATCCTGGTTTAGTATCAGGTCTAACTTGTAAAAAACAGGGATGCTATTTCGCCACTTGTTACTAGAGGTAAGTAGAACTACTCCAAGCGTGTGCTACACTACTATCTAGCATTAGCGCGTCTAACAGACTATAGTATAACTAATACAAGCCACTAAACTATAATATATATTAAGTATTTTTTTCTGTTACAATAATACCGCCTTGTGAAAATATGCTGTTGAGCATCGATATCACTTGTAAAATAATAAAGTATATTTGTTAAAATTTCTATGTAAGGCCTTGAATAGCAGTCATATGACCGAAAGATTAACGTGGCAAATTTTAGGTTTACGAAATATTGCCTCTGTCCCGCTCATGCCTTGTAGTTCTTCAGGCAATGGCAGGAACTCGAAATTCAAAACTAGAATAACTAAAAAGAGGTATAGCTCTTGATATGCTAGTTTTTTACCTGTTTTAGCTTTTGTTAGCATCGGTACCACATTATCTCAAGCGTCGTACGATGAATCTTGGAAGTGACCTTACCAAAGCAGCCCCGAATACCGCCCCCAAACTGCAATGAAGGCAAAGCAGATGCATTGAAATATTCACTACCTGCACCATCTTTACCTAACCATCTTCGTGGCTCAAACTCATTCAAATCCCTGCCACTCTCGCCCTCCATTCCCCGGTGGCCTATTCGCTCGAAAGCAGCTTGACTTGTCGGACTACGCACATGCTCTGGTACTGGTGGGGGGCGATGGAGACAGCGAGTATTCAGGAGTACATCGGTGCCCTTGGGGATAGCGTATCCTAGGATTTGTGTGTCAACCATGGCTTGTCGCGTGACGATGCCGTTTGGAACCGATAATCGTAGCAATTCCTCGATGGCGGCGCTGAGATAGGGGATATTGGCGTCAAGAATTTCGGCTGCCGTTGGGAGCCCAGGGCCTGGGAATGCACTTCGCAGCTTCTGGCGGAGCGTGTCCTGCGCCGACTGATTTGCTGCCATGATCTTGACGAACCAAGACAGTGAATAGGCCGTGGACTCATGGCCCTATACCACCGCCCAACATGTTAGTACTATAAAGGTACCAAATTAAACAGCTATTGGAAAACAATACGTACGGCAGACATGAATACGAGTAGTTCCTGCAAGATAGACGGATCTGCGGTCGGGTCCGTCAGAGGCTGCCCAGTCTTGGCCGCGGCCAGCACAAGTCGGCGCAAAACAAGGTTCATAACGCACTCTTCCTGAATATCAGACCCCGACTTCGCATCGGGGAGGGCAGATTTTTTGAACCGTTCATGGGCGGCCCTGATCAGCCGTTGGAGCTCCTGGTCCAGCGTTCTTCTAATGCGTCGGTACTTGGGCATGCATGTCAAGTAAAACATCCTACCGGTCGGCCAGATAGAATTGAGCGTCTCCGTGATCATCCAATTCATGTGCTCGGTCGCCTCCTCCAATGCATCGACAGAGGCAAAGGATTCAGATTCAGAATCGCCTTTTGGGACCATGTCACGCTGCTGGGGGCCTTTGAAGGCCACTGGCGACGTCAACCTAGCTATGTCTCGTTGCACAATGCCCAGCGGCGAGCCCACCAAAGCAGCCCAGATAGCATCCAGGGCAGCATGGTCCAAATCGTGGAGTACGCTCATGGGTGCGCCACCAGTATCGCGGGCGCGGAGGCGCCACAGGGCAACCAGCTCCAGGGCGGCGGCACGGACATTGGGTGCGACAGCATCACGCAGGAATTGTGCGCTCATGGCGTCGGCCCACAGCCGCTTCTGCGCCCTGAGAGCTGGGGTCGTCATCTGCGCCACGGTGGAGCGTGGCAGCAATGGCTGGAATAGGCGTGCCGTGAATGGCGCCCGGTCGAACTCGCGGTTGCGCCGGTTCAGCACGTCTTCGACTTCACGGGGGTCGTCGATGAGAACCATGGGGCGCATGAAGCGCGTCGACAGAAATTGAGCGACCGGCACCCCGAGTCGTTCCGATAGCATGAACATTGTCTGTGAAGTCTCCTTGGTCAGCTGGGCCTTGGCTGCAAAGCCTGGTATATCGCCCAACATGCGCCTGGGCGACGCCGGGTCATAAGGTATTCCTGGCAACGGTTTGGGATAGAGGCTCCAGACGAGCAGGGTGATGGCGGCCACGCCTACCATGATTGTAACCACAACGAGTGTAGAGATCTCCATCATCGTTAGCGTGTTGTAATCGTTACACAGCAGAAATCTATGAATTTATTCTCTTTCACAGGCCGAGTGGGATCTATAGCGTGCAGAGCCAGTAGAGTGACTCCAAACACGCCGAAGATTCGGACATTTCTTCTTGAAGTTTCGGTGACTTGTACCTAAGTCCCAGACCAAGCACTGTACTTATCCCTGCATTTGGATCATGTTTTTCTAATCAAAGTTTGATTTCAGGTAAGGTATGACTTGTTAGGTTGCCGTACTTTATCAGTACTGTTACAGTTGTGTACCAGTCACTAAAGTTTCTGACTTTATAAAGCGAAATAACTCTGCAATTGATCTGGGCGTGTCTGCGCGGCAGCTTTGCAAATGCGTTTGTTAAATACTCTTTTTTTGCAATGTTGGTAATAGATGTCGGAGGCAGCAACAACGGTGTATTAGATCGGTTTATTAGTTAAGATTCGATTCGGTCGGTGATTAGTCATGTCAGCACCTGTTCCATGCCACTCGTGTCAGATATAAGTATATCATACATGAGCAATAAGCTTAACACTAGTTGATACAGCGACGCAAAGACCGCCTCGCCAATATGGGAGCCAAGCCAACATGTGAAGCCCTTATATGTACAGCTATTGGGGAAGTCTCGGTTAAGACTGTTCCGATCCAGACGCTCCCGGATGGATATGTGCTCATCAGAACTAAGGCTGTTGCGTTGAGTCCGACTGACTGGAAAAGTATCTATGCCAGCGATGGAGGCAGTGTAGGGACACGTCCAGGTATCGATTTCGCCGGAGTTGTCGAGGAAGCTTGGAAAGGATCGAAGAAGTCATGGAACAAGGGCGACCGTGTTTTTGGTGGTGTGTGGGGTGCGTACGTATTACCCATCTTTTTTCCATACCAACAGCCAGCACCATGTCCATATGTTCGTCATGAGCGGTAGAAACGGAATACTGACTGCACATGTAGTAAAGACGCAGAAAGCGGAGCCTTTGGAGAGTACATTATCGCTCAAGGGGACTTGCTAGCTAAAATCCCCGATGATTTAAGCTTCGAGGCTGCCGCAACGCTGTCCGTAGGTATCATGACGTGCGGTCAAAGCCTTTATCAATTGCTCAATCTGCCACTACCGACCATTACTCAGCAAGGCCTTTCTTCCTCAGCAGAGCCCAGAGCCATATTCATCTACGGTGGTAGCACTGCTAGTGGTATCTATGGTATTCAGTTCGCGAAGCTCTCGGGGCTGGTCGTGTTGACGACAGCTTCGCCACATAATTTTGAATACTTACGCAGCCTGGGTGCCGACGCTGTTTTCGACTACCATAGCGATGTCGAAACTCTAGCTAGTGAGATAAAAAAGCACACCAACGGCAATCTTACCATCACTTGGGATTGTCGACCAGGGCCTGACTCTGGCCGCCTGTGTGCCCTAGCCATGAGCGACCACGAAAAGGGCATGTACGCGACGTTGCAACCACGCACCCCAAGAAACTACCTCCATGGAACCAACCCCATGGTTGATACAGGCTTTACCATTGGGTATACAGTGTTTGGGGAGCCTTTTACACGTGCAGGAAGACGTTACGAAGCACGACCCGAGGATGCTGCGTTCGCCAAAGACTTTTGGGAATCGGCTCAAGAGCTGCTGGATGCCGGGAAGATAAAGATTCCAAGGCTTGAAACGAATCGTGGCGGTAGTGGACTCCTCGGTATTACTCACGGCCTGGAAGATTCTCGCTTGGGAAAGGTGTCCGGCAGGAAGCTGGTCTACACCTTTGACTGATATTCTTCAAAGCCACCTTGCCTTTGCGCATAATAATATTCAATATCAACGAGATGGACTTGCAAGAATGTTTCAATACATACACTTAGGAACTATATCACAATTATGTCCTACGTCCACGTGAAGACCTTTGAATGGCAAATTGTGATTAAATTGCTATCCAATAGACCGAGAAGCCCGATTGAACAATGGCAAAATTACGGGATTTTTCTCTTGCTACACAACATCTCGCACATTGTTGAATATGTCCAAGAGTGTCACTATATAAGCCAGAAATGCGATCATCAAGGCCAGAAGAAGCCAAGACGGAATGCCGCGACCCTTTGGCCGTGGCGCATCTCCTGGCAAGACTACCTTTTCTGCTGGCATGTATTTGACAGGGAGTTGCGTTTTTGGACCCAGGCGGAAGACAAGGTTGAGCAACCATGGGGCCCATTTTAACAGCAGCGTTAAGACTGCAATCTTTTCCATGAGCTCCTTGTTCCCGTTTCTCGAGTTGCGTACAGCGACAGATCCTCGTGTGATCATTTCATCGTTATACTCAGTTATCAGAGTCTTAACAGTTCTAAAATCGGCAATCGAATTCCCCTCTTCTAGTCGGCCCAGCACGCTAGCGAGCCGCAGCCCGTCAATTATGCTGTGGTAGCCGCCTTCCCCTCGGAAAGGTGCCATGCAATGGGCCGCGTCGCCCATCAAGACGACGCGGCCAGAAGGCAGCTGGTTTGTTTTGAGTTCAAGATCTCGAAAATAATGTCCTTCTTCTTTGATGCCATCCCTCGATGTCAGCTCAAAGAGGCGCCGGAATCGAGGCTTGATGGGGGCCACTGTCTTCAACACATGGTCCAGCTTTTCCTGCTGGCTAGCAGCTCGCAGCCAGTGGTTGGCTTCGTCAATTTTCGCATCCGGCTGCATGAATATCCAGAAGTAGCGGCCCGAGAGACCATCAGGCAAGACTTTATGCAAACCGTTGAAGCTGACAAAGTCCTTGTTGGCACTCATCAGATTGTGGCCACTGTGACCAAGCTCGAGCTGCTGCCGGAAATCCTCCCCTGACAATGTGACTTCTCCCACGATAATAGCGTAAGGGATAGTCTTTAGGACTTCGCTGTTGGGACGCCCCAGTAGGTGTTCGCGCACTCGACTGTTGGTTCCGTCTGCTCCCACCAGTATGTCTCCTTTCGAGCAAGTACCATCTGCAAAGTAGATCGAAACACCCGAATCATCATGATCGAAGCGCACTGCATGTTTGTTCCATTGTACCTTGATGTTTGTTCGAAGCCACTCCCGAAGTCGAAAACGCTCAACACGGATCATGGGCTTCTCGGAAGTGTCCTATTCTAGTTAGAGGTTGAAGGAAGACCCACGATGAAGATACCAGGAAGTCAGGAAACCGGCGGGCATACCTCAAATCCGATTCTTCTATCTGCTCCAGTACTGTACGCTGCTACTTGCCCGTGAAGAGTTAGAGGCATCAGATGGTCTGTTGATCTTCTTAGGTCTGGCATATCAGATGGAATTGAGCGCAACAGCTCTTCGTTGATACTGGTATTGATATGTCAGCTAACACATAAAACATGTACAATGTGGGACTGTATTACGTGTGTAGTCCAAGCGCCCAACCCTGGAAACGCGCATTCTCGTGCTCATCACGGTCCATAATTTCGAACGAGATGCCCCGTTTACGTAGGCACTGTGCAAGGGTGAGCCCGCCAGGGCCAGCACCGAGTATGAGCACGTGCATGCCGACTTCTGACGTTGAACACAAGACGATGGAATCGATTGCTGTCATAAACTTGCGTACTTAGAAATGGTAAACCGTATATCGTATTTTTTTTAATGTGACCACTCACTTCGTCTACAACAGAAACGGTAGTGGCTGATGGTTCAATCCTATCTTCGAATGGGGCTTCTCTTTTTTTGGTAGCATTACTTGGGTTTTCCGTAAGAGTCTCATATACCTAGGTAGGCTCCGGCTGACGTGTGATTTATTATGTAAGTAAATCGCCGATCAGGTGAGAAGTTGTCCGATCTTAATAGACCAGCCATATTTCGGTGTATTCTTACCCAAGGAAAGGTTCTCGGCATCTTTTTAAATGATATAATGACCCATAGTCCCAATCCTTCTACGCTAAACGACGATCAGGATACCCTGAGATACCACATTATAACTCGTTGGAATTGAAATCTATCGCCATGTCTCCAGTTGATCTGAATCTGCCCTTGATCGACCTCGGCCCCTACCTCAAGGAAGGGGCCACTGAAGAAGACCGCAAGAAAGTCATCGACGAGGTTCGCGATGCATGCATTAACTACGGGTTCTTCCAGCTCGTAGGTCATGGCATTCCTATACAACTCCAAAGGGACTTTCTCTCCGCCCTCGATAAGCTTTTCAGCTTGCCAAAAGAAGAAAAGCTTAGCGTTTCATTCCTCAACAGCCCCTGCCGCCGCGGATATGAAGCATCGGGAATGACACTACGAGACGGTGATGCCATGCCTGACTCCAAGGAGGTATGTTGTGAGCCCGAATGGACCTAGCAATGAACAGAAGCTAATTCATCATGACCTAGGCTTACTACATCAGCCACGACTTCGCCGCACCGGAGCCTCCAGGCTTTTATGGTCCGAATGTTTGGCCTCCGTTGCCCGAGGGCGACTTTCGAAAGCCGGCAGAAAGCTATTTCAGCGCCACGGAAGCGCTAGGGCGCACACTCTGGGGGATTTTCCTCCAGGGAATCGGCAGGTCGCCTTCAGCCATGGACGTGTTTGCGAAGCGACCTATTGTACAGATGAAGTCAATCCGTTACCCACCTGCGGAAGCGACGCTTCCCGGTCAGTTCGGCGTGGGTGCACATACGGACGTTGGTGGTGTCACTGTACTCTTACAACAGCCCGGCCGCGAAGGTCTCGAGGTCTTGCTGGATGAACCGCGGGGCTGGGTCACGGTTCCAGCTCTGGAGAATGTCTTCGTTATCAACTGCGGCGACATCGTCAACAAATGGACAGGCGGCCAATACAAGTCTCCCCTGCACCGCGTAGTTAACAAGACGGATCACTATCGTCTGTCATGTGCAACCTTTTGGCATGGCGATGCCGGTGCCTCGAATCCCTTTGAACCTGAGGACGTAACGACCGTGGGTCAGCATCTGGTCAAGCGTTTCCAGAGACAATTTTCTGTAGGAGATAAAGTCGTACAAAGTGTTCTGGGGAAAGCAGCAGCTTGAATAACGCCCGCTGCTGGCTTGAGTCGACTAGGAAACCTTGGGCTATGTTCGTGGTTGCGACTGCCGCTCTTTTGTATCTGACATGATACATATTTCTATATTTCGCAACCACACTTATTCGTTAGAAAAAAGAACATCACACTCAGAATCGCCAAGTGGTAAACACTTCGCCTGTAACATTCTAGCTACTTTTCAATTGTGATGTTTTATGTGCGTCTTTTTACAGCGCACTTGTTATAGCATACCCGCCTGACCTCTAACAAATGCGCTCAGTAATTGGTCTAAAGCATGTGCAGATTCGGCGGTAGTCGGTGGCTGCGATAAGCAACTAGTAGGTACGGCGGTATACAGACATGGTTCTGTCGGCGATTTCTGTCGCTAGGCCTATCTAGTCTTAGTCTATCCATCGACCATGAATCTTTCGGAGGATAAGATAACCAAGCTTTATATATCGCAAAAGTCAGGCTGTAATCGTACAAAAATCCTTTGACAAATAGCTGCTCTTTTTTTCTAGACAAGTTACGTACAGAGATTCGGTGCTAATCAATAGCTACGGCAAATAGATAGTATGTGCGGCGGTATGCTGTGGATAATTAAAATGATCCTTTCGGCGATTTCTATCGCTAGGACTATCTAGTCGTAGGCAATTATCAACGAATCTTTCGGAGGCTAAAATGGCCGAGCTTTATACATGGCAAAAGTCTGGCGGTGGTTTTACAAGTAAAGACTCTTTGAACAATCACTCTTTCTTCCAAATATATTACGTCATTACTACTTCATGACGCTCAAAACAGTCTTGATCACGGGCTGCAGTGCCGGTGGCATCGGAGGCGCATTGGCCCTTGCTCTGGCTAAGCAGGGTCACCACATCTTCGCCACCGCCCGTAACCCTTCCAAAATAGCGGCCGAGCTCACGGCACTATCTAACGTTACGGTATTGACACTCGACGTGACGTCCCAAGCTTCTGTGCAGTCCGCCGCCAAAGCTGTTACTAGCAGCGGTCGTGGACTCGATGTGCTCGTCAATAACGCGGGTGTGGGATATGTTGCGCCCATACTCGACATGGACATTGAACAGGTTCAAAAGCTGTATGAGACCAACGTTTGGGGCTGCGTCCGGACTGTGCAGGCCTTTCAGGACTTGCTCATAGCTTCTCGCGGGCGGGTTGTGAATCTCGGAACTGTCGCCAGCTTTGTCAACATGCCTTGGATGTGTAAGTCTCCCTGTCAAACCCCTTTATTTCTTTCATCTTCTCGTTATCCATGACCTGTTCGTTGACAGCTATAGCCGCTTATTCTTCGTCCAAGGCTGCTTTGACAAATTTCTCCGAGTGCCTCAGGCTCGAGCTCTCACCGTTCAACGTCAGCGTCGTAACCATTGTTGGCGGCGTGATTGTTTCTAATTGGGATGTGAACAATAACAGCTTCAACCTACCCGGAAGCTCTTACTACACATCCATTGAGAATAAAATCCGTGGCTGGGCGACAGGAGATTCGAAGCCAAAAGGAGGCTCCACAGTAGATGAATTCGCATTAGCTTGCATGAGGGACGTTGTTGGCGACGGAAAGGGGGGTTTGGTTTGGAGAGGGGCCAATGCTAGTGCGGTATGGGTTGCCAAGACCTTCCTTCCCACTTGGGTTGTGGTAAGAATTCAGTCCGATCCTGCCAGAGAAACTTTGCTCGTGAGATATTAACGCTAATTTCAACCAGGATATGGCAGTATCGGGAAATCACGGGCTTAAAGAGCTTTCTGGTGCCAGGGGGAAGTGATGTAAGGATCCATCATTCCATCATGGGTCAGATTTGTGACAGTTATTGAGACCTCTACAGTAGATCTAAAGTACATCCAGGAAAAAGAAGCAGATGAAAAAATACAGAACACCGAGTTTCAATGAAGATATATTGACTAGCATTGTTGTAGCGTAGTATAGCGGTAGGTGAGGATGGAGGTTGGATTACTATAAGGCTCCCAGTGGCATCTGTAGGAGCGCTATATGAATAAAATAAGCATCGTAGGTCTTGCAAATTGTGTCGGTCACAGAAGCTTTTTGGTATCCTTACATTTGTGGTGTTGAAGAATCCGGTAACAGATTACAAGAGCCCCCCCTCTTCCCCTAACAACTTTAACCTAAACAATTTTAGGTTGATAACCCACGAAACTGCTTGAGCATCAAAGAAACATGAGATCCCATGTCAATTACCAGCTTCCAAGGAACCAGCCACAGGTGTCAGCTTAAGCATCATACCACCCTTGGGGCTCGCTGAAAGAAACCCATCATGCACCTTGGGGGTGTCATTCTCGCACTCAATTTCAAATCGACTAATCAAAGCCGCCAGCAAACAGGCGAATTCTGCCTTTGAGAATTCCTTTCCTATACAACTCCTAGGTCCATGTGAAAACGTACCATTGGCATAGTTAGTACCAGCGCCTCCAGCGTTTGCTTCACCTGGCTTCAACCACCTCTCTGGTCTGAAATCTAGCGCGTCGTCACCCCATAGGGCTTTGGACGTGTTGATCGCCCAAGGGCAGATGATTACGGTCGTCCCCTTTGGAATGAAGTGGCCTTGGATAGTACTATCATGATCTGCTTCGCGCAGCAAGATGGGAATGGATGGGAACAGTCTCAAAGTCTCGTTTAAAACCGCATTTAGGTAAGGGAGACGAGCGATAGCCTTGCTTGATATAGACATTGCAGGATCGGTAATTGCAGAGCTCGAAGTCAAAAGCTCTTCCCGTAGTTTCTTTTGTGCCTTGGGGTGTCGGCATAAGAGATAGGTAGCCCATGATATGGCGGAAGCAGTAGTTTCGTGGCCGGCCGCAAGAAAATTCATCATCTGGTCCACCAACTCCTCATCACCGAAGCCACCGGACCCAATAGCAACGCTAAGGATGTCAACGTCCATCTTAGTACCCTTTTCAAGCATTGCCCGTTTGGAATGGATGAGATTGTGAGTAATGCGCTTTATTGCCATGAGAGCTTTTTCGTATTCCGCATGCCGTTTGGGTGAAAAGATCCTGATCAGCCATTGAGGGACTAGAAGCGTTGTGAGATTCAAAAGACGCCCGCCCTTTGTAGAACTGAAGATCGTTCTGTAGATCTGCGTTAGCTGACTGGTTGGGTCCTGGATAGCCGTGAAATCTTGGCCCATTCCAGCAGTGCCAATAATATCCAGTGTCGCGCGAGACGCCCACTCCTGGATATCGACCGTTTTCGATCCGCTTGCGTTGTTTTGTATACTCTTTGTAATGGCATCTGTCATCTCTACTGACTTGTCCCAAAACACAGAGTATAGATTTTCAATATGTCGGAAGGCAAATGCAGGCATTAGTAACTTTCTCTGACGCTGGCGTTTTGTTAGGACAATTCTGGATTCACCCTAGTTGATGGTTGTGATTGGAGAGAATTTACCTTGTGTTGGTCTCCTTCAGCCAGGATTAGCCCGATACCAATCCTTTTTCCTAATGAACTCTTGATATGAGCAGGTTTCACGAATCCATAGCTCTTTTGCACTAGAACTTCAGCCATAGCCTTTGGATTCGTAACCAAGACTCTTGGCTGGTTAAACAGCGATCTATAATATACCAGACCATCATTTGGAACACTGTTAATCCATGTCCGCTGCGCTTCCCCCGGGGGATTTTTGAAAATTTGTAGGAAATGTCCGAGGATCGGTGAACCGCTCTTGTGTCACTAATCAGTGGCGATTAATAGGGGGGGTGGAAGTACATGACCAGACTCACCGGTGGCTGTGGTAGATGTCTTAATGGGCTCAAGAGTAGCGGGTAGACAAAAGAGCGCCAGCAAAATTTCACCAATAACTCCAGGAACAAAAGGGCCACTGAGTTCAAGAGTAACGACTCTGATAGAGTGAAATGTGGTGCATATCGAGAGGTAAGCCAAGTGATTACGACAGAGACGATGAAGAACAGTTTCTTGGACGTCGCCATAAGTCCCGGTATACTTTTGAGGGTATTTAGGTAACTTGACAATAGAGTTGTTTTCTTCAATAGATGGTTGAACAAAACGGGTTATGCTCCAAACAAGAGCAATTTAAGCCCAACAAAAAATACAACACGCACCATGAGGTCATAGAGCTTCTGTAAAAGCCCGAATTTACAAAACATGACCGCCGAATTCGGCTACTAATCACTCTTCCTATATATGCACATGGTACCCACAACGCGTAAAATCTAAGTGCAAAAAAGTCTAGTAAATGTGGAAACATGCAAAATGCTGTTTCATGACATCATGCTCTCATACGGGATTCGGCGATTAATACTCATACTGGGTCTATGCCTGCAAAGATTGCAACGTGGAATGTTCAATGCAACATCAGCTCTAATATATCTGAGGATGTGCAAAGTTTTGTAGCATAGTGTTGCAGTTTACTACAGCAGCTTAGTTCGTTCTTGCAGAGGTATCTTAATCGCTTTGGGATTAAACTCTGGTCACTGGATCTAACTTGTGGCCTGTTTACTGTAGATCATGTGTCGCATCGAGTGTAGGGCGTTGCTCAATGCAGGGCAATACATGGGATCGATGACTCACGGGTTACTCAGCCGGGAATATGATAACATTCGTGGAGAGCCGAACCTTAGGATCCCTTGCCCCCAAGTCCTCCAAGCTTTTCTCCTCTTTCTGTTACAGGCTGTATCTGCTGGACCTTGCGCGCATGTAGCTCCCCAGAGTTATAGATATCAGGAAACAGTAAATATGACACGGCAAATAAGATGAATTTGTTGATATGATCATATTTAATTCGTATTATTAGCCCAGAAACTCTCTTTTCACCCCCTTTTCACATCCTACCAACCTACTGAAAGAACCAAGCAAAGAGATGCTGCATATTGGCAATGAGTAGAAAGCATCTATAGGATGCTGCGCGGGAACAAAATCGGAGGTCAATCCTATGCATAGGAGTTACAGTAAACAGGCACTTAGTACGGCTAGACTATGCATTTGGATAATACCGACATCGGGATACATTTATAGCGTATCGATTGGGTAAACCATCTTGTATCCCGACGGTGGTTGGACGCCTATCGCTTCAACGCCCTTGACGGCTCCCTCCAGACCACCAGGCAAGATACGGACGGGATGCGGGTCTATCTGACCGAGCGGCAACAGCCTCTCCATGATGCGTAAGCCCTGGGCATTCAAAGCACGCTCGTCGGGCCGCGCCTCACGATAGTACTCGCCATCAAGCGGAACCTCCAAGCCAAAGACAGTGAATGCCAACACCCACGACGCCTTGACGGTGTGAGATCGTGTCTGGAGCACAGCGGGGTTGGGTGGCTCAAGTGCTACGTAACGACCGCCGGCACGTCCCAGGGCCTCGTAGCACATTTTGGTGGTGTCAACCTGGGTGACGCAGTCCAGGGCGTGCTCCAGCTCGTTGCCTGTATATTCGCGTATTTCCGCTGCAACAGTCGGGCTGTAACGGTCGAACACCTTCTCCGCACCGAATCGAGTAACCAGGTCAAAGTGAGCGGGTGCGCAAGTTGTTATGGGCCGCATACCAGCACTGCCAGGTTGTGCGTACGAATACGAATTAGAAATTTGCTGTTACACCGCCTGCCACTGGTTTGTATGTCGAACTTACAGTTTGAGCAACTGGATAGCGCGTGTACCTGTCGCTGTGCTGCCGCCTGCAACTAGAACGAATTCCTGATCGTCGCCAGTGGCGGGTGCATCGATCCTTTCGATGGGGAAACCCAGTTCCCGGTTGCTGAAGAGACCTAGGACTGCCGTGCCTAGACTGACACCAAAACCCGCGGCATCGGTGAAGCTTGTCTCGTGTGGTAGCTTCATAAGCAAGTCATCGCTCGAGGCAAGGTATTCGGCGAATGCACCGTTGTCTAGCCGCATGGAATTCCTAGAGAGTTGCGTTTGATTCAGCAGCCGACAGATGGCAAAAAGGGGGGGAGCTAGCACTTACATGCCGTGCACAACACCTGCCACACGATCGCCAAGGGCAAGTCTCTTTACATCCGGCCCCAGTGCCACAACCGTGCCTGAGAATTCCTAGCCATACAATGTGAGCCTCGTCTAGCGGACCAGCGGGTGAAGCTTGCGGGGATCAAACAATAGGTACATAGAAATGGTAATGCGGGTAGACGTACATCTCCAGCTACAGAA